>Ga0181539_1001347_pt1 | contig 27311 bp, 42 predicted proteins | sample PEATcosm2014_Bin_46_FD_119767 | JGI IMG/M metagenome (GOLD analysis project Ga0181539, IMG submission 119767) | Peatland microbial communities from MTU Mesocosm Facility, Houghton, MI, USA - PEATcosm2014_Bin23_60_metaG | ecosystem: Environmental > Terrestrial > Soil > Wetlands > Peat | place... | reverse complement strand
GGCGCGGCAGTGCCGAAAAACGTCTGCGCTCCGGTGTTGGTCCGCAGCACCGCATTCTGCGCGCAGAGCCGCCCGACCAGCGAAAGGGCGATCCAGACCGCGGTTCTCGTTGCCTTCTTCATCCGCGCCCCCGCCTAGTGGACGATGGTGGCAGCGTAAGTGCCGGAAACTGGTGTCAGCGCCCCGCCGCTCAGGTTGCAAATCTGGACAGTGACCGTGTTGGCCGCGGTGACCACGCCGAGAACGTACAGGCCCGCCGCAATCGTTGCCGGCGGCCCAACCAGAACGGGGTCACCGGCGTTTGCTCCCGTGATGGCGATTGTGGTTGCCGGCTGCTCGCAATCGCCATCTGAAAGTGCAGCCGGGGTGATCGAAGCTGATCCGGTGAAGCGCAAGCCTACTGTTCCGGCAGCATCCTGGAAGGTCACCGTGCGGTTGCCCGTGGGGGCGCCGGTGAAACAGATGGAATCGGATCCTTGGGTGCCGGTGCCATAGAAGCAGACATACTGTGGCGGCGCGGTGGTGTCGCCCACACTCTTGGTGGCGGCAAATTCGAGCGTGGCATTGATAGCCGGGCTGACCAGGTTACTCAACGCAGTGTTGGCCCCGGCAATCGCCTGTTGGCCAACCAGCAGCACGGCATAAGTACCAGCGCCGGCGTTAGTGGACAAGACAATTCCGCCTCCCCAGCCGCTGCTTGGAAAAGACGGACTGCCCGTATCGTGGGCATCGCCGGCCACGGTGGTGGAACAGGTGAAATAGTCGCCCGCCGTGGTGGCTCCATCGAACACCACGCTGGTGCTGACACCGTGCATGGCGATAATCGCGCTCCCGCTGACTCCGGCGCCGCCCACCGTGACACCGACGATGCCGGTGCAGCCTGTGGTGGTGATGATGGCCTTGCCGGCAGAGTTGATGGAGGTAACGGTGTTGATCGTGGTGCCGGTAATGCCATCGTTGGTCGCTGAGGCGTAGCGTTGAACCGGGTTTTGGGCCAGCGCCAGGCTGGCTGTCACCAAAATTGCAACTGCAAGTAGCTTTTTCATGTCGATTCTCCTTCTCCTTATTTACTGACAGCAACCGTGAAGGTTGCGCTCGAAACGGTGTAAGTAGCCCCGCTCAAATTGCATATGTCGATTGCCACCACGTTGGCGGCCACCACCTTGGCCGTGACCGTGACGCTGGCCGGCAAGTTGGCGGAAGTAGTCCCGGCAAATACAGTATCTCCCGGGTTGACGCCAGCCAGGTTGAAGGGCGGCGTCTCGGCACAATTCCCATCCATGATCGGCCCGAGGGTAACCGTGCTGCTCACCTTGGTGACTCCCAGGCCAATCGAAACCCAGTCCGCCGCCACGCTGCAGCCGGCTCCATTGTTGCAGGCATAGACCACGCCGGCGGCGGTCTGGCACTGCTGGCGGTAGAGGCCGATGGTATCGCCCGGATTGGCGGAGCAGGCAATGGCCAGGCCGGCGGCCATGGTCAACGGGCGCCAGCAATTGTTGACCACTCCATCCCACACCAGGGCATTGGCATCCACCGGGTTGGCCGCTGTAGAGCAGATTGGGCGGCCCCAGATATAGGTGGCATTGTGACTGGTCTGCGCCAGCGCCAAGCAGCTGCAGAACAGAGCGCATGCGAGCTTGCCCATGCTCAATCACCTTCTACCCACCAGTTGACAATGGCCGTCTGGCCAGCCGAACATTCCAGAGAAAGCAGCGCGGCATTGGCGATGTTAAATACCTGGGTATCGCCGGCGATCAGCTCGATGACTTCGCCCCCCGGAGCACCCACGTACACAATCAGATTGGGCGCCGTATTCTGGTAGCTGCTCTGGATCCCCACCCGCCGGCCAGGCGTGTTGGGCAGGATGGCGGCTACGGGAGTGACCTTGACCTGGCCGGAGGTCAGGCGGCCGGAATCGAGCATGTCCGCCACCGGGATCAGGAACATCGGCGTTTCATGTCCTACTTGGACGATGGGAGCGGGACCAGTCAGATTGGTGAGCGTCATTGGACCCCCTCCTCAATCTGCCCGCGGCGGCGGACAGCCAGGTTGGGGGTATTCAAAGCGATGCGCACCTCGGGTTGATCCGAGGATACCCAATGCCGGTGCTTCCAGGGCTTGAGCCGGCCTTCCCGCTCCAGGATCTCCACATTGCCGGTGAGCGCTACCCGCTTCTGCGCGGTGGGCTTGAGATGTAGCTCGATGGGCGCCAGAAGTTTCAACCAGCGCAACAGCTGCAGAATTCTTCGCCGGATCGCCTGGCCGGCTTCCGATCCCCAGGCCAATAGGAACAGCAGCAGCAGCATCGAACAAAGCTCGATTTGCACTGCCACTCCGCCCACAAGGCCTCCTCCTGTTAGTCCATCAGGGCAATATGGCCCACTTCACCCAAAAATCAACCGCGCATCCGGTGGCCAGCTGATCCACGTTGTTGACCGTGGTGGTGAGGGTCACCGTGATGTTGGTACTGGCACTGGTATCAGCACCCAGCGCGGTGGGCAGCACATTGCTGAGATTCGTAGCCGAGACCGCCGCTGTCAGATCATACGTCAGGCCGCTGGCAAAATAGGTGTCGCTGGCCGTGTCCCCCAAGCTGGTGATGAGGGCCGTAGCAGCGCCGCTGCAGGCGGTGCGCGTCTTCATCCGCAGCGGAGTGTCCACCGATCCCTGCGCCGGCAGCGCGAACAGGACGATATCCTGAGTGAGCGCCGCCGCGGCATTCACCGCCGTGCCTCCATTGACGGTCCAGCAGCCGTTGGCATTGGTGCATCCGCCGGTGGCGTTGGCGATTTTTGCCAGGCTGTATTTATGCCAGGTAGGCACTTGCGGCGGGATGGTGCTGATGTTACTGGCCGAGAGCAACCAGGGAAGCAGGAGCCAGGCCAGCCAAGCCAGCAGAATGTGCCTAGTATTGAACATAGGTCACCAGCCCTCCCGTGGCCTGAGCCACGGATTGATTGAGGCACAGCGCCTGGCCGGTGGGCACGATCAGCGTGCCGAACAGATCAAGGGCCACCGTCAGGGCATTTTTGTAGAGTCCACTCAAGACCGTGGGGCCGCCTCCCCCGGCGCAATTGGCGCCCGTGCCATAGGTCAGCTGGAAGTCCTCTGGGGCCACGGTAGAAAATGAGATGTGACAGATTTGGGTGATCTGTCCAGCCGAGAGCGCCACGATTTGAGTATTGCCCGTGGCACTCAGGCTGATGGGTGCGCTCTTGGGACAACCGGCGAAAATGCCCACATTGCCGTTGCCCGCGGTGCCCGCCAGGATGGCATTCACCGGGGGGGTCTCACGCCAGCCATAAACCCGCCCAATGATATTCAGGTAAGCAGCACTGCTGGTGCCTGAATAAGCCAGCTCGATCCAGGGATAGTAACCGGAGAATTGGGCGCTGGCCCGGTCGATGGCCGTAGACGGGTTGGAACCGTTGATGAGTGTCCCGGCGAAGGGGCCGAAGGTACCAGGCGTGCCGAGATTGTCTGCGGCGCTTTGAAACGTGACACTAAGGGTGGTCCAGCCGTTACCGGCATAACTCACGGTCCAGAACTTACAGCCCTTGGTCCGGTTGTCAAACGCACCCGAGACACCGCTGGTACTGCCTACCAGATTCAACTGCAGGTTGCAATCTGGCTGCCGGTCAATCACGTTTACGCTGGTCTGCGCCCAGGCGGCCATGGCCGCCAGGCCCAGCAGAATTCCCATTCGCTTCAAGCCTTGCATGACGCTCCCCCTCAATGCTGCTCCAGCCTATCCAATCTGTGATCCACCTCCCGATGCAGCCCGAGACAGATATCCTTGGGCACATACATCTGGGTGCGCTCCTGGCGCAACAGTTCCTTGACCGCTTCCACTTTGGCCGTGGCATCCGCCGCCAGACTGGTATGGATCAGCTTCACATCTGCCTTGGTGGCTGCCGTTTTAACCAGGGTGTCGAGTTGCGCCCCCATCACCCCGGATTTATAAACCACGGCCGCTACAGCGAGCAGCGAGATGCCTACTGCGCCGCCGGCGGCCCAGGCCTCTGAGGATTGCAGCAGCATGGCCGGGCAGGCCGCACTCGCCGCTAGAATGAGCAACAGCATCGGTTTCATGCTCCTAATCCCGAGGATATAGGTACCCAGCAATCTGGCAAACAATGTTTCCTCCCGCCAGGTTGTTTGCAGCTGAAGGGGCAACGTTGACGATGTATTGCAGCACATCGTTGGAGACCGCAATCAAGGCATGCGGCTGGATGGGCACCGGAGTAGCGGTGGATCCCACGGTGGTCTGCATGTTGCCCAGTGTGGGAGCATAGCGGTTGCCGATCATGAGCCGCCAGCTGAGGTCTCCGGAACCCTCCACGAAGCCGTTGCCGGTGTAGAAGTGCAGCAGGCTGGCAATCTCAAAGTTGTAGCCGCTGGGAACAGTGAAGGTCAGCACCGTTGTGTCGAAACCACCCGGAGCGGGCAGCGCAATCGCACCGGATTGCTGCACGATTTGCCGCGCATTGATGAGGGGTTGGACATGCACCCGTCCCAGCCGGGTCAAGATGGCGCGGATGCCGCCCTGGCGCTGGATCAAGCTCCACAGCTGGGCCTCGCCGGCCAGCAGCCAGTCCCAATAGTTGGGTTCCTGGGGGATCATCACCGGGTAGTAGGGCGGCCGATCCGTATAGCGCCCGGGGAAAACGGGCCGGCCCACACCGAGGCGGGTCATGGCCCGATGGTTGACCAGATTGCTGCTCATCACTTGCCTCCTGACGGGGCAGGGCATTCGGTGTACTGCACCCGCATGGGTTGGATGGGGATGGCGGCCCACAATGCCAGCTGGGCATACATGGTTTGCCCGGTGTTATATGGGCCATTGGCAATCTCCACATCGACGATCCCCGGCTCGGTGACCAGCCGCGGCTCAGGCAGCAGCAGCTGCGCCTGGTGAGCCCACCAGCCCGGGCTGATGAAATTGCTGGCCAATAGCTCGCCACTGCCCTGATCGGTGATGCGGTAAAGGAGTGAGCCCGAGGTGGGGGCGGACGGGCTGTTTACCGCGCTCTGCGGACTGATGGCCCAGATCCAAGAGCCGGCTGGGATGCGCAGTTGCACAGCGAACGTATCGTAAGGGCCGATGGCCACGCTCAGATCCTCGGGCGCCACGAACACATGAAAGCGGTAGAGGCTGGAACGGCGCAGGACTTCCATCTGGTGTGCCGTGAAGGGCACCCAACGGTTACAGTTGGGCATCTGTAAATTGAGGCTGAAGCCATCCACGATGGGCGGCAATGGAGCAGTGCGAGTAGCCATCATTCCTCCTAAGTGAGCTTGACCTGGTAGCGGCCGTTGGGCAGCCGGCGCACCTGGCACCGCTTCCACCTGGCCAGCGGGATGGGATTGGCGTGCAGGCTGCCAGGATCCACCAAAGCCGCCTGGCGTACATTCCGCACGCTCATCCCGAGAGTGCCATCCGGCAGCTCCCGGCGGAACCAGATGTAGGGCTCGCCCGTTTCCCGATCTGCGAAGACCCGGCCGATGGTGGCGCGATAGCCGCTGACATAGAGCACATCCCCCTTGCGCGGCTCCCAATTGGGAGGAATCGAAACCCCGCGACGAAGGAAAGAGCGGCCGTTGCCTCGCCGGCGCGGATTGTACTCTTCATCCCCCTTGCCCGGGATGCTGCCCCAGAATTCCAGCCAGGGCTCGCCATCCCGCATCAAGGTGACATCTTCACCGCCGGCCCGGCCCACGCCAGACTTGGACTGCTCCGTGTAGACGCGGTATTTTCTACGGGCCTCGGCGCTACTCCCGCCGCTGTACACCGTGCCGATGTTTCCGACAACCACTTCGTATTCATGCCGGCTCGCCATGATGTTCTCCTGTCATTTGCGCGGGATCCTCAAGGCTCCCAGCAGCACGATCTCGATGTAAGTCGGGATGTCCTCCGGCCAGCATAGAGATTGAATATCCATGGTCAGAATGCCGCTGGCCGGATACAGAATCGGCGGGCAGTAAGCCACGCCATAAGGCTTGGCATTGGTGATCGGACTGGCCGCCCCGAAGCCGGCGGCCATCTGGCTGAGGCTGAGCCGCGTGTCCATGTATTCCCCCAGGATCGGGCCGCTGCTCCTAGCCTTCAGGTACGGGTCATACAGTACGGCGGCCACGTCCGCATTGGGGCTCTGGCCCAGCGGCCCGGGCGGCTGCGGGGTGTCAAAGAAAGCGTTGCGGAAGTGCATGCCGTAGAGCTCGAAATCGTAGTCATCCATTTGGAACTGGAAGCGCCGGATGTCGTTGTAGCGGACGAGAATTGGGCCAGACTGGTAGAACCCTGGCCAATTGATGTTGACATAATGAACTTGCGCGTACCATTGGCGTTTGAAGGGCGGAACTTCCCGCGGCTGGCCGGGCCGGATCTTGCGCCGCAACACGCCGTGAAACAGGCATTGTGATTGGGGCGCGGAGTCAGTTCCCAAGCTACCAGTGGTGGTCCGGTTCTGAATGTTGAAGAGGTCAAAGCGCAACTGGCCGCCACCATAGTAGGGTATCTCGGGCACCATTGCCCGGCTCCAGGTGGTTCCCAGCCCGAAGGTGCCCGGCGCCACTGGTTGGGACAGATACCGCCCCAGGCGGTCCCGGATGCGGTACTTGCCCACGGTGCTGTTGGACTGCGGATACATCAGCGGGGCGCCCATCTCCACCCGGCGCAGTATGAAGCTCTCGCTGGGGTCAATGGGCACCACCAGATTCTGGTAGTCTTGCCCATTGGTGAGCAGGCTGGTATCGTACACATACGTGAAAGATTCATCCTCGAAGCCCTCCGGGGTCACGTAAGCCGCCGGGCGGCACTCTAAAGGATGGGACCGCATGCGCCTCCCTCCTAGCTCAAACGATATCGCTTGACACCGATAAAAACGATCTCGATGGTGTTGCCGAAACCGCTCACATCCGTGATGTCGAGTTGCAATTTGTTGCCGGCCGGATAATTCAGTTCCGGGCCGACCACGGTGGGTGCCGAGGGGTCTGTCGAGTAATTCGTGTTGTACAAAGGACCGTTCGACAGTGCGAAATTCTGGGCATCGTATAGCCGCAGCGTGAACGTACCATTGGTCCCGGTGGGCCAGCTGTAATAGATGCCTCGCAGAACGAAGTCGCTGTCATTGTCAATCGGCACCTGCTGCGCCAAGAGTTGCTCGCCGCCGCTCAGCGTCACGTCATAGACGTAGCTGAATGGCATGTCGGATTCTGCCGGCCCCGTCTCAGGGATGCCCGCCACCGCGGGTGGAGCCAGCGGGTTGTAAATGTCTCTCATTGAATCTCCTCTCCCCACGTCGGGGGTGTCCCTTCCCGGGGGCCGAATTATCAGCAGCTGATAATTCCGCTCCGCTAAATGATTGATACCAGGCGGGGGTCTCGCTCCGGAGAGGTCATCAACCCCCGCCCAACCCTGCGTGATCGGGAGCCGGCGGAGAAGGCCAGAGGCCCTAAAGCAGCTCACCTAGCAGGGAGCTCGAATACCCAGCCCAAGGGGCTGGACAGCTGCCCAGCAATGGTCAATGGTTAGTTGACCATCCGGGCGTAGAGTCCGTCCATGACCAGCTGCAGGAAAGCGCCCAAGCCGCCGAGGGTATCCTCGGTCAGAACCTGCGCCGTCCCGATCAGCTCGCCGTAGAAGGTCGCACCGCTCTCAATGACAATCGGGATGGCGAGCTTGTGCATCGCCTCGCGCCCCGGGATGCCATTGGTCCAGGTGGACTGGTTGTTGGTGTTGCTCTGGCCCCAGATGCCGCCGCCGGCGCTGTAGTACCACAGCGGCCCCAGCTGGTAGCTCTTTTTGTTCATCCAGAATTGGAGCGCCTGGGTGTCCATGAGCGTGTCCAGATCGGCGCGCAGGATGGTCTCTCCGATGCGGAAGCGGAAAGCCAGCACGGAGATCATCTCGCCGGTGGGCAGGCGCTGGGACTGGGAGCAATTGGTCAAGGCCAGGCTCTTGCCACTGGCCGGCCCCACGTTGGTGAAGAATGCCGTGGTCAGATTGTTGACCACGCCAGATCCGGGAGAGCCGCTGTTATAGGCGGCAATGGTCACCGAATCGTACAGCGGGGTGTGCTGCACATCGGTCAGGGTCTTGACCAGGGACTCCGATTGGAAAGCGTCCAAGATCATCTGCTGCGAGGCGGGCACGGCCGCCGGCAGCTGAGGAGTAGTGGGTACTGTGGGCACTTCAAATCTCCTTGTTCATTCGGTTGGCCAGGGGCCACTGACCAGCGCCAATGGCCCCTGACAGGTTACTGGTCTCGCTCAGGCCCGGCCTAGAAGGCCGTCCCAAACGCTCGCGCCAACCCGCTCTGCGTGATCCGCGCGTGAACCGGAACCGCGCCCGCCTGGGCGGCGATGTTCTTGATGGTGTTCTCCGGCAGCGTCAGCCGGGCCGAGGTCAGATAGCCCAGGGCCAGGGAGTTGAACTGAGCCGGCAGGAAAGACGTGATAAGGTCGCTTCCAGTCTGCATCAGCCCGCCGAACAGGACCGCATCGGCGATGGGCTCGCCCAGGCCAATCTTCTTGGCCACGAACTGCGCCAGGAAAGCCGAGGCCGCGGTAGCCGCGACGTGGGCGATCTTGTTGCCGCTGATCGAGGTGGGCAGGAACCCGGGCAGCATCTTGGCCACGGCCACGCCGGCCAGGCCTCCCACCACTGCCTTGACCAGATTGCCGCCGCGCATGGAGAACGCGGCCGGGTTGTGCCGCCGGCGCCGGTTGATGATCCGATGCACCACGCGCCGGTTGTGACGACGGCGGCGCGGGCCCGGATCATTGGCATAGACCCGGCGACGGGGATTGTGACGGGGAGCCGCCCGGTAACGGCGGCGGCTCGCATTGTGCTTCTTGGTACGCCTTCGATGAGCCACTGCTTTCCCTCCTTGGGAATTGACGGCTCCCATGGTCAGAACCAGCGGGGCCGGATTGTGGCGGACATGACGGGTGTAGCGGCGGGATCTCCGCCGCGGCCTACCAGCCGCACGGGGTTTCGGGTTGGCCCTGTGATGGATCGCAGAGCGATGAGACAGAGCCGCAGCCCGGCGCTTGCGCTTAAGCGCAGCCTTCTGAGCTTTGGTTCCGAAATGCTTGATCTGCTTGGCCGTCATGTGACGGCGTGCCCGGCGGCGCGGATTGGTGGACAACCGCCGAACCTTGGTGACAACTGCCATTTAAGTTAGCCTCCTTTCGGCCAGCGGCCATTTAGATGGCCGCCGGGCGGTTGTCTTACTGCCCCACGCTGTAGGGGCGTTTGATAGTGAGCCTCCAAGTGGCGGACGTGTTGGCCCCCTTGATGATCTTGGAAGCCGTGACGATCTGGTTGCTGGTGTAAGCGAATCCCAGCTTGGTAGGGACCGTGCCCGCGGCCAGGTCAAACACGAAGAGCTCCGGGCTGCCATCGCTGCCATCCGCGGTTTTGCAGCTCAGATTGTGAGTGATGGGGGTATCGTCCTCGCTGGTCGAGGCCACGGTGTCGATGTCCACCACCACCCGGTCATGCCCCACCATCTGCGGGAGCGTGGGTGCTACGTGGCCGCCGGCCACAACCGGCGGGTAACGATACGTCAATACCATTGCGGCTGCCATATTTCAGCCTCCTTTACTGCCCCACGCTGTAGGGGCGCTTGATGGTGACGCGCCAGCTGCCGGCGGTGGTAGCATCGCCCGTTGGGTTGACCTTGGCCGCTGTGACCGCATTGGCATTCTTCACCGTTAGGGCCAGATCGGCCAGCACGGTGCCAAAGGTCAAGGGAACGGCAAAAATTTCCGGGCTGCCGTCGTCACCAGTGGAGGTGGCACAGCCCATGTTGTGGTTGATGTCCACATTGGTCTCATCCCCGGCGGTGGTGGTCACATCCACCACCAGGCGGTCATGGCCCAGCATTTCCGTGGCGGTTGGGCCAACGGTAGGGGCGGCCATCGGAGGATATGCGAAAACGAGTGTCATAGAGCTTTAGCCTCCTTATTGCCCCACCGAAAAGGGCCGTTTGATGGTGATGCGCCAGGTGGCGGCGGTGGCCGCCTTGGCAGGCACCACGCTGATGGTGTTCTTGTCCACAAAGGCCACTTTCAGATCCACCACTGTGGCTCCAGCCATGGCCAGGATGACCGGCGAAACTTCCGGGCTGCCATCGTTGCCGGTAGTGGTCGCGCAGCCCATATCGTGCGGAATTTGTACGATGGTCTGCGTGCCATCCGTCACGGCATCCACCACCATCCGGTCATGCCCCAACATCTGGGCCGGAGTGGGCGCCTGAGAGATGGCTACGGCGGGCGGGTAGCGATAGGTCAACGTCATTGCTGCCATCCGATTCTCCTTTCCTTCTTCAACTCGCCCCCCGGTCGGCCGGTGGCGAAAATGGTTTGATGCTGGCTGCAAGGGCCTGGAAAGCAGAAGGGGGCTGCTGATAGAAGGATGGCATCCTCCCACCAGCAGCCCCCTTGCAAAGCTGCTTTCCCTGACCGTACAGCATTGAAGGTGAGCGTCCCCACCCTCACGATCAGAATGTAAAAGAACAGTGAGCCAATGAGGACTCAGCTACTCAACCGATCTTGACCTGATACTTCCCTCCCGGGATCCTTCTCACCCGGGCTTTGCGCCACTTACCCACCGGCAGCACCCTGGAGGGATTCTTGCGCTGATCCCAAGCTGCTTGCGCCATTTTGGTGAATGTTCCAAGAGCTTTACGTGAAACTTTGAAGTCCGGGTATTTGGCCAGCACATAGGCCCTCACATCGGCCAGTGTGGGCCGGCTGGTGGCTTTCTCATAACCGTAATTCTTCGCCTGCCAGCCGAAGAGATTTGAAGTGCCCAGTCCGTAAATCGAGGGGGTCATCCTGAGATTCGATGGCCGCGGATTCTTCCGGCGCTCCCGCCTCATGGTGATACCCGGATCATAGCCATCGTGCTGCACCAGGGATCTCTTCACTTCCTCGGCAGTGTAATCGGTGGTGAAGAATACGGTGTCGATCAACTTGCCGCGCAGGTACACATTCCAGCCAACAGAAGGATTCTTCATTTTCCTGGCTCCTCGATTGCTGTAAGTGGGAGTGTAACGGACTTTTTGATTCAGCTCGCCGCGCAGGGGCTGCTCGCTGTACTCAATGTACTTGGCTTCCCCCGAGGAGAGCAGTGCAAGGCCGCGCCGCACGATCAGAGCAGACAGCGCCTTCTCACCGCGGAACCGGCGGATAAACTCCCGGAACTCATCCGCGCTATCGAATCGCTGCCAATATCTTCCCGCCATGTTATTTGCCTGGCTCCTGGGGCTGCGAGCCCTGGTAAGAGAGCGGGATGGACTGATTGCCCAGGTGGTTGGTGTAATACTGATACGCCGCCACCCCGGCGCCGATCAGCAGAGTGAGGGTAGCGTTGTGTGTGGCCGTGCCGATGCCGGCATTGACCAGCTGCAGGAAAATTCCGATGGACTGCAGCAGCACGATCTTGTTTTGGCTCATTTCCATTCCCTCCTGTGGCCCTCAATCCATCCCTTATCCATAACTTGCCGGCTGGGCGGTGTCAACCGCATCCAGCTTGGCATCGGTGGCCTGGGTGGTGGTCATCACATCCTGGCAGATGGTCTGGCACAAGGCCACGATCTGCTCCGCGGTCATGGATGGATTGGCCTGTACCAGCCCTTTGATGGCGCTGATGAGCGCCGGCACTTCGCTGATCCCCGTGGAGACCAGCTGCAGAATCAAGCCGATGGTGGTGCTGGCTACGGTGCTCATACAACCCCCAGAATGTTCTGAAGAGCGGTCACAATCGCATTCAGCTGCGCTTGCAGGGTGGGATCGGTGACCGTCTGCGAAACCGCGATTTTGGCACCGATGGCGGCAATCTTGGTGCGCATCACCGCCCAGGTGTCAGCCGAGGCGGTCTCGGTGGCAATATCCCGGAACGCCTGATCCGCCAGCTTCAAGTACGTGCGGATCTGATTGAACGTGTTGGCATCAATCTGTTTCGAGTTGTACAGCGCAATGGCTGTATCGGCGGCCAGAGCCGAGGAGGCGGCGCCCAGCTGCACATAGCGCGAGACGGTCACCTGCGGAGCCTCGGGCACCCCGGGAGTGGGCGCGGTTGCGCAGCCGGCCAGCAGCAGAGCGAGCACCAGCATGACTGGTAACCACTTGCGAAATTCCTTGGCATTCACCATTTGCTCTTTCCTCACGCCTCCCGGGGCGGGTAGCAGGAGGACTCCAACAGCCCGCCCCCGGGAAACGCTCCCGTATGGGAACCTAGCTCGCGGCCTTGGTCTGGGAGGGTGTGCTGGCCCCTCCAATGGCGGTCACCAGAATGGGCAGGACCGCGGCCAGGGTCTGGGCGGTCACCGTCCCCACGGCGGAGGCGATGATCGGGATCAGGCTGCTGGCCAGGTCCGCCACATTGGCGGTCACCTGTTCGGCGCTCACCGCTTCGCCCGCTCCGGCGGCGGCTACGGCGCCCTTGGTAGTCTCGCTGGCGGCGGTGCCGGCCGGCGAAACAGTCTGCTGAGCCTCGGTGCCACCCACCTGGCCGGCCAGGACCACGCCGGCATCAATGAGATGGTCAATCGTGGCGGCGTTGCTGGCAATGCGGTTGGCCAGGTTCTGGGCATCCGTGGCGGTCTTGAGCTTGAGCTGCGCCCAGGCCCGCGAATCTTCCTGGTTGTCTTCGGCGCCTTGCGCCATGGCCGATGCCTGGCGATCCGCGCCGATTTTGAAATTGATGGCGTTGATCTCAGCTGCCTGCTGGGAAACGCCGGGACTGACATCTGCTGCCATACAGGATCTCCTTAGTTCACGATTCCAACATCCTTCACCTGGTATTGCCCTCCCTCGATGTGCTGGAGGGCATTGATGCGGTCATAAGTGAGGGTGGGAGTGACACCCGTTTCCTCACCCAGCTTGTGGAAATAATCACTGAGCTTGAAGTTGTGGAAACCTTTGGCGGTGCGGTAGGTGAGCTCATACAGCCCGCCAATCACCATCTGATCCCTGAGCCACTTCGCAGAGCCCATCTTGAGCTTGTCGAGATCGAGCGCCTGGTCTCCACCCACGATGTACAGCTGCCGGCCGTCCGGGGTCGAAGCCAGCTGAGGGGCGTCCCCATCAAAGCTGAGCGTGGCATCCAGGTCGCTGAGAGTGTGAACCTTCAGCTCGATCAGCGTGCCCAGCTGCGCCAGGTCCTCCGGGTACTGCTCAGTTTCGGTGTATTCGGTCACCGTGGTGGGCGGCTCACCATGGAAGTCTTCAAACATCTCATCCGCGGTCTCGGGATTGGGATGGATGGTGGCACCGGGATCCCCTTCGCCTGGCATGAATAAACCCTTGCGGCGGGCCGCAGCCAGAGCCAGCTCATGAGTCGGATAAATAAAGTGCGAGACGAAGAAGGTTTTGCCATCCTGCTCCGTGGTAATTCTCAATGACCATTTCCCTTTATCGAAGCCGGTTTGATTCAAGAAGATTTGCCCGATCAGTGGCCCACCGAAGGGATTCAACTCCTGGCCTGGCTTGCGACTGGCGTTGGCCCGGGTGTACTCCTCGATCAGCGAGGCCACCGTGCCCACCTTGTTGCCGGCCTGGCCATAGGCGCGGATCTTGTAAACATCGTGGGTATTCTTGTCGATGGCGAACACTCCCGAGCGTTGCCCGTTGGTCAGAACGTGGTTGAGCAGGTGATACTTTTTCCGGGTCTCGGTGATCTCCACACCGGCATATGGTGTCCAGGACTGCTGGCCGATATTTTCGTTCATGACCCGGACCAGGGTATCCACCTCGGGATCTCCGCATGAGGTGAAACGGCGGTCTGGCCGATCCGCCCAGCCGCTGGCTACATGCTCGGGCAGGGGATTGCGTTGCCGGCCCGAGGTCAGGATCCGGCCGCGGTGGGCTGGCAACAGGTCACGCAGGTTGAGCAGGGCATTGACCAGCGGCTTGTGAATGCGGACTTTGCCCTCCAGGCCTTGCGCGTTGAACTTCTCATCCCCCTTGATGGGCAGAGATTCTGGTGTCTCATGGCCCACCAGAGCCATGGTCTTGAGGCCTCCCTCGGCCAGCTCGCCGGTGGGGAATTCCAGGGTGACGATGCGGTTATACCAGGCGTGTGGATCCCGGGGCACCCGGGAGCCTGCCTGATAGTACGGTTCCGCCGCAATGGCATACAGCAGATCCCACATATTGGAGTGGTCAATCACCGCCGGAACCTTGGGAGCGGGATTGTGCTGGCCAAAGGCATGCCCGCTCTTGCCCTGCACCACGGTGTAATTGCCCTTACCCTGCGCGTTCCACTGATGCGCGTCTGCCGAGGCGGCCTCGATTGTCCGATGGACACCCACCACAAAGCCGGAAGGATCGAGCACCCACCAGACTTTGGATCCGCGGCGCGGCCGATCATAACGGGGATTGCTGTAACCGCCGAAACCGACATTCCATTGAGTCCAGGCATCGAGATCCTTATAAGCGCCGGTGGAGCTCACTTCGGGATGCTTTTTGTGGAACTGATCCGAGGTCCAGAGCATGCGCTCATAGCGATCATTGCCCTTGGGTACCCGGGAGAGATGCCACAGATCGGCCAGCTCACCCATCAGGTCTTCGGGAACAAAGTGCGGATGGAAGTGTTCCACCCGATCTATGCCCGGGCGGAACGGTTCCATAGGCCGCCGCTGGCGGGGATTGAAATGCTCGGGGCCGAATCCACCACTGGCGCCCTCCTTGTAGCCGCGGCTGTACTCAGTCTCCAGCTGATGCTTGCGCTCGATCCTGGCCTGGCCCTGGAGGTCAAAAGTGGCCATGGAGAGCCACTTGCGAAAGTGTTCACGATGCCAATCCACTCCCGCGGCATCACGGTGCTGGGAAGCCTCGCCGGCCTTGAATCCCTCCTGGTAAGCGTATTCATTTTCAGGTGTCTCAGGGTTTCCGCGCTCGGCCCGCCGGGCGGCCAGCTCCTCCGCGAATTGGCTGCGCAGCTCGGGCGGCGTGCGCTCGATCAGCTCCTGGGCCACTTTGCGCGGAATGCGCTTGCTGCGACCGCTGAGCACCGCCTGGGCCATGCCGTACTGTGAGGCACTGGCGGCGGGATTGTGCGGCTTCCCTTTGGCCAAATCCATAGCTTCCCTCTTGCTCAGGCCGGTCTTGATGACCTGGCTGGCGCCGTCCGCCCATTCTTCCACCACGTAGTATTGCGCCTGGGGAAAGTGCTTCCAATACTGCGCCAGGCTCAAGCTGGCATACTCCGGCCGCAAGCGTGGGACCATCTCGTGTTGGAAGATGGCCTCAGTCAGCTTCTTGACCTTGAGCTGAGGATAGGAACGGCTCATCTTGTGACCCTCCCCCGGTGGTTGTGGAGGCGAACCCGAAAAGCCACCTTGTAATGCCCGGTGTGCTGCTTGAGTGCGGCGTCCACAACATCCAGGACGGCGGCCTCGGCCTCGGGCCGGCGAGGGAAGGCGCCATGCACGTGAATCCAGCCGTCTGGCCCCTGGATGGGTTCCACGGTGATCCAGACGCGGCCCTGGTGCTTGCCATAAATCAGCCAGGCGGTCAGCACATTGCCGGGATTGATGCGCTTGATCGGCCCGAAAAACCCTCGCCTGTCAGTTGGCAACCGGGAAGGAGCACCAGGACCATAGCGCCGCTCGATCTCGGCGTGCAGGTCAGATTTTTCGTCATGGATCCGCCTGGCCTCCAGCGAGAGAGGATCGGTCTTGGTGAGGTATTCGGGGGGCCGCTCATAGCCCCGGCCGGCGGCAATGAAGGCTTCTGTGTTGGCGCTGCTCAGCTGATCCAAGCGGTCCAACCGCTTATTGATCTGAGATGCGCTCCACTGAGCGATGGGAGTGCGCGGGTTGGTGTGTCCCCTGCCCCGCACGGGCGGGGTGTCGGTGTAGTCTTCCTTGACCTGATAGCGTTCTCCCTGGCCATGCACCCTGGCGTATGCGTTCCACAACTCGACATCCGCCAGAGCGCTGTAGCGATTGCCGTAAGTGGTAATACATTCTCCCGTGACGCTATCCACGGCCCGGTAGATCTTGTACTTCCCTTTGGGATTGAACAGCCCTTTGGCCTTGTCGAGTACGCTGCCCAACACTTCTCCGGCGGCGCCGGCATAGGTCTCGGGCGAGACCAGGCTGGCCGCTTCCCGGGCCTGGCGGCCCAGCTTGGAACTGTAAGATCTCTTGGGGTTGCCATGTTTCCGCTGCCAGTCAATCCAGCGCTTCACCTCGGCCTGGCTCTCAAAGCTGCTCTCCGGCTCCATGGACGTGCGCCAATAATTCCCATCAAACCAGATGCGTTCCCCCTTATAGCTGCCATCCTTCAGCTGGCCGGCGCCAATCACGTCATGTCCCTGCCGGCGGCTATCCTCGGCCCCCTGCTCGAACCGCCACTTCATGACTTTGAACACATTGCCGGTGGCCCTCCAGCCGTGGGCCTTCAGCCATTGCTCGAACGCATCGCCTTGGCCAATCTGCAACCCTGCCCGATAAGACGCTTCCAGAGCGCGGCCCAGCCCGGGCCCATGGCTGGGGACCGCCTTTTCGCGGCTCCACAAGGCGTTGCGCCGTGTGTTCATCGACTTGGGTTGACTGGCCATTTATCAGCTTCTGATAATTCTCCTAGAATGCCGAGGCCGCCCGGGCGAAGCGGCCCACGTAGGACGGGTGCTGGGATTTGACCCGCTCCACCGCCTGGACGATCGCGCGCTGCCGCTCGGGCTTGTAGGTGCTGCCTCGCCCTCCGGTGAGCAGGACCACGGCCACCGCCGCACCACCCAGGATGATCCAGGTCGTAGTGCTGAAACCGGAGACGGTATCCGTGATCGAGCCCCAGATGTCGGACAGATCCCCCAGGGCGCCCATGCCATAGCGTGTCACCCCGAGCCCAGCGGTGCAGCCACAGCCCATGCTGCGGCCCCGCGGCACGTTCTCGATGGTGTTTTCGGGCAGCGTGTAGTGCGCGGCGATGAGATCGCCCAGGGACGTGCCGGCCGCCGGCGGCGAGATGATATTCTCGGGCAGGGTGTAGGTGGCTTTAACCAGGCCCTGCAAAGCAGGACAGACACAGCCGATGTGCATACATCACCTCCGCATCAATAGGAATAACGCCACCAGGCCGCCGGCGGCCAGCAGCACAAGGGTGGTGGTGCTCAATCCGTTATCGCTGTCATCCGCCGCCGCGGCAGCCGAAGAGGACATAATACTCTGCCCTGCGCTGGGGGCAATGCTGTACAGCGCCTCGGCCGCTCCGGTGGGCACGGCGCAAAGCGGGTTGATATCGCACAGGAAATCACTCCAGGTCATTCCCAGGCCGCTCAACATGGGACACCTCCACGGATCTTGGTTTTGCGCCGGCGGATCCTGGCCACTGAGGGTGGCGGAGCTCCAGGCAGCTGGACCCGGGAGAGATTGCGCCGCACCAGCGGTTCCAGCTGGGGGCGGAAAAAGGCCCAGAGGTAACTCCAACCAATGCCCAGACGGGCAATCAGCCGGTCGGTCATGGCCAGCGCCAGGTCATCCACCCGCCCCGGGCGCACCAGCGGGCTCAACGGCTCCGGCTCATGCGCCGGTGGGAAAGAGCGAGGATGAGGTTGAGTGGGCATGTTATTGTTTGGCCGCCACCACTAGGAAAGCAATGGCCACTAGCGCGCCCACGATCAAAGTCGAATCGCAGATTCCGCTGAGGATAGTCTTGGAACAGGCCGCCGGTGTGGCCAGCGAAACGGTTGCCGGCGGAGCGGCGGCAGTGACCGGAGCCACTACGGCCGTGCCACCTACCGGAGTCAGGCTGCTGGCTGGCGTGAGCGCCGTTTGACCGGCGGATACCAGCATGGTGGTGATTGGGTGTTGCAACGGGGCGGACACGGCCGCGCCCGAGGCCAAGGAGGTCACCGCGGTGATGGCCGGCACTCCGGTAACCGGCGTGCCCTCAGAATCCGTGCAAGTACCGGCGGCGGCGGACTGGTTGGGGTCACATTGCGCATCGTTCCAGGCCTGACTGAGCGAAGCCGAATAATCGCAGGGCACACCCGTGGCACCCGAGGCATCCGTGCAATAGGCCAGGGTCCAATCGGCGGCCCCCAGCCGGCCCAGCCGCGGCCAGCTGATAGGCCGCAGACCGCTGAAAGGATGGGGGCCCATCCGTGTTCTCTCAGCGAGCATAAGCGCCTCCCTTCTTGCGCATGAAGAACCAGGCGGCCACCGCGGCGCCGGCCAGGTAGAGATACAGGTCGCACACGCCTGAGATGTAGCTCTCGGTGCAGGCAGTGGGGGCAGAGACCGCCGTGGTGTTCACCGGAGAGCCCAGAGGCGGGCTGGCGGGAGTGAGCAGCGAGCCCGAGGCAAAGGCGCTCACACTCACAATGGCCGGGTTGCTGCCCGGCCCACCGCCGGCGGTCTCGCAAGTGCCGGCGGCATGCGAAGCGTTGGGATCGCAACCATCCGGCCAGGCCTCGGCCAGTGAAGCGGAATACTTGCAGGTGACGGTGGCGCCGCTGGCATCCTGACAGATCGCCGGCTGCCAGTCAGTGGCATTGGCTCCCAGATCAGCGAGCACGGGGTGTCTCCTTCTTTTTGCCGCCGCCCAGCAGCAGCAGGGCAGCAGCCACGCCGGCCAGGATCCACCAGGGGCTCAGGCCGGATTGCGGCGGCCCACATACGGTGGTCCAGCCGGTGAATGGTGTTCCATCATAGGCTACTTTCATATGGTCCCCTCATGCGATCCCCCAACGACGGCGGTAAGGCTGCAGCTCTTCCAGCAGCTGGTCCATTTCCTCCGCCGCACTGAAGCCGGAGAGTGAAGCGCCGCCGCTCGGCCGGCTGGCCATGGCTGCGTTACAGGCCGCAGCGGCTTGCGGGTTGCTGATGGGCCCCTGGCAGGCCGCCGGCGGAGCTTCGCCAAACAGGTTAGCCACGGCCAGGCCCAGCGCATTGTTCTGCGCGGCGGTCAGCGAGATGCCATAGCTGGTACTGCCATCCGCATTGGGTACGGCAGTGACCAGGCCAGTGGGAGTGACAATGCTCTTCCCCGAGGGCGCGGTGATGGTCAGCGTGCCGGGATAAGTCATCGAGCCGTCCGAGGCCGCGGCGGCGCCAGTGGGCGCTGGTGAGGCCGCCACGGTCACGGTGGCCACGGGAGCTGTTGCAGGATTGGCCGCGCTAGTGGCCGGCGGTGCAGCTGCCCCTGCAGAAGCAGCGGCGCCCGAACCGGCGCTAAGCAGGTTGCTTGGGGCGGCGGCTGTAACAGCTCCTGTGGTGCCGGGCGCTGCAGTAGATGAGGAGAGGCTGGCGAAATACCCCTGTTCATCCAGGTAGCGATATACCAGGTAGGCTGCAGCGCCGATCAATGCCCATTTGAAGATGGTTTCAGCTTCCATATTGAGCCTTTTTCTTGCCCAGTAGAAAGTAGCCGGCGAGCAGTGCCGCGCCGCCCAGCAGCAGCCAGGTGGTGGTGCTCATGCCGCTGGTGGTTGTGGCAGCTGTCGCCGCCGGTAGAGCCGTGACAGCGGTAGCGGTCGGTACGGTGGCGGCGGTGGTGGTCATGCTCGCCGGAGCCCGGGCTCCGGCGGAGAAGAGGTTGGATACCACATCCGGGTTGGCACCGCCACTGCCCCCAGGAGCAACCGGCGGATTGCTCAAGGGAGTATCGTAGTTGCTCCCGGTGCAAGGCCCACCGGGGGCCAGCTGGCCGCTGTTGGATAACCCGGTGGAAGCACTGCCACCCAGCTTGTCATTCAGATAGTAGGCATCATAGTAGGGCAGGAATCCGGGATCGGCGCAAAGGTACGACATGGCCGTGTTGATCGCATCCACCGCGGGAGCTAGGGGCTGAGCATAGTCAGAACAGTTGGCCGCTTGCACATACGCGATCTGCAGCAAAAGCAGGGGATCAAGCGGGTAGCCGTTGGCCAGGACGATATAGGGCTTATAGGGCGCGTTCTGGTCATACAGCACCTTGGGCTTGGCAGCCGATGGGATCCAGGACATGACTTTCGCCACGCCGGCCGCGGTAGCCACTTCGCTCTGGGATCCTTGCGGAGCGGAAGCATCGCCTGGTACCGAGACCATGCTGGAAAAACCCGCGGTGAGCGGGCAGGCCGCCAGGCTGAGCGCGGATCCGTTACCCAGGCCGCGCCGGCGGGAGAGAGTAGGATTGCGCAGCATCATGGCCGATTCCTCTTATGCTCGAAGAGCAGCCAGATCAGCACGGCGGCGGCGGCCGCGATCAACAGCCATTGTGTACCGCTCAAACCCAGGGGCCAGGTGGAGCTGGCAGCGCCGCTGCTGGTGGCGGTTGAGCCCATGCCCGGATTGGAGGGTGGAGCCGCCGGCCCTAATAGCATGTGGCCTCCTTCATAAATGAGTATCCAGCCCGGTCACCCGGGTAAATGCCGTCTGCAACTGTTCGGCATAGACATCCTCCACCCGGATCAACACCTGATAATTGGAGCCGCGCAGCTTGCCGAATTCCATGGTGTAGACATCCGCCGGGGTGAGGGTGATCTTGAGGTGGGTGGCGCCGCTGCGGTTGCGGGCGAGCTGCATGCTGAGCGCATTGTGGTGATCCACAAACGTGTGGCTCCCAGTCATGGCAATGAATCGCCGGCCGCCCAACTGTTGCAAGATGGTCAGGGCCACACCGGAATCGGGATTGTGGTGCTTGCCCTTGGCCGAATAAATGCCGAGAATCTTCTCGATCTTGACCCGGATGGCGTGTGCTTTGTACACGTCCATGAAATACGGAAGTGCCGGTTTGCTGTGGCTCCGCCCGAGGTAGAAGCGCAACAGATCCTCGGCATAGGCGCCACGGTTGTCCAGGCTGGCCCGCGGGCGCTTCTCTTGCTGCTGCAGTTGATGGACGTAGGCCCAAGCCTTGGCCTCCCGCCTGGGATCGAGCGCGGGGTTCGATTGCTTGCTCCACCATTCCGCGGCGTCTCTCCATTTCCCCTTGGGCGGTGTGGCCGAGCCGTAACCCAAATAGGGCTCTATCCGGTAAGCCGTCGAATCCTTGGGCACGCCGGCATCGTCATCAAACAGCGCCTGGCCACGCTTGGCAGCCGCCAGGCCTTTATAGATGGCCATATGCTCACCGTCCCGAATGCGGACCACATAGTACCATTTGGCCTGGCGCTTCATTCCTTGTGGCCTCCCAGGCTCAGCACCAGGAACAGTGCCAGGGCGCCGCCGGCCAGATACAGCGGGTTGACATTAAACAGGTTGCTCAGGCTCGGCGCCGCTGCCGCGGTGCTGGTGGTTGGCGCAACCGTGGTCCCGGCGGCGGTGGCTGTCGAGCCAGCCGCGGCTTGCACAGCGTTGTTGCAGGCGGCCACCGCTCCGCTCGATGCCGTGTCCCCAGCGGGAACCAGCGTCATCGTATCGTTGGGCGGGCACTCGCCCACGGCCACCTCTCCCACGATGCCAAAGGGGTTGGGATCCGGCAGGTTGTTGCCGGCGGTTCCGGCGGCGCTGGCCGGCACGATGGAGCCGGCATTGAGCACCAGCTGATAGCCGTCGTCCGCCACCACGTTGGGGTCATTCGATATGGGATCCCGGCCACTGGCGAAATCATCGTATTGGCCACCACGCTGCCGCTGTTGGATACAGCGAGTACCCGGCGAGCCCAGACATTGGCAACCTGCCACCAGCCCGGTCCAGAGCTGATCGAAATAAGCCAGCGCCGCCTGCTGCTGGCTGTAGGTGTGCATGGTGGCCTGATAGTTGCCCACGTTCTGGTGCATCTCGTTTTCGATGGTGTTTACCACTGCGGTGGCTTTCGATTCTTCGATGTGATACTCGGAGTTGCCGAATAGAGAAGTAAGGAAGCCAACTGCAGCTCCAACCGCAGCGCCGATAGCCGCTCCTACCGGGCCAGCGGCCATGCCGATCATCGCCCCAGTGGCCGCCTCGGAGACCGCCGAGCTGGCCGAGGAGGAGGTGACATCTCCCAGACCTGGCCCGCCGGTCAAGCTCTGCAGGATCCGCCGCTGGCCAAGCGAGACCGTCCGCGGGGGCAATGTCCACCAGGGCACCCGAGTAGAGTGTGAATGGTTCGGCCGGCTTGCCTGGTGGGCGGGCATTAGAAGCGCGCTCCTCCTTTTCCCTTGGAAATCAGAATCACGGCCAGGATACCGAACCCCAGGATCAGCAGGGTAGGCCCGGAGATCCCGGTTAGCCCGGTTGTTCCGCTCACTGCCGCGGTGGTGGCCGCACCCACCGCCTGGCCGGTGCTCGTGGTGTACGTGGTGACCGCGCCGGTAGGTGATTTGCTGGTGACGGTGGTGGCCGGGATGGATTTGCCAATGAGGGAGAGAACTCCATTGGCGATGCTTGCTTCCAGGGCCGAGTTGCTACTGGCTGCCGCGCCCGTGGTCGAAGGAGTGATGAGCGTTCCGCTGGCGCTGGCTAGGGGGTTGCCGGTGCTCTGTGTGACGGTGCCATCCGACCAGTAGTTGGTGGTGATGCCGGTGGTGGCGTCCGTGGCCTGGCTCAGTATGGTGGGCGCTGTGTAGGTGGGAGTTGGCATCAGTTCACTCACCGGGGTGACGGTCTCCGTAGCCAATTGGCTTAAAACATCGTCTGCGCCATCATCCTGGCCCAGCTTGCCCAGTCCCAGACCGGATAGCTGGTAAATCGCCGCCAGGCCGCTGAGCTTGGTAGAACGCGGCGCGGTGACGGCCAGCGGATTCCGGAAGGCATCCACCACGCTGCCCGGCATAGCCGGCATGCTCCGTCCGTTCTGCGGATGGGCCCGCCTGGTCGCTGCCATTCCCATGAACATTGTTAATCCTCCCTGCGCTCGAAACTGTCCTCATGCGAAGAGAACAGCTGTTTGACCTGATGCCAGATCCAGACCACCAGGGCGGCGGCCACTATATAAGGTAGGAACCGGGCTCGGGCCGTGACCGGCCATTCCTCTTGTTTCCAGTAATTGGCCACTTCCCAGCCGGGATAGCTGCCATGGCTGGCATCCAGGGCCACCCGCGTGCCGGCGGGAGTGTAGGCCGCCACATAGACGTGTGAGAACCAGTCCGCATCGGAAGCATCCGCGGCCACCGTGACGAAGGAACAGCGGATCCCCAGGGCCACCAGCAGGCAGGCCACGTACATGGCGTAATCGTCGCAATCGCCCTGGCAATTGCCCTGAGAGCAGTAAAGCGCCATGTCCCGCGGCCGGATCAAGGTTTCGACAATCGGCTGATCGCCATATTGTGGTTGGATCGGCGCGGCACTCTGCTCATCGCTCACAAATTTCCGAATGCGCGTGCGGACGTGCCACCACACCGAGTCAATCCAGATCAGCTGGCGAGCCTCCTCGGGGGAGACATCGGTGTAATCGCGCTGGGGGTGGGAAGAGATCGTTTGGAGATCCTGGATGATCTCTGGGCTGGCGGCATCCTGCAGAGCGTAGTCGGTCATGATGCCTATCACTGCGGCAGCCTGGCCGGCGGCATCTTCAGGGACAGATTGCACGCTGTAGTTGACCTGGCGCCCGAGATCGGGATGATAAATACTCTGGATGGGACCTGCCACGGCGTCAAATCCTCATACAAGTATCCTTACCGTCCTCCTGCTCACTTCGGATTCGGTTCTAAGTGTGCCACAAGGGCAGTTGCATTGGCAATAAGGATGATCTATATATATATTACATCAGAGGGCACGGCCCGAGAGGCAGACAAAGCCACTAAGACGAGGCGTAAGAGGAGGTTATGCCAGTCTTACAAACGCTATCCGAAGGGCCGGAAAGTGCCAACCCGACCATAGCGGAAATCCCTCCAGAGAGTGACATTCCCGCTCAAAACCCAACCATCCCCCACGGCAAGCCGCGCATTGCCCCCAAACCCCGCCATTTCAAGTATTCGAGCTCGGCGGGAAAGGGTATGCAGCCCAATGACTTCTTCGCCTATTGGGAACGCCTGCCGGCGGACATCAAAGGCCAATGCAAAGTGTACGTGTACATGAACTGGCCGGTGATTGCCCGGCCCAGCCCTACCAAAAAGAACCCGTCGCACACCACTCACCAGCTGGATATGCTGGCCGGCGAGGACGTGATCCACGATGAGGACGAATTCCTACATCGCTACTCCTCGGGGGACTTTTTGATTCGACTCAATGAACAGGTGGTGCAGAACAAGACTATTTGCATGTGTACACTGCGGTTGCGGGATAACGAGCATCCGCCGCATGTGCCCGATCTGAATTGGCTGGATCGAGATGATCCGGCCAACACCAGTTACATCAACCAGCTGCGCGAGCGCGGCATTCAACTGCCTTGGGAATCGGTTCCCGAGATGCAGGAGGAGGAGGACGAAATGGCGGTTAATACGGCCGTGGTTGAGCAGTTGGGATCCACGGTGGAACGGTTAGCTGATAAAGTGATTGCGCAGGGCAATCAACAGAAGGCCACTGAGCAACCGGCGCAATCCATCGACACGGCGGCGGCCAAAGCCAGCATGGATCTCATCAAGGAGGGCGGCAGCATCGCGCAGAAGATGGTGCAAGATGCGGTGACCAGGGCCTCTGAGGTAGCCGGTAAGCAAGGGGATCCCCTGGAGCTGCTGACCAAACTGGCTGGCGTGCTCAAAGCCATCATGCCGCCACCACCCCAACCCGACACCTCGGCCATGGAGACTTTCAAGCTGATCCTGGCCCAACAGGCGGAGCACCACAAGACCATCACCACGCTGTTGCAATCGCGCATTGACCACCTGGAGACGGAGGCCACCAGGATGCGCACGGAAGCCGTGGCCGGCGGCCCGGCGCATGCACCCACCCTGGCCGATCAGCTCCGCGGGCTGTTGGAATTGAAGGATAGCCTGGCATCACTACTAGGCCATGGCGAAGAGGGCGAGCCGGCAGCCGGTGGCGGTGGAGGCAAAGCTCCCACCTGGCTGCAATTTGCCGGGCCGCTGCTCAACGGTGCGGCGGCCATCGTGGGCGGTTTTGCCAACGCCGCATACAATGCCGCGGTGGCGAAGACTGGCACCGGCCAGCCCCAAGCTCCGCCGGCGGCAGCCCCGGCCAATGCGGAACAACCTGGCGCCCCGGGAGAATTGCCGGGCGCCGCCCAACCAGAGGAGAGCGTGAACCCGTACATTTTCATCTTGCAGAACGTGCGCCAACCCCTGATGGATGCCCTCAACAATGGCCTCTCCGGCTACACCTTTGCCGAGAACATGATCGAGTATCACGGGGAAGGGTTGTATGCGGCCATCAAGCAGCTGGGCAAGGCCAATCTGTACACCATCATCCAACGGTACGACATGGCGTTGTGGACCTTCTTGCAGACTATCAGCCAGAAGGCCAACACCTTCATGGACGAATTCCTGGACTATGAGAATTGGGCCAAGCAGCAGGAGGCGGAAGCGGAAGCCGAGCCGGCAGCCGAATCGGCAGACGAACAGCCCCCGGAAGCGCCTCCACCGGCGGCTAGGGGTTCTGGTCCAGGCGGGAGCGGCGGGCGCCGCCAGCGGGCTGCCAGCCCCGGCAAACAGGGCGCCTAGCCATGGTCTACGGAGACTACTACACAGTCCAGTGCCGCTGCCGACTGGCCCCTGCCGAGCGGGACATCTGGGACGATAAGAGTGAATGGTCCAGCCTGGAGGGAGCCATCAAGGCCGCCCAGGTCGAGCTGGCCGCCGGCCGGGTGGTCAGAATTGTTGATCCCTCGGGTGTGGTCATCTGGTCATCCTGAGCATGGAGAGTAGGGACGGGCTGCCTGATGGTTGTTATAATGCCGGTGGCATAAAACAGCTATCAGGTAGCCCAATCCCCAGGCCGCTGGCCGATAGCGGTTGTGATGCACATGGCATGTAACAGCTATTTGAGCTGGCAATGACCCCCTCAATGACCCTCCCATATAACACTTCTTATATCAGGCGCGCGCACATGCGCGGTAGAAACACGAAATTTTTTGAAAAATTATTACTGCGTGTGCCAGGTTGACAAGTATTTTTTGCACTCTAACATACACAGTATCAGTAACATACATCATTTTTGCACCGCTTTGGGGGAATATAGCACATAACAGCTATCAGGCGGTTATGTGCCATGCGCACATACTCTCTCATGGCATAATACCGCTTGAAATTAGCATAGATTACACTTACAATGATGCTATGAATCGTCAAGATCCACAGTTATCCGTTTTCCTGAAACGGCTCGGAGACAGCATCAAAGAGGCCCGCCGGCAGTCCGGTTACCGCTACAACCTGGTATCCCACCGCATGGGCACGCAGGAGTCCACACTGGTGCGGATCATGAACGGAAGATGCAATCTGACAGTGGCCACCCTCTGGCATTTTGCCCAGGCGGTTGACGCTGAGCTAATTATCGAATTTAAAAATCCTGGATCGGATGAGTCTATGAAGCACAAGCGAGTCAGGATCAGCGAAGCAATTGAGAATGAATGAAATTCAGCTAAATCTGAAAAAGGAATGAATGAGAAGCTGGTACTTCGGCTACTCGCAAAGGCCTCCCAGGCAACGGCTGCACAATATTGGAGATTGGCGCCCCATCACCCTTGGCCGATGGCAGCGGGCGGATGGCGCCTATGTGGAAGCACGGGATCTCTCGGATGCCGAGCAATCCGCCACGGGCTCGAATGAGGAGGAGGATTCCCTGGATCCGCGCTGTGGCCCCCGGGCCTGGATGGCTTTTGACAGCTCCGGCCGGCGCTTGATGGGCCGCATCCCATCCCGCGGCTGGTCTCCTTCCCCCCGCTTGTGGAAAACAGCCAAGGAGGCCATGCGGGCGCTGGACCGGGAATGGCCTTACCGCTAAGCACGGTTGAACCCTGCAATGGCTGAATTATCAGATTCTGATAATTCGAGGGCACCGGAGAGCACAGATGGGGGTGGGAAGGGGCATTTTCTTGAATTAAAAATACCCGCAAAAGAGTGCTTGCAAGTGGAGGGCAAGGGTCTTATAGTTGGCACAGTAAGGCGAGGTCACCAAATGACATTTGAGGCATTGAACGTAGTACCCATCGAACGCAACAAGCGCACCCACCAGGGTGTGCTGGCCATCTTCCCCCCCGCTGGTTTGCCCGTGGGAGAGGTCAAGGTCATGGACGTGCGGCGCCCCGCTGTGGCTGAGGCCGGCTATGCCAGGCTGTTTGCAGCCGCCCCTCAGCTGCTGGCCGCACTGAAGCAGATACGGGATCTGGGCTACAATGCCCAGGCCGCCAGGGCCACTGATACCGTGTTGGCTTCCATCCGGGTGCGCACCCACCAGGGTGTGCTGGCCATCTTCCCCCCCGGGGCCACTGATACCGTGTTGGCTTCCATCCGGGTGGCGGAGAAGGCCATTGGCCTGGCGGAGTGAAGCCAT
>Ga0181539_1001342_pt1 | contig 27398 bp, 19 predicted proteins | sample PEATcosm2014_Bin_46_FD_119767 | JGI IMG/M metagenome (GOLD analysis project Ga0181539, IMG submission 119767) | Peatland microbial communities from MTU Mesocosm Facility, Houghton, MI, USA - PEATcosm2014_Bin23_60_metaG | ecosystem: Environmental > Terrestrial > Soil > Wetlands > Peat | place... | reverse complement strand
GGCGACGGCGACGATCACGGCGACGGGGCTGGCGACGGGAGTGGCGGTAGGCACGAGCAACATCACGGCGAGCTTGAACGGGGTGACGTCCGCGGCGGACGTGCTGACGGTGACGGCGGCGACAGGACCAACGGTGGTATCGTACTTGGTCCTGTGGGGATCCCAGAGTTATAACGTGATTGGCACCACGCGTAACCGCCTCCCGTGGCAGATTTCCGGTATCAGCGTCGTTTTCTCCGAACCCATTACCCATGGAAACGCCAGCAGCCTGAGCGGTGTCACAGTCACTGGCTTCAGCGGCCTCGGCACAAATACGCTGACGTGGGCTATTAGTCCGCTGTCCCTGGGCAATTTCGTTACGGCTCTCTCGGGTACAGGGCCAAACGCGCTGACTGATGCCGCGGGCAACCCACTCGCCGGTGGCGCTGGGTTTACCCAGAACATTAAGGTATTAGAAGGCGATTTCAATGACGATGGCGTCGTGAACTCGGCGGATGTTGTGGACGTCAATAAAGCTGCTGCCTTGCCTTACAACATCTTTGCAGATATGAACGGTGATGGCGTTGTGAATACCACCGACGTGCTCATCGTGCGTTCGAGGGTGGGAACGTCGCTCCCCTAAGTTTCGATGACAGGATCGAGGAGAAAGCCATAGGTGAGACTCGAATGCATAAGCTGAGGTCTGGGGAACTAAGCTAATGATGCGGGGGATTGCTAATGGAGGCTGGCGAGGTTTTTTCCAGAGATCCCAACTGAAGGCTCCAGGCTTTTGCATGAGCCAATTGCCCTTTGGTACCATTGACACGTTGAGAGTGGTCTGCTAATTTTAATGACAGGACGGACGAGAGTCCATTGGAGAAACTCAAATGCATAAACTAACCTTTTGGGACCGAAGCATACGATGCGCGGGACTGCTAATGGTGGCTTGTGCGCTTCTTTCGACAGCGGCCCGGGCGGACACCTTGGATCTATCATTGCAGTCGCCGATCAGTGTCGCTGCGGGAGGCGCCGGCAGCTTCGATGTTCTCTTGACAGATGCGAGCGGGACGGGCGTTACGATTGCAGGCTTTGACTTCGAACTGGCAGCCTCGAATTCGGATGTAACTCTGACGGGCGCGAACACGTCGGCGAGCCCGTATATTTTTAGCGGCAATTCGTTCGCCGACACTTTCGTTGGCGGGGACCTGACCATCCAAACTTCACCGGACTTGATCGCCAACGACATCGCCATTTCCGGCGGAACCTTTCTTACGGCTGGGGATACCGTCGATCTCGGACAGGTCACGTTTACCGTCTCTTCGACAGCGCCCACCGAAACGGTCGATATAGAATTCGGTAGTTTCACGGACCTCAGCGACCCGAGCGGCAATCCAATCTCTATAAGTGGTATGACTGGGGGCTCCATTGATATCACCGGCGCAACTACCACGGTTCCCGAACCTTCTCCATTGGCAATGCTTCTCAGTGCCATCCCCGTTGTTCTGCTAGGTCTGTGCTGCCGCTGGTTCATTGGGTTGCGTACTCGTGATATTTCGGTGTCTTGACCACCAGAAAGCAAGTTCGGCAGACCTGATTCGTTGGTTTCGCAATTCCTTCCAGCGGGCACAGTAAAAGCCGCAGGCAAAGCCTGGAAACCATATAGTAACTATAGAGTTATCCACCGAGGCCTCGCGGATGAGGCTATCACTCTGCTCCTTTTCAGGCCGGAGCAGAGAGGCAGAAAGCGTTTGTGAACCGTCGTGTAATAATGACCCGATCCAAATGCGCTCAGGCCAACAAGCCTGAATGATCCTGGCTTATGGTGAGATGGCTTTCAAGCTTCGCTTAAGGACGGCGAGGAACCGAGCGAAATGGTTGTCCTGCACCCCCCTTCCACGCTGTACCGATATACGAGCAAGCCTTTTGGAGCGAAAAGTGTAGGGACTTTTGCAGATATGCACGCGAGAAATCGCGCCAAATTGTGGCAAAAGGTGCGCACTTCAGTTCTCAGGACAGGCCTATTAAGTCGTCATCATCGACCAACTTAGAGCAATCCTGCGTATTGCTGATAGTTATATTGCTAGTGCTGTTAACCGAAGGGTTCCAGGTTCGAGTCCTGGCCGAGGAGCCAAATCTGATGATCCCCTGATAGGCAATGGATTCGGCAACACCGGGAAGGCGGCTGTTAATCCGTCCGCTGACGGATTCGCAGGTTCGAGTCCTGGCCGAGGAGCCAAACATTCCAAGCGCTGTTTTCCATCCTTATTTCCCAGGCCTAAAACCGAGCTGTCCAATGGTTTGGATTTACAACCCTCGCCCCCTCGGGGACAAGAGTAGTCTTGATTTGAGTTTACAACCCTCTCCCCCAAGGAGGCTGTCTCAAAACTAGGTATTTTAGACTTTTGCACAGCGCAAGTTATTGATTATTCGTTCTAGAAATCGTGATTTTGCCAGTCCTGAGACCGCCTCTTTGGGGGAGAGGGTGGTGCGAAGCGCCGTGTGAGGGGGTCACGCATGAACGAATTGAGAAGTGATTTCCTGAAACCCCTGAGGTGAACCGTATTGGGGCTGGGACCCTAATGGGCCCGCTGCACGCACTTGCAATCCGCGGAAAGAAGTGCGAAAAGGACTGTCCATGGGCGAAGCGCCGCGCCGCGGGGAGGGAGGACACATGAGGTGGCGAGCAGGCACGCCGATTTATCGAATCGCTTGCCTTGTGTTGCTCGCGGGCGCGTGCGCATCGACGGTTTACCCACAGGTAAAGCCTCTCGGCTCGGAGCCAGCGGCGCACACTGCACCTCCCGCCGACCCAACAACGCTCATCAAAACGGTTGCGGAAAACCAGAAACAAATCGAGGCGGCCCGCAAGGACTACATTTTTCATCGCCAAGACGAAGAACAGGAGTTTGACTCCCAAGGCCATGTGAAATCTACGGAGATCAAAGAATACGAGGTCTATTTTATAGGCGCTTGGGAAATTGAACGGCTGCTCAGCAAAAATGGCAAGCCCTTAACCGAGGGGGAGCGTAAGAAACAGGACGAGGAGGTCCGTAAACAGGAAGCCAAGGCGCGCGCGCGGATGGCCAAACACGAGTCGGGCGAAGACCCCGGAAAGAACACCATTACCCTGGCGAAATTCCTGGCGGCAGACCGCTTCTATAACCTGCATCGCGTTACCTACCAGGGGCGCGAGGTTTACGCCATGGACTTTGCGCCGCGCCCCGATTTTCGGCCCCATTCCCTGGTTGACAAAGTGCTTAAAACTCTGGGGGGGACCCTTTGGATTGACGAGCAAGCCAAGCAGGGCGTGCCTGTGGAAGCACGCTTCCTCGAGGGTGTGAAGGTGGGAGGGGGCCTGCTGGCCTCGGTGCAGAAGGGCGGCAACGTCGTCCTGGAGCAACGCTTCGTGAATGACGAGGTTTGGATGCCGTCCTACCTTGAGATTCATCTGGATGCCCACGTGCTCTTCCTCCATAAGTCCATCCATGGCACCTCCACCTACAGTGATTATCGCAAGTTTCGCGTCGATTCGAAGATTACCGGCGGGGCGGAAGAGCAGTAGGCAGTGGGCAGAAGGCAGAAGGCCGTGGGCGGAAGGCATAAGCGGGAGGCAGGCAGCTTTTCGTCGCGGTCGGCTCTAGAGGCTGCGGAAAAACTCCTCCGGGCGCCCGTTCGCTGTCATTCTGAGCCCGCTTTTTGGGCGAAGAATCTGTAGTTGTCATGGTCACTGAGACCCCATGCAGATCCTTCGCTGCGCTTAGGGTACTTTTGTCACCCGTCCTGCATAGTCTACATTAGGTCGTGGCAGTTGCCCCATCGGGGCGAGCACTGGCGGGCCACGTCCCACCTCGGCCCATGCCAACATACTCGAAGCCGGCTCGGCGGACGGCGTCAGGATCAAAAAGGTTTCTACCATCCACCAAAACGGGGACTTCCATGAGATCTCGCACGCGCAAGAGGTCCAACTGGCGGAACTCTTCCCACTCCGTAAGGAGGAGCAGGGCATGCGCGCCGCGCGCCGCCTCATAGGCGGATGGACAGTAAGTGAGCCGTTCCATCGAGGTGGGAAACACTCGCTGCGCGTTCGGCATGGCTTGCGGATCGTACAAGCGCAGGACGCTTCCCTCGTCGAGCAAGGCTTGGATAATCTTCAGGCTGGCCGCTTCCCGGATGTCATCGGTGCCGGGTTTGAAAGCCAATCCGAGAATGCCCAGGGTTTTCCCCGGCAGGGTCCAGAGCGCTTGGCGGACCTTGCGAACAAAAACGTCTACGCGGCGTTGGTTGACGCGCTCCACTTCCTGAAGCAGGGAGAAATCCACCCCGTGCTCCTCCGCCAGGTAAATGAAGGCGCGGAGGTCCTTGGGAAAACAGTAGCCTCCATATCCGATTCCGGCGTCGAGAAACTGCGGACCAATGCGGGCATCCAGGCCGATGCCGCGAGCCACCGCGCTGACGTCGGCTCCCACCTTCTCGCACAGGTCTGACACCATGTTGATGAAAGATATTTTCGTGGAAAGGAAGGCGTTGGCGGCGTGTTTGATTAATTCCGCAGTGCTGGTGTCGGTAACCACAATAGGCCGTTGTAACGGGCTATAAAGGCTTGTCAAGATCGCGCGCGCCCGGTCGGATTCCACCCCGCACACGATGCGGTCAGGATGGAAAAAATCCTCCAGGGCCTTGCCTTCGCGGAGGAATTCGGGATTAGACGCGACATCGAAATCCGGCGGCGCAGGGGAAGCCTGGCCGGAAGTGGACTTACCTGCCGCCAGGGGAGACTTCCCGAGGTTATAGCGCACAATCGCTCGCTTAAGCCACTGTGCGGTTATGGCCGGAACGGTACTTTTTTCGACGATGAGCTTGTAGCCGTTTAAATTGCGCGCCACCAGCCGCGCCACAGCTTCCACCTGACCAAGGTCGGCTTGGCCGCTGGCTTTTTGGGGTGTGCCGACACAGATGAAGATGATGGAGGCGGATCGCACCGCGGCTTCCACATCTTCAACAGGCTGAAATCTGCCGCTTTGGAGGTGTTTCGACAACAGATCGGTAAGGCCGGGTTCGTAAAAACTCGGCTGCCCCGCCCGGATGAGCCCGACCTTGCTGGCATCGTCGTCGGCGCCGATAACGCGCCGCCCCAATTCCGCCAAACCCAGGGCGGTAGGTAGCCCGATATGGCCTAAGCCCAGGACCGTGATAGTGGCATCGTCTAGATTGGTCGCTTGCCGATTGGAACTGTCGCTCATAGTTTGTCCTTTGATGCTAATTGGGTTAGAAGCGCAGTGTCAAGCAGCGCGTCATAAGGGCCTAGCCACTATTGACAACGCTGGAGGGCAGACTTATACTAAATGGCGACGAACTTTGTATACGTGACTTTCCGGAATACCAGAGCTACGCTAACACCGTAGCCAGGGCATCCGCGTTAGGTAGCAAGTGCTTGCGAGAACCAGTGCCCGCGAACACAGGGTGTCATCTTAATTCAAAGAAGCTGCGAAGAACAGCAGCATGAAATCGTTGGAAGATGGCAAAGGCAGAATCTTTTTTCCCGCGGGGTTCCAGGGAGGGTTCTTTTAGAGAGGGTTACGAGAAGCAAGGCGAGACGGAAGGCCTGCTTACTCGTCTACCCCGCCACCGCAGTTCGAATCTCGCGCACGGTCGTTTGACAACCCTATTCCCGATTTTCCCGCTAAAGGGCAATTGCCCTGGAGGCCGCGAAGAAACTGTTCAACCGGGCGAGACCGCGGGAGATCAAGCGGAGGAGTCGGCAGCCGGAGATGCCTCTCGATCGGCTGGACGGAGGTTTAAACAGCAGGTGGTGTGGGAGCCGAGAGCCGCGGGTAGCAGCGAGTCGTGAGGTTGAGTATCGAAGTGAGGTGGGGCCCATGGTGAGGAAACGGGTAAAGGTTCGGAGAACGCGAGGAGCCGCAAAGGTAAGTGGGTTAGGGCTTGCGGTTTTTCTTATGACCAGCTTGACCTCGGCCTCGGCCCAGCAAGGGACGGCCGCTCCTGCCGTGCCGTCGGTGGTAGCACCGAAGGAGACGAGTACCCCCGTGGCGCCCGCCGATGCATGGAAAACGGCCATTGGCGATTACACCGTGAGCCCGGAGGACCTGTTGGATGTCAATGTTTTGGACGTGCCGGAAGTCACGCGCACCTACCGGGTAAGTTCTAATGGGTTTCTGACCTTGCCCCTGCTGCCGGAACCGATCCCCGCCGCCGGCGAAACCCTGAATCAACTCTCACACCTGATTGCCACCAAATTTCACGACGCCGGCATGCTCAATAACGCGCAAGTGACAGTTTCACTTGTAGAAACAAGGATGCATACGGTGCTGGTATCGGGGGAAGTGAAAATTCCCCAGGCGTACCCGATTTTTGGCCCGACCCGGTTGCTCGATGTTCTCGTCAAGGCGGGGGGGCTCACCGATAGTGCCGGCGACGATGTGATCATCACGCGGGGAGATATGGGGGCGCGCGCCGACCTGGCAGAAAGCGCCCGATCGGGGGCGGTGGTTCCCACGGCCAGGGGGCTGTCATTCACATTGAACCTTCGCAAGCTGGTGGAGACGGGCAACGACGTGACCAATATCCTCCTCTATCCAGGTGATCGAGTCACGGTCCAGCGAGCCGCGCTCATTTACGTTTTGGGTGCAGTAAATCGCCCGGGTGGATACGTGTTGAACGAATCCCGACAGCAGATTACAGTGCTTAAAGCCTTGGCCATGGCGGGCGATGTGACCAACATTGCCAAAAAGAGCCGAATTACGATCCTGCGCCATGATCCGGCGGCCCAGGAGGAAAAGCGGGAGGAAATTCCCGTGAATTACAAGGCGATGGTGAAAGGGCAGATTGCCGACGTGAGAATGAAGGCAGACGATATTCTTTATGTGCCCGAAAGCGCCGGGCTTAAGGCTTGGCACACCTCAGTGACTTCCGCTGTTACGATGGCGACTATGGGCGGAGAGTCCATGATGATTTACCGCTGAGGGTTGCGGTGGGTAAGAGAATTGCCAAATTAGATTTTCCGGGGGGAGTTTGAAGGTGCCTGACAAAGATTCTTTACTGCCCATTGAACGTCAATTGTCACAGCGGATCAGCAGTTTAACGCCGATGACGCTGGAATTAGAGGCGCAAGGGAGTGAAGCCCACTTCACTTTCGCTTCCTTCTGGCACATCGTCATGAAGCGCCTCGCCACCATCATTACCGCCACCGTGGTGGTGTCAGTGCTGACGGGGATTTTCACCTTCAAGATGGAGCCCGTGTATAGGGCGACGGCGAAGGTTGATGTGGAGACCACCTCCCCCCAACTCCAAACCCTCAGCGAAGTCTACCGCCAGTCTCCCGTTGAAGATTACTCGTTTCTGATCACCCAGATCGAGGTCCTGACAAGTGACAGCCTGGCATGGACAACGATGCAGCAACTCGGACTTGACCGCGAGACCGCCCCCCCTAGGCCGGTCAAGGTTACGGGGCAATCGGCAACGCAAATCGCCGGAGCACGCAAGACGACGATGGTTGAGGAGTTTAAATCGGGACTCGACGTTCAGCAGGAGAAGGAAAGCCGCATTCTCGCGGTAAGTTACGAAAGCGGCAATCCCGAGATGGCGGCGAATATCGTCAATCAATTAATCAACAACTACATCGACGCCAATTTCCAGGAGCGCAACGAGTTTACCCGCCGGGCTTCGGGCGGAATGGAGCAGCAGTTACAAGAAATGAAGGCGAAGATGGAGAAATCTCAGCAGGCTTTGATCGACTATGAGCGGCAAAACCTGATTGTCAACGTCGGGGATAAGGAGACGATCAACGATCAAAGGCTGGAGCAACTGAACAAGGACTACACCGTCGCGCAGAGTGACCGAGTCCAGAAGCAATCCATTTACGATCTTGCCAGGGCCAATGAAGGGCAGGTTGGAATCATTGTGCAAGACGATGTTCTCCAGCGTTTGGAGGAGAAATACAACGACCTCAAGGCGGCGTATGCGGATGCCCTGAGCCAATATGGACCTAATTTCCCCAAGGTTACTCGCTTCCGCGACCAGCTTACGGAGCAGCAATCCCTAATGGAAAGCGCGCGTAAGCAAGCCATTGCGAAGGTTCACAATGATTATTTGGCAGCGCTCAGCCGGGAAAACCTCCTCGGTGATGAACTGGGGAAAGAGAAGGAAAATGTCAGCGCGCTCAATCAGCGCATGATCGAACACAATATCTTGAAGCGGGAATTCGAAATCAACCAGCAGCTCTATGAGAGCCTCCTCCAACGCTTGAAAGATGCCACTCTCTCCGCCAGCTTGCAAGTTACCAACGTTCACATTATTGATCCGGCGACTCCACCCGTCAGTCCGATCCGCCCGAACCGGCGGCGCAATATTGCCGCCGGCCTGCTGGTCGGTTTAATTCTCGGGATCACGCTGGCCTTCGTGCAGGAAGCGCTCGACAGCTCGGTCCGGACTACCGAAGAAGCGGAAAGACTTGTAAACGCTCCGGCTTTGGCGGTTATCCCTTCTGAATCGGACGGGTACAGGCGAAAGCAACTGGTGCCGGGCCGTCCCCTAACCCCCACGGGACCGAACGGTGTTGGCTTGGCGGTTCTGAAGCGGCCCTCCTCGCCCCTGGCGGAGTCATTCCGAAGCCTGCGGACTTCGGTTTTACTCTCCACCGCTCCCCGTCCGCCACAAACCTTGCTCGTCACCAGTGCGCAGGTCGGGGAAGGGAAGACTTCCACCGCCTCCAACTTGGCGATGTCTTTCGCCCAGAGGGGGGGAGCCGTGTTGATTGTCGATGCTGACTTGCGCCGTCCTTCCATCGCCAGGACCCTGGGATTGCACAATGAGAAGGGTTTGAGCAGCTTCTTGACCGGCGCACACACTCTGGATGAAGTTTTGATCCAATACGAGCGCGTCCCGAATCTCTGGATCTTACCGGCGGGCCCACGGCCTCCCGACCCCGCGGAGCTGCTCTCTTCGCACATGATGGAGGCCACGCTGAAGGATTTGCTGAAACGGTTTACGCAGATTGTCATCGACTCTCCCCCGCTGCTCTTGGTTACGGATGCCGTGGTTCTTTCCGCCATGGTGGATGGGGTTATTCTGGTGGTTGCCAGTGGAACGACGGCGCGCGGGGCGCTGACCCGGGCCCATCGAATCCTTGAAAACGCCGGTTCGCGGGTTCTCGGGATGGTGCTCAATAAGGTTGACATGCGTTTCGATACTTACTACGGGTCCTATTACGGTCCTTATCATCAATCCTATTATGATGAGATCGCTGTGTCGAGTCCCTCGCATCTGTCAGGGGGAGGCCGCCCCAGGAAGGATTCACCTCGCCGGGCATGAGCATTCTGAGTTGTCTGCGAACGGAAGCGGGTTTTCCCCCGGGTGGGGCGGGAAGGGGCTCCCCATCATTCGCGAATCGTCACTTCCAGGATCATGCACCCCATGAGTCAACTTCCCAACCCTGACCTTTCTGGTGAGAGCGCTTCGTTCCGGCGTAGTTCAAACCGCATCTTTGAATGGTCCTTGCGCCCGAAGTGGCGCGTCGCCCTTTTCTTGATACCCATCATTGCCGGTAGCTCTTGGTTATCCTATGAAGCGATTCGTGTGGCGCGGGTAGCATACGAAGTCGATTCCCATTCCATCCCCGACATTGAGAAGGCGCTGCGGCTGGACCCGGATAATCCCGACTTGTTCCATCGCCTGGGATTGGTTGGTTCCTTTGAACCCACGGACATCAATCTATCCGAGGCGGAGAAAAATCTTCGCAAGGCCGTCGACCTCAACCCTCGGCGTTGGGATTTTTGGTCGGACTTGGGGACAACCTGTGATTTCGTCGGCGACACAGCGTGTTCGGATGAGGCCTTCGAGCGAGCGAGGGTCCTCAACCCGATGACCCCGGCTTTACAGTGGGCGCTGGGAAATCATTACCTCTTGACGAATCGCCCGGAGAAGGCTTTCCCCTACTTTCGCAGACTTCTGGACTTGGACCCCAGTTATCTCGAACCCACATTTCGTTTGTGCCTGCGCGCTACCCGCGACCCGCAAGCGATCTATACGGAGGTTGTTCCCGATGGAAAAGACGCCTCGGCAAGGTTCGCCTTCCTCATGTTCTTAAGCTCCATCGCTGATTACGAAAGCGCCATGCGGATTTGGGGGCAAATGATCTCCGGGCCAGATCATTCTCCGAACTTGTCTATGGTAAAGCCCTTCTTGGACTTCCTCATCGACCATAATCAGATTCAGGATGCCGGCGCCGTCTGGAACGACCTTCAGCACGCGGGAGTTATCCCGCCGGATCCCCATTCACCATCTGCTAATCTTCTCTATGACGGGAGCTTTGAGGGGCCGCTTCTCAACACCGGGTTTGACTGGCGCACTGACGATTCCCCGGAGTTGGTGTTTGATTTCTCTGATCCTTCTGCTTACAAGGGGGCGAGGTGCCTGCGGATTGATTTCGCGGTGGGTCGAAATGGGGATTATGATTTAGTGAATCAAGTCGTTCGCATTAAACCGAACACGCGGTATCAAGTAACGGCTTACGTGCGATCCGACAATCTTACCTCCGACAGCGGACCGCGCTTGCGAGTGGTCGAGATGGGTTGTGGGGATTGCGCTGCCCGGACCAGCGATGCGACGGTGGGAACCACTCGGTGGCATCCGATCGAGGTAGCGTTTATGACCCAACCCCAGACACAGGCGGTGAGAGTTTCTTTTTGGCGGCCGCCGGATCAAATGGGCCACCGCGATATAACCGGCAGGGTCTGGCTGGACGATGTTACGCTTCGCCCCGTGGAAGCTTCCGGATTCGATATGAACCAAGAGAGGACCCGGTGACAATCCCCACCCCGTCAAGGTCTTCCGTTCATCGCGGCGGACCCTCCTCGCGTGACGACCGCCAAATCTCCTCATCTCCTTTTCACACTGTCGCCCGAGTTCTTCTTATCGCCACAATTTGCGGGGCCCCGTGGGCTATCGGCGCCGTTCAGTCGTGGGCATGGGGAACCTTGATGGTTTTGTCTTTACTCACGCTGGTTCTATGGGCAGTGGGTTGCGCTCATCGTGGCGTTCTCAAAATTTGCTGGTCCCCGCTCTATTGGCCCTTCCTGGCGTTTCTTCTCCTGGCCGTCGTGCAGTATCTCGCAGGTTTGAGCGCCGACCATGTGGCTACGCGTGAGGCGGTCCTGAAAATTGTTACCAATTTGGTTTTTTTCTTTCTGGCGGGCCAACTTCTCAACGCCCAACCGGAAAATGGCAGGGCTTTGGAAGGGCTCGGTCTGATCGTAACCCTGTTGGCTTTTTCTTTGTGCATCCTGGGTCTGGCGCAAATGTTCTGGGGTGTGGGTCCGCGAGTCATTTACTGGACTTTTCCCGTAGGGGGCTGGCCTTTCGGTCCCTACGTCAACCACAATAACTATGCGGGCTTGATGGAAATGCTCCTTCCCATTTCCGCGGGGTATATTCTTTCCCGGTCCTCGAATCCGATCCGGCGCTTCTTCCTCTGGTCCGGGGTGATTCTCGTTATCATCTCCATTTGGATTAGTGGCTCCAGAGGCGCCACCGTTGTCCTGTTGATTGAGGGGCTGCTTTTGGCAGGCATTCTGATGTGGCATCGGCCCCACGGCCCGTCCCCACGTTTATTCGCTGTGCTGTTGGGAGTGGGGCTGATTTCTGTCGGCGTTTTCTCCTGGATGGTCAGCACGGGGCGCGCGGGTGAGCGTGCCTGGTCAGTTTTTGAAACCAATCAATCTCTGGAAGCAAGGCTCGGCGACCGGTTGCGGGTGGGGGTTGACACGCTCCATATGGCTCGCAGCCATCCCTGGGTGGGCGTGGGCGTGGGATGTTTTGAATACGTCTTTCCAAATTACATGACGTTCCCCATGGACCTGCATTGGACCCACGCCCATGATGACGTTTTGGAGGCTGCGGCTGAGACCGGTTTACCAGGGGTCGTGCTGATTCTGTTGGCGCTCGTGTTCTTCTTTCGTACGGCGTTTCGCCACATTGAGGGACGCCTGCGGCATGGGTGGGGTTGGATTCAAATGGGCGCGGCGGTGGGCGCGGTGGGATTGTTCTGCCATAGTTTTGTCGATTTCAACTTGCGCATTCCCGCCAACGCCGCATGGTTTGTGGTGTGTCTGGCCATTGCCACACACTCTCGCCCTGCTCAGGAAAATCGCCCGAAGATCGTTTGGCCTTCGAGCACAGACGGGAATAGCGAATTCCTTACTTAGAGGTCTTCGGCGTGACAACATCGCCTCGGGACGCTTTTTATGACTCCTCTTCCTGCCAGACCTTGCGGCGGGTGTTTCGGAGGGAAGGCGCCGGCAGGAGGTTGGGGCGTTCGTGGGCATGGAGGGATGCGATATGAAGGGTATAATCCTCGCCGGCGGGACAGGTTCTCGGCTGTATCCATTGACGAAAGTCACCAATAAGCATTTGCTGCCCGTCTACAATGCGCCGATGATTTACTACCCTCTTCGGACCTTGGTGAATGCCGGGATCACGCAGATCCTTATCGTCACCGGCGGGCGCAACGCCGGCGACTTCCTGCGCTTGCTGGCCAACGGGAAGGAATTTGGCCTGAAGCGTTTGAACTACGCCTATCAAGAAGGTGAAGGCGGGATCGCCGATGCTCTCCGGCTGGCAGAGGACTTCGCGGAAGGCGAAAAGATTTGCGTGGTTCTTGGTGACAATATTCTGGAAGGAAGCATCAAGCAGGCCGCCGAGAACTTTGCGCAGCAACCGCAGGGAGCGCATATCCTGCTCAAGGAAGTTGCCAACCCCGAACGGTTTGGAGTTCCGGTTTTTGCTGGGGACCGGATTACACGCATCGAAGAAAAGCCGGCATCCCCAGCGAGCCATTTTGCCGTCACCGGTGTTTACTTTTATGACGCCACGGTTTTCGAAAAGGCCAAGCGGCTCAAGCCTTCCAGCCGGGGCGAGTTAGAGATTACCGACGTGAATAACGCTTACTTGCAGGAAGGCACCTTGACGCACAGCGTCCTGGAAGGCTGGTGGACCGATGCGGGGACTTTCGAGTCGTTGCGAGGGGCAACGAATTTGGTGGCAGAAGGCCTGTCGCATCCATAGCTTTTCCCGGCCCCAGGTTCTTGTGGGGTCTTGCACTACCCGTCTAACTCCAATAGAAATAGAGGGTTCGAAATGAGGCTCGTGGTCACAGGGGGAGCAGGTTTCATCGGATCGAACTTTATCCGTTACGTTCTTGCCCAGCATCCCCGGTATTCCCTCGGGAATTTGGATAAGCTGACCTACTCGGGGAACCTTCATACCCTCCGGGATGTGGAAAAGAATAGGCGCCACACCTTTGTGCGCGGGGACATTTGTGATCGCCGTAAAGTCCAAGAGGTCTTGCGCGGGGTCGATGCGGTCGTTCACTTCGCGGCCGAATCGCACGTTGACCGGAGCATCCTGGACAGCACCGCCTTTGTCAAGACGAATGTCCTCGGAACCCAGTGCTTGTTGGACGCCGCCCGTCAGGCGGGAGTCAAGCGCTTCGTGTTGGTCAGCACCGATGAGGTTTACGGAAGCGCTCCCGCCGGCGAAAAGTTTAGCGAGGAATCCCTTCTCGCCCCCAACAGCCCTTACGCCGCCAGCAAGGCCGGGGCCGACCTCTTGGCGCGTGCCTACTTCCGCACTTACCGATTTCCGGTTATCATCACCAGATGTACAAATAACTACGGTCCTTACCAGTACCCGGAGAAGTTCATCCCCCTCATTATTACTCGCGCTCTCCAGGGGGAGAATATTCCCGTGTACGGGGACGGGCTGCAGATCAGAGATTGGATTCACGTCATGGACCATTGCGCCGGCCTGGATGCTGCCCTGCACAAAGCCCGGGACGGGGAGATTTACAATCTGGGAGCCGGGAACGAATGGCCTAACCTTGAGATCGCACGCCGCATCTTGCAGCTTGTCGGCAAGCCCGAGTCCTTGCTGACCTATGTCCAAGATCGCCCAGGTCATGACCGCCGTTATGCCCTGAACAGCGATAAGGCGAGTAAAGATTTGGGTTGGGCGCCGCAAATGACCCTGGAAGATGGACTGAGGCAGACCGTTGATTGGTACCTGTCCAACGGTGAATGGATACGGCGCGTGACGGCGCGCGCGTATCGCTCATATTATCGCCGTCAGTATGATCGCCGGGATTCCATGCTGAAGGAAGTACTCAGCCGCGGAGGGAAGAAGTAGTGCGGATTCTCGTCACGGGCGCTAAGGGGATGCTGGGGACGGCGCTGCTGCCGTGCCTGAAGAGTGAACTCGAAGTCGTGGGAGTCGACCTCAAGGACTTTGACATTTCCCAGGAGGCAGCGGTTCAAAAGGCTTTTAGGGATCTGCGGCCGGATTTTGTGTTTCACCTCGCCGCCTACACGGATGTCGATGGTTGTGAGGCCAAGCCCGAGATGGCCATGCAGGTTAACGCCCAGGGAACGCGGAATGTGGCGAAATCTTGTGCCGAAATCGGCGCCGTTTTGCTGTATGTTAGTACGGACTATGTTTTTGATGGGTCCTTGGAAAGACCCTACCGGGAGGACGATCGCCCAAATCCCATCAGCATTTACGGAAAGTCCAAGTTGGGGGGGGAACAGCACGTGCGATCGTTGCTGGCCCGGCACTTCATTGTTAGGTCCTCGTGGCTGTACGGTCCGCGTGGCAAGAATTTTGTGGCCACTATTCTCAAGCTCGCCCAAGATCGGGATGAGCTTCGGGTGGTTAGTGACCAGCGGGGCTCGCCGACGTACACGCAGCACTTGGCCTTGAAACTTGCCAAGATGCTGCGAATCCACGCTTATGGAATTTACCACATGACGGGGGCGGGGAGCTGTAGTTGGTTTGAATTTGCCCAAGCGGTCCTGAAATTGGGGGGATTGGATCGAGTCCGCGTGGTTCCAATTTCGACCCAGGAATCCGGACGCCGGGCCCCACGCCCGGCGAATTCCGTGCTGGAAAACTGTCGTCTGATCAAAAGCCATCTCGGCGCCCTTCCCCATTGGACGGAAGGTTTGGCGCAATACCTCAAGGAGGGCCAGCACGTGGGCGATTTCGTTTTGCCGTCATCCGGTCTTGGTGAGAAACCGCTCCCGCGGGAAGTGACGGGGGTCACGACTGTTCCACCTCCCCAGTTAGTGGAGGAACGCCGTGGCGTCCGCTTGGTCATCGTGCCTCACGCCCAGCCGGGCTGTGGAGATATCATTAGCGACCCGCGAGCACCGCAACTGATTCAGGGTGTCGAAGTCGAGCCGCTGACGCAGTTTCCGGACGATCGCGGTTTGTTCGCTGAGCTTTTTCGCTTTGGGGAACCGGGGATTGGCAGGGATTTTGATTCTGCGAATGGCAGCCGGATTCAAGTTTCGTTCACCATCTCGTATCCGGGAGTCATCAAGGCGATTCACTACCACTTCGAACAAACGGATCTCTGGGCTCCGCTTTCGGGAATGTTCCAAGTCTTCCTCTGCGATCTTCGCGAGAGCTCACCGACTTGCGGGAGACTGAACACGATCTTTGTAGGCGCCCAGCGCCCGTGGAAGTTGCGGATTCCGCCCGGCGTCGCCCATGGCTACAAAATCGTGGGGACGAACTCTGGGATGCTGGTTTATGCCACCAATCGGACCTATAACCCCAAAGACGAGGGACGAATCCCATTTGACGATCCGGGCATAAACTACGATTGGGTGACGCGGCCAAAGTAGTGGGCTCACGTCGAGTTGCAGAGGAAGATCCTGGGCAAAGCGTTTGGAGAGGGAGGCTTTTTGAAGGACGTCGTCGTCATCGGAGCAGGTCCAGCAGGCATCCATGCCGCCTTTCAATTAGCTCAGGCGGGGCTGGAGGTTGTTCTCTTCGAGGCCCAAAGCCGGGTGGGAGAAAAGGCAATCTGCTCTGGCGTCGTTGGCGACGAGGCTTTTGCGCGCTTTGATCTACCCACTCAGCCCATTTTGTCAGCCATTCGATGCATTCAAGCCATTTCCCCGGGCGGAAGAAAGCTGGAGCACCAAACGGAAGCCCCGCTCGCACAAGTAATCGATAAAGGTGAGTTTAATCGTGCGCTGGCGCAACGCGCCACCAATGCCGGGGTTGAATTGCAACTCGGCTGCTGGGTGAATTCTCTGGAAGTCCAAAAGCATTCGGTGGAAATTCAATACCGCTCTATGGAGGCGCGGCCGGGAAGTCTCCGAGCGCAGGTGGCAATTATCACCACTGGCGTTAATGGTTCCCTGAATTATGCTTTAGGGTTGGCGCATCCCCGGCAATTCTTACGTGCCCTCCAGGCGGAAATGACCCTACCACCTAATGGCCATGGCAATGTCACCCGGGTATTTGTCGGCCAAGGGGTTGCCCCCGGGGCATTCGGCTGGGAAATCCCGCTCGGTAACAATCGGTGGAGGGTGGGGCTCATGACGGAGCAGAACCCCGATCCTTATTTCGTTAAGCTCGTGCGGAGAGTTGCACCCAACACCGACATTTCAACTTTACGGATCGATCGAAAAGGGATTGCACAAGCCGCCGTGGGCCGTTGCGTGGCCGAGCGCGTCATCGCCGCGGGTGAAGCTGCCGGGCACATCAAGACCACAACGGGCGGAGGAATCTACTACGGGCTGCTTTCAGCCGAGCTGGTGGCCGATGTGGTGATTCGCGCTTTCCGTAACAAAAACTTTAGCACCAGGACCTTGGGTGAGTTCGAGCGTTATTGGCGGTCGACTTTCGGTAACGAGCTGATGGTCGGCTATTTCGCCCGCAAACTCGCCAGCCATTTCACTGACGGGCAGATTGATAGTTTCTTCGATGCGGCGAATGCCACCGACCTGCTGGTTCGATTGAACGGCAGATTGAAGTTTGATTGGCATCATCGTGCGCTGCTGGCGACTTTAAGAGCCTTGCTGACTCTGCCCGGGGGTTTAGGGAACAGGTGCTAAGTGACAGGAGCAAGGTAACAGGTCACAGGGGACAGGTCACAGTGCCTTCCGCCACCTATCACCTGTGCCCTGTAAACTGCAACCTAATCGAGTATGGCAACCATAAGCTCGCACCGGGACCTAATTGTTTGGCAGAAGGCGCTTTAAACTGTAACCTGTAACCTGTAACCTAATCATGCTTAAACGCCTTTTTGACATTTCGCTCTCCGGGCTCGGGCTGATTCTTTCTTCGCCGCTTTGGGCAACGATTGCCGTGGCCATTAAGATCGAGGACGGGGGTCCCATCTTCTATGGCCAACCTCGCGTGGGGAAGGATTGCAAGGAATTCCAAAGCGTCAAGTTCCGCTCCATGGTGTCGGACTCGGATGCCAAGTGGGGGGCCGTTCCCGCGCAAGAACGCGATCCGCGGATTACGCGCGTGGGCCGGATTCTGCGCGCCACGGCTATGGATGAACTCCCTCAACTCTGGAATATTTTCCGTGGGGACATGAGCTTTGTCGGACCAAGACCGGAGTGGTCGGAACTGGTGAAGAAGTTCCGAATCGAAATACCCGGATTCGATCGCAGGCACGCCGTCACACCGGGGCTTACTGGAATCGCCCAAATTTATGGCCATAGCGAGTTGGCGCGCCGCCAGAAGCTCCGTTATGACCTTCTTTACATCAAGAAGCGGAGCTTTTGGTTGGATCTTCGCATAGTGTTCATCTCCTTCCTCGTGACCTTTACCGGAAAATGGGAAGAGCGCTCGGCAAAACTGCCGCGGCTGCTGGGGGGGCGGCGCGCCTCAAGAAGGCGAATCGCGCCGGTGGCCAAACCCCCGTGCGAGGCCCCGGTGGTGCGAAGTGGATAAAGGGCAAATGCCCACAACTGCCCAATAATAGCTGCTGTGAAACCTTCATGATGGAAGTGCAACCCTTGACCCAACAGGCCGGGTACCCGCCTTGCACCGAGGTTCTCGGAGCCCCTGTTCACATTATTGACATTAAGTCCGTTTTGCGCTTGATGGAGCAATGGATTGGGGAGCGTGACCGGCCCCATTGGATTGCGGTAACCGGCTCGCACGGTGCCCTCGAGGCGCACAAGCATCCCGACTTCCGTGCCGTTCTCTGTACCGCGGACCTCTCTGTGCCCGACGGCCGTTGGGCGGCACGGGTTGCGGCCAAGAAGATGTCCTGCGAAACCCATCAGGTTCGCGGGGCGGATCTGATGTCGGCGTTTTGTGAGCTTTCCAGCCAGAAGGGATTCACCAATTACTTCTACGGTGATACGGATGAAATATTGGCCTTGGCCAGCGAGCGGCTGCGCCAGATGCACCCTGGAGTAAAGATTGTCGGCGCTTACTCCCCCCCTTTTCGCGACCTTACTCCCGACGAAGACGCGCAAGTTATTGAAATGATCAATCAGGCCAACCCGGATGTGCTTTGGGTGGCGCTGGGCCTTCCCAAACAGGAGCGATGGATTTTCGCCCACCGCGACCGGCTCAAAACGCCGGTGATCGTCGCGGTGGGGGCGGCGATCAAGTTTCACAGCGGAAAGGTTGTTCCGTCGCCGCGCTGGGCCAGCCAAGCGGGCCTGGAATGGTTCTGGCGTCTGTTGCACGAGCCCCGCACCGTCTGGCGAAGGGCCTTGATTTACGGCCCCCAGTTTATGGCTCTTTCGTGGCTTGACGTGTTGCGGCACAAGATGCGGTCGAAAGATACCAAGGGCTCGTAGCAGGTGGGTGTCCCGCTTTTCCAAACCTGCTATGAAAATGCGTGTGCCAAGGTGCTTCGCACATTTTCATGTACAGTGGGGAGCCGCAGGCTCATGGGAATCTGTCGTGAAAACCCGGGCTGGCTGCCTCAACAACCTTAGACCGATCATGGAGCACTGCCTTTGAACAAACCGGTGTCAGTCTCGCGTGAAAGCAACGAACCTCCCGTCGCCATCCTGGGGGGTGGGATGACGGGTTTGGCAGCCGGCTGGGCTTCCGGTCTGCCGGTCTACGAGGCGGAGGAGGCTCCGGGAGGAATCTGCTCGTCTTATTACCTTCGCCCCGGCACACGCGAGCGGCTCCTTCTGTCCCCGCCGGATGATGAAGCTTACCGGTTTGAAATCGGCGGAGGGCATTGGATTTTCGGGGGCGACCCCGCCGTCCTGCGCCTGATTCGCCAGCTCGCGCCGACCGGAGTTTACGAGCGCGAGTCTTCAGTTTTCTTTCCCGATGAAAATCTTTACATTCCCTATCCACTCCAGAACCATCTGGGGAAGTGGGACAACGTCCGCCGTCGTCGCGCCCTGGTCGAAATCCTGACCACCCCCAAAGGCAAATTCCGAACGATGGCGGATTGGCTGGTCCAGAGTTTTGGCCCCACGCTAACGGAGGCATTCTTCGGACCGTTCCACGAGCTTTACACCGCCGGGCTGTGGAAAAGGATCGCCCCGCAAGATCCTTACAAATCGCCCATCGATGCTGGGCAGGTGATTCGTGGCGCTTCCGAGGCGACGCCCCCCATCGGATACAACACCACTTACCTCTATCCGCGAGACGGGCTGAACGCCTTGGCCAGCGGGTTGGCGGATGCGTGCGATGTCCGCTATGGGAAGCGTGTGGCACAGGTTGACGCCCCAACAAAGACCGTCAATTTCCATGACCGCACGTCAATTCGGTACGAATCCCTCGTATCAACCCTGCCCCTCAACAAAATGATTGAAATGACAGGACTTAAGCTGCGTGAGGAAACAGACCCTTACACTTCCGTGCTGGTTTTGAACATTGGCGGTGTCCGTGGGGCAAAATGTCCGCCCGATCACTGGCTTTATCTTCCCGCCAGCCGTGCGGGTTTCCACCGCGTCGGGTTTTACAGCAATGTGGATGTCAGCTTCTTGCCCCAGTCGGCCCGGGCGGCCAACAATCGGGTGAGCATCTATGTGGAAAAGGCCTACCTGGGAGGCCAGAAGCCCGCGCCCGAGGAAATCCAGGAATACTCCCAGGCGATGCTGCGGGAGTTGCAGGAATGGGGATTCCTGGGGGACGCGGAGGTGGTGGATCCCACCTGGATTGACGTGGCCTACACTTGGTCTTGGCCCGAATCCCAGTGGCGCGCCGCGGCCTTGCAAGCGCTGGAGGCGCATGACATCCAAATGGTGGGAAGGTATGCCCGCTGGATGTTCCAAGGCATCGCCGATTCCCTCCGCGACGGCCTGTACGTGGGGGCGGCGAACCGCTGGCCGGGCGGCAAAAGCCAGGCTCGTGACGCCCCCGTCCGCGCGAGCGCAGAGGTATCCGTCAGCTGACGGATTCCTCTGCGGCTTTTTGCCTCGGCGTCGTTGCGGAAGGTGTTTGGCATGGTTTCAAATGCGTGGGTGCGGGTCCGCCGGTAACGACACGCGGTCGACCGACAGCCCGCTGGGGGTGATCGGCGCTCGGTTGATGGTGCCGGTGTAATCATGCACGCTCGACCAAGGCCAATCCTCCGGACGGGCCGCCCGCCCCGCCTTGACCGGGTTCAGGTGAAGAACTCATGAATCACCCGCGCCAAACAGGCGAATTCTGACTCGGAGAGAATCCGACGCCGGGGTAAGACGCGACAGGTAACAAAGAACCAACGGTCCGATACCACGAGGCGTCGAAGGCGCGACATGACGCCCATTATAGGCTTCGAACCCGCGCCCGCAAAACGTCATTTCCCCAGGAAGAGCCGCAGACGAACGCAAAGAACGCGTACGTCTGCGCTTGCAGGATGGGTCGATCCTCCGCATGGACCGGCTGGATTAAGCCGCCAGCTCCCACAGGTCCCCTCGGGAAATCGCAGACCCCAGAGTGCAGGGGTCTGCGCCAGCCAGCCTCACGCGGTAGGACATTTCACTTTCCGCCCGCCGCAAGTGGGTAAAGTTTGCGGTAGGCGACGTTCGTGAGAATGATTCCCCATATTGGGTACGCTACGATCGTTTCCAGCCCGGTGCCCATTCCACCCACGCCCGAAACCGCTGCCATACTTTGTCCGACAAGCGCCCATGATTTCCCCGCCATGGTTGTTATTAGCGCCGCTAGAGCCCAGCCGTACACCCAGACGAACTGGGAGCCGAGTAGAAGGTTGGTCATCCAACGGCCGCGTCGCCTCAGCCTGGCCACGCACACGCCTACGGGGAAATGGCAAGCCACGAAGAGAGCTTCGAGGGGTGACATTACAAGAAATGCGCGAAGCTGGTACGGGAAGCGGGGGTCGTAAGGGAAGCCCCGCTGGTGGACCGCAATCCACGTCGATACCAACGACAAGCCGCCTAACAGACCGAACGCGATATCCAGCGCTCCCAGTATCCTAAGCATTCGAGAGGGCCAGTGTTTCATTTGTGGGTTTCACCTCCCCTCAGCCCGCCGATCACAGTTAAGGCCTTTACGAGCCCTCGAGACCGCTTTCCTTTCGTGGATCTTGAAGCCGCAGTAACAGGAATGTGCCTCCGCTCTAGTCTAGCCCGGGACGCGCGTGTTCTCCGCGCGTGCCTCACCGTGCACTGGCGCTGCGCGGCATCACTTGAACTCGTCCAATTTAACATGTCCTCTGCCTTTCAACAGCGGGAATACCCCTCTGCGCAGCCGTGCGAGTAGTCCTCCTAGCTTGATCGGCGCGATTGCTGCCGCTGGGTCTCAGGAGTCATCGTGCCACGGCCGTTTGTGCGGGAACTACGGCCCCGTGGGCAGGCCGGAGGAGCAAGACGTGCAGCCCGCATAACACGCATCAAGAGAGGCCTCCACGCTCTCCTTGCAATGCTCGAAGGTTTTATGATTAACAACCTCTATCGCTCCCTCAACACCCAGCCCCGCCAGGGGTCCAGCGAGCAGGTCGACTATACCACCGGCCAATACCCCAGTACCGAAGAGCGCGGCGGAGCCCCCGGAGCATGCAGCTAGTAACGGCATCCATGTTGCCGCACACCGTGCTTTGCACTGAATGCATCGTAGGGTCCCAAGAGTGCCGGAGGCGAAGCTTAGAACGCCCAAGGCCCTGCCGGCGACCCCGGCTTCGCCTCCGCCTCCGCCACTCCCCGGCGGTATAGGTGGCCAAGGCGGCAACGGCAGGTCCACGATAATGTTGAACCACGGCGTGGACTGTTGCGGCTGAGTTTCGCTGAAGGGGTTGGAGAAGAGGCCGCCGCCGGCTATGGACGTGGCTGCCGGGCCGGGAATCGGGATGATGGTTGGCGGTGGTGGAGGGAAGAACCCGCCAAATCCTCCGCCGCCGCAGCCTCCTCCCCAACCCCATCCGCCGCCACCAAGAAAACCGCCGCCCCCGCCGCACACGCACTGGCCTGACGGGTCGTTAAGCGTGGTGGGGTTATTGGTGACGTAGCTATACAGATCGAGCGATTGCGGATTGTTTACATCGCCGCGCACGCTGTCCGGGCTACCTGTCGAACGGGTAATCTGAACTCCTTTCAGTTCACAAGATCAGCCAGGCTTGTCCTGGCGCTACCAGAATTGGGCAAACTGCGCCTGACTCGGCGCTACCCGCTCACATCCGACCTCGCATTTTGCTGATCAAAAGTACTGCGGAACATACCTGACAGGCTACAGAGACCAGTGCCAGGTAACGCATGACGCCAGTATGGTCGATATGCGAGCTCCACTGGATGATTGAGGCCAACATTGCACAATAGACCGCCGCCAGCATCATCACGGCTCGGCCAAACCGATCTATGCTCGTGCCGGGTAAATTCCAGAGGAAGATCGCGCATCCCATGGCGATCCACCACCCTAGGCTTTCGTTTAGACCAAAACCCGCTTGATGTCTCACATCGGTTTTCGGGGTGCCAACTCGCAGGTAGATGCTTACGCACTGCACATTGATCGCCACCAGGATGAGCCACCGCGCCCATGGAAACCTTAGCTTCATGAATGCCTCCGTACTAGATTAGGTACCGGGGCCCGGACATCTCCCCTGCCAGTGAGCCTCGCGGGCACAGTCCCAAAAGGTCAAATTACCCGAAGCCGCTGGAGCCGACATGATCGGGCCTCATGTGAGTTAGTTTGGCACGCACCTCATATTCCCAAAGTAGCAATTGAGAACCGTGAGCCCGGTATAGAAGCATGACGCTAGGGCGGCTGGACAGGAGATCACGGCAGATGGAACGCTCACAGGCTCCGCAGGCGGTGCGATGGAGGCGGCTACCGCTATAGCGCAAGCCTTGGCAGTCACATAACAAATAGTACCGCTAAGGGCGAGGCTCAGAATGTTTTGCCCAAGACATCCCACAAATCCCATTTTGTCAAGGGCCGGGTGCTGCCCCTGCGGGCATAATCCAGTTTGGAAGCCTGATGTCGATGCACCCACTCGGCCACCCCCTCCCCCGCCGCCCCCGGGCGGCATCGGCGGGAAAGGCGGCAGCGGAAGGGTAAGAACAAGAACATACAAAGGGCTGGGCGGCTGGTCGGTTTGCTGGGTGAACGGGTTGGGGAAGCTACCACCCGGCGTGGATATGGTCGGCACGCCGGGGATGGGAATTGTCGGCGGAGGTGGAGGAGTCCCCCTCCCACCACCACCGCCACCAAAGCCACCACCCCCGCAGCCGCCGCCCCAGCCCCAACCGCCGCCACCGCCGCTGATAAAACCATAACCGCCCCCTCCGCCGCAGCCGCACTGGCCCGACGGGTCGGTTAGGGTTGTGGGATTATTCGTGACATAGCTGTAGAGATTGAGGGACTGAGGGTTGGTCAGGTCGCCGCGTACGGTGTCGGGGCTGAGCCAGCGGCCGCTCGGTGAGTAGCGGCGGTTCGGGGTGTTGTAGAGGTCGGCTTCCGGATCGTAGTCGGGCAGTTGGGCGAAGGTTTGCTGCATGCCGAAGCTGGGGAGCGCCGCCCCCGTCCACGCTTCCCCAAACGGGTAGAATAATTTCTCATTGAAATTGTTCCCCGTGTAATCGCTGGAAGTCGTGGCCGAGCCGATCTCGTCCGGATGGTCGAAGATCGTCCCGCCGGAGTAATACTCGGCCAAAATGCGTCCCTGGAAGGGCACGAAGGCGCGTTGATTGGGGTCGCTGGAATTGCCCGTGTAGCGCCACAGCAGGTTGCCCCCCGCCCCATAAACCTCGTCGGTAGTTCCGCTCGAGGTCACGGACCGCATCCTTTGCCCCAGAGCATTGTACCAATACGTCCCCCCCACGCCGCCCGCCCAGGCTTGGGTCATATGACCGTCGTTGTCCCAATCGTAGCTGTAGGTCGAATCACTCCAAACGTTCCCGGAGGGAAAGTACCAGTAACTGGTGATTTGGTTGGTAGAGGGATTGTACGTCGGAGCTACACATTTGGGCCCGGAGGGCGTGCAGGACATGTTGCCGTAGGCGTCGTAAGTGAAGTACTGGGTGTAATTGGAATTGCCCGCAGCCACCGCGCTGCTCAGACGGTTGGCGCCGTCGTAGTGGTAAGTCGCGGTATGGTTCAATCCGGCATTCATGTTGTCGTTGTAATAGTAACCCCACACGTTCCCATTATTCATGGTGCCCGCGTTGGGCGGCGCGCAACTGGTGGGGTTCGCCACATCCTGATAGAAATTGTACACCCGGCAGGAATTGGCGGTGGGATTTGCGGAAGTGCCGAACTCGACCATGTCCGCCTGCAAGCGCTTGTTGTAGTGGTAGGTCTCCTGCGGGTTGTTGGTACATCCTGGGGTGCAGGTATTCTGAAGGCTGCTGAGGGCGCCCCAGGGCATGTATTGAATGGAATTGTTGGGGCCCGTAGCCAGGATACCCGGGTTGATCGAGGTGACGACGCTACTCACCACCTGTTGAATCTGCTGTGCCGGGTTGAAGGTTTGATAGACTTGGAATCCCGCCGGGTGACGATAAGAGGTGATATCACCCGCAAGGTCGTACTGGTATTGGGCCCACCAAAGGTTGGCGCTTCCGCAGTTCAGGGGTGTGCACTGCCAGTAGTCGCTGGTCCGTCCCACCTTGTCGTAATCCTGAACAGTCGCGGCATATATCGTCCCCCCCCAACTGCGGTCCGTGTGGGTGAGCCGGCCGAGGGGATAGGCAAGGCTCGACTGCCAACTCCCCAGAGTCACCGATGTTTCGTCGTAGTAGAAGTGCGCTACCCAACCGTCCGGGGTGGTCCTGCTCTTGAGGCGGTTCAAGTCGTCGTAGGCATAGGTGGTAGTCAGCGTGTTGCTGCAGCTCGCGTTGTAGTCCTCCTGGGGTGTGATTTTAGAAATCATGTTGCCGTTCCCGTCGTAACTGTAAGTCGTCGGGCACTGCGTGCCGCTATAGTTTGCCTCGGGGTTGGAGGCGCTGGTCAGGCGAGAGAGAAAATCATAGGTGAAGGTGCGCGTCTGACCGCCCTGGCTCACTCCGGTGAGATTGTTCAGCGCGTCGTAGGTGTAGGTGGTCGGATTCAACCCGGCAGAGTCTTCTGTTACCGAGGTAACCCGCCCCAAGGCGTCCGTGCAGGTGGTGTGTACCTTGAGGGCTTCGTCGGTAGTTGTTGTGGGAAGCAGATTAGTTGCGCAGTTGCCGGAATAGGTGATGCCCACCACGCTGTTGTCCGGGCGCACGATGGCGCTGATACTTGCCGAGTTACTGAGGCGGTTGAGCGGATCGTAGTTGTAAGACGTGGCGCCATAGGTGGAATCCGAGGTGCTCCGGTAAGGATTGGTCACGCTCGCCACGCGGCCCAGGGCATCGTAGGCGGTGGTGACGGTGTCCGGTCCCGCTGGGTCGCTATAGAGCACCTTGTTGATTACACGCCCCAAACCATCGAGGAAGACTTTATCCACCCGACTGGAGGAGGAAGTCAGGGTGGTGGTCGTGTCAATCTCGTTCGGGTTGGGATAACTGGTCGCGACCGAGATCCCATTAGGGTTATCGGGGTAAGTGGTCCCGATAAGCCGCCACAGGCTGTCGTAACTGTAGGTCGTCGTCTGGCCGTTCGGGTCGGTTGAGGATAACAGGACGCCGCCATTGCAGTCCCAGGTCTGTTGCGTGGTGAGGCCGCCGGTAGTGATGCTGGTGGGGAAAGCATCGTTGCAAGAATTGCCATTGTAGCCGTAAGTCGTGGTGTTGCCGTTGAAGTCCGTGGCGCTGGTCAGCACCCCGTTTGACCCGTAAGTGAACCCGCGGCTGATGGTCGATGTGAGACTCGTGGAGCGGGTTTCCTGTGTCAGGTTCCCGTTGCTGTCGTAATTATAGGTGGTACTGGCCTTCAAACCAGAGGTCCCCGTGCAATTACTGGGGTTGCCGGTGGTATTGTAAAGCAAAACAGAAGAGGGACGGTCGTTGATGTATTGGTTGGTCAATGAGGCGTAACACGTCATGGTCTCGCGCACGAAGGTGGGACCATAAGTGTACTCGTCCACCAACTGGGGGAGACCGTTGCCCTTGTACACGGTGTAGGTTTGCGCAGGAGCAAGGCCGGGCAGATTAACTTGCACGATCTGGTTGACTATGGGGAGGTTCACCGGCGTGGTAACACAGGGAATGGCAGGAATGGGAGAGCCGTTGTAACAGGTATTGACCGTTTCCACCAGGTTGCTTGAACCGGAGTATACATTCCGTTGGGTCTCATAGGCGTTTCCATTGTTGATCACAAAACTGAAGGCCGTCTGGTTGCCGGCGGGGTCCTGAACATTAGTGGACCATGTGGTGCTGCTGTTTTCGGTTCGTGTGTAGGTCCAAGTGCCGTCGATGGTGGTACGCGCAAGCCCAGCCGTGGTGCCGTCAGCACAGATCATACCCGTGTTATTGCTGCTGCCCGAGTAGCTATAGGAAATCGTCGTCGCCCCCTCCTGCCCCGTTGGAAGGGTTATGGAACCCAGACGGCCAGTGGTGTAAAATCCCCCATAACCGGCAGTCGGTTCGTACGTGAAGGTGTATTTCTCGTAGGGGTTGGTGGTGGCGTTGTAATCGGGCAAGTCGATTTCGGTCACGAAGTACTGCGAATACGAGAGATATTCGCCAATGCCTTGGCAGCCGAATTGGGTGTACACGGGTATCTGCGTATAAGTCACCGTGTACTGGGCTGGCGTGTTGTGCGGGCCAGTATATTTGTATTGGTTGGTGCCCGACCCTGGCGTCGCGGTCAGCGTGGCGCCGAGCGTGTCGGTATAGGTTGTGGTGCTCGATGAGATGGGCGTTATGTAGCTCTGAGTATTGTTATTGGGATCGTTCACCGGAAGTGTCCACCCCTTGAGGTAGGGTAGCATGTATTGAGGCCACACGTACTGTCCCGAATCCCCGGACGGAGCGTAGACGGTCGCCATGGGAAGCTGACCGTCCGCAAAGACCAGCGTGTAACCCGAGCCGTCGGTAAGCGTCACAGTGGCGCTGGACTGGTAACCGTCGGAGGGGCAGTCACCGCCGTTCACGTCCCAATCGGAAAGAGTCACGCCGCCCATCTGATGTTGGGTTCCCGATCAAAACTGTCCGGTCATAAGTCGAACAGATTGAGTTGATTGCAAGACGTCTCTAGTTCGTCTGAGTTGTTTATTTGCGAAAACGCCTGTAAAAGTGGCGTTTTTTCGAAAAGCAAGAGGC
>Ga0181539_1001330_pt1 | contig 27586 bp, 22 predicted proteins | sample PEATcosm2014_Bin_46_FD_119767 | JGI IMG/M metagenome (GOLD analysis project Ga0181539, IMG submission 119767) | Peatland microbial communities from MTU Mesocosm Facility, Houghton, MI, USA - PEATcosm2014_Bin23_60_metaG | ecosystem: Environmental > Terrestrial > Soil > Wetlands > Peat | place... | reverse complement strand
GTCTCCTCTTATCACTACCAAATACGTAGAGTTTAATGAATTGGAGCAATGATTGGCTGAGTCAGGAGCGTTTCAGTTTCTCAAGTTATTTCTGAGATTCCCTTATTCCGACAAGCTCCTAGTGCTGGAATGATAACTGAGAGACTGGATACGATCAACAGTCAGAAAAATTGAATACTTTGCAGCAGGGTATGGCACAAAGCTTGGTATCATCTTCCCATATGATCTCTTAAAAATCGTGTGATCAGATTGTGAGGTCTTCCGCATGCTAACTGACTATTTAACTCGATCGGATGGACCCGTGATCCGAAGTCTTGGCTGCCGCCATCGCCGCCATTAAGTAGTCTGCGCCGTTATCTTGCGCTTTCCGGGTGGATCAGAGTTTAGGCTCGGAAGGCACATACAAAATGTTTGACAAGATTTCGCACCAGATGGTATACCATTTTATATATCAAATTTTTGCCAGACGTTGCCCCCGGCAGGGCAGCGAAGCGAGATGGAGAAAACTACATGGGGCGCCAAAGCCATGTTCTTAAAGGCGGCACACCACCGAGCAAGAGAAGACGGGAAATGGGTAAGCCGGCGCAAAATCATGACGGGAAGGTGAGGATATTTCAGGATGAGAACTTTTTACTGAAGAAATGATCCCGACACTATGAACATTTTTTTGAAAGGAATTCTCTGATGAGTACATCCGACAGAGTTTCAAGCAAACTTTTCAGCGCGGCGACGGCAAAAGGCCATCAATCTATCTTTCAACCGGGGCAAAAGGATATTCATTGGTTGGGTTTGGAAATTCTGCACCTGGATACCGGAGAAGGTTGGCAGGGAAACTTAGGAGACAAAGAAGCGGCGTTGGTCATCTTGAGCGGGCGATGCACGGTGTCGGTCAACAACGGCAGAGAATTGAAGTGGGAGAGATTGGGTGAACGGGACAATATCTTCAACGGGCCAAGTACTGCCGTCTATGTGCCTCGCATGAGTGAGGTGAGCGTCACAGCGGACAGCAGCCTGGAAATGGCGCTTGTTGAGGCGCCGTGCGAAACGGACCTCCAGCCCGTCCTCATCAAACCAAGCGATGTCAAGATAGTGTCAGCCGGGGTAGCCAATTGGCGGCGCGACGTGCGGTTGATCATTCCACCTGGCTCGCCAATCAGTCAACGCCTCATCGTCGGCGAGACGCTAAACCCGACTGGTAACTGGTCGGGGATTCCCCCGCACAAACACGATGAAATATCCGAAAAAGAAAATTATCTCGAGGAATTTTATTTCTATAAAACACGACCAGCCAACGGTTACGCAGTGCAGATCATTTACCGCGATCACCAGACGCAGGCACATATGATCAGCAACGACGATGTAGTGTTTTTCCCGAACAGTTACCATCCCACGGTTGCCGCGCCGGGCACCACGCTTTGCTACCTATGGGTGCTTGCCGGTGGAGATAAAGCTTACAAAGTTGCGATAGATCCACGTTTCGACTGGGTCGACAAAGCGGAAACTGTGATCAAAGAAATGAAACACCAATAGGGGGTTATGTTTAAGCCGGAGGACATCATTTATCCGCCGACCAGCGCGAGCGTTTGATGGATGTCCGGTATGAGATGATGCTGATCCGAACCTGGAGGGATTATGACAAACCAATACGATATGGTCATCGATGGTCGATTTGTTAAAGGTTCCGGAACGAACCGGCTTGAAGTGCGCAACCCTTCGAACGGAGAGCTAGTGGGCACAGTGCCGGTTGCAACTGAGGCTGATGTAGACGCCGCATGCCGTTCCGCGCAGGCAGCGTTTCTCGGCTGGCGCAAGACGCCCGGAGCGATGCGCGGACAGATTATGATGAATGTGAGTCAGGCCATCCGTACCCGAGCCGACGAGATCGCTGGGCTCCTGACACGTGAACAGGGTAAAACGCTTGCCAATGCCAAGGGGGAAGTGCTTGGATTTTGCGCTCTGATCCAGTTTTATGCGGAAGAGGCACGCCGTATAGAGGGCAAACTAGTGGACTCAGATGATGTGGATCGTCTGCTCCTGGTGATGCGCCAACCGATAGGTGTCGTTGCAGCCATAGCCCCTTGGAATGATCCGCTTTTTTTGCTGTCACGCATGATCAGCCCTGCACTGGCAGCTGGGTGTACAGTGGTATCCAAGCCGTCCTCGGAAACACCGTTGGCCACAACTCTGACGGCCAGTATCGCCGCCGAAGCGGGTCTGCCGCCTGGGGTATGGAATGTTATCACGGGCCCGGGGGGAACCGTCGGAGAGATGCTGACAGAACATCCCATCGTCCGGAAGGTATCTCTGACCGGTGGTCTTGATGGGGGCAAGCGGGTGATGGCACTCGCTGCAAAAGAGATCAAACGTGTGACGCTTGAACTGGGCGGACAGTGTGCAGGCATCGTGTGGAACGACTTCGATCTGGATCGGGTTGCCGATGGGGTCGTCTTTCAGGCGTTCCGTGCTTCGGGCCAGGTTTGCAATCGTGTCAACCGCCTGTATGTGCACCGTGACGTTGTCAACGAGTTAGTCAAAAAAATCACCGCGCTTGCCGAACGGGTGATCGTTGGGGATGGCATGAAAGTAGGAGTGGATATCGGGCCGCTGATCAACGCTCGGCAATGGGAATGGGTGGACAGCCACGTCCAGGACGCGAAGGCTAAGGGTGCGAAGCTGGAATGCGGCGGAGGGAAGCCGGCGGGTATCCAATATGGGGGTGGGTTCTTCTATGCCCCCACGGTCCTTTCGAACTGCAATCCAACGATGCGCGTGATGAGCGAAGAGACCTTCGGCCCCGTCCTCGGTATTCAAACGGTTGATGACGATCTGGAATCCGTGTTTGATCTGGCCAACAATACCCCATATGGTTTGAGCGCCTATTTTTACAGCGATGACCGTATCCGCTGTTACCAGGCGATGCATCGGCTCGAAGCAGGATCCGTCTGGATCAACGACATTCATAAGTCTTATCTGCAGGCGCCTTACGGTGGGATGCGCCAAAGCGGCATCGGCCGTGAGCAGGGATCGATCGCGATTGACGAGTACCTCGAGTGGAAAACGGTGTATTGGGACATGAGTGATAAGCCCAGAGGGGCTTATGCTTGCGTACACCGCTGATTCCCTGTTTCAATCTGCGAGTCCCCAATGCAGACTCCATCCCAAGCGCCAACAGGGCGGGCACGACCATTTTGCTGTTGGAACAGAATGCACGGATGGCACTCTTGATTGCCAAGCGGGGCTTCGTACTGGAGACGGGCCGGGTGATGTTATCCGACACGGCGGCCAATTTGCTGACGAACGAAGAGATGAAGGCACACTACCTTGGCGCCCGCAATTATATCAAGGAAGCACGTCAACGCCGACTGGACGAACGGGCGCACGCCTGAACGGCACTGCGGGTGGTCTTTTTCAGATAACCGATCAGCCTTATGGGAAAGGAGGTGGTAAAGGATAAATGACGTAAGCACTATAGAATACGGCATAACAAGGAGACATCACTTCATTTATTGTTTCAACAACATTCACACTGGCAAGGAGAAAAAACTATGAATCAGTTAATGCGAATAGTTCTTATAGCCAGTCTCATTTGTTTTGGATGTTCATCCTTTGTCTCGGCGGCAGACTCACCCTATCTGAAGGTCATCAGGGCAAAAGGTGTCAACATCGAGAAGGACGGAACTGCATATCTCTATAAGCAACCTTTTCAAAAAGAGGTTAAAAAGAACGGACCTCTGGCCGGGAAAACAATCGCCTTGGTGGTTGCCTCTGACTTCAGTGATTGGCAGGCCTACTACTTTGTGAGTTATATCGGCGAGTTTGGCGGAAAGGTTCAGTTTGTGATGGACAACAATCACCTCTGGAAAAGTCCCACGCCGATGAACGGTATTCCGACGGAACCTTTAGGTATGTGGGGCTTAAGTTTGAGCGGCGGTTTCAACGGCCAGGGAATCAATGGTGGGAGAGCATTGCCCCCCGCCTTGATGAAACCAGGCGAAGGTCTTGCAAAAGATTATCCCGTTGCCAAGCCAGAAGATTATGATGCGCTGATCATTCTCGGGGATAACTCCGGCGATGTCCTGCATCCCGACGATGTGGCGCTAAAATTTATCAAGGGGGTTTCCGACAGGGGAGTTCCCGTAGCCGCGGTCGGCGGCGGGATTCTGCCGTTGATCAAACTTAAGATCGTAAATGGTAAAAATGTGACCGGCGGGGCGTCTGTCGACTACATGCTGAAAAGGGTTGCCCACTACATGGGCAATTCCTCCGTTGTGACAGACGGCAAGCTCATCACCGGCCGGAATACCATCGACTCACCTGCTGTCCTGAGGGCATTGTGCAAGGTCTTCGACCCGAACTTTGTCGATACGGACAAAGGCATTCTCAAGGGCAAAAGAATTTTGGCTATGGTAACTGAAGATTTTGAAGATATCGAACTTTGTGGGCCGGTACTTGAATTGATGTACAGAGGGGCAGCGATTACTGTCGGATTGTTCCCTTACACGTATAAAGCACGTGGGTCACACTGGCAAGAGGATGTAAGAACGGGGCAATTTGGTGTGACGATTCCTTTCCAGGAAATTCCGATGAAAGATTACCAAATCGTTGACTCAAAGTATCTCAAGGTAGCGGATTATGACGCTCTGTGGACTCCTGGCGCATTCAGTCCTTGGCAGATGGTTGAAACGGGACAGCCTATCCAGTTCTTGAAGGATTTCTATAAGGCCGGGAAAATCGTTGGCGTCATTTGCCACGGCCCAGTGGCTGCGGCGAACGCAGACTTAGTACGGGGCAAGAAGGTCACCGCATGGCTCATCGCTGATGATCCTGTTACGATTATGGGTGGCACGTACAGTTTTGACTGGGCTGCAACCTGGGATGGAAATCTCGTATCCGGAAGGCTTCCACCCAATGTTGCGGAGTTTGTGGATCTTTTGACCGCAGCGCTGCTAGCGAAGTAAATGGCAACCGTTGTCTGTCCGTAATGAAATGAGGTTCCATCCATTTTCTTACTATCCATTACGGACAGACATTTTCCTGAATCTGTGGCATTGATTTAGCGGGACAGACGGCCGCAGTTGCTCGATCTCATCGATACCCGCGATGAGGAGCTCGAATCAAAATACCAGTATGTCACGAGAAAGGGCAGCATTCTGCGTGCGGGAATTTATGTTCCTTGTGCCTATGGAGGCCAGGGGGCTTACGTGTTTTGCACCGGCGCGCCTCTGTCCGACGCACATGGAAACCCCGTGGGAGCTATTGAGTCCATCCGCGATATCACCCAACAAACGCAGGTCTTGGACATCATCGACTTCCTGCCTGATGCCACCTTTGTTATCGATAAAGAAGGCAAGGTGTCGCATGGAGCCGGGCTATCGAGGGAATGACGGGGATCAGGGCGGCGGATATGTTGGGTAAAGGGTACAATATTATTGTTAACAAAATGAGCAACAATTATATAGCCACAATGATTGAAAAGAATGTGAGGGGGAAGAGGGAGGACGCTGACGGATGACTTCGAGATTCAAAGTACTTCTTTATGAGGCAATGCATTCGGCAGGAACGAAATTGCTGGAGGAGAAATGCGACGTCATCTATGCTAAGTCGTTTGAGGAATCGCACTTGATTTCCCTGGCTGGCGACGTGGACGCCATCATAATTCGGGCCAATGGAGCTGTGTCCCGGGCAGTTATCGACGCCGCCGGGAGGCTCAAGGTCATCGGACGGCACGGTGTGGGGCTCGACGGCATAGACCTTGTGGCGGCCAAGGAATGCGGTGTCAAGGTGGTGTATGTGCCGACGGCCAATACTGAAAGCGTGGCCGAGCATTTCGTCGCCCTAGCCCTGATGCTGGCCAAGAAGATAAAACAGGGTGACGTCGCCGTGCGTCAAGGAAAGTGGAAAGCACGGTACGACCTGATCGGGACGGAGTTGTGGGGCAAGACCCTAGGGGTCCTCGGATTCGGGCGAATCGGCCAGCAGACCGCCCGCATCTGCCATTACGGTTTTTCCATGCCGGTGGTGTATTACGATATAATCAACTATCCCGAAGTCGAAGCCGAACTCAAGGCGGTTCGGACCAATATGGAGGAGGTCTGCCGACAGGCCGATTTCATTTCCATCACTCTGCCCCTGCTGCCGGGCACGCGCGGCTGCATCAACGCCGAACTCATCCGTCAAATGAAATCCTCGGCGATTCTGGTCAACATAGCCCGCGGACCCATCTGGAACGAAGCCGACGTTCTGGATGCGCTCAGGACCGGGAGGATCGCTGCCGCTGGCACGGATGTGTTCGAAGAGGAGCCCACACCCGCACAGAATCCGCTCTTTACCGTGGACAATTTTGTGGGGACTCCGCACATGGCCGCCCATACCAACGAGAGCATATGCCAGATGAGCATGGTGGCGCGAGACGTTTTGGCTGTACTGGAGGGGCGAAACCCGGAGTTTCCTGTTCCGGAGGCCTGTTGATGGGCCACTGAATATCTTATGAAACCAGGAGTTTATATGCAGAAAGTGACCATGCTTCCTCAGTCATGCAAAGGGATGGAAGATTGTGCAATTTGCGCCTTTGTCTGTCCCAAGTCTCTGTTCGTTGCATCCGGGACGATGAACGAAGCCGGTTACCTGCCGCCGCTGCCTCCGGACCAGGAGAAATGCACGGCTTGCGGTAACTGCATGATTTATTGCCCTGATTTTGCAATTGTGGTTGAGGGTGGCAGCGCAGACGGAACAGAGGAATAATATAATGGGTGAGGCAAAACGAATTAATACAGGTACACATTTCATGATGGGAAATCAGGCCTGTGCGGAAGGGGTCATAGCCGCCGGATGCGGGTTTGCCGCCGGCTACCCGATCACCCCGGCCAGCGAGGTGTTTAATGCACTGGCCAAGCAACTCCCCATGGCGGGCGGAACCCTTCTGCAGACAGAGGATGAGATCAGCGCGATTTGCGCCGCAATCGGCGCGTCCTGGGCTGGATTAAAATCTTTTACCGTAACGTCGGGACCGGGTATCAGCCTGATGCAGGAGAATATTGGCCTGGCCGTAGCCACGGAGACACCCCTGGTTATCGTCGATGTTCAGCGGTTGGGACCTTCCACGGGTGTTCCGGCGATCGGCGTGGCCGGCGACATGGTACAGGTCGCTCGCGGTTCTCACGGCGATTACCAGATCATCGCCATCTGTCCGGAAAGCCCGCAAGAAATGTTTGACATGACAGTTCATGCCTTCAATCTGGCGGAGGAATACCGCGTGCCGGTCTTTGTGATGGCTGAGGGTTTTGTCGGGCACATGAGAGAACGTGTCGTCATTCCCGATGAAAGCCAGATCAAGCTCATCAATCGCAAGATTACCCAGGGCGGCGAACCGTTGACGCGACGCGATTTTCTTGATCCGGACGTGGCCCCTATGCCCGTCTTTGGGCGTGGATTCAAGGCGCACGTGACCAGCTCCTGTCACGACGAGTACGGGATGAGGAACCTGCACGATCCCGATGTGATGCATCGGTATATCATGATGCCCATCCAGAAGATCCTCAGTAAGCGTGATCGGATCGTGGAGGTGGAGGCCGATTATGAAGGAGCCAGGCTGGTCCTGATTTCATACGGCTCAGTTTCTCGATCTTCCCGGCAGGCGGCCGCAATGGCCCGCGCCGCAGGCCTCAAGGTCGGAACGCTACGTCTCAAGACGGCATGGCCTTTCCCCGACAAGGAGGTGAGGGCGGCGGCGGAATCCGCCGATTCCGTTCTCGTCCTGGAGAACAACACAGGCCAGATGTATCCGTATATCAAGGCTGAATCGGCCCATGCCTGCAAGATCGATTTTCTCGGGCCGCAAGTTCTGGGCCAGATCCATGATCCCCAGTATATACTGGCCAAGATCAGGGAGATAATGAAATGAGCGAAATAAACCATCCACTGAGAAAATACATGCGGCCGCAGGTTAAGAAAACGACCTTCTGCCCGGGTTGTGGCGCCGGCATTATTACCCAAGCCCTCCTGCGGGCGATCGATGAATTGGGTCTTGCCATGGACGATTTTGTCTTCGTGTCCGGCATCGGCTGTTCGGCTTGGATTCCCAGTCCTCTGCTCAACGTAGACACCCTGCACACGACCCACGGCCGGCCGATCGCCTTCGCCACGGGCGTGAAGATGGGACTTCCGGACAAACATGTGGTCGTTGTCAGCGGTGACGGTGACCTGAGCGCCATCGGCGGAAATCACCTGATCCACGCCGCCCGGCGCAACATCGATATGACCGTGATCCTGGTCAACAACAGCATCTACGGCATGACAGGGGGGCAGACCGCCCCGACCACCCCCTATGGTATGACCACCATCACCAGCCCCTACGGCAACGCAGAGCACGAATTTGATCTCTCCACGCTCGTCAAGTCGGCCGGGGCTTCTTATGTGGCCCGCTGGACAACCTACCATCCGCGACAGATGACCAAGTCGATCAAGAAGGGCATTGAGAAAAAGGGTTTTGCCATGATCGAGGCGATCACGCAATGTCCGGTCCAGTTCGGCCGTGTCTCCAAGCAGGGCAGCGCCGTAAACATGCTGAAGCACTATAAGCAGAACGGCATCCGTATCGAGAAGGCGGCCAAGATGGATGCCGCGGAGCTAGAGGGTAAAATCGTCGAAGGGGAGTTCGTCAACGTAGACAAGCCTGAATTGATCTTCTCAATAGCTGCCGCGCTTAAGGAACCGACTGGAGGTAATAAATAATGGCTCAGACGGATATCAACATCGCAGGCTTGGGAGGTCAGGGATCGATCCTAGCCGGGGTCATTCTGGGGACCGCCGCCGTAACATACGACAAGAAGTTTGCCGTACAGACTCAGGCTTACTCATCCGAACTCAGAGGGGGATTCGCTGCGACTTGGGTGATCGTATCGGATGAGCCAGTGAACTTTCCCCGTGTGACCACCCCGGATATTCTGGTAGCCCAGGCCCAGGATGCCATCAATCGTTTTGCGAAAGTGCTCAAGCCCAAGGGACTTCTGATCATCGACAGTGATATGATTCCCGAGCCCCCCACAGGGATCGAGCGCGTCGTCAGGGTGCCGGCGACCTCCCTCTCCCGAAATGAATTGAAGGCCCCTGTAGTGGCCAACATCATCATGCTCGGCGCACTCTGGCAGGCGACCAGTATTGTGAGCCGGGAGGCTTTGGAGAAGGCCATCGCTGATCTCGTGCCCCGCGGGAAGAGCAAACTGAACCTGGAAGCCTTTGATTGCGGTGCCCGGGTGGCGGGAAAATATAAAGTTTGAATATATCACAGTATAATGGAGAAAGCAGATGGGATTGATGACAAAGGAGCAATATATCGAATCTCTGCGGAAGCTCAAACCGACGGTTTACATGTTTGGAGAAAAGGTGGGAAACGTGGTGGACAACCCGCGCCTTCGGGCCGGAATCGATGCCACGGGGGCCACATATGAGCTGGCAGAGGATCCTGAGTTCCGTGATCTGATCGTAACCCAGAGTAAGCTGATCAACGAACCGATCAACCGCTTCAACAACCCCCCCACATCCGTTGAAGACCTGGTTGCCCGTGTCAAGATCAACCGTAAACTGGGACAGAGGGTCGGCACTTGTTTCCAGAGGTGTACAGGCCAGGACTGCCTGTGTGCCCTGGCGTTGGCGACTTTCGATGCCGACAAGAAGTACGGGACCCAGTATAATAAACGCTTTACCGAATTCCTAAAGTACATGCAGAAAAACGATTTTGTGGCCAACGCGAGCGTAACCGATGCCAAGGGAGATCGTAATTTCGGCCCCATGGAACAGCCCGACAAGGACATGTACCTGCACGTTGTCGAGAAGCGCGACGACGGCATTATCGTACGTGGCGCCAAGTGCCACCAGACAGGATCACTTTCGTCACACGAACTGATCGTCATGCCCACGCGCGCCATGCGCAAGGGTGAGGAAGAGTTCGCTGTGGCCTTCGCCATTCCAAGCGACACAAAGGGCGTGATCCATGTCGTTGGCCGCTCCAGCATGGACACCCGGGAATTGGACGGCTGTGACTGCGGGAACCAACGTTATTCCAAATACGCCCCAACGATCATCTACGACAACGTATTCGTCCCCTGGGATCGCGTTTTCCTTTGTGGAGAGTGGGAATTCGCTGCCGACCTGGTGATCTATTTCTCCGCCTTCCACCGCCAGAGCCACGGCGGTTGCAAGGCCGGGAAGATCGATTGCATGATCGGGGCTGCCATGACCATGATGCAGTACAACGGAACGGAAAAGGTCAGCCATCACAAGGAGAAGATCATCGACATGATCCTCCGTGCCGAAACCCTCTATGGATGCAGTCTGGCTGCTTCCTATGAGGGCAAGCAGATGCCTTCTGGAAACTACTACATTGATCCGGTCCTCGCCAACGCCTCCAAGATCCACGAAGGCAAGGAAATGGCTGAGGCAACGCGGTTGATGATCGACATCGCGGGTGGATTCGTGGCTGACCTCCCGTCAGACAGGGACTTTGAAAACCCCGAGGTCGGACTACTGCTGAAGAAGTATCTCAAGGGAGTCGGTCAGATCCCGGTGGAAGATCGCGTCAAGATGCTCCGCCTGGTTGAAAAAATGGCCATGGAAAGCGCAGACACCATCTCCGACATCCATGGCGGCGGTTCGCCGGCGGCTCACCGTCTCACCCTGTTTAGAGAATCGGACACTGATTACAAAAAACAGTGTGCAAAGCGGCTGGCTGGAATCGAATAAGAGCTCGAACGCGTCCTTCATCAGAGACCCTAATGCGCTAAAAGCAATGCGTGAAGAGGAGTAATGGCCGTGAATGCCAAGAAACTCAAATACATTTCCAGCGCTTGCTTTACGCTAGGTTTTATCATTCCGTTTGCGGCCTCAAATTTCGTCGGCATGCCACTGAGCGCCATGCCGACAGTGAGCGCGCTCCTGATCGTGCTCTGGACCATCGGATTATTCCTGCGTTATTACGCGTATGTTGTAAGAACAGCGCCTCCAGCGACACTTTCTTTCCGTATGAGGATAGGTAATTTCATCTCCTCGGAGCCCTCGTTTTCTCTCACGCTGGGAATTGTCTTCGGTTATCTGTTCTATCCTTCCGTCGAGAAAAGCGTAGTCCCCACCCTAGGACCGTATCTGCTCATGGCAATCATGTTTACCATGGGCCTGGCCATTAATATTCAAGAATGGATTCGAATGATCCGAAGGCCGAGAGTGGTGGGGATTGCAGTATTGCTGAAATGGATCTGTACGCCCCTGGTTGCTTTCCTGCTTTCTTTGGCGTTGATTCAATTATTGCCAGGTGTTACGGGAGCCGCTCTGGCCGTCGGAATTATCATCCTCGGCACCACACCGACCGGAGGCGGCTCAAATGCGCTCACCTTGATCAGCCAGGGCGATCTGGCCCTGTCCGTTGCGGCCACTGCGATCAACACCATGCTGGCGCCTTTCATACAACCCTTTCTGATTTTGTGGCTGGCAGGAGGTATTGCCAGCCTCAATGCGACCACGATCATTCAAGACCTCCTGCGCATGGTGGTTGCGCCTGTCGTAGCGGGCACGATTCTGGGGTCCGTTTTTCCGAAGCCTGCAAGCAGGATAAAACCTGCCTTCGCCCCGCTCGTAGTTATACTCCTTGCTTTCATAGTGATGGGCACCATGTCCAAGGGAACGAGCACCTTGATTCAACAAATCTTCATACTCCCTTACCTCGTTGCCATATGCCTGGTACAAGTGGTAGCGGGACTTTCGCTGGGATATTTCGTGCCCAAATTTTTCGGTTTCAATTATGCACAGCGCAAGGCGGCCTGTTTCGAGACGGGTGTAGGAAACGCGGCCATGGCCATGCTCATCTGTCTGAGGCACTTCGATCCGCTCACAGCCTTGCCTTCCATTGTTTGCGGCAAGATCCAGTATATCATAGCCTCGACCGTGCTCGTTTCTCGATTCCAGGGAATCAAAGATAAGGAGTAGATATCGGAAGCGCCTGCAGGACCTGCGGCCACCGAGCAAGCGGCCACAAGCGAGGTGACCATGGCGGAAGCGGCGGAAGGAGAATGACCGTGATAGTTGATTTTCATATCCATTATTCACCGGAAGAATTGGTGCGGCCTAAGTTGGGGCCAGGCGGAGCACCCCGGACGATTTTTGTGAATGGGGCGCCTACCCAAATGCCTCAACAGCAACTCTTCGCTTTGGAAGATCATATTGCCGCTATGGACGAGGCCGGCGTGGATGTGGCCGTTTTGTCCTCAGCCTCCGGCCTTGTTAATGAAGTCAATCAGTGCCGCATGGTGAATGACAAGCTGAAATGGGCAGAAGATCGTTTCCCCGGAAGGCTGCAAGGCATGGCCCATGTACCTCCTTTGGGAGGAGAGGAATCTTTGCATGAGCTGGAAAGAGCAGCTTCCGAACTGGGTTACAAAGGCGTCGCTCTGCCTTCGCTTATCGGCCAGACCGAGCTTGATGCGCCGGAATTGTGGCCGTTTTACCGTAAAGCTGAAGAGCTGGGCCTGTTTGTGTTCGTTCATCCGTCTCTGAGTTCGCCGGGGAATTATATGGATTATGACCTCGGGCGTAGCGTCGGCAGGGAGTTTCAATTAGTGCTCGCGGTCATACGGCTCATAAACGGGGGCATTTTGGACGAATTTCCCGGCTTGAGCTTCATCATCTCTCATCTCGGCGGCGGGATTGCGGCTCTCATGGGCCGAATCGAGCCTTACCAGGATAAGACCTTCTGGATGACGGCAGACCATGAAAGGCACGGCAAACTGCCGCGGGAACCGTTCAGGAATTATTTGAACAGACTGTACTTCGATATGGGCGGGTGTTTTGGCAACATTAATCCAGTCAAATGCGCCCTGGTTGAGATCAATCCGGAAAAACTTCTGCTGGGTACCGATTACCCTCAGGAGATGCGAGACGGGCGGTCTATAAAGACATTCGTCGATGAGATCAAGAAGCTGCCTCTTTCTCAAGGACAACTTCAAGGGATCCTGGGCGAAAACGCGAGGCAATTCTTAAAAAATTTCTAGCGCTTTTTTGGATGAAGGGGCATGTTATGCACACGAATGCGAATCCTCGGGTTTCTTTCGACGACCTCAAGGCCTTCTGCTGTCAGGCCTACATGAAGGCAGGGGTTCCCGCTGCCGAGGCGGAGATCATTGCCGGCCTCCTGGCAAGGTCCGACTTAAGGGGCGTCGAAACTCATGGAGTCACGCGCCTCCCTATTTATATCCAGCGACTGCAAAAAGGATATGTGCGCAAAGAGTGCCAACTCACAACAGTCAAAGATAAAGGCCCGACTGCATTTCTGGAGGCCCATGGGTCGATGGGCCATATTGTCGCTTATAGGGCAATGGAAAAGGCCATTAGCAAGGCTGAGCTACATGGCATTGGTTGGGTCTCGGTGAAAGACAGCGGCCATTTCGGTGTGACGGGCCTCTTCCCCATGATGGCCCTGGATAAAGATTTTATCGGGTACGTTGTTTCTAATTCCGCTCCCATGATGTTCCCATTGGGAGGCAGAGAACGAATCATTGGCAATAATCCCCTGGCATATGCAATTCCTGCGGGCAAATATCCTCCGGTGGTCCTGGATTTTTCACTGGGAGTGGTGTCTTCCGGGAAACTCATCCTGGCACGCAAGAAAGGGGAGAAAATTCCCTTGGGTTGGGCCGTCGACAAAGACGGTTTGCCCACCGAGGACCCATTTGAGGGCTACGAAGGAGGAGGCTCCCTGATGCCGGTCGGAGGCCATAAGGGCTACGGCATGGTCCTGATTAATGAAATGCTTACTGCGGTGCTCACCGGAGGCAAATGCACCTCGCGGATCAAGAGTCTTTATGAAGAGGATGAAACCGGTATTCAAGGCACGTGTCATTCCTTCCTGGCCCTCGATCCGGACTGCTTCATCGGAAGGGACGAATTCAAGAAAGAGATGGACCGTTACATTAGGAAAATGAAAGAATGCGCCAAAGCCGGGAACTGTGAGGAAATCTTGATCCCCGGGGAACCGGAATTGAGAACCGAGGCCGAACGGCTGAAAAATGGCATTCCTCTGGCTCCGGCCACGATGGAGGAATTGGCGGCTCTCGGTGAATCACTGGGAATTTCACTTCCGCTGTTTGAGCGTGCTTCACAGTAACCACTATAATCAGAAAGAGGAACGAAGATTCAGCACAACAGCTTTTCAAAAACTCATTACCATTGAAAAGGAGGTGCCTATGATCTCTCTCAGTGTGAACGGTAAGGTTCATAAGCTGGACATGCCCGGTGATACGCCGTTGCTTTGGGCGCTCAGGGATACCCTGGATCTAAAGGGAACCAAGTACGGCTGCGGTATAGGGGAATGCGGTTCCTGCACGGTCCATGTCGATGGTAAGGCCGTGAGATCGTGCACGATTTCCATCGGAGAGATGATAGGAAAGAAGATCACGACGATCGAAGGGCTTCCCGAAAATCACCCGGTGAAGCAGGCTTGGATCAAAGAACAAGTCCCCCAGTGCGGTTATTGCCAGCCTGGGGTAATCATGACGGTTGCCGCTCATCTGTCACAGAAGCCCACTCCCAGCGCAGATCAAGTCATAAGCGAAATGGATGGCGTCATTTGCCGCTGTGGGACCTATCCCAATATCAAAAAGGGCATTAAAACGGCCATCCAGATCATGAAAAAGGAGGCAAAGACATGAAAACCACCTCCATTTCGAGACGTTTTTTCTTGAAGGGATCGCTGGTCGGCCTGACCCTCGGGGTTTCTGCCGGTCCTTTCGGATTCAGGCTGGTCAATGCCTCGGACAAGAAGGATATCGCAGGGTTCAGTCCCAATGCCTGGTTCACTATTACTCCGGACAACAAGGTCACCATTTTCGTAGGCAATTCCGAGATGGGACAGGGGGTCTTGACCGCCCATGCCATGATCATTGCAGATGAGCTCGAGGCTGACTGGAAGCAGGTTCAGGTCCGTCAGGCCCCGGCTGGCGATGAGTTCAAGAGCCCTCTTTTCGGGCCCCAGATTACAGTGGGGAGCGCCAGCGTGAGGGGTTTCTACGAACCCTTGCGAAAGATCGGCGCATCCGGCCGAGCCATGCTGCTGAAGGCTGCCGCTGCAACCTGGAAAGTCCCGGAAACAGAATGTCAGGCCTCAATGGGTACGGTAAAGAACCTGAAGAGCGGCCGCACCCTTACGTATGGCAAGCTGTGTCAGGAAGCTGCCAAGCTTCAGGTTCCGCAGGAAGCTCCTTTAAAAAATGAAAGTGAATTCAGATACATCGGTAAACCAATGCCTCGTGTCGATGTCCCTGTGAAGGTGAGCGGCAAGGCTGTCTATGGTTCGGACGTGACGCTCAAGGACTTGCATTACGCCGTCATAGCGCGGCCGCCGGCTTATGGAGCAAAACCCGTTTCTTATGATCAGAAATCGGCAGAGCAGGTCAAAGGTGTTAAGAAAGTTCTTCCAGTCTCGATGGGTATTGCTGTTTGCGCGGCATCTCTCGACGCGGCACTAAAAGGACGAGATGCTCTCAGAGTGCAATGGGACAAAGGCATACTGCCAGAGATGGATGACGCTTATGTGGAAAAATCCCTTATGGACGACCTCAATAAACCGGGGGCTTCGGTGGTGAAGACCGGCGATGCGAAGAAAGCTATCGGCGAAGCCGCCAAGAAGGTCGAAGCAACTTATTATGTCCCATGTGTTGCCCATATGACCATGGAGCCGATGAATTGCACGGCTTCGGTAAGCGCCGACCGTTGCGAGGTGTGGGCACCCACTCAAATGCAGACAGGCGCGGTAGCCGTTGCCATGAAATTATCGGGACTTCCCAGGGAGAAGGTCCAAGTGAATACCCCCTTCCTGGGGTGCGGTCTGGGCCGACGATCCTGGACGGACTATGTGGCTGAAGCGGTCCAGTGTTCGAAGGAGCTTGGAAAACCTGTCAAGGTGATGTGGACGCGGGAGGAAGACGTCAAGAACGATGCCTTCCGGGCCCCGGCGTCCCATCGGGTCGAGGCGGCGCTTGACGCCCAGGGCCAGTTGATCGGATGGTCCCATAAGTTGGTCAGTCCCTCCCTTTTGAAATATATGCGACCCCAGGACGTAAAGGACGGCGTTGATTTCTACTGCCTCTGGGGCCTGGCCCACTCTCCAACATGTCCGATGTGGAATAACAGGATACAGTACGAAATACCGAATCTCGACATAGAACTTCTCATTTCTCCTCTGCCCATGCCCGTTGCTCCCTTTCGAGCGGTCCAGAATGGTCCCAATGCCTTTGTCATTGAATCTTTTATGGATGAACTGGCACATGCGGCGGGGAAGGACCCGCTGGAGTTTCGTTTGCAGAGCCTGAAGAATAATATGCGGGCCAGCCGGGTTTTGCAGATGGCGGCCGAAAAGGCAGGATGGGGCAAACCAATTCCGCAAGGTGAGGCTCGCGGTATTGCTCAGCATGCCTGCATGGGGACCTACACTGCCCAGGTGGCCGACATTTCGGTTGACAAAAAGAACGGCAAGATCAAGGTCCATCGGATTGTTTTTGCCGTGGATTGCGGACCCACGGTTAATCCGGGTTCTATCGTAGAACAAATTCAAGGCGGCGTCATTCTTGCCCTCAGCACGACACTGAAGGAGCAGGTTCATTTTGCCAACGGCGGTGTAAAATCGGCCAACTTCGATGACTACGACGTCATACGGATGGGTGAAGTGCCTGAGATAGAGGTTCACGTGGTCAAGAGCACGGAAAAGATGGGCGGTATCGCGGAATTGGGCGTTCCTACGACAGCGCCGGCCGTGGCTAATGCCTTTTTCAAGGCGACGGGCGTAAGGATAAGGCGTCTTCCGCTTAACCCTGGTAACGTTTTGGCTGCCCTGGCGAAAGTGTAGCGACCTGAGATCAGCAGGCAAACTCATTAGTGCGGGATGTCACCGCTCACAAGGGGTGTGACATCCCGTTTTTTCTATTCATTGAAAATAATGGAACTCATATCCACGCTATTTTCGGCACAGAACGTCATCCTGCTAAAGATGGACCCTGCCTGTTCCCCACTCTGAAGAGAGAGGGGTAGAGTAGAGAGCAGGCGTTGTGCCTGCCCTCCCTCATCAAACCGTGCGTGCGGTTTTCCCGCACACGGCTTTCCGATGTTCTTCACCTCAAGGCATGCGCCTTCGTCCAGCCTGCTGTCGTCGGCACTTTGTACAAGCCATAGCTCTCGTACAGAGCCTGATTGCCAAATCTGGCAAAACCCGCCTTCCTGCCCCTGACCTTGTGGCGCTTGCGCAGGTGTGTCCGCAGCCGTTCTTCAACGTGGCCCCGTACATGCTCCAGGGCTTTGCTGCAGTTCTTGAAGTGGAAATAGCCAACCCAGCCGCGGACGGTGGCGTTGACTGCTCCCACGACCAGGTCAAGCGGCACAAGTGTTCTCTCCCGCTTAGTGAGAGCGGTAACACGATCTTTGATCGCCTGCAGGGACTTCTTCGATGGCTGGGCGTGCGGATAGTGATTGCCCGTCCTTCTGCTCTTTGCCATCCAGATGGAGAACCCCAGAAAATCGAACTTCCCCTCGAAAGTGTTGACTATTTTCGTCTTCGTCTCATTGAGGGTCAATCCCAGCCGTTCCAGTATGCGACTCAGGATCTCCATCGGCTTTTCACTCCCTTGTCGACAGAGGATGACTATGTCGTCGGCGTAGCGCACAATGCGTGCGCCAAGCCGTTGTTGCAGCTGCCGCCTCTCCCATATCCTGTCCAGTAGATGCAGGTAGAGATTGGCCAGTAGCGGCGAAACGACACCGCCCTGTGGCGTACCTTTGCGGTTGCCTTTGCCGCCGCCGATGTTCCGCTTCGTTCCGTCCTTGTCCTCCTCCATGACCGGGGCTTTCAGCCACATCTGTATCAGGTGCAGAACTGCGCCGTCGCTGATTCGCTCAGCTACCGTCGCCATGAGATTGGCATGGGGGATGGTGTCGAAGTATTTGGAAAGATCGGCGTCGATAACTTTCGTATACCCTTTGTGCATGGTATGCGTAACGTCCTCGACTGCGTCGTGGGCTGATTTCCTCGGCCTGAACCCGTATGAGGCATCGCAAAAATCCGCCTCGAAGATCGGCTCGATGACCAGTTTCACGGCCATCTGGGCCACCCTGTCCCGGATGGTCGGGATACCGAGTGGGCGCTGACTTCCATTGGCCTTCGGTATCATGACCCGCTTGACAGGGTCCGGCCTGTATGTCTTGTCCTTCAGTGCTCCAGCCAGTTCCGCCACGAAGGCGATTGCCCCTTCCTTCTCCTCGATGACCTCGAAGGTAACGCCATCGATCCCGGCGCTCCCTTTGTTGGCACGGACAAGGTTGTAGGCATGACTGAGGATGTCTGCCCGGTAAACCTTGTCGTACAAGGCGTGGAAGCGGCCGGCCAGCTCCTGCCTGGCCTTGCGGTAGAGCTTCCTCTGCAGTGTCCTGATGCTTTCCGGGGTTGTTAGCATTTCTGCAATCCCCTCATCCTCCACTCTTTGGTTGCGTGAACAAAGCAGGGTCCCTTCCCTCGGGTGGGGTTATGTTGTCCCGCGCCCTCAAACGGTACTATGGACCCCCCGACTCCCGGTACGGCCCGCTGCGATTTCGTTCCCTTATACGCACCGGTTGATGTTCCTCAACACCACCGTATCGGGTCTCCAGCACTGGACCGCCTGTCTTGCGCAACATGCCGCCCCTGCTACCCCGGAAGATCATCAGGACCGCTTCCGTTCTCTAAGCCCTGGTGCTGCGGCCTTCCCCATTTGACCACTGGGTCGGCATCTTCACATCAAGTAACGAGGCTACGTACAGGTTCACTTGCGTTACGGCCTGCTGCTTTGCCGTTTGGGAACTCACGACCCTCTGTTGCCAGAACGCCGCTCCCGCGTGCTACCGGGGTGTACGGACAATTCCCCGGACGGGACTCTAACCCGCTAGATCAAACAGTTGCTACTGCGTACGGTCAAACCTACACTTTTCACGCCCCAAGCTCCCTCTCAAGCATTCCAACAGATTTGCTCTGTTTCGTCTCCTCTGCTGCAACCAGTCTGACTGCCCCGCCATTGTCAGGAGTGTAGGTGTGCCCCTCTCTTTCGTTATCGTTATGGATATGTAGTTGTGTTCCAGGGTGCTGGCGCGCCCGTTCCGACTGTAAAGATGACAAAGGTATGTTTCGGCAAACTCAATGCCAGGCAGGTCTTGTCCTTTGAGCTTAAGCGAAAGCTTCTCGAATACTTCCCTGGCAGGGTTGCGGACGGTCCTTCGAAATGGAAAATCGATCTTCGAAGGGGCGGGTTGAAATTGAGGCGGTTTTATCTCTTCTGAAAAAAGTTCCGGGGCCATTTTCTGCCTCCTTTCTGTTTTTCACCAGAAATAACAGGCAGATAATGCCCCAGATTATTCCGGGGTCAAAAATCTATTTTGTTACGTACAGCTTGCCAACAGGTTGATTTTGCGATGTTTCAAAATATGATTCGCTTATGGCAAGATCATCTGAAAGCCAGGGACGGTTGGAGAGCGACGCGCGGTAGCCTTATAGTGCCCACCCACAACCCTGGTAGATGAATCGGTGGGCGAGCGTAGCGCGGTGGTAAGACTATGCCGACCCTTGACCATCAGAGACATTACACGGCTCCAAGACACAGCTGGATTCCGGCTCAAAAGCGCTGCCGGAATGACGAGTTCAAAATCCTCGGCGACCTCTTAATATCCGGAGGAACGAAGCAGGGTGACCCGGCTCTGAATCCCGGCTCTGGGTCCCGGCTCTGGTCCCGGCTCAAAGGCACTGCCGGGATGACGTACTGCCGGGATGACGTACTGCCGGGATGACGGGTTCAAAATCCTCGGCGACCTCCGCGCAGGCGGTGACTCATTTTGCAGCCCACTCATTCAGAGCTTTCTGCTTCTCGCTTCTTGCTTCCCGCTCCTCGCTTCCCGCTTCCTGCTTCCTGCTTCTCGCTTCTTGCCTGCGGTGGATCTTTTTTCTCACTCGGAAAGTTCCACTTTCAGCACTGTGGGTGAACTTTTCCCGTAAACGTCAGGCTCATACATTTGTTCGGCACGAGCCGGCAGCGCCGTGAATTCGCCCGGAGCAATCGCCTGAGCCGTGTATGAGAGATAATAATGTCCGGCGCCGAGCCGCTCTGAATAAAACCGGGCGGAGTCATGCCGTAATTCCTTGTGGTAGAAGCTCCAGCGGGATATCCCGAAGTTCCTCCAGTCCGTGTAGCGGCTGCGCAGCGACTCCGGCGCGAACGCAGATTCGCCTTTTTGCGCGTCAACTTCCGAGGAGGTCGCAAGTTCCCTGTTTACCGGTTCCAGGCCGCCCGGCACAGGGTCCTCCACAACGACGAAGAAGCGCTCCGAGGGCAAAGATACGAACAGGTCAACCCTTACCAGGTCGCCAGTCCTGACCTGGAGGGGATTTTGCCCAAGGACCCATTTCCCGTCGCGTTCGACACTGTATTCCCTGTGAATTTCAATCCCGGCGTTGATCGAATCACCACTCATTTGGGCCGGCTCATAGGAAAGCACCGTATCATAGTAAAGCCTGCCCTCCCCCTCCTTGCGCACCTTCACGGCCGTTTTTCGCCCGCGATCCGAATCCTGTATCCGGTAATCGAATTTCAGGGACTTGTCCGCAAAACTCTCAAAGCTGCCCTTGCCAATTGGTTGCTCATCGATCAGCGCTTGAAAGCTTAACTGCGGCTTTTGCGTTTCGAATGTTTTGCTGTAACGAACGGCCGCCATTGCCGCAAAGAGGTTCTCCTGGGTTGAGGCCCAGTGATCCAGGCCTTTTCTGCTCAATGCGATCGTCGCCATCAGTCTTAAGGGGATATCACTGAGATCGTCCACAGGGCTTTGGGCCCGGTAAGATAGAAAAGCCATCAGAATTGCTGCATTGTCCCTGATCGGCGAGGACAGGATGGAGCCCAGCGACGAATCCGGTTGCTCGGCAAATCTGATTGTCCCGCTACTCTGGTCGGAGTGGGAGAGAATGTTTTTTACCACTTCTTTTCTCATTTCCAGAGTATCGGACACTTTACTGAGGGCTTCCAGAAACATGGCCTTGCCGAAAAGATTCATCTCCGGCAGGCGCAGGTAATGGCGTTCAAGGTCGGCGCGTGAGACTTTGCCGTTATCGGCCAGAGCCGACAGGGCAAGCGCCCTTACATTGGAAAGAACACTGCGGGAAACGGCGTCTCCCGATTCGTCGCGCTTCAGAAGATCGATAAGATAGAGTGTGAGTTTTTCCTCAACCGGAACGGGAGGCGCGTGGCCCGACTCCCTCAGCCAGTTGAAAGCCTTGGCCGTAAAAGCGCTGAGAAATGGGCTTACATAGTCATCGCGGGGCTGGTAGAAAGCCATTCCGCCGTTGGGAGCCTGAAACTCGGAGGCGGTTGCAAGTATCTTGTCCGCCTCCCCTGGTGCGTTTTGCCATGAGAAGGAATTCGAAAAATAGGGCGCAAGGCCGGCGGCCGCACCTGCCATGACCGCCCGGCTTATCTTCTGCTCCCAGCACTCGAATGAGTAGACTTTCATGAAATCGAAGGGGCCCTCCAGCCCCCCCAGAATTGAGGGCGAGAGCCCTATGCTCAGCAGGCTCGAGTCCGGACGCATGTTCTCGGGGAATTCAACTCCCTGAGAAGCCTCGCCCGTCAGGATGGTCCCGTAAGCGGCCGCGACGTTTCGGTCAAGGCGCGGAAGAACTTTCAGAGTGTGCCTCAAGCCGTCCCGGTCCAGAGCGTCACCGGCCTGCACAGTGAAAACTATTTCACCCTTGCCGGTGGCCTCCACCGGCAGCCGGACCGTATAGCGCTTATATGGCTCAGCCGCAATTGTTTGCGTAGTCGTAGCGACAGCGTTTTTCGACTGGCCGGATTTACCGGGGGCAACCTGGCCCTCGGCCGTGATTTTCACTTCGATATTTCGGCTTTCTCCCGTCCGGTTCATCACCGAAAAACCGGCTTCAAAGCTATCTCCTCCCAGGACCTGGTTGGGGAGCACAGGCCTGATCTCAGTCAACTGATTGACTTTGAAGGTGGACTCTCCCAAACCCATGCGATCATCCGGAGATACAGCCATTGCCAGCACGCGCCATCCCGTCAGATTATCCGGCAACTGAAACTCGACGCTTGCCTTGCCTTCTCCATTGACACGAATGGATGGATTCCAGTAGGTTACGAACTTGAAGACCGAGCGCATGCCAAGATCGAACCCGGCGGCGGCCGCAGGAAACCCTCCCTTTTTCTCCAGCTTCTCTCTGCCCACCAACTGCATTATCAGGTTGTAATTGACAAGGTCCAAATCCTCCAGCTTATAAAAACCCTGGTAGGGATCGAAAGCGCCTCTTTTCTGGCGCAGAAGGTCGAAAACCGACTCATCGAGAACGGCGACCGCAAGTTCTATGGGTGGGATCGGCTCGCCGGGCAAAAGATTTCTCGGGCGGGCTTCGAACTGGAGCTTTACCGTCTCGCGCGGCTTATAAGTTTCTTTGTCGGTCCTGCACTGTACTTGAATCTCCTTGAACGGGTCCTTTACCTCGAGCTTCGCGTAACCTATGCGAAAGACCGGTTTGCCAAGGTCTTCGCCTCCCGGGCCAAGAGGCTTTTCAACTCTTGGGGACATCACCATCACGCTGACATAAAATCCGGGCAGGTAATCGGGCAGAACCGGGATTTCGATTAACTCGGCGCTGTGCTCCAGGGTTTTCACCCAGTGTTCCAGCACTCCGTAACGCTCCACGGCAACCAGGGCCTTTGCGCCAGGGAACGGGTTTTTCACGAAAACCCGCGCCGTATCGCCCACGTGGTATTCTTCTTTATCGGGATAGATATTCAGCAGGTTTCCTTCCTCTGTCTTCCAGAGGACGTCGCTTTTCCCCGAAACCCATTGCCGCATTGCAGTTTTGTGAACGCGACCCTTGGAGTCTGAAACACTGGCTACTATTCTTACTGTTCCAGACAGCTTCGGAGTAAATTCGAAGTTCAGCGGTTCAACGCCCGATGACACGCTCATGGTTTCAACCGGCGTCCACTCCTCCTCATATCGGGTCGGGTAGGCGTCCCCCGCCCCCTTGACTCGAGCGGCTTTGGTCTGGAGTTTCTCAACATCGATTCGGACCTGAGCGCCTGCGACGGTGTTTCCCATCTGGTCCGTTACAATGAAGGCTGTCCTCGCGGGTTTTCCTTCCTGGAGAACCCAAGCCTGCTGATTCAGTCCGACAAAACGGTCACGCCCATAGCAGGCTGCTGTCGCACGGTTTGCGACAGATTTGCCCCGTTCGTCTCTGACGGAACTCTCGACAGTGAGCCGCCCATAGTAGACCGGCAGTTCGGCAAGGGTAAACTGTGTCTCGAAATTGCCGTTATTGTCCAGTTTACCTTTTGTCTGAAAAACGGTTTGAACTTCGGGCCTGGTTTCTCCGTAATCTTCTTTATCGACTTTTTCGATAACGTCGAACTGGAAATCACGGGCGACAGGGTTAACAGGCCGAAAAGGCTGGGCCTCCACAGACGCCGTCACGCCAAGGTCCGCACCTGCGTAAGGCCCCCCGGCATGAAGTTTGGCCTGAGTCGAGACAGTAACCGGCTCACCCGTGCCAAAGATCTTCCCGTTGAGCTCGGTGGTGACCTGAAAGGGCGAGGGCGTAAAGTCGCTTACAAGCACTTGAAGCGGTTCCAGATTCAGCTTGGCGAAACTGGATTCAAGCTGAAAATTGTAGTATCCGACCGCACCGTTCTTGGGAATCAGAAACTCGCCGTCCATAGCGCCGAATTCTGAAAGTTCAATGTTATCGCGCTGAAAGATAACCCTGGAGGCTGGGTCCAGGACTTTCAGGTTGTAGGAGGCCGCAGGCGGCTGGATAAAACGCCGGTTTTCCTGATCCCTGACATAGATTTTGTACTGAACTGTGTCCCCTACCTTGTAGATACCCTGCGCGGTGGCCCCCCAGGCGCGAATATGCCCGTGCAGCGACCGCATCGAGGAGGGGATGTACTGGTAGTTCGCTCCTTCCGAATCGACCCGGAAGTTATACATTAGCGGGACCAGCGCCATATCGTTTCCTTTGCGGCACAGCACGAGGAACCTTTGAGCACTGTCGTACGCATAACCCTCAGCGAGTTTGAGCTCGGGATCGATTTTCGAGGTCCCCGCGAGTTCGGCTATGCCGTTTGAATCGGTCACCGCTTTTGAAAGAGGTTCCGTCTGAGTTTCTAAATCTTTATACGAATCTTTCCGGATCTCCACGCTGACTCCGGGGACCGGCTCGCCAGTCTGAAGGTCGGTAATCCAGACCAATGTGTTAAAATGTCCCATCTTTACATGAACATGAAAGGGAGTTACCTGCGCAAAAAACCAGTTTGGCTCCTGCTCGTGCTCCTGCTCCTGCTCCTGCTTCTTCCGATGAATGGGTGGGCGGGACGAAACGGTCCCTGTGAGGACCCCCGACTCCTCAGAAATAAGCTTTCGTACTCCCATCGGTATTGCAGTCGTGACGTCTCGGACCCTGGGGCCGGGAAGAGACGCCAGTTTTGCGGGAGATTTTCCCGCTGCCGTAAACGTCTGGTACCTGAGATCGATCCCGTCGATATTGCTCGCAAAGACGGGCAAATCGGTATCGATCCCCTTCTCCAGGACAGACATGTTCTTGTAGAGGCGCAATTCAGGCGGCAAATGGTCCGTCTGTAAAAGCATGTCGACGGCTTTGGCGAGAGGTCTTCCAAATTCATCCCTGAGGCTGTTCGCTTTGGCATGGATTCGATACTTGCTGAACGGTTTGAGGGATTCGTTTTCGAGCTCATAGGCGAAATAACCGCCCTTTTGAGGCAGTTCTCTGAGCCTGGAGTATCCCGGGTATTCAGGCCAGACGTTACCGGCCGGCGCGCCCTTTGCGCTCAGCGTAACCGACACTTTCTCTTTAAGTTCCGATTGAGCTACCGGAGAGCTGAAGAGCAGGGAAACAGAGCTTTGAGGATTGCATCCGGTCTTAGGCAAATTCCGCGAAGCGCTGGGCTCAGGGCGAATGATTGACGGGATGCCGCTCAGGTCAAAACACTGCACACCCACGAACCGGAACCGCCCAAGTGTACGAAAGCCTAAGACCGCCCGGCTTTCGACGCCGGGTTCGGTCCCACTGACAGATAGAATTCCCGGTTCGACCACGAGTTGTATGGCCTTGTCCGGAGGAAGGTCGCCCAGCGGACTCAACAGCCAGATAAGTCCCGGTTTCTCATACTGGTCATCCCGGTGGTCCTCCAGGACTTTCGCCCCAACTCTCAAGCCTGCTTCTCCCCTAAAGAATGCGTGCGCTTCTATAGAGTCTTGCCGGACAGCCTGCTCGAAACGTACCTTGATTTGCGGCTTTACAGGCGACAGCCACTCTTCGAATACCGCGAAGCTGATTTTGGGGCGCTGTGTTATGAAAGAGTGAGTGACCGGTTCAGCCAGAACAGCCCCGTCCTCCGACTTGATCTCAGGCCTGACGGTGATATTGTAACGTGTCGATGGGGCCATGGCGTGCCGCTCGTCCAGTTGGCACGCCAGATTGGAAGAATTCAGCCATCGCCACTGGCACGAAAGGGCCGGTTCAATGGAAATCGGTATTTCTGAGGCGTTCCGTTCCATTCTGCCGAGAGGCACGACCGGGTGGTTGAATTCCAAGACGATCTGCCTCCCCGGTGGGACATCGGCGCCCGAAGGCGTAATGCGAGTTATCTTCAGCGCCTCCGCGGGGCTGCTTTCAGCGGCTGGCGCCGAGCCGGTCATGAAGAAGCCCAGGATCAAGATAAACCCGATCAGAACCACGCATGCCGGGACTGTTACTACAAAGTTAAACCTTCCTCTGATCGACTCTCGCTGAGACATAGGCTCCTCCATGGTCAATGAGATAAGATGCTCAAGTCAATATACAACGATTTTACATTGTTTAGCGATCAAGATTTCTCGCTTTGAATTCCCAGCCGGATTGGTATATTTGATGGTGAAGCCGACGCGGCTAGTACTCGAAGAGACCGGCCTCGAATGAGCGCTTACCGAAACCGTCTACCTGCACGGCGACACTGTGCTGCCCTGTCCTGCGACTACTGTCGCCTGGACATTTAGGCCCAAAACACGGAGACTCAGATGCCAAACGAAGAGAGGATTCTTCGAGCTGCGTTCCTCGCCGGTGCAGTTACCGACGCACTGGCTATCATGCCGATGCTCGTGCCGTCCGTTGCGAAGCTGCTTTGGGGCTTCGATGACATGTCAGGTGCTTACCGGTTCGCTATGGGCTATGGAGCTTCGCTTATGCTCGGCTGGACCGCCCTCTTGATCTGGGCATATCAACGTCCATTGGAGCGGCGTGTCGTGGCGGCGCTCACCGTTCTTGTCATTTGCGGTCTGATGTTCACAGAAGTCATAGCCGTGCTGTTCGGGCAACTTGCAGCATGGCGCATGGCGCCAACCTGGTGTCTGCAGACGGTGCTGTTAGGACTTTTTGCGGGAGGCTTCCACCATGGGCGATTGCACCGCTGGGCTATAGCCGTACACTTACATGGATAAATGAAAACATAGCTGCCTTATCACCCGATAAAAGTTCCCTTTTATGCATTGGCACTGTTTGAAAAAACCCGTACGGAGCCTTTTACTGCACCATTCAGGGTAAACTTAAAATGAGAATATCGGTCATTCTTGCCCATCCCGACGGCGGCAGTTTCAACCACGCTATTGCGCACGCGGCAGTCGAGCAACTTGGGCGTGTAAGTGGACATGAGGTGTTTTTCCATGATTTGTACAAGGAGAAATTCGATCCTCTGCTAACCAGGCAGGAAATACCTGAAGCCGATCATGTGCCGGAGCCGATCATGAGGCATTGCAGGGAAATCGCCGAAGCCCGGGGTATCGTTGTGGTTCATCCAAACTGGTGGGGCCAACCCCCGGCCATACTGAAAGGCTGGATCGACAGAGTGCTGCGTGCTGGTATTGCGTACGAGTTTATTGAAGGGGATTCGGGCGAGGGAATACCAACCGGATTGCTGAAAGCCCGAACGGCGATGGTATTCAATACGTCCAACACCGAAACTCAAAGGGAGAAAAATGTCTTTGGTGACCCTCTGGAGACAATTTGGCGCAACTGCATCTTCGGCCTTTGCGGCGTCACCGGCTTTTACCGCAGAACCTTCAGTGTCATTGTTACAAGCACGGCAGATCAACGGAAACAATGGCTCGATGAGGTAAGGAGAAGTATGGATACGTTCTTTCCGAGACCCCCGTATGATAAACTTATATAATACCTTACTGGAAAAAAAAGCGCCTGACATGATAAGAGCGGTGGACCGTGCACGCAGCCATGCAGAACGCGCAGACATTAAGCGTGGTACGTTTGAAGGCAAGCCAAATGTTAAGCGCATCAGAAGGTGAAGTTACAATGGTGTAAAGGTCTCGCTTCACGGGGCTTCGCCCTGCTTCACTTTGTGAAGTGGGCTTGCCCGGCCTCCCGTAGCGACATGTGAGCGCCTAGCGCGGAAGCCGACCGCTCATTCTCGACAGCCCACCCACCCACCCGCGAGACAGGGCGGGAGCGGGAGGCCTT
>Ga0181539_1001326_pt1 | contig 27621 bp, 25 predicted proteins | sample PEATcosm2014_Bin_46_FD_119767 | JGI IMG/M metagenome (GOLD analysis project Ga0181539, IMG submission 119767) | Peatland microbial communities from MTU Mesocosm Facility, Houghton, MI, USA - PEATcosm2014_Bin23_60_metaG | ecosystem: Environmental > Terrestrial > Soil > Wetlands > Peat | place... | reverse complement strand
GCATGTCCCGCCCCGTAGGGCGCAGTCTCCGCAAAATAGGCTGTCGAGAAAAAAAGTCCGACCGTCCCCACCCCTGCCGCAGCGGCCATGTGGATTGTCCCCGTATCGTTGCTGACAAGAAGGGAGCACTGTTTGAGAACGCCCACCAGTTCGGATATCCCGGTCTTGCCAACGAGATCGATCACGGGAAATTCCAGGTGGCTTTGCATCGCTTGCGCGAGTTCTTTTTCTCCCCCGGTGCCCAGAAGCACGATTTCAATTTCGTGGCGTCGAAGGAGCCGGTTCGCGACGGCAGCGAAACGCTCAGGAGGCCAAGCCCTGTGAATCATGTTTGCTCCAGGTTGGAAGGCAATCAGCCTTCCTTTTTTCCTGAGGCCGTTTTGGAGCAGCAGGGCATCGCCGTCCCTGACTTCATTCTCATTAATGTGCATATAGCTCCGGACGGGTTCCGGGCAGAGCCCCGCCATTGCCGAGTGCATATCGACTATGTTGAAAAGGTTCTCTATCCTGCATTTTTGCGAGGCAAACAGATATTTTGCCTGGTCAAATTTAACCTGTCCTATTGGATTATCGGAATTTACCAGGCCGGATTTGGATCTTCCCCCTGCATTGCCGCAGAAAAAGCCGCCGACCCAGTTGTGCGTAAGGTTAATGACGGAGTCGTATTCCTCGAGCAGTTCCGGGTAGTCGCTCAGCTTCTGAAAGGGCACTTCGCCCCGCATCGGGGCGACATCGATCGCGGGAAGAGCCACGAGCCGGTCGAAAAACGGCGTCCGGGAAAAAATTCCGCTGAACTCTTTTACACAGAGTAACGTAACATTGCTCCCGGTCCTCTGCCGCTTCAGCAGTTTCAGCACAGGTAATGTCTGTACGCTGTCGCCCATGCGCGTCAATTGGATAATGAGAATTCTCTCCACAATTTCCCTCGAATGGGGGCGCCCATGATTAGATAGACAAGTATAAAACATTAAATCTTGAACAACCCCAAAGCCCTCAAAACCGTACAAATTCCCAATCTAACATGCAAGTGGCAGGCCAATGAGACTGGTTCTTGCAATTTTAGGACATACCTGTTTCCCCGCAGTTGATGGTCTCGTCACGGAGCGTGATATCCCGGATTCGGAATCTTTTTAGGGTTGCACTCTTACAATGGACACCTGAGGTATTGCATCGTCGAGACTAAAGGAATGCCTGTAAAGGAACGTCCATTCCCCTGACAGTTTGTTCTCCAATGGAACCTCGAACCGCCAATCGAGTCATCTGTCTTTTTTCAGCAGGGCTTCGAGACCCGCAAACGGCTTGAAGGTCGTTGCGGTATCCGAGTTCTCACCCGGCGAAGGTTCATCATAGTACTCAGAGTTCAGCTCCCGCGAATGCTCGTTATCATGGCAGAAAAGGCACAGCAATTCCCAGTTGCCGCCGTCAGGAGGATTGTTGTCATGGTTGTGGTCCTTGTGGTGCACGGTCAGTTCTCGCAGCCGTTTTCCTGAAAACTCACGCCCACATCGCGCACAAATCCAGGCAAACAACTTAAGCGCTTGCTCCCTGTAAGTTTTCTCCCGCTGTTCTCGATTTCGCCTGGCCTCTGCGTTAGTCTGGCTCACCTTTCCGGGCATTCTTCTTGTCCTCGTATGATGGACTTATATACAACACTGAACATGTTTTCACAGCCTGTACGGAAGAATAGTTTCTCGGCGCAGCCATGCGAGGGGGCCTGATGCAACCCTGGCACGTTTGAACAGTACTTCATGGCGTGCGCTGCACCCATTTGAAGCAAGTGCGTAAGAATAGCCGCTCCCGCGTGCCTGCTGCGCTTCAAAAAGGCATAGCGCCGCAGGCAGGCCCCCCTTCGCATCGTATCTCGCGAAGCGCGGAAGGCCGACCGCCGGACGGGTCTATCATGCGCGTCGGGCGGGCGCGGGAGGCCTTCCATTGCTATTTCCACGTATTCCGCACGCCTGAACGCAATTTCGCCAAAAAGAACTCTGTCTCCAGAAAAGCCGACGACATTGCAATTATATACGGTTTTGAAATTTCATCCAATTTTGATTTCTTTACGCTCTGACTTGAGCTATTCATTGACGTTGCCAATAGGAAAGGAAGCTCATGAAAAAGACCTTGAGAATTTTTTTGTTCGTATGTTTGGCGCTCGTTGTGGCCTATGGTGCCGCCAGCTACTGGATAGGAGGGCAGGCTCGAAATCAACACGATCTGCTGATCGCGCAAATCAACAGCTTAAACTACCTGGAGGCCTCGATTAAGAGCTATGAACGCGGCCTTTTCAGCTCCCGGTCCCTGACCACGTTTACCTTAATCCTGCCCAAAAGTGGGAATTCGATCAAATTCAGCGTCATCAATCACATCTATCATGGGCCTTTTGTCTTTTTGGAAAACCCTCACCTGAAAAGGAGCCTGCGGCCTGTGCTGGCTGTAATCCGAACGCGGCTGGTGCCGGGCGATTCCGGAGAAGCCCTGAAAAAGATGCTGGAAAAAATACCCGAGCTTGAAACTTCCGAGATCCTGACTGTGCTTTCTACCGATGGCGGCGGAGAGTCATATTTCGATGTTCCCTCATTCCAAAAAAAGTTCCCGGACGAAAAAGGCGGACAAGTGGAGGTGGAATGGAGAGGCTTCACCGCCCAATGCAAATTCGACTTGCAGCTTAGGGAACTCTCCGGCTCTTGCAGCTCTCCATCCTTGCAGGTGACGCAACAGAACCAACTGCTGCGGGTAAAAGATATTCAGGGCGATTTCAATTCGCATCCCGGTATAAAGGGGATATCGGTTGGATCGGCTTCCCTTTCGATCGGCAGTATCGAGGCTGCGGAGAAAGAGAATACCTCCTTCAATCTGACCTCGTTGGGACTTAAGGCTGAGTCCGGGGTTTCCGGGGAGACGATTAACGGCGCCCTTCGGCTCAGTTTTGAAAAACTCGAAGCACAAGACATGAAACTGGGGCCTTTCGCGATGGTGTTCGAGGCGCGTAAGCTGGACGCGGAGGTCCTTTCCCGCTTTGAAAAGCTTGTCCCCGAATTGCGAAAAAAAGCTGCCGGGCAGACCGGGAACGCCAACCTGGAAATTGAAAAACGATCTACGCAGATAATGATCGATCTGCTTGCAAAGTCCCCGGAGTTCGAAATAAAGCAGGTAACACTCAGGACTGACAAAGGAGATCTCAGCGGCAGGGCTAAGCTGAGCTTCGACGGCCCTGGAAAAAATCTGGCGGGAAACATCCTGGCTATTATAGGCAGTATCGACGCAAGCGCGGAACTTTCGGTCTCCGAGGCGCTTTTATATCTTGTCGCCGAAAATGTTTTGCGCGAGGGCTCCGCACAAGATCCCGAATCGGCGAAGATAGGCGCTAATGAGCTTCTCATGAGGCTTATGGCGGAAAAATATATTATTTCGGAGGACGGCTCATTCAAATCGAGCGCAACCTTCAAGCACGGCATTCCTACTGTTAATGGGCGCAGGCTGGATTTATCCAACCTGCCCTGATGCCCGCCGGCCGAATTACGGCCGGCTCGGGCGGTCTTCGCCAAACGGCCGCAAGATTGCCGATCCCACAAAAAAAAGCGGCCCAAAGGGCCGCCTTTCGAACTGGGGAATGGCTTTTGCAAATTAAATAGTTTGGAGCAGCTTGAGTACGTTCTGCGGCTCCGCGTTAGCCTGCGCCAGCATCGCCATTGCTGACTGCTGCAGAATCTGGTTCTTGGTAAAGTTGCTGACTTCCGTCGCCATATTCACGTCCTCGATGGTGGATGCTGAAGACGCATAGTTCTGGATACTTGTGGTGATGTTGTTAATAGAGTACTGGAGCTGGTTCTGCAGACCGCCGACATTGCCCATGTAGGCGTTGATCGAGACAAGGGCGGTGTCGAGGGCGTTCATGGCTGCCTGAGCGCTTGCCAGTGTGCTGACCGAGATTTTGTTTGCCGTGCCGCTCACTCCCAGGCAGTCGGTGGTGGCGCCGTTGAACTGGACGACCATCATGTTATCAGCGCTGTAGGTCGCGCCTATTTGAAAAGTGATCCCAAGGGTTGCCGTTGTGTTTCCGTCAATAAGGTTAATTGACCCATACTGCGTGGACGACGCGATCCGGTCGATTTCATTCTGGAGATCCGCAAATTCACCATTCAAAGAGGTCAAGTCCGACGAACTCTCCTGACCCGATGCTGCCTCGGTGGCCAGAGATTTCATCTGTACCAGAATGTTGTTGATCGTACTGTATGCGCCGTCGGCCGTCTGAAGCATCGACGTTGCCTGGTTTGAGTTCTGAGAGGCGACCTGCATCGCGCTGATTTTTGCCTTAAAAGAGTTGGCGATTGCGTAGCCCGCCGGGTCATCTGCGGCCGAGTTGATGCTCATACCCGTCGAGAGCTTTTGGAGTGAGGATGACACGGCCGCATTTGTGTTCGAGAGAGTGTTCTGAATCGTAAGGGCGTCCATGTTTGTGTTGACTACCATACCTGCCATAACTAGTCCTCCTTGAGGTGTAATTTAACTTCCTTGTCAAATCCGTCCCAAAATCCATTCCGAAGTTCATGTTCGCTTTGATTTATGAATCGACAATCCGGACTGGAAACTTAAATCTTTTTCAACGAGGGGGATTCACGGATGGACACCGGATAAAAACTCCACGCTCTGCGAGGTGCCAGGCTGCCGGTAAACCTCAGTTTCCAAAAAAAATACTCCTTGGTTGCCCGGCCCCTTTCCCAAGGTGCTGAATAATTGTTCCAATACTGTTAGAATTAGGACTGCTTTCTCGATCAAGACCCTAGACCGGAGGTCAAAATGTCCATTCCCCAATTCCGTAGCGGTTCTCCTTTGTTGATCGTGCAGGTGGACAGCCCCCAGGATGAGACAACAGGCGATTTCTACTACGGGACCTTTGCCCCTGGTGCGGGAATGGCTCATTGCGGGGGTGTCCATGTAGTCCAATCTTACCGAGTACCACCGTTTGAGGCATGAGCTGATGCTCGATGCCGACGTTTTAGTTCTGAACAATATCTGCGATGCGGACCTCCTGCCGGTCATAAGATACAGGAAGGCCCAGGGGAAGCTCGCGGTGTACGAACTTTGCTACGATCTGGAGGCCCTTCTTCCAACCAGTCCCATGCGGGCTTTCTACAGCCGGTCGAATAATATGTTGTTGATAAGAAGGCTTGCCCACTACGAAGCTATAGATATGGAGCCTTCTTTTTATTTGCCGTACCTGTTTGGGGCTTTCGTTTCCAACGATCCGACCCGGACGCTGAAAAACACAGTGGAGAGGAAACCTCGTTCCATAGTATCCTTGATTCACTTGGGCAAGGCCTATTTGTGGAAGGGCATGGCGACGGAAGCAATCGAGAGCTTCAAAGCGGCAGCCGATATCTTTCCGGAGTACATGTTGCCCTATATCGAATGCGCCCGTTGTTTGCACAAAATGGGACTCGAACAAGAGGGGACATCTTTTCTGAAAAACGCGGCAGATCTTATTTCAAAGGCAATCAGGGCGCCGGAAGGTTTTCTCGAGCAGAAAACAACCCGGCAATGCGGTTTGGATGCATTGGATGAGGATATATGAAATTAGGCAGCGTAGATACTTTTCTTCTTGAAGACCCCTTATGGCAGGACAAGATGGGAAAGCCCGTGGCCAATCAGGAGTTCCTTTATGCTCTCCTGCAATACGGCGCACTCGAATGCTGTCACATCTTCTGTGCGGACACAAACAGCAGGATCCGCTTCCAGGCGCAAATTGAAAACCTGCTGCCAACTGAATTGCGAAATCGCCTGCGGATCTCCCTTCAGGCAAATTTTGTTGATCATGTGGAGAACATGCTCGTGGATTTGATACACCAGGGCGATTTCACCCACCACATGCCTTACATAATCGAACTGCGCAACCATCTTGGATTGCCGCTGCCCATCAGCGGAGTGACTCATTCCCTCGATGGAGCGTGGATGCAAACCCGATTCATACAGATACTTCTTGCGAATCCTAAACACTACGACTGTATCGTATGTTCCAGCAACTGCGCCAAGGAACTGCTCACGCGAGCATTCTCGATCATCAGGGAAGGCTTCGTTGAGTCTTTTGGGGGGAGTCTCCCTGCGCCGCCGGAGATGGTCCAAATCCCACTGGGAATATCGGACCGGGCCTTCCAGGTAAGGGATCGCCGGCAGTGCTGCGATGAACTGGGGATACCTGCGCATCACTGCATCATGCTCTCGCTGGCCCGGTTTTCGCCTCGCCAAAAAATGGACCTCTCACCCCTGCTCGAGATGATACAATGGCTCTGCATGCGGGGTAAACTTCCACCATTCACGCTGATTCTGGCCGGGGCCGGAAAACGTACCGATCTGGAACTTGTGCAGAGCATGGTAGACCGCCTCCGGCTTCAGGACTATGTTCGCATCGAAGGCAATATCCCCTATGAAAAGAAAACAACCTTATATAGCGCAGCGGACATATTTATCTCTTTGTCGGATAATTACCAGGAGACTTTCGGTATCACAATTCTTGAAGCTATGTCTCACGGTCTTCCCGTCATAGCTTCGGACTTCAGCGGGTATAAGGAACTCGTGGAAGATAGCGGCACCGGTTTTCTCATTCCTACCTACGGCAGCATGGATCAGAACCCATGGAATATAACTATGGGTCTGATGGACCCGTCCTCTGCCCGCTTCTACCTGGCACAGAAGATTGCGGTTGATATGACCGTGCTGGCACAGGCGATAGTCGAGCTTGCATCTAATCCCGGTAAGAGGCGGGACATGGGGATTAGAGCGCGTGCCCGTGCTATGCGCTACCACTGGCAAGCCATTATTCCGCGCTATGAAGAGCTGTGGGATGAACTGAAGAAAAGGGCCATGGCCGCCCCTCCGGATTTTAAGGCGCCAGAGTCTCCCCTGCTACTTACACCGGCAGTTAAAAAGATTTATTCCCATTATCCGACAGCATGGCTGGAAGGCAGAGTACAAGTCGCCCTGACACCCTATGGGCGAGAGCGATACAGCGAGCGATTTCAGCCGATTCTCTATGAAGACATAAATGTCCTCATGGACCCTGCATGCAGTGAGTACCTTCTGGAGCAGATGAGCGCAAAGGAGGCGATCCTGGAAGAGCTTGTAGCCAAGGCGGCATCCTTTTTCGGCTACTCTCGAAAGGCCGTGATGCTTCATATTGATTGGCTCATGAAGCACGGCCACATAGCTCCTGTAAGTCCTGGCCGCTCAGAAAATCAATTTGATGAAAGCAGAGGCGGGTGACCCGGATAACTTGACTCGTCATCCGGAGGCGGAGCACAAGAGGTCGGGCAACAAGGCTGCCGAAACGCGTTCAACTCTTCAAGGACCTCAAAAAGCGCGAATCCTGAAGCCCCGGCGCCCCGTGACGGACCAAGATGGGCACTGGGAGCATCGAGTCACATTGATAATACAACCCCCTCCAGCAAGCAGTTCGTGGATGAATTCGCTGCGCTTCAAATGGCGATTTCCTTGGAGTGATAGCCATCCGGGACATCATCCATGGCCATGAGGAGGTAGGCGTCCTTGATATTTTCTTCAAGCTCTTCGAGCGTTTCACCCTGCGTCATGATTTCGGGATACTCCAGTAGCTTGCCAAGCCAGAATTTATCGCTCTTCCGATGGATGAGGGTGAGTCGCCTTTTCATTTTGCTTCCTCCCGGCATGATTTTTTCTTTTATATCACAAGTCTAAGTTCCTTGCTGCGTTCATGACTAAAACCAGTGGGACACACCCCGTAAGACAAAAAAAGATTTACGGGAAAATCCGCAAATCCTTTTATGGTCATGGCTCCCCGGGACGGACTCGAACCGCCAACCTAGTGGTTAACAGCCACCCGCTCTGCCAGTTGAGCTACCGGGGAACGAAGAGATGTTTTCTTTACCAGAGCGCCCCGGCTTTGTCAATAGAGAGCGGCATGGGGTATAGAGGGCAAGGTGGCGCGTAATCAGCCCCATCGATGAAGCGTGCGATGCGCCAGGGCGCTTATGTCCTTGAGATTTCCTCCAGCTCGAGTTCATCCTGAAGTTTGATGCAGCCGATGACGCTTTGAGCCGCCGGGCATTTGCTCAGATAGGACGCAAAAGCTTCCCGGGCGGCTTCCTTTTGATCCGCCGTAACTTTGAGATGGTATTTTACGCGGATCGTGGTGATCTTGAGAATGCCGTCGACATTTTCAATGTCTCCTTCAACATCGGCCCGGTAGAGGTCTTCGAAAGTGCGTATTTTTTTTCCGGCCAGCGACGCGGCCAGCGTCCCCATCATTCAGCCGGCGGTCGCGGCGACGATATGGTCGAGAGTGGCCGCGTGCTCCTTTTCGGGTTCTACCTTGTAGAAGTTCTTTATCCCGCCGTGGACGCCATAGTAGATCGGCTCACCGAATCCTTCGATCATAGCTTTCCTGGTGGGACCTTTTTCTCTGACAATCCTGACTCGAGACGTGTGGACTACTTCTCCCATGAGTTACTCCTTTCCCGTGCAACCGCCGTCCGATAAAAACGAACGGGAACATGTTGCTCCTCAAGTTAATGTCCATCCGGAAACACCGGATGGCAAACCAGCCGTTTCCGATTCAAAGACTATAATTGCCAAAACCTGAACCGCCAGATGCCGGAAGCAAAAAAAATCCCGAGCCCCTGCACCCGCCGCCCACGCACAAAACTTTCGGCTCTAAATTACCGGAGGAGCGTCTGTCCGAGATAATCCATCGGGAATAATTTGCCGGGACATTCGGTTTTGGCCCCTGGAACCTGGCCATGGACCATGATGTTTGCGGGGGGTATACAATAATACTTGCGAAGGACCGAAAGAAGAAAAGAAAGGGATTGCAACTGGTTCGGGGTTGGTTTCTCGTAGTTGAAGTTTCCGACCAGGGCGACTCCAATCGCTTTTTCGTTCATATCACCGGCTTTGCAGTGGGCGCCATTTTGCTGCCTGATCCACCGTGGGGACATTTCGATTTGCCCGTCGCCTTTCCCCATAGTTCCGTTATCGATCAGGAAATGATACCCGAGCCCGTTCCAGAAACCACGATCGCCGTGTGAGCGGTTTATCGTTCTGGCGTTCCCTTTCCAGGTGGCTGTATGGTGTAGAACGATATACTTCCATTGCGGGTTCCGGTAGAGGTTTATGACATGGCGGATCATTACGGCATTGGGGATGATGAGCTTCCGGCCTATCTGCAAAGGGTCGCTGGGTTTGAGCCCGTTTGCCGAATAGATGGATTCCGGAGAGACGTCATACAACCGGGAGATCCGCCAGATCGTTTCCATCGGCCCGATCTCATGATAAATGGTCCTGGGGCCGCCAAGATAGCCGAGGCTCTTTTCGACCACTTCGGCGGGTTGGCCGGGCTGGGGAGTTGCCGGGTAGGGCGGGGCTACAACTGCCTGTTCGCAGCCTGATATAAGAGGGACAAGAAGAAAAAGCAGAAGAAGCAGGCGGCAGGAAACTTTTAAGTTTATTGCCATGTTCTTCCCGTTGCAAGCGCGTTGCGGTTACCGGGCTGAGAGGGCTTCGGATATTTTGGCCGCTTTTTTGACCTCCATGAGAGCAAGAATCGCTGCAGCCTCATCGGGGGTCATTGTCGATATTATACCCATAACGAGTTTATCATCAAGGTTTTCCATCAGCTTTGCGGCTTCTTTTGGCTTCATGGTCCCGTAAATTTTGGCAAGGCCCCGGACCTTGGTATTCTGGGTTTCCTGCTTCTCAATTCGAACGGCTTGGATTTCCTTTTGAAGCGCCAGCAGGTCTTTGACCTTCTGCTCGATTTCCTTCTCTAATTTGCCCAGGCGCTCTTCTTTCTCTTTAAGCTGTTCCTCTCTTTTGCGGATTTCGATCTCTTTTTGCTGAAATGCGCTCAGGGACTCGGTTGTCGAGACCCCGGGCTTGGTTTTGGCCTTTGTATCGTCCGGCGCCGCATTTTCGGCCTCAGCTTTGGGCTTATCGTCCTTGGCGATTGCTTCGGGAACTGCGCTGGTCCTTTCCGGCCCGAAGTTCAGCTCGCCGATGACAGTAACGGCCAGCTTTATCGCCAGGACCGTCACAAGGGCGCAAAGCGCAACTGAAAGCACCCTGGAACCCCTTTTACGCGCTTTCATGATTCTCCTTCCCTGCCGGCCCACCCCGGTAAACGCTGAAGATGGCTACATCGTCCAGTTTCTTCTGCTCCTTGCGAGACTGAATCAGTCTGTACAATTCCTTGTCCCTTGTTTCGATACTTTCGAGTGTCTTTACGGACTTATCGCATTCGATCATAACCTGTCTGCGTCTTTCGACCTCTATAGAGGCCTTTTCCAGTTCTTTATATGACGAGAGCAATTCACGTTCCAGATAACTCAGGTGTTGTTTGAAATGAAGATACCTCGCCGCCTTGATTCCATTTTCCTGCTCTTTTTCGAGCCGGTAGGATTCCAGGCGAATCATTTCACTAAGCTGATCGATGCATGACTGTACTCGCATTTTGATGGACACAGCGGCCCCAAACGCCGCCCGCGCTTCTCGAAGCACGAATTCCCGGTGTCTCATAAGAGATTTGAGGCGAAATCTAAACGGCATGCTTTCCCGTCCGTCGTGAAGCGATAGAACCAAAAGGAGTTATTTTTTTGTTCACAGTTCACTGTTCACAGTTCACTGTTCAACGAAAATCTCCTCCAGGGCCGCCAGGGATTCTTCTATGGAACAGCTTTCGATGACCGGCTGCATGAGAAACTCGTTTGCCTTTTCAATCATTTTGATTGCGTAATCGGTCTCCGGGTGAGAGCCTTTGACGTAGGCGCCTATGCGGATCATATCTTCGCTGTTCTCATAGTCGACAAGTATACGTATAAACCGCGAGGCCAGTTCCTTGTGCCTGTCGGAAAGGAGCCGCTCCGTCAAACGGCTGACGCTTCTCAGCACATCGATTGCAGGAAAATGCCTTTTTTGAGCCAAACCCCTGGCCAGGACAATGTGTCCGTCCAGAATGGCGCGCAGGGTGTCGGCCACAGGGTCTTCCATATCGTCGCCTTCGACCAGGACAGTATAAATGCCGGTTATCGATGCACTGTCGAACCTGCCCGACCTCTCGAAAAGCCTCGGAAGCAGGCTGAACACGCTCGGAGTGTATCCCTTGGTAGTAGGGGGCTCACCGGCCGCCAGCCCTATCTCGCGCGCAGCCATGGCCAGACGTGTGGCTGAATCCATCATGAAAAGAACGTCTTTGCCCAAATCCCTGAAGAATTCGGATACGGCGCAGGCAAGATAGGCCCCCTGTATGCGAACGGTCGCAGGCTGGTCCGAAGTGGCGACTATGACTACCGAACGCTTGATCCCCTCCGGGCCGAGGTCGTTTTTCAGAAATTCGTTAACTTCTCTGCCGCGCTCGCCTATCAGGGCGATCACGTTGACATCGGCGCTCGTGTATCTGGCCATCATGCCCAGCAGGGTGCTCTTGCCGACCCCCGATCCTGCAAAAATGCCGATCCTTTGTCCCTTGCCTATGGGAAGAAGCGTGTTTACGCACCGCACCCCCAAGTTGAGTTGTTGTTCGATCAGAGGGCGTTTCAGGGGATTAGAGACCTTTCCCGCAAGCGGATAAGGGATACCGGATGAAATAGGCATGCCATTGTCCAATGGCTGTCCGAGACCATCGAGCACTCGTCCCAGCATTGCCTCAGAGACCATCACACTACTGGAGGCTTTGTGAACCTGCACCAGACTCCCTGGACGGACGCCGCTCAGATGAGTCAGGGGAGACAGTTTGATTCTGCTGGTTTCAAAACCGATCACTTCGGCCAGGATGGGATGAGGGGATTCAGAATGGACAATTCTGCAAATATCTCCTGCAGCCGCGCTGATGCCTTCGGCTTCCAAAAGGTTTCCGGTAAGCTGAACGATCTTGCCGTACTTTTCGCAGAGCTTACAAGTGTTCAGATCGGCAAATCCGGCGTCCCCCAGGTTCAGATAGTCGCCGGTGTCATGTCCGGTTTCATAACTATCCGATGTCATTGGACACCAAGCTGCTCTCCACCTGTTTCGCCCGTTGCGTTTTGCGAAATGGCGGCGCCGAGAAGCTTCTTTTCCAGGTTTTCGAACAGGATGGCGATAGAGGCGTCCAGGAGCTGGACCGCGCTTTCGATCCGGCAGCCTCCGCGCTCCAGGTCCCTGTCGGCTCTCAGTGCGATGTGTTTTCCGTTAGCCCCCAAAGTCAGATCGGCCCTTTTTTCCACTATCTCCACGTCATTTGGGTTCAGATATACGGTAAGGACGCCCTGCTCTTCGGCTTCTTCGATAAGGGCGCTTACGGTATCGGCCACTATTTCAGGGGAGGTTCGGATTTCCCTGTTTATGAGCTGCCTGGCTATCCTGATGCTGGTCTGAATCAGCCAATTTCGATAATCCTGAAGTATCTTTGCCGGCAGGGCTTCCATATTTTGCACAATGCGCTCAAGCTGAGATTTGACCACCTGGACAGATTTTTGCCCATAGTCAAATCCGTCCTTTTCTCCCTGTGCGAATCCCTGGCTGTAAGCGTCCCTTTCAATCTGCTGGGTGCAGCGTTCGAGTTCGAGCAGCTTTCTGCGGTGGAGTTCTTCGGAATTGATTTGTGGTTCAGGGACTTGTTCTTCCTCTTGATCAGTCGACACCATTTGATCAGTCGACACCATTGTTTCGCTGTCGCTGTGATCCTCCCGGATGGGGGGAAAACCAAAGACGGCTATCTCGGATTCGAGGTTTTTTTTCAGCAGATTAGACAAATGAGTCTCCGCCCTCTTTGCTTGCCAGAAAAAGTTTCCCCTCTTTTTCGAGCCTGCGGGCTTCAGTGAGAATCTCCTGCTGTGCGGCCTCCACTTCACTCAGGCGGGCAGGTGCCATCATAGAGATCTCTTCCTCCAACATCTGGGCGGCGCGCTGGGACAGGTTCTTGAATATCTTTGCCTTGAGATCTTCGGAAGCCGTTTTGAGCGCCAAGCTGAGCACTTCGCTCTTGATTTCCTTGAGCAGTTCTCGGATGCCCGTGTCGTTCGTATGCATCAGGTCTTCGAAAACGAACATCATCTTTCTTACTTTCTCGGCCAGCTCCGCATCCGTTTCTTCGAGGAACTGCAATATGCCTTCTCCGGTTTTGTGGTCGCAGCGGTTGAGGATTTCAGCGACCACCTGGACGCCCCCGGAACCCTGTACCTGAGCTCCGATTGTAGTCAGCTCTTTTCGGAGCACTTCGTCCACTTCCTGGATCAGGTCGGGGGACACAGCCTCCAGGTTGGCAATTCTTGTGATGAGTTCAAACCGAAGCTGCTCGGGAAGATATCCCATCACCTGGCCGGCCTTCTGATGTCCCAGATGGGAAATGATGATAGCAATGGTCTGCGGGTGCTCTCCTTTGATGAAGCCGGCAAGCAGCCTGGGATCAACGTCTCGGAGGTGTTTGAAAGGAATTCTGTGCTTTTCTTCCTCTATTTTAGAGAGGACCTCTTCTGCCTGCTCGCTCCGCATCACGGAGGGCAGCAGATTGCGAATGAACTGGTCCCCGCCCACATTGATCCCGCCTTCGCCTTTGAAAAGCATGGTAAATTCCTGAAGCAGTTCATCGGAGGTTTCCTTTCTAACCCCCTCTATGTATGACATGTACACACTTAGTTCCTTGATCTCATCGGTAGAAAGCTTTCTGAGGATTAGAGCGGATGCCTCTTCACCCATGGCGAGCAGTGCCATTGCAGCTTTTTGGGGCCCGTTCATTTTGTTTTGGTTATTTGGCCTGGCCATGTTCCTAAACCTCGTCCTTCAGCCATTGTCTTATTATTTCAGTTGCCTTATCGGGATCTTGCCTTACCAGGGCGGTCGACTGCTTTCGGACCGAGATTTGGTTCATTGGAGTATCCATAAGCAGGGCCGACACTTGTTCGTCAGAAGCGGGCTCGCCGGAGGCGGAGGCCAGAGCCGGGAGTACTCTGATTGAGTCGGCCACCTGGCGGAATTTTCGCATGAACGGCCTTATCACGAAGAAAAGCACCAACGCGGCTAGACCGATATTGAAAAACAGCTTTTGCCAGCTTTTGAAAAGCTGGAGATATTTGTTCTCGGCCTTGACCATTTCGGAGCCGCCCATATCGGAAACGAAAGCAATATTGGAAACCGTTATCTGGTCCCCCCGCGTCTCATTGTACCCAACCGATTTTTTGACCAACTCTTCCAGGGATTTCATCTCTTCGGGCGACCTTGCAGAGTATATCTGTTTGGGTTTCCCGTCGGCCCCCGGTTTGGTTTCATATTTTCCGTCCACAATTACGGCTACGGAAAGTTTCTTGATATTGCCGGGCATCTGGACGATTTGCTTGCTGGTCTTGTTTATTTCGTAGTTTACGACTTCACGCTGGCTGTTAAACTGCTTGCCGGTTTTTGCGCCCTCAGCCTGGGGAGCACTCTGCAGAAGTTTTCCTTCGATGTTGATGGGGACGTCCGGGTTGCCTCTTGCTCCGCCCGCTTCCTTTCCTTCCGAGCTTTCCGTGGTCCTCTGCTGGCTCCTGACAACTGCACTGTCCGGGTTGTATGTCTCCTCGGCGATCTGAATCTGGTTCAAATCCATCTCGATCGCAACCCTGGCGAGCACGCGGTTAGGACCCAGCACTTGTCCGAGCATGCTCTGGATCTTCTGGCGCATGTCTTCTTCCACACGCTGCTTGCGCTCGATTTGGGTGTTGCTCAACTGCGTGGACTGTTCTTCCTGGTTTTTCTTGTACAGGACCTTTCCGTCTGTGCTAATGATGATAATTCGATCTTCTTCCAGACCCCTTATGGTAGCCGCGACCAGGTGAACTATGCCTTGCAGTTCCCTTTCGTCCATTCCGGCCCCGGAACGCAGCTTGAGGACCACGGCGGCGCTGGACGGCTTTCGGTCTTCCTTGAAGAGGCTGTCTTCGGGCAGGACCACGTGGACCCTGCTCTCGAGCACTTGGCTCATACCATTTATGGTCCTGGCCAGCTCTCCCTGGAGCGCTCTTTGGTAGTTGATTTTCTGGACAAATTCCGTACTGCCCAACTTCTGCTGGTCGAAAATCTCGAACCCCATGCCCGCTCCTTTGGGAATTCCGTCAGAAGCAAGCGAAAGCCTGGTTTCATAGATTTGCTCCCTGGGTACTTCGACGCTGCCCTCCGAAACACGATATGGAGCTTTCTTGGCTTTGAGGGCCTGTACGATTTCCCCCATGTCGCCCTGAGACAGCCCGGAATAAAGCGGGGCATAGTCGGTCCGGTTGTTTAGATATACCAGCAGAACCAGAGCGCCGGCAAAAATACAAATGCCCCCGGCATAGGAAATCTTTTGCCCAAGCGTGAGGGTCTTGGAATATTCGTAAAGTCTTGCAAGATACTGCTGCACAAAATTCATCTTTAAAGGCCCGTCCCGGTCAGCAAGGGGTTAGATGGTTTCCGCCGTAGTCCCGCTAAGTTTTCGCTAAAAACTCATGCGCATTACTTCGTGGTAGGCATCTATCGCTTTGTTGCGGACTTTGGCCAACATGAGCAGCCCCATGTTGGCCTCTTCCATGTGGATCATGGTTTCATGGATATTGGTAGCCCCCTTGACCGCACCTTGCGCCATTTTGGCATCCGACTCGTTTTGGAGCTTGTTTACCTCGCCGAGCTTCGATTTCAACTCGTCGACAAAGGAAGCCGACTCCCCTCCGCCCGGACCTTTGGGCATTATCACCCCAGGCGCGCCTTCACACAGATTCTTTATGATAGGATCGATACGCATGGACCTCTCCTGATTATTTTGCGCCAATCTCCATTGACTTAAGGGCCAATTGCCTGGAGGTCTGAAGGGCGGCGAGATTTGCTTCATACGATCTGCTGGCGGTTATCAGGTTAGCCATTTCCTCGACCGGGTTGATGTTGGGCATGAGCACGATGCCTTTTGCATCAGCGTCCGGATTGCCAGGGTCATAGACTTGCTTGAAATCCCGCTGGTCTGAGACAATATCGGCTACCTGCACTTTGTCCGCCCCCCCGCTCATCGCGGCTCTCAACTCGCCCGTAAAACCCTCGGAGGGCGCCGTTTCGTAGATGACCGTCTTTCGCGTGTAAGGCCCGCCCTCGGCAGTCTTTGTGGTGTTCATGTTCGCCAGGTTGGAGGATAGCACGTTTATCCAGGTGCGATTGGCCTTAAGGCCCGATGCACTTATTTGTATCGCTGACTCGAGGTCCATTAGGCCCCTCCTTCCGTTATCGCTGTTTTGAGCATCGTGAATTTCTTGTTCAGCATGCCGACCATGTGTTGATATTCAATGCTGTTTTTGGTGAGGTTTACCATTTCGGTGTCCAAGTCCACAGGGCCTGTCTCGACTATCTCCGGGGTTTCCAACGCCTGCAGCGGATCATCGGGGGCCAGATGGCTGCCGTTGGTGCGAACCATTTGAAGCACATGCTCTTCGAGCGACTGCCTCAGGACGTTTTCAAAGGAGACCCCTTTGGCGTTGTAACCTGGAGTGTTGATGTTTGCCAGATTGCTTGAGATCAGTTTCTGGTTGGTCGAATTCAGGCTCAGCCGGTCCTCGATCATCTGTAAAGTCTTGTCGAAAATAATAGCGTTGCTCATAACAAAGCTCCTCTGCTGTTTGACCCTAGTGATGAGCAAATCTCGTACCATTCACCGGTTTCCACCATGAAAGGGACCTTTTTCGCCATGGTCCCGCCAAAGCTGGATCAGTCACCATTTTCACGCTAAAAAGCCTACTCTCGACGCTAGGCGGGGAGCAGCCCTTACGAGGGACGGATACCGGAATTCAGATACCGGAGGAAGGAATTCTGGTTTTCAGTCAAAGATTTGACTAAAGATGTGAATACTTACATTCCAACGCTTTGACGGTATTCGGCGAGCTTGTTCCGGAGGGTCCTGACGCTGATGCCGAGTACTTCGGCAGCCCGGGTCCGATTGCCTTCAACAGTGGAAAGGGCCTTTTCGATCATCATCTTTTCCACTTCGCAAAGCGGCATGAGGGAAAACCCCGAAGGCTGTGCGGCGCCCTTTTCCAACCCCGAGTCCAGGATTATGTAATCCGGGCTTACCACAGGCGAGTCCGAAATCAGCACCGCGCGCTGCACCACGTTTTGAAGTTCCCGGACGTTGCCCGGCCATGAATAGTCTGCAAGCTTTCTCAGCGCTTCGGGGGCAAAAGAGCTGGTTTTGGAACCGTTTTCGGCGCTGTATCTGGCAAGGAAAAACTCCGCCAACCCGACGATGTCGCCCGGCCGCTCGCTTAGAGCAGGGATTCTGAACGGTATCACATTGAGACGGTAGTAAAGGTCTTTCCGGAATTTTGCTTCCTTTACCAGGTCTTCAATCCTGACATTGGTGGTCGCAATGACTCTGACGTCAATCGGGACGGGATATTTGCCGCCAAGCCGGTCCACTTCGCTTTCCTGTAGGACTCGCAGCAGCTTTGCCTGGAGATGAAGAGGGATCTCGGTAACTTCATCGAGCAGAAGCGTCCCGGTGTGCGCCAGTTCGAATTTGCCTTCCCTGTTCCTGATCGCCCCTGTAAATGCCCCTTTCTCGTACCCGAAGAGTTCGCTCTCCAGAAGAGTTTCCGGAAGCGCGGCACAGTTTATCGCAACAAAAGGCTTATCTTCTCTGCCGCTTTGATTGTGGATGTAGCGGGCAAACAGTTCTTTGCCGGTCCCGCTTTCCCCCTGGATGAGCACGGTCGCGTTGCTCGGGGCGATTTTCCTGGCAAGGGCCTTGATCGAGCACAGAACCGGGTCCAGGGAGATTATAGGATCGTCCTGGGCCTGGAGCGTTGATAGTCCACCGGTCCTCTGTGTTGCTCCCTGGATAAGTTCGATCTCTTTTGTCAGGCGCTCCGGTGCAAATGGCTTGGTCCAAAAATCGTAAGCCCCATTTTTGACGCTCTGAACGGCGTCGTCGAGCTTTGGTTTTCGGCTCAGTACGATCACCGGCACTGGCGGCTCCATATTTCGGGCGCTTTCAAGAATATCCAGCGTTTGGGCGGCGTTGCCGTTCAAATGAAGGAGCACAAGTCCGGGGGATTCCTTTTTCATCAGGCTTTTCGCAGATTTGGCCGAGTCGGTCAGATAACACAAATGCCCCTGATCTCTCAGATAAGAGGTAAGTTTTCTGGCATCGTCGGAATCTGTTTCAACCAGGAGTACGTTCATCGGTCTGCCTGCTTGTACCTCAGGGAACTGCGCTGCCCTGGCTCATATTAATTGAATTGAGCTGCTGTTGGGCCACCAGGCTCCAGAAAGGATGCTCGGTAGCCTTAATCCGGTTCAGGCTCCCTATAGCTTTATCCGTCTGGCCTGCGGCAATATAGAGCTTTGAAATTTCATAGTTAAGCTCGTTTTTCTGATCTTCCCCGGAAGCCTCGATTGCGGCCTCCATCGTTTCCGCCGCTTTGTCGAGTTGCTTCTGTTCGACGAAACACTTGCTCAGCGCCAGCAGAGTCGAGTGCCTGGCATAGGCATCGTCTGCTTTTGCCCTAACCAATGCCTTTTGCAGAACGGGAATGGCTTCATCAAACTTTTTGGCCTGGAAGAGACAAGAGCCGTAGGCAGTAAAAGAATCCGGGTCGTCTAACTCGAATTCTTTTACCTTCTCGAAGACTTTTCCAAAATACTTCACGGCGTCACCGTATTTCCGCTCGCGGTAGAAAATGTGTCCGAGTATCTCGGATTTCTTCAGGTCCATGGCATCGCTTTGGACCGGTTTGCAAAACTGCAAAGACCTGTCGTTATCATTGAGGCGTAGCGCATATAAGGCGCACCGGAGCAACAGATCGTCTCCCTTTTTCTGGCCCTTTGCAATCAGCTTGTCGTAGATTGGAAGCGCATTCGAGTAAAACTTCAGCGAAGCGAAACTTTCCGCAATCTGTTCGAGCACGTCCGGCAATTGGATCGAGTCGAAAACGCGGCAATATTTGTCATACAACTGAACTACCTTGACGAAGTCCTTGTCGGAAAAGTATTGCCTGACGAGGTCGCGGAGAATCCTTTCCCTAAGGGCTGCGGTCCCTGGGGGGGAGGAGCCGTCGCTTTTGGCCGGAAAGGCTTCATCCATCAGGTCCAGACTGTGCGCAAGATCGCATCTTTTCAGGTTGAGCGCTGCCAGTTTCATTAAAACGATCCTTCGCAGGCTTGGGGAGAGATCTTTGCCGCGCAGATCCTCATAGATTTTAATTGCCTGATCCAGACCCTCTTTTTCCGTCAACTCGCCCTGGCGTACCCTGCAGATCAGGTCTCCTTCGGAATCTGTGTAATACTTGTGGACAAAAGCATAGATCTTTTTTGCAGTTTCCAGTTCCCCCTGTATCAGAAAAACCTCGGCGATCTTAGCCATAATGATGTCCTGATCGGGAGCGTTTTCCTGGACATTTACGTATCGGAGCAGGTGTTCCTTTGCCGTTTCGGCGTTTCCGAGCGCAAAATGCGCCTCTCCGATAATGCGGAAAACATCGGGGGTTTTCTTGTAGTAGTTAGGGTCCAGACCGATGCAGTTCTCGAGCATCTCCAAGGCTTCTTTGTTCGCCCCCAGAGCCAGGTACACCTTGCCAAGTTCATAGTACGCGGCCGCCTTGTCATCTTTTTCCGACGCACAGCGCAGAGCCCAACGAAACGCCTCCATCGCCTCCAGGTATGACTGCTTTTTATTGTAGATATCCCCTATGCCGACCCAACAGCGGGATGCGATGGGATGGTCCGGCCATCCGGATGTTACCTGCCTGAACAGTTTGTCCGCTTTTGCATAGTTTCCCATCATGGAGTTAGCAAGGGCCGATCTGTAAATGGCTAATGGGGCTTGTGAGGACAGGGGGCCTGCTTTTAGCGCCTCATTGTACGCTTCGATTATTTGCGAGGCGCAAAATACGAGGTTTCGAGAACAGTTCTCGAACTTCTCGTTTGCGCTCGCGTAAAGGGCAAGCACTTTTTCGTCAGGTTCGGCAAAGGCCGGGGGATTCGAGGCGGACCCGGCGGGACGCGGAGACTCGCCGCCTTTTGAGGCCTGCGCCTTGACGGCTGCGTTTCCGATCTGCTGTGAGACTTTGGGCGCGAACAGCTCTGAGGTCTCGATCTTTTTTACCTCAATCGGCGGTACTTTTTCCCTGGAATTTCCAGTGATCTCACATGTTGGCTTACCGTCAGCGGCTTGGGGTTCGGCGGTTTTCCCGCAAGGGGTCAAATCCAGAGCCAGAGTGTATTTTCCGTTTTTACCCGGTCGCACATTGGAAGAAACCGAGGTATTGTCCTCACGGAACATGACTTCAAAAGAGCCGCTCTCCAGCTTGAACTTGACCTCCTTTGCCGCGATCTTGCTGTCTTTGAATACTTTGTCGGGGAGCTTTGAAGTGATCTGCGAAAATAAAACGGTAATCCCGGCGGCGGATGGAGGACCGATCTGTTTTGGTCTGGCGCCTTCGGCGTCAAAAATCAGACATGTCAGCTTTCCTTTAACAGAAACACGCAGGTTCGTTATCCTGGTTCCCGAGTTGCCCGTGGCAGCCGCCTCACACCAGGGCGGGGCAAGGCCTGCTGTTATGCAGGCAGCAAGCAGGAGCCCAAACAGGATTTTGAGTTTACTCATCCCACTAAAACCGCCGTTATGAAGTAACCTGAAGATAGTCCGTTCCGCGCAAATGTCTACCGCAGTAACTCATGTCCCTGCGGGACACCACCAACCATGAAAAGAACCGTAGGTGGGTGCCGGGCGTAAACGGAGCGCAGCCCACCAAATCTTTTCGAGACAGAGGCGCAAGGCACGCAGAGAAAATGAGCGCTTATGCCAGGCCGCGATCAAGCAAGACAGCCACACATCGCGGAGCATGGAGCTTTTGTCCCGGCCCTGATCTCGACACCCCGGCAGCCCGCGAGGCGCGGGTTCGATGTCTCGCTAAAGGCCTGAGACTCTACGGTGAACATTCCGCGTAGAAACAGTGAGCAAGGGGTGTGCCAATCAGTTCATGGGTGCAGGCCGAAATCAGCCTTCATGCCCTGCTGTCCTGGAATCGACGACGGCCGGAGGAGCGCGGCGTTCTTTTCGCTCCAGTTCGAGGAGCTGTCCTGTTAAAGACTGACAAGCTCTTCGCAGTGCCCAAGTTGGTCCGAACCGGGGGGCTCGATTTTCTCAAGTCCAGGAGTTTTCCTGGCCTTTTTCGTTTGCTTTTTCGAGGATGAGCCTATGTTTTTGCAACTGATCCATAGTTGCACATTGCCCCTGCGGAATTAATTTATGACGAAGAAAGACAATCTGCTCGCTCGATTATTTTCAAAACCCAAGAATTTTGAATGGAGTGAACTCAAGGCGCTCATCAAGGGACTTAGTTTTGAAGATGTCAGCGGTACTGGGTCCAGGGTCAAGTTTCATGATCCCAAGTCTGGCAGGATCATTAACTTACACAGGCCCCATCCCGGAAATGTAGTTAAACAGTACGTTCTGGATCTGGTCATTGAGGCCTCCCGCTCCCGCCCCGTCTCGCGGGTGGGTGGGCTGTCGAGAATGAGCGGTCGGCCTACGCGCTCACACATCGAGCAGGGAGGCCGGCAAGCACGCTTCACTTTGTGAAGCAATGCGAATCTCGCGAAGCGTGATCTATACACCGGAGGCACTTCACTTTTTGGAAGCGCCTCACATTTGGCTTGCCTCCAAACGCACCACGTTTAATGTCTGTGCGTTCTGCATGGCTGCGCGTAAGGTCCGCCGCTTTTGCTCAGCCCTCAGTCCTCAGTCCTGCTTCTCTGCATGGCTGCGCGGAAAGAGCCGATTCTTTTTTTTTTGAGCAGGGTATTCTATAAGTCTATCATACAGGAATTAAAGGACAGAGGTATTCGGCCGTGAAAGATATGTTACGCTACAATGGTTTTATCGGCTCGATTGAAATCAGTATTGAAGATGACTGTCCTCATGGAAAGATTCTGTTCATCAACGATCTCGTCACCTATGAAGCTCAGACTCCGAATCAGCTTCAGGGCGAATTCGAGTCTGCTGTTGAAGATTACCTGGCCACATGCAAGGAACTGGGCCGCTCTCCCGGCAAGCCTTTTAAAGGGACTTTCAATATCAGAGTTGGCCCGGGGTTACATCAAAGGCTCGCTAAATACGCGGCTTTCAAACATGCTTCTATCAATGACATCGTTAAACAAGCATTAATTGAATGCCTCGGCAAGCCTGAATCGCCGCACGCGGACTAGGAAAAGACCAGCCCGCCTCGCGGGCGGGCGGGCGCTGTCTAGATCTTGGCCGTGGCGGTCCCACCGCCTAACTCACCAGGCACAGAATGACCCCCGTGGTGTTTTGCAGTATCTTGGAGGCATGGCTTCCCATGAGGAAAGGCTTTTGCTCGCGGAAGCTCTTCTTACCCATGACCACGATCTGGAACCTGTGCGCGTCGATTTCGTTCAGAAGGTCCCGTGCAATGCCTTCCTTTGTCTCGAGTATCAGCCTTTCCATGCCCTGCTCTCCGACTCCTCGCTCCAGCAGCAGATCGCATCCCTCCGTCATGTACCGGCTTACCGAGTCGATCCACTCTGTCTTCCATTTTTCGATTCGGCCCTGTCTGTCTTTCTGCTCCTTAGAGTCGAGAATGTGGCCGTCATCCCAGAACTTGGGCGGGATCGGGGGCATAATGTGCATGAAGGTATAGCTCAAACCGCGGCAGGGACCAAACAGCTCGGCCGTGTAGTAGGACAGCTCCCGGACTTCCGGAACCCCTTCCATTGCGATCAGCACTTTCATGGAATCGTTCACAGGGGTATCCACGATCCATACGACCTTGTCGCGCGCATACTGGGCCACCTTCCCGGAGATGCTCCCGAGCAGCAGCGCCCCAAGCTGGCTCCTCCCGCGCCTGCCGACGGCTATTGTCCGGATTCGCTCGATATCCGCCTGAGCGATTATGTCCAGAGCCGGGTCCAGGCTGTCGAGTTTCAGCCGAAGCTCAATGTCAGCTTCCGGGAAACCAGCAGCGGTCAGCCTGCTCAAAGAGGCCCGGAGAACGGCTTGACCCACCTTTTCCTGATCCTTGAAAGGGAGCCTGCTGGTCTCCTCGATGTCCATGCAGAGGTCCTCCGGAAGAAGTGTGGAAATCTGCTGAACGCAATGAAGGAGCACTATCTTCATATCTGCCTGGTCTTTGAGCAGTCGCCCCAGGATCGACACCGCATCGAGCCCTGTTTGAGATCCATCCACTGCCAGAAGTATTTTCCGCATCCTCTCCCCCTGTTTTTCCCGGACCCTCGGGCCCGAATCTGAAACTGCTTTCGGTCACATCCGGTGTTTCCCCGGACGGACACGGGTTATGGTTGAATTGCGTTAAAAAGAAGCCCGCCCGAAATTAAGAGCTTTTCAGAAAGGTCTCGATTTCATCAATAGAATGTACCACCCGGCAGGGCGGAAGGCTTTTAACGAAGACCTGCCCGTAGCTTTTGGTCAGCATCCGAATGTCGAAAACCGCTATTACGCCGCGGTCCTTCGAGGACCTGATCAGCCGTCCTATTCCCTGCTTCAACTGGATTGCAGCCCTGGGCACCTGGTATTCATAAAAGGCGTTGCCACCGTTACGTGCGATACGGTCCACTCTGGCCGCGATCACCGGGTCGTCCGGAACTTCGAACGGTAATTTGTCAATAATCACGCAGCTCAGCGCCTCTCCCGGCACATCGATTCCCTGCCAGAAGGAACTGGTCGCCAGCAGGACCGAATCGACCCTGTCCTTGAACTCCTCTAGAAGGGCACGTTTGGCTTTTTGCCCCTGGACGAGGAGCGGGAACGAAATCTTGCCCTCAAAGAGTTTGTGAACTTCATACATGTTTCTGTAGCTGGTGAACAGAAAAAGGGCCCGCCCGCGGGTCTTTTCGATGATTTCGGCGGCCTGGGCGCCCATTTGAGCGCAAAACTCCCTGTCATTGGGCGCCGGGAAACGCGAGGGTATGTAAGCTATGGCCTGCCGCTCATACTCGAATGGCGAACGCAGCAACAGTTCACGGCCCTCCGGCGGCACTCCGAGCGAGTTTCGCACATATTCGAAACCCCCGGCCACAGACAGGGTAGCCGATGTCATCACTACCGAGGGAGTAGCGGGGAAAAGAAATTCGTTGAGCACCGGCCCGATGTCTATGGGCGTTGCATTCAGAAAGACCCCCTGTTGCGTAAGCTCATGCCAGTAGACCAGGGATTGATCCTTCTGTTCGATAAGCAACTGGAGCGAGGCCGAGAGCTCGCCTGCACGCCGGCTGGCGCAGCCGAGGTTTTCGGCCTTTTCGGCAAAGGGTTCAATCATGGCGGGAAGCTCATCCAGGGCGTGAGCAATCTGCCGGCACGCGCCGGCGAAATCATTGCCGGCTTTTGCCGGCTCGAAGCGGAAACGCCCTGTCGCTTTTCCGGCCTGGGCCAGGTTGTGGTGAAAGAGCCGGCTTAAGACCTCGAGCTGCTGCCCGACCGTTTGAATTGCCTTCAAATTAAGCTTCTTTGTGTCGCGGCGGCATTCTTTCAATATATCCTGGGCGAGTTGCGCTATTGCGAAGCTGCTGAAGTGGATTCCAAAATACTCGCCAACCACATCCTCCAACTGGTGAGCCTCGTCGAAAACAACGGCTTCGTATTCCGGAATGACCTCGCCTATGCCTCTCCTGCGCAGCGCGAGGTCCGCGAAAAACAAATGGTGATTTACCAGCACTATGTTGGCGCGGGCCGCCTCGTTTCTCAGCCGGGTCAAATGGCATCGGGAAAATTCCGAGCACTGCTGGCCCAGGCAATGCTCGGAGTTTGAACAGACCTCGTTCCAGGTCCGGAAGTTATCGGGCAGCCAATCGATTTCGGAACGGTCGCCCGTATTTGATGTTGCCGCCCACTTCTGGAACCGGCGAAAAAGCTTCGCCTCCTCCTTGCTCCAGAGCGTGGGCTGATAGCAGAACTCCAGGAACCTGCGCCGGCACAGGTAATTTCTGCGTCCCTTCAGGCAGACCGCCTTTAGTTTTGGATCGATGTTTTTCTTGAGAAAGGGAATATCGTGATCGAGGATTTGGTCCTGGAGGGTCTTTGTGCCGGTCGATACGACCACTTTTTGGCCGCTGAGTATGGCCGGAACCAGATATGCCCAGGTCTTGCCGGTGCCCGTGCCGGCCTCTGCCATGAGCGGGGTCCGGGAGCGAAAACATTCCAAAACGGCCTGAGCCATTTCAAGCTGGCCCTGACGGTATTCGAAACCTTGAACTTTTGACGCCAGAATTCCTTGGCGCCCGAAATATTTTTGCATCTGAAAACTCAACTCAATGAGCAGTGAGGAGAAAAAGGGAAGGCCCTTTTTTCTGTTCCCTGTTCACCGTTCACTGTCGTCACAGCTTCACCTGCTGCACGAAAATAATGCTTGGATGCGTTCGAAGGATTTCCAGCGCCTCCGGGGGAGCTTCGTTGTCGAGCCGTACTATAGCTATTGCCCTGTCCCTTTCACGGCTGCGGGCGAGGTGCATGTTGGCGATATTCACGTTGAAATTCCCGAGCGTCGTCCCAATGTAGCCGATGGTCCCCGGCTTGTCCAGGTTCTGGATAATGAGGTTGATTCCTTCCAGTTCCGCCTCCAGCATATAGTCGTTCAGCCGAACGAGCCGGACCTCCTGTCCCGGAAAGACCGCTCCCGAGGCGGAATATTCCTCTTTTCCGCATCCCTTTACCTTTACTGTGATCTCGCCGGTATAGCCCCTGGACTGGGAAGTCGTGGAAGCTGTGAGCTCGATCCGGCGTTGTTTGAGCAGAAGAGGCGCGTTTATCAGGTTCACCTTTTCGGCCATGATCGGGTCGAGCAGCCCCTTGATCACGGTCTGAGTAAGGGGCTGTATCGGGACCTCCTGGAGGTCCGAACCCGCATAGGTGATCTCGAGCTTTTGCACCGCCCTGCAAAGCTGGCCCTGGAGATTGCCGAGCCGCTCGGCCAGCAGCAGGTATGGACGCAGTCTTTCGTAGTCCTTCAGGCTGATCGACGGGAAGTTGATGGCGTTTCGAATCAGCCCGCGCTGCAGGTAGTCCAGAATCTGGGAGGCGATTGCCAGAGAGACGTTTTCCTGCGCTTGCAGGCTGGAGGCCCCCAGGTGAGGGGTAAAAATGACGTTGGGCATATCGAGCAGAGGACTCCCGGTGGGAGGCTCTTTTTCGAAAACATCTAGCGCGGCCCCAGCTACATGCCCCTTCGCAAGAAATTCGCCCAGGGCTTGCTCATCTATCAGCCCGCCGCGGGCGCAGTTGACAATGCGCACGCCGGGTTTGGTCTTTGCCAGGGTCTGCCGGTTCAGCACCCAATGGGTCTCCGCGGTTAGGGGCGTGTGCAGGGTAATGAAATCCGATGCGGCGAGCAGATCGTCAAATGAGACATACTCGGCGCCCAAAACCGCTGCCATCTCGGCCACTATGTGCGGATCATGGACAAGGACCCTCATTTTCATTGCAAGGGCGCGGTCGGCGACAATCGAGCCTACTTTCCCAAGACCCACTATGCCCAGGGTCTGGTGATAAAGCTCGGTGCCGACAAATTTCTTCTTTTCCCACAGCCCCTGACGCATAGACCCGGTCGCCTGCGGGATGTGGCGCGCCAGTGCGAGCATCAATGCCAGGGTATGCTCGGCGGCGGCCATGGCGTTTGCCCCTGGAGTGTTCATGACCAGGATACCCCGCGCGCTGGCCGCTTCGGCGTCGATATTGTCCACGCCCGTGCCTGCCCTGCCGACCACCTTGAGCCGCTGAGAGCTTTCTATCAGATCGGCGGTAACCTTGGTGCGGCTGCGCACGATCATGGCGTCGTATTCGGGCAAAATCCCCTTGATTTCAGCCGCGCCAAGCCCCTCGGGCGTATCCGCCTCAACCCCTTCGGCCGAGCGCAAAATCTTTAGACCGCTTTCATCGAGTCCGTCGCAAATGAGTATTTTTATCATTTAAGCTCACCCCAGATATGCTTTCTGAACCTCGGGATTTTCCGACAGCGCCTGCGATTGGCCTTCGAGCACTATTTTGCCGGCTTCCAGAACATAAGCCCGATTAGCGTATTTTAAAGCGATTCGTGCGTTTTGTTCTACAACTAAAATGGTTGTGCCGCTCTCGTTCAGTTTCTTGAGCACCCGAAAAAGTTCGACCATAAGAAGAGGCGACAGTCCCATCGAAGGCTCATCGAGCAGGACGAATCCGACACCGCTCATAAAAGCCCGCCCGACTGCGAGCATCTGCTGCTCGCCGCCGCTCAGCAGGTCTCCTCTTTGAGATTTGCGGTCGGCCAGGCGCGGAAAGAGCGCAAAAACACGTTCGTAGTCCCTTTGAATCTGCTCCCGGTCATTTCTTGCAAACGTTGCCAGCTTCAGGTTTTCAAAAACGGTGAGGTTTCCGAAAATATGCCTGCCCTCCGGCACAAGGCCGATTCCGTACTTGGATACAAGGGTATGGGCGGGGACCGGCAGAAGGTTGGTCCCGTTGAATTTTATTTCACCTTTGCTCACCAGGGGTCCTTCGGGGGGCGCAAGACGCATGATGCTCATAAGAGTGGTGGATTTACCGGCGCCGTTGGCGCCAAGCAGCGCGACTATCTCACCCTCGTCGACACGAAAGGATATCCCGTGCAGCGCCTCGATGTTTCCGTATTT
>Ga0181539_1001318_pt1 | contig 27706 bp, 26 predicted proteins | sample PEATcosm2014_Bin_46_FD_119767 | JGI IMG/M metagenome (GOLD analysis project Ga0181539, IMG submission 119767) | Peatland microbial communities from MTU Mesocosm Facility, Houghton, MI, USA - PEATcosm2014_Bin23_60_metaG | ecosystem: Environmental > Terrestrial > Soil > Wetlands > Peat | place... | reverse complement strand
TTCAGGCTGTTTGTCCAGTTCCCTCAGTATTTCGCGGTGCAGCAGCGCCTCGGCCCTCTGCCTGACATCCTTGGAGAGGTAGAGCACCGCACTTTCGCTCGCGCGCACATCCTTCCTCATGAGAGCGACCGCTTCGTCGTACCTTCCCAGCTTGAGGAGCCTGTTCAGCTCGTCGATCAGCTGTCTCTCTGGCTTGCCCAACGGTTACTTCACCGCCGTCTTCTGAGTGGGGAACCGGTTCAGAAACCGCTCCTTGCTGATGCGGTAGTGCCAGCCGTCCAGGAGGGCCTCCTTCTCCTTCCTCAGCTTTTCGATGAACTCTTTCGAGGGCTCGAGCTCTGGGAGCAAGGCGTCATCCGGTCCGAGGAGGAAGGTCCATTCTCCTCCACCGCTCTTGAACTTCGTCCACTGAAGCGAGTTCAGGACGGCGGAATGCGCTGCCGCGCCGTTGGCCGCCTGACCATTGTTTCCGCTGCCCCGGATGCTTCTTTCGCTGACGTCCTTCGGCAGGCCGACCACGTAGACCATCCTGTCCATCACCTTCACGAGGACGAAGCCCTCCGCCAGGAGGCGGTTGGCCTCTTCCAGCGTGGCTGCCTCCTTGATCTCGGTCATTCCTGAATATGGCGTCTCCAATCGGCAATCACCTCCGAGTCGTTCTTCCTAGATTTCTCCATCTTGACCTGATGCTATTGCTGCCTGATCGCTTTTAACGTCGGATTCGGGCAAGAGTTTCTGGTACTCTTCGAGGAAGCGGTCTTTGTCGAGGGACCCGCTGATGAAGTCAGCGAACACCTCCTGTCTGTTCTGGTTCTCCTCTCTGTCTTCTCCCTCGTAGCTCCCGTACGCGGCAACGCCTCCCCAGGCCACGTAGTTGTCGTCGACTATCATGTCGCGGAAACTTTCTGTGTCTCCCTCCGCAATCTCATCCTCGACCTCGCTGAGGGCCTTGTCCTTTGCCGCCATCACGAAGTTCCCGAAGTTAATGCTGCCGAGCTCCTCCTTCAGCTCGATCGCTCTCTCGACAGTGCCCGGATGGTTCTCTTCCATGTCGTAGATGCACTCAAGGTCGAGAGTTCCGCAGTCCAGCACGTAGGAGAGAATGCTTTCTGCAGTTTCGAGCTTGTCCCGGAGCTTGGGCACCTCGTCCCTCAGCTCCAAGACCCACTCAAAGAACCTCTTGGGATCCCTCTGGAGGTCGTCCTTCAGGGAGTCTAGCCTTTCCGACTGACCGTTGCCTTCATCCATTGGGTTCTCACCTCCCTATCTCTCAGTGGTTGCAGGAGCATCTGCAGTCTTCGTTTCCGGAGGCCTTGTGCTCGTCTCTTCCTTTTTGATGGTGGCAGAATCGACACGGCCTCTTGCGCATCTCTGCCGTGAGCTCTCTTCCCTTCTCGCTCTGGAAGGGTATGAACTCCGGCATCTCGCCGAAGACCATCCTCCGGAACTCCCCGAGCCGTCGGTCCACCGTGTAGCCCTTGAATTCAGGCAGTCTGTGTGCCATTTTCCGCACCTCCTCTACTTGTCGTCGAAGGTCATCCTCGGTCCGACTTCTTCTCGCAGCTTCATCAGCCCCACGACATCGTTGTGCGTAAGGCCCTGAAGTCTGGCCGGGAACATGCCGAGTGCGACACCCACCTTCTCGCTCTGATTCATCCCGTCGAAGATGACTCTGAGCTCCCCGGGTGTCTTGTCTGCGGGCTGGGCTGGACTCGGTCGCGCAGACCCGGCGTTGGCAGTGGCGTCTACGGTGCTCGAGCCTGTCTTCCTGGGGGCCCGTTCTCTGTTTGTCAGCCTTTCTTCCTCCTTCCTTACGATAAGGGTCTTGAATTCATCGAGGGTCGCCGGAACAAGAGCATCCTTCCTGTTGTTCATGAGGAAGATGCTCTCGCTAGCGGTCGACAGGAGAAAGCTGACCTCTCTCCCCGAGTTGCTCGAGCCCACATAGACCAGGATTCCTGTCTGTCCATCAGCTCTGAGCTGCCCGCGCGGGTGGTCCGACATCGAGTAGTTCTCCCCTATCTGCCATTTCCAGTCGTACCGACGCAGCCATTCAGGGAGTCGCCGGAGGGCGGCCCGCATCTTGGCCTCGGTCACCGCCTTGCCCGGGTATTCGCAGACATACCAGCTGGTGTAGGGCGTGTCCCTGGCGAAGTAATCCGTCATGATGTCCGAACTGTCGTATATCGCCTCAAGCACCACAATTAGATCTGACAACCTCTCACCCCCACTTGCTGTCTCGCTATTCCGAAATCTGGCGGTCCAAGGAGAGCACGTCCTTCCTCATCTTTGCGACCTCTTCCGCGTTCTTGCTCCACTGGGCCGCATTGAGGAAGAGCCCCCTCAGGCGCCCGTCCTTGACCGCCTTCTCGACGTGTATGACGCTGTAGAGTATCTCGGAGTCGCCCAGCTTCTCGTAGTCGGCGTAGCCTACGAAGTGATAGGCGTACAGCTTGCGGGGTTCTCCGAACTCCTTGAACTCCTCGTGGCCCGAGAGGTCCGTTTGGAATTTGGTGCCCCTGTAGATCAGGAAGACGGCCAGCTCGAACAGGACGTCATCGTCACCGAAGACCAGAAGGTCGTCTCTCTCAGTGAAGTGCCTTGAAAGCGCGGGGTCGCTGTAGAGGACCAAGCGTGGGTCGCGGTGGAGGGTAGCCACTTCGTTGAAGGTGAGCTTCCCCCTGTTGGTGAGGACCTTTTTCCCGCCCAGCGTCTCAACGAACTCTCGTAACGAGGTGCCGCCGCCCATCCTCTTGTTGTCCTTCACCAGCCTGTGCTTCGTCTTGAAGGTCGAAAGCAAGTAGAGGTACGGCTGCATCTTGCCCTTGGGGAGCCTGATTGGCGTGCCGTCGAGCGTGTCGGCCTCCACTCTGGTGACGTGCCTCCTCACCGTCTCGAACCTGCCCCAGCTGTAGTAGGCCGTGCCGGCAGTATGGACCACAGCGTCTCCGAGCGGCACATCCTCCCTCTTGACAAGGGGCTTGTTCTCGCGGAGAAACTCGTCGGCGAGCCTGACGCCGTGTCTCTGGACCAGCTCCAGCAGCTCTTCGAGAGGTGTCTCGTTGTCTCTCACGAACCTGAATGCTATGGCTTCGGGGTCCACCGACCTGATCATTGCCACCTTGTGCCCGTTAAGCGTAGGGAGGTAGAACAGCCCGCCCCTCGCTGGGAGGAGCTCTGAGAGGCTCTTCTTCTCCTTCTCACCGTAGCACTTCACCTCTAGGGTGACGAATCTGCAGACGTCGAGCGTCTCCGGCGGGAGGAACTTCTCCAGTCCCAGGGCGTGGTATCCCCTCAGCACTTCCTTGAACTGCGAGTCGTTGTACTCTGCGACCGAGCTTACGAAGATGTCCCCGATGGCCTCCGGGATTCTCGACTCCACCCTCTGCTGGATCGTATTCGTGGATTGGTCGGTCAGCCTCTCCCGGTCCGCTGTTGGAGGGTATTTGCGCTCGTCCTTGAGGTTCAGTATCCAGGCCGAGAAGGGCAGCTCCAGCCTGGAGTCGACGGGGGCGCCAAGGAGGCGGACCTCCTTCTCGTCCGAGCTCTCCGAGGTGACGGCGAGGCCCTTGTAGTCCTTTCTCACGACGAAGGCTGCGTAGAGCTCGAAGTCCTCGTCTGATATGTGCAAGGGGAAGTAGCTGACGACGTCGTGCCAGGCGTTCGTCTTCCTTACCATCTGCTCCAGGCACTCGTCGAACTTCTTCGGTCCGAGCCTGTGCCTTCCCTTCTCCTTCGGGATGTCAGACCTGTAGTAGCTCTGCAGGTCCATGCTCTCCTCCAGGTTCAGGAAGGTCTCCACGCCAGAGAACGCCGTGCAGTCGACGATGTACTCCAGCAGGTCGGGAAGCGATATCCTCGAGTCAAGGATGAAGGTTACCCGCGTCCCATAGCAGTCCAGGTCGGGCTGCGGCAGCAGGTTGTATGCCACGCCACTCTTTCCCATGACCGCGTACCTGCTGTTGTCCTCCCGAGAGAACGTCTCGAGGACCATCGTGTCGGTCAGCGTGGTGTATGCGGCCCTGCCCAAGCCGAACATTCCGACTTCATCTCCGGAGAAGTTGTCGCTCCTGCCCAGCACGGAGTAGACCTGCAGGAACTTGTCCTGAGACATGCCCAGGCTGTCGATTCCCTGGATCACGAGCTTCCTCTGCGAAGGGATCACGATGATCTCGACGCTCGGCTTCGCGCCGTAGACGCGGGAGGCTGTCCTGCACGCCCTGCACTCGTTGTTGTAGAACTCTCTGAAGCCCGACTTCGGGTTGGCGTAGAGGTCCCGCGACACCCTTTGGATGATCACGTCCTCCTCCAGCTTGACCTTGATCATGCCCCCGCTGGAAGCCTGCTGCAGCTTCGGCGCGTAGGAGAGCTCCTCGCTCCCCAGTGGGAGGGGATTCTCCTCGACAAGTGTGGGCTTGAAGATCTTGATTTCCTGAGTCATGCTTCGAAAGCGCCTCCTGAGACGCAAGGGGGCGAGCGTGCGCCCCCTCCTCTCAGACTCGCGGTCCCGCTCAATCCAGCATGACCCGGCCGATGTAGTCCCTTACTGTCCTGACTTCATACGACCCGGGCTGGAGAGACAGCGGCGCGTGCTGCGGGTGGGTCATCTCGGTCGGCTCGTCGAGCACGACGTACTGTTGACCCCCTGAGGAGAAGACCTTCCCCTTCAGGACGTGCGGGTTGCCCGTCTCGCTCGCTATTCGGACCTCAGTCCCAGTCTGCTTCGCGCCCTTCGGTACGCTGCACGGCGCTACGATCACGTCACCTTGTCGGAATATGTCCATTCTACATGCACCTCCAAGTGCTTTCTGGATTTGTCAATCTGTTTGTCGAAAGGTTTTCTCTCATCGCAACGTCCAGAATACGACTGTGTCTCCGGGCCCGCCTCCGGCGAGCCAGATTTCGCAGTCGATGAGCGCCCTGTCCCTATACTCAGGGGGCGCGTAATGCAGCCAAACCTGAGCGGTCTCATCTCTACCTATCAGGGCGACGGCGTAGCTGTGGTTCCTGAACGCCCTGTACAGCCAATCGTTCTTTCCTGTCGCCGTGAAGACGATCTTCGCGACCTTGGACCCGTCTCCGTAGGTGCTGCGTTCGAGGACGTCCACGCGCACCCCCGCTGGGATTGAGAGGACGCCCTCCCGGGTCACGTTGATCATGCCTGAGTTGGGTTGGACCGTCAGCTCCAGCTCTTCAAGGAGGGCGTGCCACTGCCAGAGTCTGAGCAGGGGATCGATGGAACCCGTTGCCGCTTGCTCGATTATCGCCTGCGACACCGAGGTCACGTCGCATACACGAACCCCACGGCCGTTGAGGTCACACAGGAAGGCATTCCCATCTTCTTCCTCTTCGACCCTGAGAGTGTCGGTCCCGTTTCTCGCTACATACCTTATCGTCAAGCCATTGAACATCTTGTACTTGACGAGGTTGTAGGGATCTTTCTTGACCACCCTCACGGTGGAGTCGTCGAGGAAGACCAGCGACTCGGCTCTCTCTTCAAGGAACCTCATGCGGGGCCTTGCAAGCTCAGTATTCGCTCGCAAGCATAATCACGTCGTCCGCGAAGAAGAGCTCCAGCTCCTTCTTGGCGTCGGTAAAGTCGTAGCTCTGCTCGAAGAGGATGTTGTCGTTTCCATCCCCATAGACGACCTTGGCCTTTCCTTCTGGGAGCAGCTTGAGGCGGACGACCACTAAGTCCTGCCCGCGCACCTTCGGCTCCATCCTGAGTATTACGGCCGCGTCTGTGACGAACCAGGAGTAGCCGTTCTCCATGATGTAATGGACCCCGTCGGTCGCGTTGATGCCGCCCATCAGGCGATAGTAGTGCTCCGACCCGTAGAAGTTGCCGAGGCTTTTCAGTTCCAGGTCTGGTTCTTGATGGCTTTCCAAGCTTCCGCCTCCTTTCACTGAAGGGGAGGGCTCTGGCCTCTCGCCAGACTCCGCGGAGGCTGGTAGTGGATCCCGTGCTTGGCGAGCAGCTGGCTCGCGATCGCCAGGTCCCTTCCCCTGACCTTCTGCGTGAGCTCAGAGTAGAGCCGCCCCTTTATCGCGTCGACGACCTCGCACATCGCCCTGTTGATGTCGGCGTAGTCTCCCTCCAGCCACCACGTGCTCCCGTACTCGGCGGACCGCAGACCATTGTCGCTGTCGAACTGGTTCAGGAACCTGATCGTGGCTTCGGGGTTCTCGAAGTAGGTGCTGTAGAAGCCGCTTCTGTCGAAATGCGCGATGAAGGAGCAATGGAGCGTGAGGTGTTTGTAGATCCTGTCAGTGAAGTGCTCGAAGCCGAAGCCCCGCTCCATGAACCTCTTCCACTGGGCCAGTACCAGCTCCTTCTCCCTGGCGTTCATGAACTGTACATCCTTGAAACCGACCATCTTTCATCTCGCCTCCTGTTGCTTTCTGAATTTGCTGCAGAATTCCCTGACGGTGTACTCGGCGATCTCGAGGGCCTCCGCCGCTTCTCTCTGCCTGATCACCTTCGGTCCGAGGTTTAGGGCCGCAATCCAGACCGAGCCGGCAGCCAATGTCTTGGGATTGAAACCTCCCAGGCCGCCGGCGTCTTCGGCCGTCCTCCTCGCTGCCTCAAGCAGGCTGGCGAAGTACCTGCCTTCGTCCAAGTTCGCCATCTTGATCCGGTCCAAGACCACGGCGTCGGACTGCAGCCTCGCCACGGCTCTCTGCACCAGCCCCTCGGTTCTCATTGCGGGAAGAGGAAGGGATGACTCCCTTCCGATGCGCAGCAGCTGAGACAGAGAGACTGTGTGGCCTGTCTCCGCATATGCCTTCTGCACTTCGCTGAACCCGACGTGGGAGATTCCCGCCGACCTGCAGGCGTAGAGGAGCGAATAGGCGGATATCCCGGGCATCGCGGCGTGGTACATCTTCCTGTCCGGCAGCAGCCTCCTCGCTGTCTGGATCGCGTTCTGAACGATTCCGCTAGGAAGAAGGAACCTGCACGACACCCTCTCTATGAGCCTCGAGCACCGAATGGACGAAAGGTCGCGCCCGATTGCGTTTGCCCTCAGCCTAGTTACTCCGAAGACATAGCCGGCCTTGGGGCCGTGTTCTCCCTTGCCGGGTACCCGCCCGACATACGAGCCCAAGACTTCCAGCGTGGTCGCTGACACTTGCGAGATTCCAGACGTCGGGCTGGTTCCCAGCACCAATCCGCAGGAAGGGCATGCGAGCTCCCCTTCGTCGTCCACGAGCTTCGTGCGGCACTCGGGGCACTTGTCCTGGCTGGCGAATTCTTCGTACGCAGTTAACCCTGTTTTCCTCAAGATTCGATACCTCCTTTGGTCGCTGGATTGATTCGGCTAGTCGGAATGCCCGGCGTGTCCCGGGTTGATGCTGAACAGCATCCATTCGCCTCTCTCGTCCTGAACGGCGAACGATCCCGGGACCTGCCTCGCGCTTTCCACGTCTTCCTCGGACCTTATCGTCCCGAGGTAGGCGGCGCCCTTGGGGAGGCGCCCGCAGTACCTCAGGTGGCCTTTCACGTAGTCCTCGATGTCCAAGCCGTCGGCTTCTCCTGTGGAGACGACGGCGGGTATGCGGTCGCTGAGGCAGTTTGGCGGACTTATGCCTTCGGCAGCCGCTTCTCGGAGCGTCTGCTCGGCTATGACTTCGTTGGGGATCCTTACTCCGTTCACGGTCCACGTGACCAAGTCAGGTCCGCACAGCCCGAGCCAGGTCCCGTGCCTAGGCTCCTCGCGCACCCTCACGCTTGCCACAGGGATTGCGACGCTCCAGTGGCGGACGCACCTGCGGACTTTGACGGGAAGCCTCCCGAGCTGTCTGTCCTCGATCTTGGAAAGGAGTTCGGCGACTCCCCTTTCGAGGAGTATCCTTGCGGTCACCCTGCCCCCGAAGAGCTTCTCCCCATCCTCCACTATGGGGAGAATCGACTCGTCGAGAAGCTTGGCCAGCCTCTTCGCGCCTGCAGTGTCACCCTTCATCATCCAGAGGGCCTTCATCCAGGTCCTGTGGGGGACGTTCTCGATGTTGTAGGGGACCGAGAGCACGGCCACCTTCACTCGCCCTCCTTCTCCGGTCCCTTGCCCGCTGGCCCTGACCCTGGTGCCGGTTTGGTGCAGACCCTGACCGAGGTCCCTATCCTCTCCATGACCACGTCAAGGAAGGCCAACCTGCCGTTGGTCCATGCCACGACCTCGGTCGGCTTGAGGGAGTCCATGCTAGCCAGTATCTCGGCCGCATCGTTCGCGCTGTTGCCGAAGCAGCCCCGGTCCAACGCCTGCGCGTTGTCAGGACCATGTTCGGGCCCGCGGTACTCGACTGCCGTGACTTCCCTGACGCCATACCCGATGTTCACGATGAACCGGAGCAGGCCAAAGCACCTGCCGCTGGCGGTCCTGCGGACATCGATGTGCGACTCTTCGGGCGAAAGGCCAAGCTTCTCAGCAAGGGCCTCCATCCTCTTGGTCACGAGTTCTTCCTGGATGCTCCAGAGCGCCGCCTCGTTGGCTGCGCCGAACCTGCTCATCTGGCCCTTCGATGCCTGGCCTGCTTTCGGCCGGACGTCTGGGCCTGATGGAACGGTGGCTTTGCCTTCGGCGATGGCCTTGATCTCCCTCAGCATGTTGCCCCGACCTCCTTGGGAGTCGCTTCCAGGACGCACAGCCAGGCCTCTGCCTCTAGCGGTGCCATTCTGGAGCCTCTCAGGGCTTCCAGCGCCCTGATGTTGTCTAGGGGATCTCCCCCGAGTCCACTCTTCAGATACCTTGGAACCGACGACATTGTCGTACCTCCTGCCTTCGTCCTGGTGCGCGCCCATGGTTCGAATGGAAAAAGCGCACCACCTCCTCTTCTCGGCCAGAAACTGTGCAGCAAGAAATGGACAAACCTCGGACGCTCCACTTTCTCCCCAACGGGAAGGCACGGGCAAAAAATGAGCCCAATACGGTCTTTCTTGCAGGCCCTCCGGTCACAGCGGCGTTCCCTCCCTGTGGTAGGGTTGGAACTTGGTTTCAGCTGTGGCCCGGACCTGCCAAGGTCGGGGGTGGAGCCTCCGTGTAGGCCATTCTTCCTGAGGCCGATGACAGAGGAGTTGTTTTACATCCGTCTGGATGGATAGAAGGCATCAGTATGCCCAGAGGATGGCCGTTGGTCCCAGACATTGCTATCCGGGTGGATTACGGTCAACCAAAGGTCGCCGCCTACTCTCATCTGATAATTCGAGTGGGGCTTCCAGTGAATGGGACAGAGGCTCGCAGAAACCGAACCTCAGTTTTCTCCAGCAGAATACACGCGGTCACACGTGACGATGGCACGGTCTCGTGACAAGATGGCACCAACTCAGATGATGGCACGAACTGATGGCACGAACCCCGTGACAAAGTGGCACGAACTCGATGATTGACGCGATAGGATGGCACGAACCCCGTGACAAAGTGGCACCAACTCGGTTGGTGGCACGTACTTTGACACGAACTCGCGCCAAGTTGGCACGAACTTCTTGGAGAGGTAGAATCTTCTCTGGGACGGACTTTCGCGCCGTTTCTTCAGGGGAATCCTTCCCCGACGGTCAGGATGCCGAGGCATCTGCACTCGACCCCTGCACGAACCCATCGTTTGTGACGGGATTGGTGGTTTCGCTCAGCCACTCAAAGATGTGACCAGTGTATTTTGGTGAGATACGAGTGCGTATGAGTATTTAACGCGGAAAGCGTCGGCACGATTCCATTCGTGTGGCTAACTCTTCACGGGAAGAGAATCACTCTTCTCCGGCTTGCTTTCCACTTGGACCTCTTTCTTCAACTTCTCTACAGCCTCCTTCCCCTTCTCTGTGATGATGTACTTCCTCTTCGATGAAACAAGGAGGCCCCTCTCAACCAGCTTCCCCAGCTGGCGCGAAGCCGTGCGCACGCTTAGCCCGCATCCCTTCGCTATCTCGTCCCTCCCGCTCAATCCGCCGATGCCGACGCTGGAGAGCACCCGCGTCATGACCGCCTCGCTCGTATTGTCCCTGCTCGACCTCTTCGTTCCTGTTTGAGCTGGAACAAGATCGGGTTCCCCGCGTTCGGTCTCAGTCGCAGGCGAATGAGGTTGCTGAGGTGCGACCGAAGGTCCATCCCCTTGGGGCTTGGGCTTCGCGCCAGCGGCCGATGCGCCGCGGGAGTTGACAGTTGCAGGTTCCCCGGTCGACTCAGCCGGAGGTAGGCCTAAACTTGCGGCGGGGAGAAGGGCCCCGGCCTCTCCCTCGCTCGGAACCATCTCCTCCTCCTCGATCGCCTTCTTCAGCGCCTCCGTGGAGAAGCCGAGCTCCTTCACCACCTCGACAGAGAAGCTCGTCGGGTCCTTGTCTGCGAGTATCCTCTCGACATCGCTCTTGTGTTCCTCCGTGATGACGGCGAAGATGATTTTTCCAAACTCCCTGTCTGTGCACTTGTCGTAGTTCTTCTTCACCTGCTTCTGGTTCTTTTTGGGGTTCGTCTCTATCTCGATGGCCGTTGCGCCTTCGTAGTCCCAGTGGTAGGGGTCGGTCTTCGTCTCCTCCTCTGCTTCCGCATCCTCCTTGCTCTTGCGCTCTAATGGCCTGAAGACGATCAGGTCCGGGAGCTTCGCGTGCCTCTCTCCGTAGTCGGCGGTGACCCAGCAGAACTTCTTCCTGTACTTCGCTGTGTAGTGGTCCATGACTCTCAGGTGTATCGGCCCGCCGGCCCTTGGAGAGACTATCCTCGGCCTGGCGAAGAACTTCTCTCTGGCGAGGGGGGTGAGCTCGTACCTGAACGACTTCGCCCTGTCCACCTCGTCCTGATTGGTCATGACTGGCTCCCTCCAATCGGTCACGCCTGTGCCGGGATTCGCCGCCAGCACCAGGTCGAGCGTCGCAGCGCTTCTCAGGTAGCCCAGGTCCTCCAATTTGAGCGCGGCCTTGAGCAGTATCTTGGAGTCCTTCCACCGGAACTTCTCTCCGAAGTACCACCTCATGTAGCTGAAGGTCGGCCTGTGCACGCTGCCTGGCAATGCGAAGTAGAAGAGGTAGAAGAGAATCGCACCGTTAACGAAGTCGACCAGCGGGCGCCCCTTCTGGACGAGCATCTCTTCGAGCAGGCTCTGGTATATCGGCGCCCTATCCTCGACTGCTCCACCGTACTTCTTCTCCATTTCAGTCCGCATGAAGTTGATGACCTCTTCCTGGGAGTGAACAGGAGGGGGTATGGGGTCTATGGGCCACGTCTCCGCCCCCTGCAGGCCAGAGGCGCTTTGCGAGTTCCTCTTGACGGCGATGTGATACTTCGGCATCAGCACAAGCTCTTCCTTGTATTTCTCTCCCAGGACCTTGGACAGCTTTGATGCGTCGTCGGGACTGCAGCGCAGGGCGCATACAGTCCCGGCGTTGGCGAGTATCGCGTCCACCAGCCCCTCCGACTCTATCTGGCTGAGGTACTGGTGGGCGAAGCACAGGCTGAGGCCGAACTTCCTCCCCTCGGACAGCATCGTAGTCAGCATCTTGAGCTTCTGGACGTTCTGGAATTCGTCTACAAACAGGATTACGGGAGTCCTCGCCGACGGACCCTTCCCCTCCTGCTCGAGCCTTCGCGCCCTCGCCTGGACGAGGAACCAGATCTTCATCACCAGGGCGCCTGTCACCATCTCCCTGAAGTCGGCCGGGAGAGACTTGTCGAGCCTCAGGACTGTGGCGCGCCCGGGCACAAGCATCCCCTCCATGTCAAGCGTCGTATCCCTTGCGCAGAATGTCCTGGCGGTGAGGGAGTCGGGGGGCATGACGAAGTTCGATATCCTGTTGAGGACTGGGGCGTAGGCGTTCTTGTCGAGGGCGGCGATCGCCTCCATCGTCCTGACGAATATCTCCTCGGCAATGTCCGCCCTCCTGAAGATGCTCGCCACCTCTTCCCTGTCCCGCCTCGACAGCTCGGTCATGAAGTTGTAGAGGTCGAGGAACGTGGCGTTGTCCCCGAAGTTGTAGAGGAAGAAGAGCGTGCCCCTGTAGATCCAGTGCAGCCTGGGGGCCATCGAGGGGTCGGTCTTCACCAGGTCCTGCAGGAGGGCGACGAGCTCCCCGACCTGGGTCTGCATCTGGAGGGCCTTCTCGTGCTTGTCCGTCAGCGGCGGGTAGAGCCCGACGGGGTTGAAGGCGAAGCTGACGTTCAGAGGGTCGAGCATCACGAGGTTCTTCCAGTCCTTGAGGGTCTCCGCGAGTAGGAGAGACGCGTCTCCCGCCGGGTCGATGAAGACGACGGAACAGGGGAAATCGCGCTGCCCCTCTTCCCCCAAGAGAAGGAGCATCATCCGGAGAAGGAGGTTTGTCTTCCCTGTGCCCGTCCCCCCCAGGACGTAGATGTGGCTGGTGAAGTCGTCTGCCGAGAAGTAGTACCCGCCTTCGTCGCCCATTGAATCGAGAATGCTACGTGGCTCTTAACGAAGGGCGGAGGCGCGCGAGGAAGCCCCCGAATCGACTCCCTGGAGGAAGTCGCGCCTGTTGCTGCAAGACCTGCTCTGCAAGCACCCGAAGATACGCAGGAATGGGGTTCGTGTCCCTGAACGAGATGCCACCGTAGAGCGAAGACAGCAGGTCTTCGTACTGCCGGAGGTCTCCTGAATTCTCCGAAGCGATCAACAGCTCTGTCTTCTCGCTCTCCTTCGAGTAAGTCAGTTCGAAGGTCCTCTCAGAATTCGAGGCCAGGTGTCTCAGCCTTGCGGCGCCAGCTTCGTCAGGCTTCTCCTTGAGGGCGGGGATCTTGGAGACGGCCGCAACTCGGAAGCCGCCCTCTTTCCCGGCCTCATCCTTTTCCTCCGTCCCTCCCTGACTCCCGCCGCCTATCCTCCATTGCGTCTTCTTGGTGGTGCTCCTGCTTACCGCACCGCCGAACGCATCGGCGAGCGACCCGAGGCTGCCTATGATCGGTCCCGTCGGTATGTGGATGTAATAGGGCAGCTCGTCCGTAGTGAGCATCAACTCGGGGGAGGCCTTCCTCGCCTTCGTCCCGTAGTGCCAGAGATACTCCGCCGGGTCGGCCAGAACCCTTCTCTTCACCAGCCAGGCGAGCATCCTTGGGTCGCGCAGCGGGACTACGGCGAGTCTGTCTAACTCGTCGCTGCAGTTGCTGAAAGCACCGAGGCCGGCGAGCGTGTCAACGTCGCCCACCCACATCCCCCTGATCGCCATCGAAATCGTCGGCTGCGGCTTGATAGCGTCTATCTTCTTGACCTTCTCCTGGATGCTTCTGTACCACTCGGTCCCCTTCTCCTTCCTCTCCACCGCATACTCGCCTCCCTCGCCGTCGGTCTTCGTCTCCGGCGTGTCGGCGTACTTCCTGTAGTAGCTGAGGTCGGCCTTCAGGCTGACCAGCTGGGGGTGGTAGTCCAGGTTCCTGAACACGAACTGAACCCAGGCGAACTCCGGCCCTTCCAGGGACACCTCGTGGATGAGGCTGCCCACGAACTCCTGCGCGGGCTCGTACTTCGGGGTCGACATCACGTGGCCGTTCCTGAGCTCCACAGTGAAGAAGCGGACGTCGTCCAGGTCCAACGCCCTAAACCCCCTCGCTTTCCTTCTCTCCCAGGCACCTCACCATCGAGCTCATCCGGGGCAGCGGCAGCGTGCTCCTGTTGCGATGAATCGGGAGCGGCCCGAGGTAGTTCCGCCGGAGGAGTGCCAGGAAGTACGAAGCGGGGATGAACTGCAGGAGGAACAGCATCGGACCCTGGACGCCTGTAAGAGCCGGGACCAGCGCCAGGACTACGGGCAGGAAAAACTCAGGGCAGAGCGCCGCGAGCAGGGCGGTCGGGAGGATCATCTCCAGCACGTGCCTCTTTACCCTTGTGTCCGGCGGAACCTCCACTTCCTGCTTCACAAGGCCGACCTGCACGAGGGCTTCGTGCCACGCCTTCATGCCAGTCTTCTCCTTCAGCGGGTGGGCGAGCCTGGAGGGCTCGTGCCTGTAGAGCAGGGCATAGATCATGAGGAACTGGACAAGAGGCGTGTAAAGAAGCGCGTCGGCTGGGCTCATCGACATATAGGAGGCGGAGCTATTATAACGAGATGGCAGCGGCCTGCTGAAAAGGGAAGGCAAGGGTTACGCCCTGACCTAGAGATCCGCAATGGTTTCCTCCCGATCGCCGAGTTCCTCGACGATCCCGGTGAAAGAGAGCAAGATGACCTTTCCCTGCGGCGTAGCTTGCCAGATAGGCGATTACTGGCTCCTTCAGCGCGGGCCTGACTGGCTCCATCAAAGAATCAGGGAGGTCGACCTTAAAACAAAAAGGGGAGGAGAGAGCCGTGTCTCTCCACTTTCTACTCGTTCCCGCCGGTCACTGCTTCGAAGAGGGCCGGCCCCAGTTTCACCGCAGCTATCACGCCCAGTAGGAGGGAGACGAAGATGAGGATGGCATTGAGGAGGGTAAGGAGGCCAGAGGGTATCGTGGGCGCGGTTGCTCCCGTGGCAGGGGTCCAGACAGTGCATATCCCTCCGGTGTTGGTCACGCACGAGATGCCGTACCCCACGGCCGGAAACGGGGCGATGCCGAACGAAGAGGCCGCTATGTACTCCAGGAATGATGCCAGAAGTGGTATCGCGAACAGGATCAGTATGATGAGGGCGTGCTCGAACAACACGCTCATCGAGCGTGCTCTTCTGCTGCTCATGGCTTGTCAGCCCTCCGAATGATGATCTCTTTTGCGTCCCAGGTTACCGACACTTTGTTGCCGGGGCTTACTCCCAGGCTCCTGAGCTGGTCTGTGAGAGTGAGGAGAAGGCTTTTGCCTGAGTGAGCAACTGTTGTGATGATGCGTTGTTTTTCTTCGGACATTGTTGAATGAGGTCGAAGGAGCTTATAACGGACGAGTGGGAAAACCCACACCCTTCACGGGTTGTATGAAAGCGAGCCATCCATTGGCCCTTAAGTATACAGAAGGCACAATATGCTCAGGAATGGAAACGCAAACGATGCGGAGGGTCCGGCTGGAGAAGGGCCTGCCTGAACTGAGAGAAGGCGTGTCCGTGGCGGGCTTGGGTGAAGGAACTCTGACCCTGACGAACGACACCCTCCTTTTCACGGATAAGAACGGACGGTCGGTGGGCTGCGACCTGGGCACGATGAGGAGCATCAGCATCCTCGAGAGGCGCATCCTAGCCGTCGCATTCTCGGCTGGCGGGAAGATAGAGACTCTGCAGTTCGACTTCAAGTGCGAGATACCACCCCATGGGACAGATAGACCAGGGTCTGTCCGTGAGCAAAGGAGCGAGGCAGAACGCTTCTGCGCCAGGCTCCACACCCTAGTGCCCGATGTTCCGGTGGTGGGCTACAGGACCATGAGGGACGAAGAGTGGAGGGAAAAGATGGCAGGGGTGCGGAAGATCCTGGCCACGGAGTACAACGGTCCCTACGGCGAGAGATACTGGGAGACGTGGAATCCCGTCATGGAGTTCATCACCAACACAAACTGCCACGAGTTCATGTGGACCATTCAGCAGGCCATAGAAGTGACTCAATTGGACGCCGACTGCTTCCGGAAAGACTTGGAAATAATCGCACGTGGTGAAATGGTAGATCACTCGAAGGAAGAAGTGGAGCAGGGCTTGAAGAATTGTGAAAAGTTCCTCGCCCCTCTATTCGCGCGTTACGGGGAACTCCACGTCTGACTTCTCAATATCACTACGCGTCTCTTTGCCTGCCCGTTAAAATTGCGATTCTGCTATACCGCGGCCAGTATGGGCCGCATTCAAGTTTGTTACAATGCGGCCCAGCGTGGCTTCGTCATCCTTGTACGGGCGAAGCGTCTGAATGAAACGGGCACCGACTGCCGCCTTTGCTTCTGGTGAGACCGACGCAGGGGGAGACATATCTTTCATACCGAAAGCGTTTCTGTGCTCATAGGCATAGTTGTACGCCCCAGCAAAGTCATCCGAGCGGGCGAGCCGCTGCAGAGACTGAACTGCTTCTGGGTGGGCGTTTTGGCCAGGGTCGAATGCCCTGAGGCCCCCTGGTGCAGGAGTTCCTGGTGCAGGAGTTCCTGCAAGAATCGGCATAGTGCCGCCAAACGCCTCGCCAGCCTGGCCAATGAACTGCTGGTCGCTCGCCGCCTGCTGTTCCGCTGCGTGAGTCTTCATCACGTCCCCCGCACCCGTGGTCTGCGGCATGACCATCCTCATCGCCCTCGATGCCTGTGACCCGCCCACGGCGGCCGCCAAGCCCGTGGCCCCAACGATCGCGGCGTTCTTGATGGCGGGCGCCGCCCCGAGGCGGGCGAACGTCCCGCCGAATGAGCTCAAGCCAGCGGTGAGCTGACCCCCAAGCCCCTTGCCTGCGGCCGCGGCCTCGCTCATGGCCCCGGATGCCGCCTTTCCACCGGCAACGGCGCCCCCGGCTGCGGGTGCGGCCGCTCCTGTCCCCACGGCGACTCCCACCGCACCCGCTGTCATCGCAGTCTGCGAGACGGTCTGCATCAGCGTCGCGGTGAGGGGGGCGAAGACGGTGGGCATCAGGACAATCGCGAAGATCGCCGCCATGGCCACCCAGTTAGGGTAGGGGCCGATTGCCTGTTGGAACCAGCTCCCGGAGAAGCCGTTGATTATTTGGAGTGCCACCCCCGCGATTATGGCAGACATGATTGCGGCCAGCATCAGCCCGAAGAGAGTGTCTTCGACCATCTGGCTCAGCTTCTTGGTGAACGGGATCATTTTCAGGGCGACCGCCAGAGGGAACGCCGTGACCATCACCGCAATCAGGAGGATCCTGACGGTGCCCAGGAAGTAGACCATCAGGTAGGCGATCAGCTCCATGACCCAGACCGCGAAATCTATCAGCGATGATGTAATGATGGAGTCCCAGGAGCCGCCCCCTTTCGTGGCCGTGCCCCACAAGCTCTGTATTGCGGTGTTGTAGTATGCTGGGGAATTGGGGAAGGCTATAATCGTCTGCGACATGTAGTTGATCAGCTGCGCAACCTGGTCGTAGACATAGGGGAAGGCGAGGATGATCACCACGCTGATCACGACCTGCATCAGGACGGCGGAGAGGCCCCCGCCTTTCTCCTTGTCACCGCCCATCCCTGTGAAGAGCATGAAGGCCGCGCCCACTCCGACGAGAATGAGCGCTATCACAAGGATGAAGTTGTAGATCTCGCTGACGGGAATCACCGGGCTCGGGTTTCCGACCTGGTCGGTCGGGGGGACCGTGGCCCCGAGCATCGAGTCGTTGATCAGGGGCAGCTGAATCGCGAGGAGGTAGGTCGGGTTCCCGCCTTCGCTGTTCGCAGAGAGCGGTTGGCTCTCCCCGATGACCTGGCCTGCCGAGTTGTAGGCATAAATTTCACCTGACACCAGACTAGCGTCGTAAGCGACAGCCCCCACCACGGAGACTGAAAAAGTGGCTTCGCTGGTTGACGGGTAGTCTGCCAGCGATGATGGAGTGAAGTCGCTGGCAGACAGAGTGAGATTGGCGTTCCCCGGGAACGTTCCATGAATGTACTTTACGTCTACCCACCCGCCGAAGTGTATTGGTCCTCCTGACCAGGTGGAAGGGCCAGATAACGCAACCGACCCCGATGCTTGGACGTAAATGGAATAAGGGGTAGATACGCTGACGTCATAGGCCATCACTGAGAAAGTGCTGGATAGTGGTGGTGGGGCGGTCTGGGCAATTGCGACCATGATGAACGGAGAGGACAAGATCAGGACCAGAGCGAACACCCTGGCTGCTTTCACATACCCTCTCGCGGTCAAACCGAACGCCGATTTGATGCCCAACCGTATCGACTGAGTGAAAGGTCGCTTGCCGCTTAAAACGCGCGGGCTAGAGACCCCGCGCCCTTCAGCCTTGGGCGGCTCAAGTTTTCATGTCTCTCGGCGTGGTCGAGAAGAGTTTCTCCTCAAGGCTTCCGAGCCTGTTATGGAACGGGATCCTGCCCTCGCTCGTCACCAGTATGCCGCCACCGGGGCGTGCGTTCATGATGGCGTCTCTCTCGTCTTCGCTGAGGGCGAACTTGTCCCTGAGCGTGTCGGCTGCCGACTTCTGATCCTGCCTCAGCAGGTACTTCGTCGCGCAGAGCTCCACTACCTCCCTCCCCGGGCCCTCCTTGTCGCCGACGCCGAAGAAGTCTGAGACGAGCTGCGTCGCGACCACGAACAGGAGGTGGTAGTGCCTCCCGTCTCTCGCGATCTCAGGGATGTACTTCACCGCGAGAGGGAAGTACATCTTTCCGGTGGAGGGGTCCTTCTGCATGAACGCCCACGCCTCATCCAGGACGAAGATCTTCTTCCTCTCTGTCGGCGTCTTCTTGACCTGCTGCCAGAGGGCCGACAGGGTGAGGAAGGCGGCCGCGTCCCGCGTCTTCTCGTCCGGGATGTCGTAAAGGACGAAGACCATCCTGTCGTAGATCTTCATCTCGCCGGCGAAGAGGAAGAGGTAGGGGTCGAGGTTCGCCTGCAGCCTCGTCAGGAGCAGGAGGAGCCTGTCCCGCTTCTTCTGCGGCAGCTCTTCGCGTGCCACCTCCTTCTCGAGCCTCTGCAGGAGCTCGCCGACGCTGTTCACCTCCTTTTCGAACACGGCGAGGTCAGCGTACAGCTCGGGGTCCTCGTCCAACTTCGTGAGGGAAGCGATGAAGTCGGTCGCCATCCTCTTCTCCGGGAAGACCGAATACGGGTCGAGGCCCGCGCCCTCATCGCGCCTGTAGTGGTGCACCACGCTCTTCGTTATCCCAGCGAAGGAATTCTCGTATGTGCCGTCCGGACCGACAGAGTACTCGGGTCTGGCTATGGCGTCGAAGACGTACATCATCGCATCCGGATTCTTGAACAGAAGGCGGGATGTCATCGACTTGATCTGGACGGACTTGCCCGACCCAGTCGAACCCATGATAGACACGTTGAAGTTCTCTTTGTCGTAGAAGTCGTAGACGATGTAAGCGCCGGTCTGGCCGTTCTGGCCCACGACCACGCCCATCGGGTCCACTATGTCGAGGCCGGCGAAGGGGAAGAACGACGTCGCAGTGGAACCCGACAGATAGAACCACCGTCCCGTGGCCCATCCGGGCCCCTTCCCCGTGAAGAGCGGCTTCTGGAGGTACTTCGGGTGGTCGACCTGGCACATCAGCAGGCCTTTCAGCACCTGGTTCATCCGCTCCCGCTTCTCGCGCAGCTCGTCGAGCGCCTTCGCCCTGAGGACGACGTTGAACCTCAGCCTGAACAACCGCTCCCTTCCGGCCGCTATCAGCTCTGCCGCGAGCTTCGACCGTGCGTACTCGAGCTCCTCCTCCTCGAGGGCCGCCCGGCCCTCGTTCGCCCTGATCCAGCGGCTGGTCCCCACCGAGATGTAATGGTCCCGCGCGATCTTGCCTGCCGCGTACTGGTCCACGGGCTCCAGGCCGACCCTGACCTCGTAGGCGATGTCGTACAGGCTCGTCAGGAAGCCGACCCCGAGGCTCCCGCTGAGGTTGGTGACGTTGAACACCTGCACGAGGTTCGATTCGGAATCGACCATCATGAGAGGAAGAACCGTCTTGATGTCGAGGGAGGGGACGGAAGGGACCCTGACGTTCTTCGCACCGAGATAGGATATCGCCGGCTCCAAGGACACTTCGCTTTCTATGAAGAACCTCTTGTACGGGTTGTTCCAGATGTCCCCGCCCACGTCGACCTCCCTCACGTCACTCAGAACCCTGAAGCTGATAGGCTCGGCGAGCGAGTGAAGGAAGCTCATGAAGCCCCTTCTCACGCGCTGTTGTTCTTCCGGGGAAAGGGTCCAGTAGTTGATCGACCGGAGCTCGTAGTTGTACTTGGCCATCTATCTACTTCTTCACCTCTTCGAGCAGCATTTCCTTCCCCTGGGGAGAGACGGCGATGGACCTCTGAAAGACCGGCTCGGGCAAGCCCTCGGCCCTGACGGTCAGATCGTGCGTCCCGATGTCCTTGGCTTCTGGCTTGTAGACGAACCAGTACTGAGATGAAGTCGGCGTGACAGTGTACTCGTCCAGCAGCCGCGAGTCAAGGAAGAGCGAAAGCTTCGTCGACTTCGCCACTCGCAGCCTTCCCCTGACGCTGTAAGGCGTGGGGTGCGTGAAGTCCTCGATTGGGAGCATGTCGACATCCTCCTGGCCGTCCTTCGGTGGCTCCGGCTCGGCCAGCTTGGCCGCGGCCGGCTTCGACCCGGCCTTGTAACGAGTGAACCGGTACAGGATGATAAGCTCCAGAGGAGTCATCTTCACCCGCTTGGAAGAGACCATGAACCCTGCAAGGGTGAAGATGCCCAGCACCGCGACCCTGTAAGCCGTGACGGGGATCGGTGCAGAGACTACGAATCCGACGATCAGCGAGAGGAAGGTCAGCAGGAGCATCCTGGGGGAGAAATGGAATCCGAAGAGGGGGATGCTCTCGACCTCGAGCCTGGAGTTGATGCGCCACCAGACGCTGCTATCCTGAGCCTCGGACAAACCAGACAAAGGGGCCGAACGACCTTAAAACGGGACTGAGAGCTCAGGCCTCTTTTCGGCGCGCTTCCCTCCACCCCAGCAGCGATGCGAGGGCGCCAATCCCCAAGAGGATGACCGTGATGAGAACGCCAAAGTTCCAGGACAGGAGTGGCTGGGATGAGACGGTGATCATCACCGGAATCCCCGCTATGGTGGTCTTCGCGCCCCAGGCGTTCACCAGGGTCACCGTCATCGTTCCGTTATACACGACGGGTATGGCTGCGGTGTAGAACCCGAAGTGGCCTGGCGGGGAGAACGAGGTGATGCTCGGGGTCGTGGGGTAGAGCGACATGTTTGTCAGCGTAGTCCCTTCGCTGTCGACGGCCCAAACTCTCGTCACCCCGCCACTCTGTGGGTTTATCGCGAATGTGAGCTGGTATGTGTTGCCCTGTGAGACTGGCGGCAGCAGCCCGATGCCTCCGCCCTCCGTGTTCACAAAGACGGTGGAGTTTTGGCCGTAGATGAACTGGTACAGGTTCGTCAGCTGCCCCGGCTCCTGCGTGATCGGCAGGTCCGGGTTGATTATCGCGCCGACGGGAGAGGCGGCCCACCAGTTCACGTAGTCCATGGGGCCCTGGGATGCCGTCGAGTTCACGGACAGCGTCGAATTCAAGGGCAGGATGAGGTTCTCGTACAGCGGATCCAGGTAGTATGCCGTCGCGTTATCGAAAGGCAGCGACGGGAGAGCGCTGCCGTTAACCAGGAAGAGGCTGAGCCTGTCCGGAACGTCATAGGAGAACTCCTTGCACGTCAGCCACGGCGGGGGCGCGGTTGTGCACGGGGTCGTCGTCGCTCCGGTCATGAAGGGCGACTGGCTGGTGAACTGGTACGAGGCCCCGCTCAGCTCGCTGGAGATGGTGATGTTGAACGACGGGAAGGTGCTGACCGCCAGCGTCGCTAGGTTCGTCTGGTTCACAAGGTAGGTGATGGTCCCGTTCAGGTTGGGTTGGAGCTGCTTGAGGGTCATCCTGGAGTTTGAAGGGTAGAGGTCCCTCTCGAACGCCTTCAGCACGGAAGAATCGTTCCCGAAGGTGCTCTTCACCCTCCCAATGAGGTAAACGTTGAGAGGACTCGGGTTCTGGGCTGTGACAGTCACGTTCGCGGAGAGGTCAGGGCTGCCGTCGGCGTTGTAGAACTTGAACATGAGGTAGCCGTTGTACTGGATCGGTTCGTAGAGGTAGGTGGTGTTAAAGAGCTGCGTCGTGCTGCCGGCGAAGTCCCTAGAGTAAGCCGAGCTGGTGAGGTTGTAGTATGTCATTTCGTCGGGGACGCACGCCTCGAATTCGGTGAAGTTCCCCATGAAGTAATACTTCTGGACCCTGTCTTTCCACGTGATCATGGGGTAGTAGGTCTTGTTGTCGTATTCGGTCTGGTTATGCAAGTAGCCGTAGGAGATGGAGACAGAATGGTTTTGGAACAGGAGGTCTTGGCCGATGCTCGCGTTGACAAGGCGCAGGGTCGTGTTCCATCCTGTTGTCGCGAACGTGAAATTGTTGATGTAGGCCCTCTCCCTGGTGTCGTTGCCTTTGATGATCGGGGCGGTGTTGTCGTCGCCGCCATAGGAATACCCCGGGTTGTTCCCCCCGTACCTGACGAGGGTGACGAACGGCCTTGCGTAGGTCGTCGAGTTCCTCGAATTGTAGTCCATGTATGTTAGGCAGGTGAAGGAAGGTGAGTACTGCACCACCGCGAACGGAACGGCGATGACAACGTGGGCTATCGACATCCCGAGCCAGTCTATCGCCTCAAAGTTGAGTGTCAAGTTGTATGGCTGATAGGGAGCGTTGAGAGCGACACTGTAGCAGAACATCCCCTGCCTGATGCCCGGATCACCCGGCGCGAAGGTGCTTACGGTGGTCGATGATGAGTTCAGGAGGACGAGGGAAGACAGGGGGTCCGAGAGCACGCTGACGTTGATGTCCTTCCTGGCGTCAGAGAACTGGAAGGTCGCGTTCCACTGGACGCAGAGCGAATCGTTCCTGTAGAAGGAGCCGTCTGGGTTCCTCAGCACGTAGCCCGTCGCTCTGTCGGTCATGTTGACTATCCTGGCTGCCACCTGCAACTCGAGCTGGATCACCGTGACCTGCTGGGTAGTGGTCACTGAGGATTGGGCATAGGAGGTCGAGCAGGATGTAACTGTCGAAGCCTCGGTCGTCGTCGTTGTGGTGGTCGTCGAAGTGACGCACGTGGTGATCGTGACAGAGAACGAAGCGGTTGCACTGATGGTGAAGCTGCCGGTGGAGTTCCCGGTCACCGTGAAGCTAGCCGAGGTTCCTGATGTCTCAGCGGTGAACTCACTCGTGTCATACGACCACGTCACCCCGGAGAGAGAGCTGGACCAGCTCTCAGAGCACCCGGAGCCGCAACTGCCAGAACCGCTTCCCAGGGTGATGGAAAGGGCGATGGTGAACTGGTCGCTGGGGTAAAGGCTGTCATCGGGGTTGGCCCTGGTGTACGTGATGCTAGAGCTCACGCAGTTTCCATAGGAACCGCAAGGGTCGGCCGCGCTACGATGAGGGGCGACTGTGGCGAGCCCCGGTCCCAGCAGGACCAGGCTGACCAGGAGGACTAGGAACGCTCTCAACTTAAGACAGACGATTCGCCGCGATAAAAGAGACGGCGTCGCCTGAACAAGGAGGCCTGGTTAAATCCACCCGCTCCATACTTGGGCATGAACGAGCCACGTTCGAAGTCCGCAGCAAACGAGTCGCAGCGACGAAAGGACTGCGGCCCGGAGCCAACGATCACTCATTGCGTTGCCTGTAACTACGAGTCCAAGATGGACTTCGACGTCTGCCCAAGGTGCAAGACTAAGGGAATGGCGGTCATCGTGATACGGAAGACATAGACAATCGCGCGGAGCACGAGAGGCGTGCTCAACCCTTGATCATGCGGATGATCAACCCTTGATCATGCGGATGATCAACCCTTGAGCATGATTTCGTTTGGAAATGTGCTCAACTCTTGAGCATGGCCATGATCAACCCTTGATCACGGAGATAATCAACCCTTGATCATGTCCCGCTGCTTTCGGGATAGGGCGAGCCAGTGCTCCTTCAGCCTCTTGAAAAACTGATCCAGCTCGCGCTCGCTCCAGCCCTCGCACCCGCAGACATCGAAGATGGTCATGGCTGGAAATTGGAGTATCCCGCTTCGAGGCGTCTTCGCCAGTATCTCACTCTTGAGGAGGCCCTGAAACTCGTCGGTGAACAGGTACTTCCTCGCGTTTATGCGCTCAAGCACTCCGGAATTCTGGAGGGCCCTGAGCACCCTCGTGACATGGGCGGGCTGGAAGGGGAGCTTTCTCAGGTCGTGGGAGTCGAAAGAGACACCCTCCGCTAGGACCTCCAAGCCTATGAGGACGGCCAGCTCCTCCCTCCGCTTACTCTTTGGCAAACCTCCAGCTCATCCCCGTTGCTTCTCCGTGCCGCCGTTCAAGGTCAAAGGCCCGACTATCTTGTCCCCGACTATCCTCTGCCACACGTTCTTCTCGTGGTCGAAACGGAGGTCCACGGCTTCCACCGTCTCCCGCGGCTCCCTGAACTTCCTGGACGCGGACGGCTCCACGGCGTAGCCCCTTCCCCCGATGTGCTTCACGAATAGGAAGAATTCTCCATTGCAACTGGAACACGTGCAGTTCACCCTGCTGACGCTCTCGGTGACCTCGGTCCTGCTCTCCCCTCCGGGGTCGGCTGGGACGTGGGTGGCTTCGATCTTCCCCTTCATCTCCACCATGTGCACGCCTCCGCACCTCGGGCAAGGCACTGTGATCACGCCCTTCTCGTGAACCTCGAGGCCCTTGACCTCCTGCTTCGCCTTGGGCTTCGTTTTCTTGACCGAATCATTCTGCGAGTTTCCGCCCCCACTGGCCTGCGAGTCTCCGGGCGTGAAGTCTGGGAAGACCCGCCTGAACCAGTCCAAAGCGTACGCGGCCTTCCTGTCCTCCCACGCTCTGTCCATGTCGTCTCCTCTGTAGCCAAAGCCCGCCGCCGTCGCAGCGGTCAGGAAGAGGTCCCGCTCGCTCTCAATCCCGCACAGACGCTCCAGATGGGGGAGCCTGAACTTGAAGCGAGAGGCAACTTCGATCTCGTAGAGCTTCCGAAACCTCTGCTCGGTGAGCTTGTCTGCGACGTCGACCAGGCGCTTCAGCCACTTGTCGAGCCCCTCGGTGGTGATGGAGTCCCTGATCTTGGTTATCCCGAACAGCTCCTCGAGAACCGATAGCCCCTGCCTCTCTCCCCTCTCCTCGTCGTTCTCCCTCTTGGCCTTGACGAACATCTGGAGTTCGGTCATGCCAATGTCGATGTATGCGGTATAGGAGCCAAACCTCTCGTCCTTTGTCGTCTCGTAGAGAAGCTTCAGGGCATAGTACCGCCTGACCCCCACGTAGACGTAGTATCCTTCGCCGTCCGGCCTGAGGACGACCCTGCCGGGGTTGAGCTGGCCGTTAGGCGTGTTCTCGTCGGCTGCGGACCTGATCGAGTCGGTAAGCCCCGCAACTTCATAGGCGAACCTGAAGGCGAGCTTCGGATGGGGCTGGACTAGGTTAAGCGGGATCGTGGTAAGCTGGGCGGGCATGGCTCATCCCTGCCAGGCTGCCAGCTCCGACATCACTACCAACGAGCGCAACCCGGACTGTTTCAGGTGGTACTTCTGCTGGAGGGAGCTGACCAGGTAGGCCGGGACGAACTCCTCACACGCGTCGATTAGGGCCTCCTCGGCTAGCTTCCTGGGAGACCTCCCCCGGCCGTTCCCGACCTCATGGGCGTAGAGCCTCGCGTACTCCGCGCTCACCTGCTGCAGGAGGCCCGCCTCCTTCAATAGCCTCTCTGTGAGGGGTAGCTTGGAGATGGAGTACTTCCTGAGCATGGCACTCAGGTCGGCCCCGGCCCCAGCCGAGTTCCCCGAGAGCTTCACCTCTTCCAGCACTTTGAAGAGCTCGAAGTTGCTTTCGTCAGCCCTTGCCCGGAATTCCGAAGGCCCCAGGGGCTCGACCCTCTTGGCGTCATACCCTCTGCAAGTGAGCCTGGCGTTCCTCAGCTCGACGTGCGCGTTGCCGTCCGATGCAAATAGCGGGATCCTTAGCTTCCGGTAGAGCCCGTCAGAATACGACCTGGAGGGCCGTTCCCTGCCGTCCACCAGGACCCTGACCTCGCCTGCGGGTGCCGGGTAGACCTCGACGACCAGGTCCCTCAGTCTGTCCATCGCGGGATGTACCTTCGAGATGCAGGAGCTGACCTCCGCCAGGCGCCTTCCTTGACCGATGAAGACCTGGGCGACCGAGGCGATGGCAGCCTTGGTGGGGCCGAGCGCTTCCATGATCCTGACCGCTAGCCTCTCGGCGCTCTGTTTCGCCGCTGCCTTGACCTCGGGAGAGGCGTTGAACTGCTCGACCAGCATTTCGATCTGCTTCCTCAGGGGCGCCATGCCTTCCTCCTGCTGGATGGAAAGGACATAGGAGCCGTGAGCCCTGGCCCCCACGCTTCGCCCAAGAACTCTGGAAAGCTCCCTCCTGTCCAAGGGAGCTGCACCAACAGGGCTGGTCCCGTTCCTTGGCCCTGAGCTGCAACTGTTGCAGGAACCGGCCTCAAGAGGAGAACCGCATTCCTCGCATAATTCGAGCGGTTCCCCTTCTCCGAACACGAAAGTGAAGTCAGATCCATCTTTTAACGGCTCGAAGGACACCAGAATTGGGAACACAGCGCCGTCCGCCCGTCCTAGCTTCCCAGATTCCATTGGATTTTTACCAAATACCCATGGAATATGGATTCAGAGTATATATCAATTACGCGAGAGAATCCTCTTCTTTCTCATGCAGAATCCAACTGAGTGTAATCCTAGGCTGGAAAGCACAGACCCCGAGCGATTGATGCCCGAGACGTCAACCCAACCGGAAGTTACCTCTTGCCTTTGACCGTCAGAACCAGCTTCTTGAACCTGGCAAGGGCGTCGTCGGCGCCCTCAGCCCAGGCCTCGGCTTCCTTGTCATACAGGTGCGACGGGATGGTGAACGACAGGGCATTGGCCTGGTCGCCGATGTTGAACTCGGTCCTTCCCCTCGAATCCTGGAGCACTTCCGAGAGGTACTGGAGTGTCTCTGAATAGTACTCGAGGGGAATAACGCACTCCGAAAGGAAGTTTCCCTCGCCCCCGCCGTTGGCCCAACTAAACGGCAGGCGTCCAATCTTGTTCAGAAGCTCGTGGGACTCTGACTCGGTGGAGTTCCTAACCACGAACTGGAGCCCCATGTGGGTATGGTGCTGCTGCCATGCCTTCAGTTCCTCCTGGCTTCTAGGTCCCGTCGAGGGCCACACAATCCTGTAGAGTGAGATTTGTCCCTCGTCAGTGATGTGACCGAAGTGATAGTACACCTGCTGGTAAGGTATCTTCAGTTCCCGGGAGATTTCCCCCAGCGATCTGGTCGCGTCGACCTGTAGTTTCTCGAGAATTCGAAGGTCCTCGTAATCGTACTTGATAGAACCGTTCGGGCTGATTGCGGGAACGATCATTCCTTTCTCGTTCATGATAGCCGACCAGTCGAAGTCCCACCTTCCCTTGCCGAAATCGAAGTACCGCGCCTTCATCGGCATGGTGCGTATCCAATCAAAGCGGTCAACCTCTAGGAGACGAAAGATGCCGATATCTTCCAGTTCCTGCAGCAGCTTGCCGTAGCGGCGTTCGTGCTTGGATGGCACCAACAGCATGATCGAATAATATCCGCTGGGAAAGGCCCGGTCATAGTGGGAGAGGAAGCAGAGCCGGCTCATCGCGACGAGGATGTCCTTGGCGTGGGGGAGATACTCGTCGGCGAAGTCGATTACGGCACGAATCCTCTTGAACCCGAGTCCCTCGTAGTCCGGAACCGCCTGATACGCGATGCCCTTGTGACGCCCAAGTATGTTGTGGTTGAACCAGTAGCGAACTGTCTCCGGACTCTCCCCCAGTTCCCTGGCGATCTCCGTGATCCTCGGACCACGCTCCTGCAGCAGCATTGCCAGCTTTGTTTGCTGCTCTCTGAGGTCAGGCTTCAAAGGCCCCTACCAGCATAAGGTTCCATGGAATATTTACTTTGAGAACTATGGAATATTTAAATGTGCCAGCATAAGGGAAGCTGCAACGTCGAACGTCTTGCGCTCGGGAACCATCCTATCTCGGATAATAAACGGCCGAACGACATCAGCGGGGGAGGAGACTTGGTCCTAGAACCCAAGGTCAGAACCGAGGAGGCCAATGCAAGTACCGTCCAACTTG
>Ga0181539_1001315_pt1 | contig 27733 bp, 8 predicted proteins | sample PEATcosm2014_Bin_46_FD_119767 | JGI IMG/M metagenome (GOLD analysis project Ga0181539, IMG submission 119767) | Peatland microbial communities from MTU Mesocosm Facility, Houghton, MI, USA - PEATcosm2014_Bin23_60_metaG | ecosystem: Environmental > Terrestrial > Soil > Wetlands > Peat | place... | reverse complement strand
GCTGGTGACGGAGGAGCCGGGTTATTGGAACATGGACTTCCGCACCATGCCGCGGACGATGATCGAGCTGGGCTATCGGATCATGGAGGGAACGATCCGCCGGGATGGGAATTCGCCGTCGGTATTTGCCTGGCTGCTGGGAAACGAATGCACCCTGACGGTGGAGTACCTGAAAGAGGGTCGGGAGCACTGCCGAAAACTCGATCCTATCTCGAGGCCGGTCTCGTTCGCCAACTCGATGGGCCCCAAAGAAGCCAAGCCGATCTTCGAGCAAGCGGGCATGGACTTCTTCGACGCGCACGTTTATCCCGCTGATCCCGGCGAATACGCAAGCACAGCGCAGTATTACGGGGATTCCCGACCCCTCACGTTCAGCGAATGGGGTTGGGAGTCGGTCGGTGATAAGGATATTTTTCCCGAAACTCACAGCGAACTGATCCTCAATCTTGTCAAAGCGGACAAATTGGCGGGGCACTCTTTCTGGTCCTGGCAAGACATGCGCCAATACAGCCGCATCGACTGGCCAACCGCCGACGGAGTTTTGATGTCGGGCATTGTGACCGAGGCCCGAGAGGTCCGGCCGGATTGGTCCATGGAACTCTCGGCGCTATTTCAAGGCCGCCCCGTGGAATCGACTCCTGGCGGACCTCGTCCCACTCTGGTACCCCTCAAGTGGGCTCCGGCTCAGCCCGGAAAAAATTTTTCTATCGTCGATTTGCAGGTCTTGGTCGAGAGTGCCGAAGGTACAAAAGCCTGGGCGGCACTGGAAGCCAGGCTCGCAGAGTATTGGCCCAAGGTGGTGATGGCGGAGGACCAGTGGAAACGGACCGGGGAAAGGTTCACGCTGTGGCAGGAATCAGACTTGCTCATCGCGGGTGTTCCCTTCCGCATCCCGGTCGTCGGAGGATACGTGCGACCCCTGGTGTTAACGCCAGATCGGCCCGTCACAATTCCGGTCGACCTTGAGTGCGAATGGCTCCACATCCTTGGACAGGTAACGTTCCCCGCGGGTTATCCTGTGCTCGGGAAGTGGGGCGAGACGATCGCGACCTATCATCTCAGGTACAGCGGAGGAGGGGAGCGGCAGATTCCTGTGAGGAATGGGATCGAAGTCGCGCAGGCCAATTTGATAAATGCGGCGACGCGGATCGAACCGATCGCGACGGAAGCCCAGCCCGCGTTGAAATATGTGAAAGACGTTGTGCGGGAACAGTACCAAGTGCTGCTCTGGACCGTCCCCCTGGAGCGAGGAAATTTGGAGACCCTGCGTTGCGAGATGCCGGAAGGGGCGCCACCACTCGCAATTTTCGCGATAACGGGCGAGCGCTAGCACCGTTGTCGGACTACCCATTCAGCGTGGTTGCTTTTGGCGGAGAGTCATCTGAGCGGATTCGCCAGGCGCATTTCCGAATGAGGTCCCGAACTTCACGAGACACTAAAGTCACACACTGTCTGTATTTGGCATTATCTAGTGCCAGGACTTTCACGGCGGCAATACGTGTTCAAATCCCGTCGGGGACACCAAAGCATGATCACCGGGCCACCACAGGCACGCAGCGCAGATTCGCGAGAAACCCCTTTTCCAAAATAGGCATCGCGCCCCGTGTATCCAGGTCGAACTGAACTGTATACGGCTTACCGTTGGGTGCGGTCACGGGACGATCACCGCCCAGGACCCACTCCAGGGTGTAGATATCCCCGTTATGTTGAAGCTCGGTGGCGTCAGCAAAGAAGTGGAAGACCCCCCACATGCTGTCATAACTGGGGAATCCCAATGGGGCGCCACCCGGAATCTTCACCGTCAGTCTTACTCCCTGTCCGGAAATTCCCGGCCAGCTCAATGGGGTGAACTGCGCGGCGCCGCCGCTGAAGTTTAAAACTTGCCCGTCGATGCTGAGGGCGAGGCTGCTGACATTCTCTGTCGGGAGCGGACGGAGCGCGTAGTGGAATTGCAGTGCTCCCCCGCCGGCCGGGTAGAGCGCTCGCTGCACGCCCATGGCGCGGTTGAAAAAGTTCAGGAACGGCGGGTTCACCTTTTGCCGTGAGGCAGGATTGGGTGCGAAGCGTGGGCCTTGGGGGAGGAGAAGATTCTTCAGCGCCGATGCGTAGAACTGGGAAACCGCGCCCTTCGTGGGCGCGAATACCCTGGCGAGATCCTGCAAGGAAACTTCCCTGGAGGCTTGGGGGTGGAAGGGGAATTGGGATTCGAGAGTGCTCATCTGCGCGCACAATCCCATGGCGCTTACGGGACCCGGGCGCAGAAACGTTGCGACCGTGTTGATCGGATCCAGCAACAGGCCCTTTACCGTCTGGTCGGAGTGCGCATCCGGGTCAGATTGGAACCCTTCGGCTATTTTCTTGACGGCCTGTTCCGCCTGGGTGACATCGCTCATGCACTGAGCTTTGGCGGAATCTTTTTGATCGGACGGGCTGTTGTCGGCACGGTCCACACAGGCCTGAAGATCACTAAGGCTCTTAATGTAAGCAGTGGCGGGCGGGCCCACATACTGCCCCTGGCAGTCGTGCGGCACCACAGACTGGACGGCTTGGAATGCCTTGGCGACGTCTGGCTGATCGATCGCCGTGTTCTGGGCGGCGACACAAAACAAGGCAAGAAGTGGGGACTGGTCGCCGGAAAGTTTCTGAAGTTCTCTTGATGCGCTGCCCAGGCTAACGGGATGATTCATGGTCGCGCCGCGCAAGAAGACGCGCCATCGCTCGATGTACTCCCGCACATAAGTGTGTCGCAAATCCTCGGCGCGCTTCGCCAAGTCGGCCGGAGAGGGATTTTCTTGCCCCACGACCCATGACACCGCACTGAAATACTGCGATGGATTCTCCAAAACGCCTTGCATGAAGGTCCATCCGCCTTCGGTGAAAGCCCCGCTCACTTCGGTTTGATCGACAACCACCTCCGCGGCGCCAGGAAACTTGCGGTTGAAATCGATGGGAGGGTTGGCTTTTTCCGCCTCCGCGCGCATCAAGCGGTAAACACGCACATCCCCGGAGAATTGTGCCAGGTAATGGCGCGCGCGTGTTACGACCTCGGCATCATTTTCAGAAGAGAAGGGATTCCGGGTTTTCAATTCGCTGGTGTAGAAGTCGAACTGCCTTTGCGCTAACTGCATGCTTGCGGGATTGATATCCCGGCCTGCCGCCCAGGCGCGCAGGAGGAGGGGTGAAAGAAACGCGCGCTCGCTCTTCGCGGAATCGGACGTCGTCAGCAGATAGGCCTTTAAGGCATCAAACGCCGGGTCGTATTGATCGTTGGGTCCCGGAGAGGCGGGAAGCGCGGAAAGGGTTTGCCGTAGAGCTGCTTGCGCCGGGTGGAAAAGCATTTCCTGGAAATGCTGGAAGTAAATACTCCGGACATCGGGAAGCAGGGAATTGCCCACGTACAGCCCCCAGCGCATGCTGAAGGGCGGGCCTTCGCGCTGATAGTTCGCCAAAGTTTCGACCGACTGGCGGAGCGTTTCCAACTTATTCAATCCGTCAAGAGAGGGCAGTTGCCGGCAGGCCAGGTGGACCTCGGAAATATCCTGCGCCGCCGCCATGACCTGGTTTTCCAGGCGCTTATTGCGAATGGACGATACCGTGAAGCCGACAATCAGCGCCAGGAGAAATCCCATGGCCGCCGCCAGGAGAAATCTCTGGCGCAGACCGATTTTTGTGCTGAGCGAGCTGGTGGTGAGGGCGCTGGTGTCTTTGAAGAGCACTTCCTTGAAAAGTTGAGGAAGAAAAACCCATTGCGGAATTCTGCGAGTTTCCACGGCTTCGGGAGCACCGGCCTGCTGAGCGGCTGCGGCCGCCGCCTTCCTGATATCCAGCATGCGAGTGGCGCTCAAATCGGCGATTGCGGCCGCGGCCTGCGCGGGCGTTTCCTCTTTGGCCGGAGCCGGACGCGGCGCGCTGACCACCAGGGGCCTGACTCCGGTGAAGTAGAACCCGCGGAGATAGGGAGTCGTGCGCGACGGTCCGGGCCGGCAAATATCTACGAGCATCGGCACCAAGATCGATCGCAGCTTTTTGAACTCGCGCGGGAACTCGTAGATGGGGGGCGCCGGGGCGGTATCGGGTTTGCGCGAAAGCAAGGCCAGCCGCCAATCCGCCAAAGCTTGGAAGAGATTATCAAAGGCGGCCGAAACCATGGCGGTTTCCAGTTCCTCGTAGGAGGCGGCGGTATAAGCGGCCACGGGGAGCGCTGCGCCGAAGACGCGTGATGCCTCGTCATTGCTTAAAGGCGCCACGTAGTCCGGAAAAAACTGAAGGCGGTCAGCCCGCGTAAAAAGCACATAGACAGGAAGGTTGATGCCCAGCAACTGAGAAGTCTCGCGAAGGCGCGCGCGCCAGTGGACGATACTCGCAGCCAGGGTTTCGGCAACACCCGGGGTCAGGAATTTTTCGCAGTCGATGCAGACCAGCGCCAGGCGAGGGGGGGCAGCGCCTTTTCCCAACAGTTGGGTCCCGCCGGGCGCGAACTTCTTCACCCAATGCGCCCACCGCGGCGGTTCATGGAGCAAAGGGCCGCCGGCTTCCGCCACGATGAACGGTGGCACGAACCACAGGTTCAAGGCGCGAGTGGGGGTAGGAATGTTGTTCTGGACCGTGTGGCCTGCGAGCAGTTGGGGCTCAAGGCCGCAATGGAGGACGACGCTGGTTTTAGCGGAGCCGGTTTCACCCAGGACAAGAACCGCCGGCAAATCGCAAAAAGCCACCTTGCCGGGTTGCGTAGCACGCAGCCGGCCCTGGGCTTTTCGCAGCAAGATGTCTATCTCATCGCTGCCCGCGGTCCCTTCTTCCGCCATTTGCGCCGCACGATCTTCATCGAGCCCATTGAACCACCACACGGAGGTGATAAAAGCAGCCATGCCGATCAGGACCAGTGCGCCGCGAAGGATCCAGAGGTCATTCCCTTGCAGGTTCAACCAGGGACCTGCCAGCCAAGCCAGCACCAACCACACGATGAGAGCGATGGCGACAATCCAATATTTCCACGCAGTGTTCACGGCCATTTCCTAATGAGGGGCAAGCAGACTGATCGAGTGTAATCCGGAAGCCCCCGACAGCAGGGCGACTTTGAAACCGACAAAAAACAAGACGGCGAGGAATAAGGCTCCCAGAGTGCCGAGGATGAGCGCGCGCACCCAGGGATCACGAGGCGGTTGCAGCACGGCATCCTGCGGAGGCGCCCAGTCGGGAGCCAGCCGACGCGGTCCCCGAATGCGTTGCACCTTATCCGCGATCGCGGTCACGACGGGACGCACGCCCTCTTGTCCGCTCGTGGGGTATCGTCCCCGGTACCCCAGCAGCAGGCAGAGTGCGAAGACTTCCAACACATCCGCATCCTCCGGGGAATCGCTGCGCGCAAGCAGCCGGTCAATACACTGGAAAAAGATCTCGCCTGAGATCTGCTCGCCGAACATTTCTTCCTGCATCGGCATGCGGATCCAATCCGCGAAGTTGGGGTTATGCGCGTTCTCTACCGATTCGTCGAGGAAGGCCACCACCGCGAAAGTGGCCAGGCGTGCGTCTTCGGGCGTGTATCCCTTGCGGGTGGCATCGGCTTCGGCGGCAGCAAGGGCGGCCTTCATCGAGCTGCGTAAAGCCCCCGTGTCCATCATCGCTTGACGATTCGCGCGCAGGCGCGTTATGACGGTCAGAATTTCCTGATAAGCGAGCGCGAGGTTTTCTCTCCGGGGTCCCTGCCGCCCTCCAACGCTAATGTTAGTCTGGTCTCCACTCATCCCTGACCTCTTGCCTCTTCGGGATTCCGCCGCGCAACATCCAAGCCGGGGATAATACCCTAAGTCCTTATCCCTGCGCGATCCTTCCTAAGCCCGTTTTCCTATAAGCATGTGCGGCGAAAGGCGAAGCCGTACGGCTTTGCGCTCGCCGTAAGGTCCGAGGGCTGTTTCCCGGCGTTTCACAGGGCACATGTTACAACATCTTTGGTTCAAGCAACATAGTTTCGCGAAGGCGGTCCGGGGAAGAAAAGATGCCGCGGGTCGGGATGAGACATGCTCATACCAGGGTGCGCGACCAGGCTCGGGTCGCTGGACGTCACCGTCCTCGAAATCCGTTTTCGTGATAATATGTAATAATATATGCAGGCGGGAGCTGAATGGTGAGCTTCCAGGGAAAATACCAAATCCTGTCCGCTTTGGCTGACGGCGAATCCCAATCGTTCCGGGCGCTACAAATTTCCTCTGGGCGGCCTGTCCTCGTACACCATCTCGCCGCAGGTCGCACTTCGTCCCAGCAGCCTGATTTGGGTGCATTGATCTTCAGATTTCTTCGCAGCGCATCGGAGGAAGAGTGTCGACATTTTCTCGACATGGGAGAAGACGAGGGCCGCGTCTTTGTGGTGACGGCGGATGTGCCGGAGTGTCAAGACCTTCGCCAATGGCTCCAATCGGTGACCGACGCGCATGTGGGGACAGAAGGGGGCGCTCAACCTGCGGAGGGAACGCCAGGCCCCGGGAGCTTTGATTCCACACGCAAGTTCACCACTAAGGCTTTGCGGGAGGTTTCGCGCTCTCCGGCGAGCGCCTCCGTTCCCCCTTCTGCGGGGCCGCGCGCGGCACAGCCGGCCGTTCCCACTCCAGAAAAAAGCCCCGGCGTTTTGAAACCGACTCCGGAGATTCCCGCGTCGTCGTCGGAAGTTACCGATAGCGGTGCGACTGACTTCACCGCCTTTTGGGAGAAGTCCTCTCGGGCGAGTCTTGCCGGACACCCGGCATCCATCCCCACGCCACCCACTTCGCTGAAAAGCGCGGATGGTCCTTCCGAGGTTCCCGAGGTTACGGCGGAGTTTTTATCTGGGCGGTCGTCTTTGAGCGTTAACGATGCTCCCACCGCAGCCATGACGACTCTGCAAGCACAGGCTGCTGATCGTGAGCGGGCGCCTGCCGCCGTGGCCGGAGCGCCGCTGGTCAAGGGCAAAGTGGGTCAGTTTGCGGACTTGATTTTAACCCCCCCCGAAGGGATAAACCCGCCCGCGGCGGCGAGTGTCGGGGAGGTTTCCATTGGATTGCCACAACCTGCCGTGACGCCTGCTGCCAAGGGCCCCGAGACGGAAATCCCTCGGGTGTTTACGGGGCTGTTGGTGGAGAACGCCAAAGCTCTCCCGCAAGTTGCCGTGTCCGCGTCCACACCCGGCGCGGACGATAAGCAAGAGGCGGAGATCAAATTGGCCCCAAAGGTTCCTCGCCCACAGATTCCCATGGGATTTGAGGTGGTGTTCCAAAGCAGCAAACCTCACTCGCGTCCGACCTTGTCGGGTCTGCCGGAGCAGTCAGGGATCATGGCTGCTCCGGCGCCCATTGCGTTGCAAACGGGGCTGGAAAAGTCGGCGCCAACGCCCGTGGCAGCGGGTCTGCCCAACGTCTCGCCGCCGGTTGTAAGTCCGCCGGCGGAAAAGATGGGGGGTAATCCCGCCCTGGGCATCGCCCAGGGTCCGGGATGGCAGAGGCAAGATGTCGGGGCTAGAAATGAACCCAGCGCGCCGCCTTTGCCGCTGCTACCCCCGCAAGCCCTTAAGCAGTCAGAACCGGCGACACGGTTAGTTCTGACGCCTCCGGCGCTGCCGGGCGGCTCCGCCTCGACCGGTGGGGCCACACCGCCCACCTCGGCCCCGATGCCTACCCCGCCGAATCGGGCGCAGCCCGGTGAGTACACGCGAATGATCGAGAACCTTAAGGTCGCAGCCGGTCCGCTGCCGCCGGGGGTTCCGCCTGCCGGCTATCGACCGGCGGCAAATCCCCTGGTTCCGGCTCCCACCCCGTCACCAGCCTCTTACCTTCCTGTTCCCGCTTCTCAACCTGCGCCTTACCCGGAGGCGCCCCGGCAGTATGAGCCTTCGCTCTACCTTGCCCATGACCCACCTTCACCCTCCGCCGGCAAGAAGCGCCCGGGCTGGGTGCCGATTCTTATCCTCAGTAGCCTATTTCTGATAACGGTGGCGCTGCTCCTCTTCTTTGCCTTCAAGCATTAGAAGGGGCGCAGGGTCTGCCGGGGAATGAGGGTTGTCCCTCCTGGTCATTGCCGCGAGGGCCTACCCCGGTTCGGGGGGCTTACCGGAAAACTCCCGCACTGCTTGCATTTCCAGAAATTTTAGTTAAACTGCACAGGTACAGAAATCCGGGTAGAATTGCTGCACACAGCACGAGCAGCGGAGGGGTCTTCCTCGTGGCGGATCAGGGGCCAGAGCTATCGTCCTTTAGCAGTGAAGAGCAGGGCGTCGTCCGTCTGTGCGCACGTGTCGCTCACGTCACCGATGTGGGCCGCCGACGGCGTAATAATCAAGACAATCATCTGGTTCTCCCCTTGGAGGAGAGCAGTGTTCGGCAAGATGCCGAGCCGGGAATCGTCGTGATTGTCAATGGCCGATTTCTGGTGGCAGTCGCGGATGGCATGGGCGGGCACTTTGGCGGCGAAGTGGCCAGCCGCATGTGTGTTGAGAACCTCGCCAAAGAAATTGTTAATCAACTCCAGGCCTCAGGAAATGGCCAGCCGGACATGTCCGCTGCCCTGCAGAATGCCGTAGAGGCCGCGCACAAAGCGGTATTCGTCCACGCCCAAGGTTACGCCGAGAACCTGACGATGGGGACGACCCTGACGGCAGCGCTTCTGCATGGAGCGCGGGCGGAACTGGCGCAAGTGGGGGACTCGCGCGCCTACCTTTTCCGCGACGGAAATTTGATTTTATTGACGCAGGATCAGACCATCGGAAACCAGTTGCGCAACCGGGGTGAAGACTCTACCAAAGTGGATGCGCAGATTCAGGAGATGCTGATCCAGGCGGTGGGAGCGCAAGAGGAAATCGAAGTCATCATGACGGCAGTGGATCTGGAGCCGCAGGATTTTCTCTTGGTGTGCTGTGACGGATTGTACAAAGTGGTTTCTGCGGAAGAAATAGTGGAGACCTTGGAATTGGAGATTGGACTTCAGGAAAAAGCCACGCACTTGGTTACGCGCGCCAATGAGTGCGGTGGTCCCGACAATATCACGGTGATCCTGACAGAGATCTGCCAGGTTGAGAGTACAAGCTGATGGACCAAAAAGTTGTGCAGAAAATCGGTAAGTACGAGATCGTCTCGGAACTCGGTCAGGGCGGCATGGGAGTGGTTTATAAGGCCCGTGACCCGTTCATTGGCCGCTTGGTGGCGCTCAAGACGATCACTCCGGAACTGGTTTCCGACCCCGAAATCCTCAAGCGCTTTTACCGTGAGGCGCAATCGGCGGGAACTCTTCAGCACCCGAACATCGTGACCATCTACGATTTGGGGGAGGCGGAGGGCCGCCCCTATATCGCCATGGAATTCGTCGAGGGGGAAAGCCTCCAGGGCATCATCAACCGGCGCGCCAGAATTCCTCTTGCCGCCAAGCTGAAATTGGTGCAGCAGTTCTGTGAGGGTCTCGGCCATGCGCACAAACACGGGTTTGTTCATCGCGACGTGAAGCCCGCGAACATCCTGGTGACGAATGACGGCAACGTTAAGGTGGTGGATTTCGGCATCGTCCATTTGGAATCCACGAATCTTACCAAGACGGGGATGTTCCTGGGGACCATCCACTATGCTTCGCCGGAACAGATCAACGACGGGCGCGTCGATAGCCGGTCCGACCTCTGGTCCGTGGCCTGCGTTATGTACGAGTTTATTGCGTACAAGAAGGCTTTCGACGGATCGAACATCGCCGCCATCATCGCTAAAGTCTTGAGCACGGAACCGGAACCTCTTAGCCGCTGCTGCCCGGAAGTGCCGGTGGAAATCGACGCGGTCATGAGCAAGGGCCTGAAGAAGAACGTCGACGAGCGCTACCAGTCGCTGGATGAAATGCTGGGGGAGCTTCTTCCCATCGCCCGCAGCCTGCAACAGAGTTTTATTGGCGACCTGCTTTCGGAAGCGGAAGATCTGCGGAATAAGGGTGACTTCAACGCTGCCCAGGAAAAGGTCAAGGCCGTTCTGATCCTCGACAATACCCACGGAGGAGCGAAGCGACTGCACAGCGAGATTTCGGCGGAACTCCATCGGCTCGAGCCCGTTGCCAAAGCCAAGAGATTAGTGGCGGAAGCCGAGCAAGCGTTTAGCCGCGGGGAATACGCGGAGGCCGTGCGGATCCTGGGTCAAGCGCAGGAGTTGAATCCGACCGACACGCAAGCGCGCAACCTCAAGGAGAAGGCCCTGCAAGAGCAGGACCGCGTGCGCCAGTTGAGGGAAGCCTTGAGCTCTGGCCAGAGGGCCATGAAGCAAGGCGACCTGACCGGGGCGGAACAAGAGCTGCATCGAGTTCTTCAACTCGACCAGAACAATCCCCAGGCGGCTGAACTTCTGGAGCAGATCCGGCAGGATCGGCTCGCGCGCGAGCGGGACTTCCGGCTGAAAGAAGTGTTGTGGCAAACGGACAGCCTGGTTTCCGCGGGGAAATACGAAGAGGCGCAAAGCCGGCTCCTGGAACTTCAGCAAGACTTTCCCAGCTCGGACGCGATCCACCTGAAGCTGCAAGAATTGGACCCGTTCATCCGCTCGCGGAAACTCGTTCAGGACGGCGAGCACGCCTTCCATCAGGGTGAATATGCGGAAGCCGTTCGGGCTCTTACGGAAGCCCTGGCGCTGAATCCGCAGGACACGGAGGCGCGTGACCTGAAGGAGCGGGCGCTTCAGGAGCGCGACCGGCTGCGGCAAGTCCGCGAGGCCTTGGGCTCCGGCCAGAGGGCCATGCGCCAGGGAGATGCGAGCGCGGCAGAACGCGAGTTTCAGAAAGCCCTTCAACTCGATCCGACGAATACCCAGGCGACCAGCTTGATGGGGCAGATTCGGCAGACTCAGGCCGCGCATGAGCGGGAGGTTCGGTTCCGGGGGGCGTTGCAGCAATCCGACAACCTGGTGGCCGCGGGGAAATTCGACGATGCGCAACGAGCCCTTCTGGAATTGCAACAAGAGTTCCCCGACTCGACCGAGATTGACCAGAAGCTGCTGGCGCTTGACCAGCAGATGAAGTTGGGCCGGTTACTGGCGGAAGGTCAACACGCCTTTGACCAAGGGGAATTTGGTGAGGCGGTCCGGATTCTTACCGAAGCGCAGGAACTGGATCCCAGCAGCGAGCGAGTGCGCGACCTGAAGGTGCGGGCTGTCCAGGAGCGCGACCGCCTGCGGCAAGTTCGGGAGGCGATCAGCGCGGGTCAGCGCGCCATGCGTCAGGGAGATGCCAGCGTCGCGGAACGCGAGTACCAGAGAGCGCTGCAACTTGACCCGGCCAACGCCCAGGCTACAAACCTGCTTGCCCAAGTTCAAAAGGATCGCCAGGCGCGTGAGCGGGAGCAACGCCTGGAAGAAGGATTGGGCCAAGCGGAGAAGCTGCTTACCCGAAAGAAGTTTGATGAGGCGCAACGCAAGCTGACGGAATTGCAGAAAGCCTATCCCGATGCCGAAGAAGTGCAGCAGAAGCTGCAGGTCTTGAACCAGCGGAAGGCGGAAGCTGCTGCGCCCGTGGCGCCACCCCTGGTACCGAGCGCGGCGGCGGAGAAGGTGGCCAAGGGAGGCGCGCCGCTCAGCGAGGCGGCAAAGTCGATGCAATTGGCGGAGGAACTCCGCCGCAGCCTTCAGACCCCGCGACCGTCGGAACCTGTCCCGTCCGCGAAGCCTTCCGCACCCGCGCTCACTCCCACGCTCCCGGTTGCCCAAGCGCCGGTACAGGCGACCCAGATGATCGAGGCTCCCAGGGCTGAACCCGCGGCCGAGGGACATGAGGCCACACTGATGCTGCGTTCTTCCCTCCGGGCGCAGCCTCTTGCGGAGCCGAAGGTGCCGGAGGCGCCTCCACCGCCGTCCCTGCCCCGGCTACCAGTTCAAGCACCACCACCCATGCCGGCGCCCCCGCGCGTGGAACCGAAGAAACCGGCCCCCGCGCAGGCTCTACCACAGGTAATGCCATCTCTCCCCGCGGTGGCAGCGCCGAAGAAGTCGCCCATGATCATGATAGCGGTGATCGCCCTGGTGGTGATCCTGGCGATCAGTGGCTTCTTTATCTTCCACCATGCGCCATCGGGAGGAGGTGTGGCCCCCTCGGCGGAAGAAACTCAACTCGAAACGGATGCGAAGGGTTTGCAGGATAAGGGTGACCTTCAAGGCGCCTTGGGTAAGTGGCAGGAGTTGGCCGCTAAGAAAGGCGCTTTGAAGAGCGAGGCTGATAGCGCCATCGCGGATCTCACGCCAAAGATCCAACAGCAGGAGAAGACCCTCTTCGACCAAGCCAAGGCCGCCCAGGACGCGAAGAAGTGGGACGATGCTATTGCCCTCTACAACAAAGTTGCCGACATGAATGGCACGATGAAAGACCAGGCGCTGCAAGCCATCCCCATCGTCAAGCAACTTCAGCAAGGGACGGACATTGCCAAGATTGAAAAGGATACGTTCCAGGAGGCTTCGAGCGCCTTACAGAAGAAACAGTACTCCCAGGCACGGGGTCTGTTCCAGCATGTCATCGATCTGAAGGTCCAGAATTCCACCCTGGCCCCGAAGGCTCAATCCGCGTTAGTCGACCTTGAGCAGACTATTAAGGCCCAGGAGGAGTTTGATGCGGCGGAGCGTGCCGCAAATCGGAACGACTTGGACGGCGCCGTAGCGCAGTTCGACAGGATTGCCAACGGTGGCGGGCCGTTCGCTTCGCGAGCCAAGACCCGCGTATCAGAGCTTCAGAAGATGAAAAGCGAAGCAGCCGCTAACGCGGCAGTGAAGCAAGAATTCGATGCCGCCGTTCAGACCGAGAATAACAACGATCTGAATGGCGCGCTGGCTCAATTCAAGGCCATCGCTGCGAAGGGCGGAACCTTTGGGTCCGAAGCCACAAAGCACATTCAAGAGATCAACGACAAGCTGGCTGCGGCGAACGCGGACAGAGACTGGAAAGCTGCCCTCCAGGCGGAGAACGGCAACGACCTGAACGGCGCGCTGGGTCAGTTCAAGGCCATCGCCGCAAAGCCCGGGCCTTATAAGGATCAAGCCCAAACGCACATTCAGCAGGTTAACGAAAAGCTTAACGCGGTGGCGGACCAGCAAAAATTCGATGATGCGGTCAAGAAACAAAATAGTGGCGACCTGCCGGGCGCGCTGGCAGCTTTCAAGGCCCTCGCCTCGAAGCCCGGAGCGAAGCAGGCCGACGCCTTGGACCGGGTTGTCCAGGTATCGCAAGCAATTGCCGCGGGTGCCAGACCACCAGAGCCAAAGACCCCCGTGGGAAACCCAGGGCAGACAACGCAGACTACAACTACCACGGCGGCACGCACCCCCGAGGTCAGGCTAATTCCCGCGGGTGATTACCAGCCCTGGACCGGGCCGGTGGCGAGAGGGCAGACGCTTCCAGCCAACGCTGTGGAAGGGGGGTTGAAGCCTATTAGCCTTACCATGCCCCCCGTGGCGGGCGCACCTGCGGGAGCTTACGTCGTCCTCATGATTATGATCAAGCCAGATGGAAGCGTTAATCCCACAAGATGGACTGCTGATGATAATGGCCTGAGTCCGCAGGTGATGACGGCTGCCAAGGGGTGGAAATTCAACCCCCCGACGGTAAAAGGGAAGCAGGTCTCGACCACCACCTCAGTAAAGGTCACCTTCTAAGGCGCGGTCGCGACAATGGTCGTTGCGACCGCCCTGAATTCTGCTCACTTAGTGCGCGCCTGATCTTGAGTGTTCCGGTCCTCGATAGAGGCGCGAATCCCATCCTGCAATGGTCTCAACTTCTTTCAACCCCAGGGCTCGCCATTTTGGAAATTCCCTAAAGTAAATAAGGAAGAAGCATCCGTTTGGGTGTTGTATTCATGACACCAGGCGGCAGAGCCGCTACTAAACGATCAATCCGCTCTTTTCGCAATACCGTAGATGGCACAAGATTCTTGCCCGAAAAAAACAAGAAAATACGGCATTGCAAGGCAGGGTGGCGAAGCCGCAAACAGGGGTTTCTTCTATGCGCTGCCAACAAGGTGCAGTCGCCACTCCCTGTGCGCGGGGCACGGTGATTTTGGTGTTTTGAGAGGGGGTCGTTCTCCCTCCCCATCTTCCGCTTTTCGCATCAAGATGGGGAGGGCGGATGGGGTGATCCCGGTCTTAGAACGTAAAGTGGATGCCAAACTGCATTGTCCGGTTGCCGGTGTTCATGTTACCTTTGCTCAGGAAATCGTACGCGCCGCCGGTGGTTTTGCCATCAATGGCGTTTTCCGGAATAACGCCTGTGACCCCGGCGGCTGAGGCAGCCGGCGAGAACGCATAGCCAGGCGTCGGCTGGGCATTGGAGATGAATACGTTGCCCAGGAGGTTGGCGGGATTGGCGCTGTTGAATACGTCGTAAACCTCCCAACGAAACTCCAGCACCTTGCTTTCACCCCAGTGGAATTGCTTGAACAAGGCGAAATCGAAATCGATGATGCCCGGCCCCGTCAGGATGTTGCGGCCGGCATTTCCTCCTTGACTTGTCCCCAGGGGAATCTGCACGAAGTGGGCGCTCGACGGCGAAATGGATTGCCCATTCAGTCCAATGTATCCGGTGGCGGAACTCTCTCCGGGGAATTGTATCTGCGAGGCAGGAATTATCGACCGGCACGTTACGTCATCGATAAGGGCCACGCTGTTCAAGGGGGCGGAGGGATTGCCAATATTGGGGCGGGTGCTGGTGAGCTGTCCTTCGCCGGTGGCATCCCCGCAAGCTCCATTGGGAGTATCGTTCAAAGGGGTGAAGGGTTGGCCACTCTGCACGGTTCCTACCCCATTCAAAAACCAGCCTCCCAGAACGGCTTTTGCCGCGCGCGTAAAGTTGGGGGGTGTGGGCAGCCCCCAGATTTCGCTGAACACAAAGCGGTGGCGGCGATCATAGGAGGAGTTTCCCCGCTCCGGCCTTCCCGGTTCATCGTAAATCTGCGGGAAGGGAGTTATGGCCTCGATCGTGGAAAATCCGGAAGCCGAAGTCTGGTACGAGTGAAGAATTCCACCTGGAAGGTTTTGCACGCCCGGGCCAAATATCTCGCTGGCCACGTCGATCATGTGGCTATAAGTGTAGGCCGCCGTAAAAGTCAGGGAGTTTCCTTGCACGTGCAAAGTGCGCGTATTCATCGAAGCTTGCAATCCATTATAGGTTGAAAGCCCGTCGTTGGTGACTTGAGTGATGTCGCCGCGGTTCGGATTAAGGCGGGGTTCCAAACATGTGGTCGAGTTTCCGAATGACGCAACGCAGGTCGTGTTCCATCCGCCATAGGGATTCTGATCGAGGCGCTGATAAAGTTTGGTCCCCTTTGTCCCGACATAATTGACTTCGACCACCATATTCCGAGAAAGCTCCCGCTGGACGCCCATGGACCAAGTTTGAATGTAGGGATTGATGAGGTTTGGAGCGACCGTATTCTGCGTCGCGCAGTTGATCAGGGGAACCGATCCTGCGGTCAGGTTGGCTTGGAGGGCGGGATAAGTGCCGCACGATTTGACCAGTGTGCTGTTAATGGCCTGCCAAGTCAGAGGCGAATTGGGATAAACGCTCGAAGGCGGTATAACAGTTCCCGCCGGCACGCTCAAGAGTGTGGCTCCGGCGGAAGTAATTGTGGAAATCAGCGGCGAGACGGGGGCGCTTTGCCACATCAAGAGGGGAAGATTGAGCGGCATCTGGTCATACATCAAGGCATAGCCCCCACGGAAAACCATCTTGCGACTGGTTCCGGGAGACCAGGCGATGCCGAAGCGCGGGCCAAAGTCCCCGGCGCTCGTGGGAATAATGGGTCCGGCTGCGGGGTTCATATTCAGGATTCCGTTGATGGGCTGCCCGAAGCGCTCATAACGAAGTCCCAGGCTCAGATTCACGTTAGGACGAACATGAAAATCATCCTGAATGAAAAGCGCCGCGTCAGTTTCCCGCAAGGGCAATTCATTTCGGCCTTGCCCGGTAATGGCGCCGGTGGGGGTGGTAATGACGTCCGGGAAGGCTTGCAGCACGGCGTACGCCTTGGTTGAGCCGGAGGCGGATTCATTGATAAAGTTCTGGAAGCCGCCACTTATCCCAGGGTCGCCGAAGAAGTAATGGCCCAAGTCGGAGGGCACGTTGAGGATATTGCTTTGCGTCCGGACAAAATCCGCACCCATCTTGATGAAGTGGCGCTCGCGCGTTAACGAATAGTTCTCTTGAGCTTCGAAAATGTTGCTGTGGGTGACCGTGGGGCTGGTGTCCTGGCCCAGAGTGAACTGGTACCCGGCGGAAGGAAAATTGTTTTGAAACGCGCCGAATCCGCCGAATTTATCCCCCACCGTCGCGGCGGGGAGCGCAAGGAGGTTCGAGGGCAGATCATAGGCTCCAATCCCCTGGGCGATGCGGCTGTAAGAGAAGCGCACCTCGTTCAGGGAGTCGGCGCGAGCAAAGCGCTCGTCGAGCAGGGCGCTCTGGGTGCGCTGGCGCATGATCGAGTGGGAGTCCGGCAGAGTTCCCAAATCACTGAAGGCCACGTCGCCAGCCGGGTCCAAAACCGCTTGCGGCGTATTCAGATCATCAATCAGGTAGCGCCCATAGAAATAATTGGAGTCGTTCAGCCGGCGGTCAATGCGGGCGGAAGCCTGGTGATCGTACACATCAAATAAATTTCCCTGAGGGGTGTCATAGGACCCGAACTGATAACTGTCAGCACTGCCGGTAAAGCACGGGTTCGAGGTGCCGGGACTCGTAAAGCCGGCAATCGCCGGAGGCGTGGCGGCAAAGCATTGGCCACCCAAACCAGGGATCGTCGAGACGGACGGGTAAGAGAGCATGGTGGCCAGGGCCGGAGAGGGCGAACTGATACCCCGAAGGGCGGTCAACCCCGTGGCGGTCGGTACCGTCGCGATCACCGGGTAAACATTGGAAAGGTCCGCGCGGGCCCGGTCAAATTGATAGGACAGAAAGAAGAAGGTATCCTTCTTTCCCAGAGGGCCTCCCAACGTGCCTCCCACTTTTTGCTCGTAATAGGGAGGGGTCGTGGTCAGCAGCGCGGCCGTGTCAGCGCGATTCATGGCATCGAAATCGTTCTTCTGGCCAAACCAGAACGCCGTTCCGTGCAATTGGCTGGATCCGCTCTTGGTGATGACATTCACGGTCGAGCCGCTATCGCGGCCGAACTCGGCTTTGGGCACACTGGTCAAGATGGCGTAATCAGAAAAAATATCAGGATTGCTGAACTGCGTCGCGGCGCCGCCGAAAATGGGTTCGTTGTTGCTCACGCTGTCGACAATGAAATTATTATATCGGCCCCCCGAGCCGCTGGCAGCGAAGGGTACCAGCGTGCTGGCAAAGCTGAAGGTTCGGACGCTCTCCACCCCCGGCGCCAACAAGGCGAGGTTGTTGACGTCGCGCGACAGGAGGGGCAGCTCGCGAATCTGCTTCTGGTTAAAATTCTCCCCTTGCGTGGGCATGTTGATGTCGGTCATGGGGGCAGCCGATTGGACCACCACCACCGTGGTGGAGGTGAAGATCTTCAGGACGAAGTCTTCCTCGGTATCACGATTCACGTCCACCCGCACCGCAACATGCTCTTGCGGTTGGAATCCACTGAACTGCGCGCGCACCCGGTAGACACCGGGAGGGATCTCCGGGATGACGAACAATCCGCGGGAGTCGGTGGCTCCTTGATAAGCGAGTGCGGTTTCCACATTGGTCGCGGTTACGCCTACGCCCAAAAGAATGCCCCCTTGTTGGTCAAGAACCGTTCCCACGATCGTGCCGCTGATGGATTGACCTTTGGCCAGCGTGGCGAAACTGGCAATAACCAATACAACCATAAGCCAAATGCGCGATGGCGAACTGAGGGAGAACATCGGTTTTCTCCTTTTTGAGAGACCTCAACGTGACCAATATCAAGGAAGGGCTCTCCGTGACACGTCGCTGCGGTCTATTCCGCATTTCAATGTCGGTGCGAATAAAACTAACTTAAAACCATTAGCTGTTTAGCAAAGAGCAAGGGTTTTGTCAAGCAGACAAATGGGGATGGCCATTTCGTCCTCCCCACCGCCTGGGAATCCACTGGAACCCCACGGAGCGAGCTCGCGCCAAGGCACAGCGCTGCCGAGCCACACGCGAAAAATAAAAGGCAAAGGGCAAAAGTGAAAAGCCGTACCTCCAAGAATCTCTTCTTAAAAAAAAGAAATTACGGGTTTGCACAGTGGGGCCCGCGCTCCGGTCCCCCGGGTAGTGAGGCAGTTTGCTACAACCAATCAAACTGATCCACTACCGTCCTGCGGCGCAGGTGGAAATTTCTGAAGCGTTGTGCGGGGTTTGAGTAGACGCGCCCGCAACCAGTCCCGGCAAGCTGGGGAGCGCGCCAGTTTTTCTTTTTCTCAAGCTGGCCGGCTGACCTGTCCCTAGGGCGAATAAATTTAAGTTTCGACAAGGACTTGACAAACCCCCCTCACAAGCGCTATATGAGACAGCGGTAGCGCACGCGATACTTACTGAAGTTGCAAGAAAGTAATGCCGTCTCGGATCGGGAGAGGGCGGTCTGGTGGCAAGCGCTACTCCTTTTTTATGATTGCGCAGTTGCGATGGGCAGGTGGTGGGAGCAGGTTGGAAATGTGCCAAGGCCTTAAGGAATTGACCCGGCATGTAGGATACAAAACGGTTGACCCGATCAGGGTGTGTTAACATTCGAACTGGTTCAAGCCCGACGTTGTTCGAGATTAGATTACTCGCCGCTTACTTGGGAGAGAGGAGAATCCTGCCGTGAGCAAAACCGCCAACAGGATAGTTCTCATTATAGGTCTTTTGGGTCTTAGTCTTTTTACCGGGTGCGGAGTGACGTCTACAAAGCTCCCCTCTTCGTTAACACCGGGAGGGGGCGGTTTTCTTTCGATCACCACGACGGCTCTCCAGTTGCCCGATGCTATTTCCGGAAGGAGTTATAACCTCCTCGCTGCTATAAATACGACGGGTGGAAGCGGAATTCTCAGTAGCTGCACCGTCGTGTCCGGTGCGCTCCCTTCGGGATTATCCTGGTCGGTCGATTCAACCCAGCCGAGTGCTTGCAATCTGAGCGGCAGCGCGGTGGGCGTGGTGACCGTGAGCACCACTTACCAGTTCGCCGTCAAGGCGACGGATACGAGCGCGAATGCCAACACCGCCCAAGTGACCATGACCCTCGTCGTCCGCCCAGAGTTCTCCATAACCCAAGCGTCATTGGCGGATGCGGTGGCGGGGAGGGAGTATGGCGCGGGGGCGGGTTGCACGGGAAGCGGAGGCGGCTGTTCCCAGCCGGCAACCACCACACTGTCGGGAACGGCCCAGCCCGCCATCAGTCCAACCACCGGTGCATCCCCCAATGGGAACGGCCCGATTGCCGTCTGCGCTATGACCGTGACCACGGCGGGAGAGGCTGCCAATCCGGGAGGATTGGTAATCGCCATCAACCCGACCAAACAAAGCCAGTGCGCGCTGAGCAGCCCCGAGATGACCACGGCAGGCGCTTATATGGTTTCGATCAGCGTCACGGACAACCCGATTACGGTATCCACACAGACTACGGCGGTGGTGCCGGCGAATACCATTACGATCCCCGCGCCGCTGTCCCTGAACGTCAACCCGGCGATAACCTTCAGCGTCAATTTCGATAACTACCCATTCACTCCCGGTGGCACGGGCACGGCTGAAGTGCCCGATGCTGTGCAGGGTCGAACTTACGGAGCGGGCGGGTCGAGTGGCAAGACTTCGCTCATTTTCACGGCGAAGGGTGGATTGCTATCCACCGCAGGTTTGGGCTTTTCGCAAGGCACGTCCTACTCATTGCCCAATCCAGTGGCCTGCGCTCCCTTTCTCTCTACCACCTATCAAGTTACGACGGCCACGCTGACGTGCAGCAGTGGGGGGGCACCTGTGAACGTTACCCCTGCTCCCACCGCTCCCATAGCGTACGCATTAGCTCTAACCGTTTCAGACCCGGGGAACACGGCCACCCCGTCCAGTTCCGCTTCAAGCACTTCGGCCTCCGCCACTCGTACCTTGATGGTGGACCCAGTGCTCAGTTTTTCGCTGGCGCAGGCGGGGAATCTCACCACGACCAATCCCGCCAACTTGCTGGACGCGGTGAGCGGACGGACTTACGGCGTTATCGGTGGTACACCAACCTATACCCCCACCGGAGGATTGGGGGCGAACAATGCCGGCGCCGTGGGAAATAGCTACTACCAGTGGTGCCTCAGCGTCGGTACGCTGCCGGCAACCTTCAGCAGTACGGGCAACAATGGCCAGGACTTGAATGTGCCTTGCCCCACGCAAGTGCAATCGCCCTCGGAAACCCTTCAGGCGACCAATGACCTCTCCACTGTAGCCAGCGCCACCGGTTATCTTTTTGCCGTGCAGTTGAATGACACGGGAAACTCGACGACGCCGAGCGCGACCCTTACGAACAGCACGACCTTGACCGTGCAGCCTCCCTTGGTGGCCACGTTGACTCAGGCCACTTCCGCCACTACGTGGAACACGATCACCGCCCTGGCGCCCGGCCCCCTGCTGCCCGGAGTTTACAACCGCACCTATGGAGTGGGCGGCGGAACGCCGACCTTTACCGCCACAGGTGGATTGGGCGCAATTTCCGGAGGTTTGGGCGGAGCCTATCAATGGTGCATCTCTTCTCTGCCGACGCAGCCCTTGCCGACGGGGTTTCTCAATTCCGGAACGAATTTGAATAACCTGTCCACCTGCGCGTCGCCGGTCGTCGAGAACACGGCGACTTTGATGGCCAATCCCATTACGCAAAACGTGGCCACCCCCACGACGTATACCTTTACCGTGCGCTTGGATGATGGGGGCAATGCCGCCGTACCCAGCGGGTTTGCGCCGGGCACCACCCCAGACCCGGCTAACGCGGTGACCACCTCCATTCTCGTCAATCCCCAGATCCAACTGGCGCAGAGTCTCGGTGCGACTTGGCCTGACGCTGTCAACGGTCGATCCTACGGTTCTGCGTCGACGGGTTGCACGGGAACCACCCTCTCCCCCGCTTGCGCCCCGGCGGTTTATTCCGCCACCGGCGGTTTGGGTGGTTATGTGTGGCCCGGCGCGACGTCGAGCCTTTCCGGGATTACCGGCATGACCTGCCCGGCCGTGGCGGTGGGCAGCGCAACTTATACATGTAGCGCCACGACGATAACCGCTCCTCCCACCACCTCGATCCCGGGCCCCGCCTCGATCACATACAGTCCTAGCGTCACGGTTACCGATACCCCCAACGCCGCCACGCCTGCCGCTACACCCGGTGCAACCGGAACGGACCCATTGAGCACGCGCACGGATACCCTCACCGTGGATGCGCCTTTGCTGGCCACGCTGACGCAAGGCACGCGCACGACTCCTATTACCTACCTGGACGCTGGGGTGGTGAATCGCAGTTATGGTGTGGGGAACACCGGCTGCGGCACGTTAGGGACTGCCGCCTGTGCCGCGCCCAATTACGCCGCGACGGGCGGCTTGGGGGCCAACCCGACGACGAGTGGCGGCTTGGGAGTAGCGGCGTATGAATGGTGCGTCCCGACGGCCAGCGCGGCCCTGCCGGCGGGCCTCGGCCCTGGGGCAGTAACGCCAAGCGCCAATTGTCCTACCTCCTTCACCACCGGTGTCACCCCTCTGATTCTGACGGCGAATTCCATCACGGCCGCTGCGAACCTTTACCCCTTTACCGTGGAATTGGATGACACTGGGAACGGCAGCACGCCGAGCAGCTCCTCCACCAGCCCGGCGACATCGGCCAGCGTGGCCACCAGTTTGCGCGTTCACCCCGTTTTGGCGATCAGCTCGAACTTCTCGCCCGGCACCATCCCGGCTGCCGTCCTGGGCCGCAATTACGGCGTTGGAAGTAACTGCTCAGGCGGAACATGCACCGCGTTGACCTTTACGGCCAGCGGGGGCCTCTGGAATGCTGCGACCGCCCAGTACGCCTCGATTATGCCCTATAGTCTCACCGCCACAAGCCCGGGCCTGACGTCGGGCCTGCCCGCCGGCTTTAATTGCGGCACCGAGACGAACGTCGCTTCCATTAGTTGCACGGCGAGTCCTGTAGACACTACTTATGGCATGCCCCCTTCAACCGTTCAGCCGGGATCCTACGTCCCCGACGTGACGGTGACGGACACGGCGAATAGCGCCACTCCTGCCGGCACGGCGACCGACACCGAAGCCCTGAACGTTGACGCCGCGATTAGCTTGAGCGTGAATTTGGGCGCCATTTGGCCGGACGCCGTCTATGGCCGGCCCTACGGCTCACCCGCGAGTGGACCGGCGGTGACCGGTTGCACGGGCACGGCAGGCGACTGCACGGCGGCGATTTATACCGCCAGCGGCGGACTCCCAGGGGTGAGCGGTTATGTGTGGCCACCCACAGCTCCCGCCTCCAGCAACCTGGGCAACTTTGGTCTCTCCACTTGCGCGGTGGGGAACAGCGGCGGCACCGGCAATACCTATACATGCAACGCCACCAGTGTGACCGTGACCCCCGCCCTCTCCGCCGGGGCCAACTCGATCACTTATGGCCCCCCCCCGAATTCCAATGTCGGTCCCACCGTGACGGTGAGCGATACCGCCAACGCCAGCACCCCGGCGGCGACTGCCGGCAGCGACCCGGCGAGCACGCTCACGGATACCCTCACCGTGGATGCGCCTTTGCTGGCCACGCTGAACCAAGGCGCGCGCACCAGTCCTACCTACCTGGACGCTGGGGTGGTGGGCCGCACTTACGGTTATAGCGGGAGCACCTGCTCCGTAACCCCCTGTGCCGTACCCACTTACACGGCCACGGGCGGCCTGGGGGAATACCCGGTGACGAATGCCGGCGCGTATGAATGGTGCGTGAACACCGGGTCAACGTCCTTGCCTGGGGGCCTGACGGGAATTACAGGAACAACCACATCCGCCGTGCCCTGCACCACTTTCGGGCCCACCGGGACCGCCGCCGCGACTCTCACGGCTCCTCTCTCGAGTGGCATCACGGCCAATGCGGGCCTTTACCCCTTTACCGTGGAATTGGATGACAAGGGGAACGGCAGCACGCCGAACAGCGTAGGGAACGCGTTGAGCGTACCCCCCGTACCCGCTACCTCGGCCACCGTGGCCACCAGTTTGCGCATTCACCCCGTTTTGGCGATCAGCTCGAACTTCGCTTCCGCTTCCCCTCCCGTCCCCATCCCGGCTGCCGTTCTGGGGCGCAGTTATGGCACCGGCATCGGTACCTGCGTGGGCGGCGCTAATTGCCTTGCGCTCACCTTTACGGCCAGCGGGGGCCTCTGGAATGCTTCAACCGCCTCCTACGCCTCGATTTTACCCATTAGTACTACCGCCACAAGCCCGGGCCTGACGTCTGGCCTGCCCGCCGGCTTTAATTGCGGCACTGAGACGAGCGTCGCTTCCATTAGTTGCACGGCGAGTCCTGTAGACACTACTTACATGTCCACCACCGTTCAGCCGGGATCCTACGTCCCCGACGTGACGGTGACGGACACGGCGAATAGCGCCACTCCTGCCGGCACGCAGACCGACACCGAAGCCCTGAACGTTGACGCCTCGGTGACACTCGGTGTTACGATCGGTGGCTTCCCTTACTCTAATGGGGATTGGCCGGATGGCGTCACCGGGCGTCCTTACGGCAATGGTGGGACATGCAACGGTGGATCTTGTGCCCCACCGATTTTTGCCGCCAGCAACGGCCTCGGAGGGTATTCATATTCTGCTTACACCTCGCTGACGAATATAGGCTTCGGTTGTTCCACCTCCGGAACTCCGGCGGTCCTGACCTGCTCGGCGGCGACGTCGCCCAACTATCTCACCGCGACTTCAGCAGGTTCTCCCTACGGTCTCAGCGTCACCGCGACGGACAGCGCAAACGCCTCGACCCCGGCAGCGAATACCGGATCGGACCCATGCAGCATTCTGCCTAACACCGCCTGTTCTGACACGCCTTACTTGCCCGTCGACCCGGAGATTGTGATCCAAAACTTGCCAACTATCGAGTTGCCGACCGGAGAAGCGGGTCAACCCTATAGCGTGCTGTTTAGTTGCCAGGACCCGACTGCGCACGTTTGCGGCGGAACCGGTATCCCGGGCGTCTCGACGACGGGCAACGCGAATGCGCAGTACACTTGGTCGGCCAGCAACCTTATCTCTTCAAATTCGGGCTCGTACGTCGACACGAGCCTGAACTTCGCTTTCCCAAATTCGGTCGGCCAGCCGGGCATCGCACCTTTCGCCGGCACTCCGCCCATTCCCTCCCCTGCCACCACGGTTGGTAATCCATGGTCCGTCACCATCTCCGTCACCGACAACGGGAATGCCACTACGCCCTCTTGCGCGACGGCAGGGACTTGCCCGCCGAGTCCAACTTTTACCGGCTACATTTTCCCGTCCCTGGCTATGGTGGGCTCGAACGGCAACGGCGCGCTGGATCTGTTCGATACCTCAGGCGCTGGCCCGGTCTTCCTGGCGCCGACGATCACCTCTGCGGCGGCGGTGACTCCGAACTATGTGGCTGTCTCCACCAACGGAAACGATGTGTTTGTGGCGGACCCGGGCGCCCACATAGTCTTTATTGGTAATGATAGAAACGGTACGTTTTCGGCTGTAACCCATGCATCGGGGCTCTCCACCAACCCCGGCAACACAGCGGCCGTTGCGGTGGGCCCGCAATCCATTACCGGATCACTAAACAGTCTAAACAATCCTTACGACGTGGTGTATGCTTACGTCGCCAACGCTGGCAGCGACGATGTACAGGTGATTGACGGCAGCGAGAGGGGCGGTCACTTTGGGTCTGTTTTGGCAAGCCCCATCAAATTCAGCCTTGGTGCTACTTACTCCGCCAACGGTGCCATTGACCTCAAAGTGGCGCCCACATTCTTCGTAAGCGGCGAGCGAGTAACCCACGCGTACGTGGTGAGGCCGGGAGGCGATGAGGTTTGCGTGTTCGACGCGGAGCCCAGCAGCGGAACCTTCCTGACTCAGATCCCTGCCTTCTATGGGGGAGGGACCAACCCGAACGCCGACAGTTGCATTGCGCTGAGCTCAGCGGCAGGGGCTGCCCGATTCATTAATGTATCCCCCGATGGCCTCTATGCCTTCGTCACTGTGGCAGACGCCCCTAACCATGGTTATCTGAAGATCATCGATACGAATCCGAATAGCGCCACGTTTGAAACCCTCCTGACCACGAGAGACCTGACGCCGACAACGGGTACCTATCAGACGATCGGAACGGGCGACGGCACGAAAACGACCTTCTCAGGGACCGTTACACCGATTCCCCCGGGCAACCTGCTGGAAGTCGAGGCAGGGGCAGTGACCGGTTTCAGCAATAGTAGTGGTGTGATAACCGGCTCGGGCGTAAGCGGCACGGTGATTTATACGACCGGGGCGTACTCGGTCACTTTTAGCACTGCGCCGGCAGCCGCGACCCCCGTTCAAATCCGCACTGTTTCCTTTGGAACCACTAACCCCGCTGGAGTTCGGGTCTCGCCCGACGGCCAGACGGTCTGGGTAGCAGGCGAGGACACCAGCGAAATCCTGGGGTTCGAAACCGCCTTGGTGGGCTCGACGCAATTTAGCTTGGCGTACTACAACTTGACACCCAACGCTCCCGGCACCGAGGAATCTCCCATAGGCATCGCTTTCCGGCCCGATGGAGCGTTCGGACTGACATCACTCTCCGCTGCGTCCCCCGCTGCCATTCTCCCCTTCACAACAGCAGGCGCGGGCACGGAGGTAGCCACCACGAACGTCACAACACCTTGGGGAATCGACCACATTCCGAACCCGGTGCTGCACATTACGACGGTCGCGCTCCCTCAGGCCACAGCCGGAGACGCCTATCAGTCTTCCGTCGTGGCGGCAGGTCCCAACCGGTACTATACCTTTACGGAAATGACATCGCTTGAGTCAACGACTCTCGCTGCCCTCGGACTTAACCTCAGCTCTTGGGGGGAAATCACCGGCACTGTGTCCAACACCGCGAGCGGCCCCTATACCCTTTACATCCAGGTAAGCGACCAATCCCAGCCGGTGAATAATGTGGTCGTACAGAAAATCTACTTGACCGTCAATTAGGTTTGCTGCCTTTGATCTCTCCACCCGGCGTGCCCGTCAACTGACGGGCACGCCGGGTGGCCCCACAGGAACCGCTCCATCAACCGGCCAAAATTGTGGCGGTACGAGCGGTTTTGTCATTTGCATCACCTATGGTTCGGGACACTTTGTGGAGAAAGCGTTGGCGATCACGGTTTGGTAGCTTGAGTTTTTGAGCCTCACACGGATCTTCCTTCCGGGCCCCGCGGCATTATCGCGGGGCCCTATTGTTTTTACCCTAACTGTAATCACCCTGGAGCGAGCGTAGCGCGAACCTGTTCTCTCGGGATCTTTGGAACAACCGTCAATAATGTTGTTGACACTTGCAAGTCGATCGGGTATAGTTGCTGGGTGAGGATCGACGCCGGTCCAGCCATGCCGTGGGCCGGCAAGTCAACACGCCCAGCGCGGCGAGAATCGGGATGCCGAACGGCGTACAGCCTTCCCTTCGTTTCACTCCGGGGAGGCTCTGGCCATGAGCAGGACGGGCAGGACGACCGCGGACAACCTGGCTCGATCCTGCGCCCCGCCGCCCCGCACGGGGAGCAAGAAGGGATTGATGATGCCACATCTTCCTAGCCTCACGGGCACAGATTGCATGGCGACTTTATGTCCACTTACAACACAAACGCCCAAACCTGAGAACATCTTGAAAACAAAGGGTCGGAAGAGGGCTTTTTTCAAAAACGAAGCTGAGAACATACTGAAAAACAGCCAGTTAGAAGAAACGGTGGGAACTCCCAAAAAGCATGACAAAATGACCGCCATAAGAGGCCTCCATGGCCGGTGGCAGGTGGCGGAAAAGGCCTGATCGACTTAGCTATCTGGGCTAGTTTCTGAGGGAAGGTAGACAGGGGGAAGGCGCTCGCTGGCTACTGTTGACTGCCTAATGTCTTGCGTGTACGGCGCCAACTGTAAGTTGCTCGTTCGTCCCCCGGCTCGACCCCAAGAAAGCAATCCCGGCAACGGCGTAGCACGCCATGCCCGTCCAAAACGTCGCGGCGATTCCCGCATACAAGGATATGACCACGGCGAGCACCGAGGCGCAAACGGAAGTGGCGCCGTTGATCCCCCAGAGCCACGGCGTCAAGTCCGGCTCATTCTCGGAAGCTGACTTCATCCCCAAGGGAAAAGCCATGCCCATCAGAAACCCGAGAGGGAAAAGGATTCCGATCCCCACCCAGATGCGCGTAGGGGTAACAGCATCCTGGAAAGCCCCCAGCGCCCGCTGCGTAAAGATTCCAAAAGCGCACAACACCGCAAGCAGTCCTCCGAGTCGCACTGCTCCGACCCGCCGCAAGCTGCGCTTCTCCGTTCCATGCGTCGTGTAGCTTCCCAGCCCGCTGGAGAGGAGCAGGGTGAAAAGCACCACCGAGAGTGCATAGGTGGGGTGCCCCAGGAAGATAATCAGGCGCTCCATCTGGGAGACTTCGATCAGCATAAAGCCCAATCCAATGGCGGCAAAGTAAAGCACGTGCGGCCATGCGGTCGGAAGTGTTAACTTCTTGTCCGCCACCAGCAAGGGCAACACGATGCAGAGAACGGTAAGGCTGGTGATGATCACGAGCATCGTTCCCAACAGGTGCGCCGCATCGGTGGCCTTATTGAGGCCCAGCGTGGTGCGGGCCGGCCGAAACATGTC
>Ga0181539_1001298_pt1 | contig 27955 bp, 21 predicted proteins | sample PEATcosm2014_Bin_46_FD_119767 | JGI IMG/M metagenome (GOLD analysis project Ga0181539, IMG submission 119767) | Peatland microbial communities from MTU Mesocosm Facility, Houghton, MI, USA - PEATcosm2014_Bin23_60_metaG | ecosystem: Environmental > Terrestrial > Soil > Wetlands > Peat | place... | reverse complement strand
CCGCAGACCGTCGCGGACGCGAGCGAGGTCAGGGGCAGGTCCGTCCACGGTCAGGGCGCTCTTGCCGATAACCAGGAGGTCGTATCCGCTGAGGTCGGCCTGCGCGTCCACCGGCTGGTACGGCGCGCCCATTGCGGCCAGCAGTTTTCCGGTCTCGCCCTTCGGGTCGAAGAGCGCTATCCTGGCGCGATGCGGCAACGCCGCCGGGGCCGGCATGACGTTGACCGTGAAGGAATCCTGCTGGCTCTCTCCGGTGTTGAATTTGACGGCCGCAGTCAACTCGTACGGGCCGGGCGCCAGTTCAGCCGGAAGTTCAAAGCCAAGCGGGATGCACCCCTGCTCGCCGATCCCCACGGCGACCTGTTTCGCGCCGGCGAGCGGGTGCGGCAGGCTCAGCGACCAGGCGCAATCGCACGTCACCGGCTCGCGCGAGTTGTTGATGATGATGATCTGCCTGGCGACCGTCTCGCCCGGCCGGAAATTGTGGTCCTTGCTTATGAAGACCGTCGGCCCGCCGCCGATGTAGGCCAGCAGCGGCATGTTGTTGCGCATCACGGCCTGCGCCGCCGGCGTGGGGATCCAGTCCGAACGCTCAAAGGCCGTCGCCACGGTCATTTCCGCCACGTCCGGCGTGTCAACGTAGTCAGGGCTGAACCCCGGCCGCTGGAGGTGGTCCCAGTCAACCTTAAATTCCCTGCGTCCCTTCTTAACCCCATCGCGCAGTTTCCAGAAATTCCCGTATTCCCACTGGTTGATCGCCGACACGCCCCAGGTGCGAAACGCGCGCCAGTTGTCGGTGATGTACATGGCCATTACCGGATACTGCTCCTCGAACGCCTGTGACCCCATCTGGTATGGGTAGTCCCAACGGTGCCAAAGGGTGCCGGAGCGGAACTGCTTGCTCTCCCAGCGCAGGCACTGCTTGTCCACCTCGCTTATGCGGAAAGCCGCGTCCCCGAAGAACTGTGAATTCCACTCCGCCAGGCACAACTCCCAGGGAACCACTGCGTCCCCGTATTCCCGCGCGCCCCTGTACCATCCGCGGTACATGGCCACGTCCCAGCTTATTGGCGCGGCGAACTCGGTCAGGAAGAGCGGCTTGACGCCGACGGTGGCCCAGTGCTCGAACCAGTCGTCGAGCTCCTGGATCGGGACGAAGTTGGGATAGAAGTTGTTGGTGTTCATTGCGCCCAGGTTGCCGGAGGAGTGGTGGTAGACAATGCGTCCCGGGTCGAGCCGCTTCACGATCTCCTGCGCCCGCAACGCCTGCTCGGCGCTGTTCCTCTCCCATGACTCCTTCCGCGGGTAGCCACAGATCCCGTCAATCATGTCCGGGTTCATGTCTTCCGCGTACCCGGTGGCGTTGTGGCTCATGGCATAGGCGACCACCGAGGGATGGCTCTGCGCCACGCGCACGTAAAACTCGGCGTGTCGAGCGTAGCCGTTCTCCCGGTCGGCGTCCGGCGCCTTCCAGTCGTACTGGGAGAAGTGCGGCTGCGAAAGCGCCACGAGCATCCCCACGTCGTCGGCAGCCCTCAGCACCTCAGCGTAGCTGACGTGCGTGCCCGGCTCGCAGCCATAGTTGGAGCCGTAAACGAAGTTGATGCCGAAGCTCTTCAGGCGCAGCAGAGTCTCCTTTGCGCCTCCGTAGCTCGCTGACGTCGCCCCGATCAAGGCGCTGCCCACCGGGACCACGGAGAGGAAGATGCGGCTGCCGTTCAGGTAGAAGTCCCGTCCGCCGATCCAGAACTCGCGGAAACCGAACTGCACCGGACCGGCGACGTCCAGCGCCTTTCCGCCGGAGTCGAGAAGCGAGAGGCTGACCTGGTACATATTCTGAGGGGTGTTGGTGTCCCAGAGCTTCTCCGGCTTCCAGCTCTCGATGAAGGCGATGCGCCCATCTTTCAGATCGCCGGCGGTGAATGGCTTGCCTGTGAAGTCACGGACGCGCCGGCCGCCGTCGGCGACCTCGGCCCTCAGGGAATACTGCTGGTCCGCGGCGAGTCCCTGCAGTTCCGCCTCGAAGGAGATCTCCCAGCGGCGCACCGAGGTGTCCACCTTCACGTCCGCGATGCGCGGTCCCGCCGGCGCACCGACCAGGTAGACGTCGCCGCACAGGCCGCGCCGCTGCACGCTGCCCGCGACTTCCTTGGGCGCGGCCGTGTCGCTGTTCGACATCATGACCGCCTTCAGCGGCATTGCGATAACGAGCAGGCTGAGAGTGTACGTGTCGCCGGGACGGCACTGCGCGGTGAGATCCACTTCGCCGGCCGGGAACCGTATCTCGCCGGCCTTCCTGCCGTCCACGTAGACGGCGGCTGTGGAATTGACGTATTCGGCGGATAGCGCAATCCGGCGCCCGGCCCATTCGCTTGGAATCGTGATTTCCCGCTGGTACCAGGCGGCGCTGATCCCGTCGAGCTTCACGTCCTTCCATGCCGGATGGACAAAGCAGGTCTGGCAGTCTTCCTGCTGCCAGTCCTGAAGCCCCGGCCAGAACCCGGGCACCTTGAAGTAACCCCAATCGCCCTCGGGCGCCGGTCCGGCGATATCCCGGGCCGGCTCCCATCGCCACAGGCCGTTAATGCAGATACGCTCGCGCGTCGGCGTGGCTTCGCGATACGCCTGGGCGAGGTCCCAGACCGCCTTCACTCCCTTGGGCAACTCGACCGAGGACTGGGCCTGGCAAACACCATATGCCGCGATAACGAGCAGGATCGCGGCAGCGGGCCATCGCCTCACTTCGGCTGGGCGCACGCGAGCCTTCATGGTCCGGCCCTCCCATTCGCATGACCCGGCATTTGCCGTTTGACCGCCCTTCGGCGAACAGTCAACTCTCGAATATATGATTGTATGCCCGAAGTGTCCGTTGTCAAGTCGTTTCCGGGCGGGCTGCCGGTCTTGAACGGTTTCAAGGCCCTGGGCTTCACTGGAACGAGCCCGGTAGTGCAGCCGGTGATCCCCGTGGAGAGTGCGGCGGATCATTCAAACTGCGCCGGCAGTTCAAGGGGCATGACATTGGGCCGGAGGCGGTGGTATATTATCTTCGGCGGCAAACGGAGTGCCATTCCCACCGCCGAAACGCGCGCGAAGATCCGGGAGCCTGTGTGCTCTGTCCCGTGAAGTTGCCTGCGGCGCATTGATGAACGGAGGGATGCGATGTACACTGGGCTACAATGGCGCAGGCTGAGTTGCAGAGCGTCGCCGGGTTGAGCGGCCTCGATCGTGGAATGTGGAAAGCGGAGCGCGAAATGCAAAAGGAATGTCCCATCGAAAGCATCACCTGGAACACGATCGGGCACTTGGTCGTGCGCGTGAAGGGACGCAAGGAGCCTTACGTCGAGGCCAAGGTGGCCCGGTGCTTTCCGTGGTCGGTGCCGGAGACGTACATCTCCATTCGGGACAAGGAAGGAAAAGAGATCGCGCTGCTGAACTCCGCCGACGACCTGGACGCGGCCAGCAAAGCGGTTCTGCTGCGGGAACTCAGCGAGAAGATGTTCGCCCCGAAGATTCTGCGCGTGGCGGACTGCAAGGAGGAATTCGGCGTGACCTCTTTCACCGCCGAGACCGACCGCGGGATGGTGACGTTTCAAGTCCGCAGCCGCGACGACGTGCGCGTCCTGTCCAGCACGCGCGCCCTCTTCCGCGACGCGGACGGAAACACGTATGAACTGGCCGACCTGAACGCGCTGGATGCCGCCGGGCAGAAGTGGATGCAGAATTACTTCTAGCCGCAAAGAGGCGCAAGAAACGCAAGAAAAGGGATGAAGCGGATCGAGGTCAGCATCCGCCGCGCCTTATCCCCCGATGGCCATAACCGACTGCAGCTCGACCTGCGTCTTCAGCAACTTGGCGTAGATCCCGCCCTCCTTGTGCGACAGTTCCTCGTGGGAGCCCTGCTCCGCAATTTCCCCCTTGTCGAGGATGATGAGCCGGGTCGTGCGCCGGAGAGTCGAAAGCCGGTGCGCAATCGCGATGGTGGTCCTCCGCGCCGTCAGGCGATCCAGCGCTTCCTGAATCTGCCTTTCCGCCTCCGTATCGACGGAACTGGTGGCTTCGTCAAGGATGAGGATCGCCGGGTCGTGCAGGATGGCGCGCGCGATGCTGATCCGCTGCCGCTCGCCGCCGGAAAGGGTCTGGCCGCGCTCCCCCACCATCGTGTCGTAGCCGTCCGGGAAGCCGACGATGAAATCGTGCGCGTTGGCGGCCCTGGCGGCGGCGATGATGTCATCGAGCGAAGCCTCCGGGTTGCCGTAGGCGATATTCCGGGCCACGGTGCCAAAGAACAGGAACGGCTCCTGCAGAACGACGCCGGTGCACCGGCGCAGTTGTTCGACGTCGTAGTCGCGGATGTCCACCCCGTCAATCAGAATCTGCCCTTCGAGCACATCGTAGAATCGGCAGATGACGTTGACCATGGTGGTCTTGCCGCCGCCGCTCGGACCGGCCAGGCCGACCATCTCCCCCGGCTGAATCGTCAGGTTAATGTTTTTGAGCACCTTGCGGATGCCGTCGTAACTGAAGCTGACGTTGCGAAGCTCGATGCGCCCCTGAATCTTCCGGATCGGCACCGCGCCGTCTTTTGAGAAGATGACCGGCTCGGTGTCCAGGATTTCGAAAATCCGCTGGACGCTGGCGGCGGCGCGATTCAGCATGCGGTCCATTTGAGCGATGCCGTGGATCGGGCCGTAGAACATCCACATGTACCCGGTGTACGCCATCAGCGTGCCGACGGTCATCTGCCCTTTCACTGTCCAATATCCGCCGACGATCCAGACGAGGAGCGAGCCGATCTGCGTGCACAAGTCCATCAGCGGCCCGTAGAGCGTCCAGAGGCCGATCATCTCGACCTCGTTGTCGTAGTAATCCCCGCTCCTGCCGGTGAAGCGCCGGACCTCGTTGCGCTCCTGGCTGAAGGCCTTGATCACGCGCACACCCGGCAGCGCGTCGGACACCACCGCCGTCAACAGGCTCCAGCGGTGGAACAGGCGGTTGAACCCTCTGTGGAGCTTCTTGTGAAAGATCGTGGTGAGGACGAACATGATCGGGACCGGCAGCAGGACGATGACGGCCAGTTTCCAGTTCATGAGAAACAGCGCCACGCCGATGCCCACGATGGTCAGGACGGAGACCACCGCCTCAATCACGGTCCATGCCACGAAGTCCCAGATGCGGTCGGTGTCGCTGGTGACGCGCGTCACGAGCGAGCCGGTGGGTTTCTTGGAAAAGAAGCTCAGGCTCAGTTTGTGCAGATGTTCATAAGCGCGGTCGCGCAGGTCGCGGGCGATGCTCGCGCCGAGGACGGCCATCAGACGCTCGCGCAGGGCGCCGGCGACGGCGCTGAAGAGCATCAGGCCGGCCATGACCAAAATGTAAAAAAGCAGGAGGTGATAATCGGCGCCTTTGCTGCCGCGCTTCAGGCCCAGGCCGTCATCGAGCATCGGTTTGGTCAGGTAAGGCCTGACCAACCCGGCGGCGGTCACCAGGATCGCCAGCGCAAAGCCGGCAATGGCGCGCGCCCGGTACGGTTTGACGTAGTCAAGGAGACGGCTGAGCACCTTGCGCCGGCTGGTGCAGGCGGGGCAGACCTCGCTCCAGGGCGGAATCACCCGGTCGCACTTCTCGCAACGCACCTTTTTCTCGTCGGCTTTCGGACCTTCGGCGGGCGCCTCGGACTCGCCCTTTCCGACCATGTAGTGTTCCATCCGGCGGTGGAGTTTGGCGACTTCGCGGGCATGCCGAAGGGTGAAGCGGTACTCGGCCACGATGGCGTCATTCGCGATCAGGCGAAGAACGCTCATGCCGAGTCCCTCGACGATGATCGCGGAGGTCAGGCCGCTGAACGGGCGCCATTCCCCGATCCACTCGCCGTTGCGGGGCCGAAATACGCCGAGCCGCTTTTCCGTGAGGACGAGATAACCTTCGGCATATCGGCCGTGCTCGTCGAGGTCGAAACGCGCCGCAGCCTCTATGATCTCGGGGAAGGCCGCCGAGCGGATTCTCTCGGCCTGCTCTTTCGGCAAGTGCCCCAGCACGTCAATCTGATTCGCCTCGGCCACGCCACTTCCTTCGGGTAAAGCGCATCTTGACCGCGACAGCCGCCATTTCACGAACGCCGGCCCTTCGCCGAGGCCGGCGCCGACCTGCTTTTCGACCTCGTCAGCATCACGAGGAGAAGTGACTTCCCGCCGGAGATGTCACTGCCGCATTTTCCGATGATGCCGCGCTATTGTCAAGGCCACCCTGCTCGCGCCCCCTGCCTGCATGCGCTCTTTGCAGGATTTGAGGCGGCCGTGAACCGCCCCATTCCATACATGCTCCGGCAGGTTATGGAGCTTGACTACCGCGATTAACGGGGTATAATAACCATAGAGGAAGGTAGGATTCGGGGAAAAAGGAGGGCGAGCCATGCGCAACGGATTCAGAACGATAGCGCTGGTTTTTCTGTTCCCGTTAGTCCTCGGATGGGGAATGGCGAGGGCGGCCGATCAGCAGGACGCCGGCGGTTTCAAGATCGTCCTGTCGGACGGCAGCTTGCTGAACGGGGCGGTTTCTTTCCTCGTCAACCTCGACACGGAATATGGCCAGATCAAGATACCATCGAGCAGCCTGGTATCTGCGCGGTTCGACGTGAAGCAGGAGTGGGCGGATGTTCGGCTGAACGGGGCCGAACTGAAGATGAAGTACAAACCCGCTTCCAGCGACCTGAACGTTACGCTGGCGATGGGGCCGCTCAAGATCGCGCTGACGAAGGTGGTCTCGATAGAGAACCCATCGGCTGAGGCCTCAAACCGAACGCCCGGAACGCCTTCGCAGGCCAATGTTCAGCAGCCTCCGGTGGGTTCGGTTCCGCAGCCGCCGCCGGAAACCGCGTCGCCGCCAGTCACCGTATACCAGTACCCGTACCAATATGCACAGCCGGCGCCTTACTACTACGATTATCCTTACTATGGTTATTATGATTATGGGCCGTACTACGGGCTTGGTTACGGTTACTACGGGTGGCCCTATATCGGCCTCGGCTTCGGTTGGGGTTGGGGACACGGGTACCATGGCGGTTTCGGCAGAGGCTTCGGCGGTTTCCACGGAGGCTTCGGCGGCAGACACCGATAAGCGTGGGCTGCGTCAGGTGCGCGCAGCGGCGGGATAGAGCAGGCGGGGCATGCTCTTCAAGCGCGGTTGTTTAGCTATTCTGGTCCGACCGGCTCCAGATTCTCGATCGCGGAAAGCACCTTCGCCTTGAGCGCATCCGCGTCGAAGTCCGGCGGCGGCTGCGTCTGGTCCAGGCGGATTTCCGAGACGGCATTCTCCAGGAGCGCCGCGGCGGCATCGGCCGCGGGGGAGTTCCTGCCGGCGCGGCGCAGTTCATCGAGCCGGTTCCAGAGCGTCTGGTAGAGATAGAAATCCTCCGCCCCCTTTCGGCAGCGCTCGAACTGGATGGTGGGATAGATCGCCTTGCGGCCGTAACAGATCATGGCCGTGTCCGGCTCGCGGCCGTCGAGGTCGAAGAATTGGTAGCCGTGCAGGATGTTGAGGTGCCACTGCCAGCGCGCGCGGACGCCCTTGCGGCGCTCGCTCCATTGATACAGGCCGAACGAGTAGCGCGACACGCCCTGATTGTAGATCTGGATTTCCTTTCCGAGCCGCTGCGCTTCGGCCATCACCGTCTCGTCGTGCTCGTTGAGGCTGCTGATGTCGAGCGCCTCGAAGAACCGCTGATGCCAGTGGAGCAGATCGCTCGGGTCTTCGGGGCGCTGCTTGAATGAGACGCTGTAGCTGCCGCTGGTGCGCACGGTGGCGGGAAAGGCGGCGCTGACTTTGGCCATCGCGCGCATGAAGTCGAGCTCGCGTTCGGCCGCGTCGCGCACCCGGGTCTCATCGCACATCGCGTAGAGGATCGTGGGCCATTGCGCCGCGCGGGCGTGCGCGTCCACGGCGCGCCAGGCGCGCATGAGCGCCTCCGAATACGCCAGGCCGCTTTCCCTCTCAACCCTCGCGCCGTCCGCGCCCTTTTCGTAGCCCTCGTGCAGGCGCAGGAACCGCGCGCCGCCGTAGCCGTTGAGAGGCTTGTCGAAGCCGTACCGGCGCAGGAGCGCAAAGAAGCGATCCATCTCGCCGAAGTCAATCACCGGCTCGCCGTCGCGCCAGCCCATGAGCCGCCAGTCGGGGCTGCCGGAAACGGCGTTCATGCCGTGGTCGCGCAGCATCGCGAGCGTCTCTTCCAGCACATCCCACTTGCACTCCTCGGGAATCAGCTCCGGCGGCGTGAGGCCAAAGAAGCCCATGAGAAAATCGGTCCGCCGGTCGAGCGTGACGGGGCGCACGTCGAGGCTCAACGGCGCCCGCAGCAACGCGACGCCCTGCGCGTCTTTGAGCACGAGCGCGCCGAAATACTCGCCGGGGGGCGCGTCTTCGGGGACGCGGACGGTGACGATCAGCTCCCGCGTGACATCCTTCGGGAGCGCCACCGCGCCCTGAATCCGCAACGTGTGCGGCATCACGCGATACGCGATGTTGCCGAATCCGCGGCTGGTGTTATACCAAACGACCTGAACCTGCGCGGAGAGCGCCGCCGGTCCGCCCGTTCGAGTTCCCTCAGGGCGGCCCTGAGCCGGCTCGAATGGGCCGGTGAACGGCGCCAGTTCCAGCCGGCATTCGCCGAGGTCGCGGAGCGGGCGGAGCGCCAGGCAGAACGACTCGTGCTCGCCGCGCGCAGCGAGGCGTGTGAGCGCGATTGCGCCCGGGCTCTTCGGCGGCGGCGCGGGCGTCGAGTTCGGCGTCACCTCGTCTTCGATCAGGACCGGCCAGGCCACGAAGCCCAGCTTCGCCCAATCCGGCGGGAGATCGAAGGCCGCGGCGGGCCGGTCGAGGCAGACGGCCATGCTGCGGAATTCCGCGGCAACCTCGTCGAGCTGCCCGCGCAGCCACTGCGCGGACTTCGCGTCGCCGGCGGCGTGAAGAGCCAGCGCCGAGAGCTTGCTGCCCCAGACGCGGTCGGCCTCGAAGCGGAACGTGATCCCGTCCGCGACCGCTTCCGCGTCGAAGAACGCGGGCCGGGCGAGTTCGGCGGCCATGTACGCGTCCCAGATGTCCACGCCGACCGGCTCCACCTCTTCGAAACGGTAGAGCGCGTGCGCGGGGCCGTCGGGGCGTTTTTCGCTCCACACCTCGCGGCCGTTGGCGAGGATGCGGCGCTCGCGCTGCATCGCCTGCTCGCCGGGCCAGTAGCCGGAGTTCTCGTAGATGACCATCACACGGTAGCGGCCGGGCGGGACGTCCACGTGGAAGTTATAGCCGCCCGCCTCGCAGAAATTGCGGATGAGCGGCGGACCGAAAGTGGTGTCGCGTGCGGCGCCGTTCCAGGGCGCGCCGCCGGCCGGCCCCCAGCCGAAGCCGCGTTCCTTCGAGTAGCGCGTCTCGTTCGACACCGGCGTCCAGCCGGGCATCACGCTCTGGCCGGGCGGGCCGAAATTGAAAGCCCAGATGCCGGCGGGGCGGCTAACCTTCACCAGGCGCAGGCTCTCGAGCACGATGCGCCCGGCCGCGCCCCTGGCCCCAAACCCGAAATCCACGCGGACGATGCTGTCCACGTCAATGTTCCGCTTGATATCGTTGTTGCGGCTGCCGGCCTCGCCGCGATAGAGGCCGCCGACGGAGATCACCCAGCGCGTGCGGCCGGGCGCCAGCATCGCGGTCGCGTTATGGCGGTTCCAGTACGTGTTGCCGCGGTCCGCCCACGCCTGGTCGGCCACGAGGAAGCAGCCCTCGACCGGCTCGGGGGCGGGATTGAACAGGTCGAGGATCAGGGCGTCGTAGCCGGACCAATCGCCGCGCACGCGCCGCCAGCTCATATACGCCGGCTGATACGGCCCGGCGGGATCGAACACAATCTCCAACGCCCTCCGGCCCGGGATCGCAGGTTCCTGGACCAGCCGCGGCGCGCCGGCGTTGAACTCCCACGCTTTCAGCGCCGCGTCGTCCTTGAAATCGCACAGGACCAGCGACTCGTCCGCGCGCACGAGCGCGGCCAGGAGCAGCGTTGCCGCGATCGCAAGCGCGTGAGTGATGTGACGATGACTGCTCATGTTGGCCATAACCGGCGCAAGGGAAGCCGGAAACATCGGTTGCCGCTCAGCGGACGGCGACGACCTTGCCGGTTTCGATGGACTCGATCGCGGCGGCGAGCACTTTCTGCGCCGCCAGCCCATCCGCGCCGGAGCCGTCAATCTTCTCGGGCGGGACGCGGTGGGCGACCTGTTCCAGGAAGGCGTGAATGCGGTTGCGGAAGGTGTCCTCAAAGCTGCGCATGCCGCCGAAGACGGGGTTCGTGAAGACGGTCTTCTCGAGGTTGCCGGCGGGGTAGAGCGTCACTTCCCGATACATGTCCTCGATGACGAAACGGCCGCCGGTGCCGGCGACCTCGCACCGTTCCATCGGGTGTCCGCGCTCGATGTCATAGCTGCCGGTGAGCGAGCCGACGACGCCGTTGGCGAAGCGCAGGTTGAATTGCGCCGTGGACCAGATGCTGCGCCCCGGCGCCTTGACGGCGAAGCAGTGCACCTCGGCGATGTCGCCGCAGTAATAACGCATGACGTCCACCGTGTGCGGGTGGAGCGCCTTGATCTGGAACCAGGGGGAACTCTCGACGGGGTTCTTGATCCACATGCTCATGTTGACGAAGAGCAGGCGGCCGAGACGGCCCTCGTCAAGCCATTTTTTCGCCAGGGCGGCGGCGGGTGTGAAGCGGTGGTTGAGGTCGACGCCGAAGCAGAGACGCTTTTCGCGCGCCTTGGCGACCATGGCTTCCGCCTGCGCGATGTCGTTGCTGATCGGTTTTTCGCAGAGCACGTGGCAGCCGGCGTCGAGTGCCTGCATCGTGGGGGCGAAGTGGTCGCTGCCGTATTCGAAGCCGCCGGTGGCCACGCTGCACAGGTCGGGCTTCAGCGCGGCGAGCATCGCGGGGGCGCTTTCGAAGCACGGCACGCCCAGGCGCCGGCCGGCGGCCTCCGCGCGATCGCGGAGGATGTCGCATACGCCGGCCAGTTCGGCGAGCGGGTCGGCCTTGTACATGTCCGCATGACGGTTGCCGATGGGGCCCATGCCGATGACGCATACTTTGAGCATCAGCGCACGATTCCTCTCCGTCGGGCCGGCTTCGGCGCGGGGTAGCGGTATTCGGCCATCGCCGGCGCAAAGAAATCAAAGTAGTTCACGCCCTTATCCTGCTTCCACCGCCCGACCGCGTCGCGCCGGACGATGATCCGGGCCAGGTCCAGGCCGAGGAATTCCTCCAGGCGGGCCAGGGTCTTCTTTTGGCGGAGGATGAAGTCCTCGAAACGCACCTCGATCCAGTTCGCGGGCTTCGGCGTGGCCTTGACGATGTCGTACTGGTACTTCCACGAGATGGCGCGCCGGAGCATGATGTCTTTCGTCCTGGGATACCGGATGCCGAAGTCGGCCAGGTCGTCGGTCAGGTGACCCCCGATGATGCAGTCGCGCGGGTTGCGGATCCAGAAGATGTACTTGATCTGCGGAAACATCCGGACGATCCAGGGATAGACCAGCGCCGTCTCCGGGATTTTCCAGCCGCGCGCCGCGGACTTGTCGTTCAGGACGGACTTCAGATAGGAGCGAATCAGCGACTGGAATTTCTCGGGGACCGGCATCGTGTGCAGCCGGCTGAAATCCCACTCCAGGCCGCCTTTCCAGGCCACATAGCGGGCCATGACGCGGCAGGCCTGGTACATATCCTGGGGCGGCAGCAGGTCGCCGGCGTCGTTGAGCATGTTGCCCATGTAAACGCCGCTGGCGTAGAGCGTGTGGGAAATCGCCCGGGTTCCCGAATGTCCGCGACCGATGATCGTGATCAACATGATCGGCTGTCTAAAGTTTTTTCGCGCCGCGCTGGGTCTGAAGTTCCTTCTCTTGGGCCGCCTTGCCGGCCTTGGGCGATCCGATATGCAGAGTCTCGTACGCCTGCTTGGAAGTCTTGAACGGCCCGCCGCCCTTGGCGTGCCAGCTTGCGTGCCACTCCAGGTTCGTATAGATGGGGTTCTTCCGCCCGCTTTCTTTCTCGCGGCGGGCGATGTGCGCCTTCATGCGCTCTTCGAGCATCTTCACCACGGCCGGCTCGGTTTTGGCCACGTTCCGGTTCTCCTGCGGATCGGTGATCAGGTTGTACAGCTCCACCTCCGGCTTGAAATGGAAGTCCGGCTCGAGCGCGTGGATCAGCTTCCACTCCGGCGTCCGCCAGCCGTGCTTGCGCATCCAGGTGCACTCGGTGATGTAGAACTCCGGCTCCGGCGTCCGCTCGCGGCCCTCCAGCAGCGGGACCAGGCTGCGGCCGTCGAACTTGATCCGCGTATTGATGCCGAGGAGATCGAGGATCGTCGGCGTGACGTCCTTCATCTGGCAGATGTCGGCGAAGCGCCCGCCCGCCGGAACCTTCCCGGGCAGGACGAACGCCAGCGGGATGTGCAGCGTGCAGTCGTAGATGCCGTGGTGGTCGAAGAAGCACTCGTGGTCGTACAGCGTCTCGCCGTGGTCGGCGTCAATCACCACCAGCGTGTCCTGCTCCAGCCCCAGCGCGCTCAGGCTGGCGAAGATGTTGGCGATGGACGCGTCCATGTACGCCAGCGCCCCGTCGTACTGCGCGATGATGTAATCCTTGTCCGTGCAGCCCGGCGGAAACCAGGTGGCGAAGAAGTCGCAGAACGGCTTGAACTTCATGACCGGGTCGAGCGAGTGGTTGCGCTTGTTGAATTCGTCACCGCCGTAGAACATCCGGTCGAACGGCTGCGGCGGCAGGTAGGGAGCATGCGGGTCCATGTGGCGCAGGAAGAGGAAGAACGGCTGCTTGCCGCCGGCCAGGCGCTTCAGTTCCGGAATCGCCACGGCGTTCAGGTTCTCGGCCTTGTGGCTGCGCCCTTCCGCCCACGACCCCCAGCCGGAGAAGTCGAAATACTTCTGAAATCCGCGCGACGCCACGTTACCGCTGAAGCCGACGCACGACGTCGCGTAGCCTTCCTTGCCCAGGATTTCCGCCAGCGTCTTCAGCTTCTTGAGCAGCCCGCCTTGGTGCCGCAGCGCCACCACATCCATGCCGAAGGTGTCCATCCCTGTGAACATCGAAGTATAGCCGGGCGTCGTCGGAATGTGCGGGCTGAAGACGTTCTCGAAGACCGCCCCGGCCGACATGAACTTGTCCAAGTGCGGCGTCGTCAGCCGGGGATAGCCGTACACGCTCATGTGGTCGGCGCGGATGCTGTCAATTCCGATGAGGAGCAGATTCGTCTTGCGTCCCATATTTATCGCCTCCTTGTCCTTCATTCCGGAATGGTCGCCACCTGCGTCACCGAGACCGCTGGCGCTGGTGGCCGGAGCAGCCCGCGACGAGCAAGCGGACGAAGCCCCGGATGCGGATGTGAACCGCTCCCAAGCCGGCTACCGTGCGCCCAGCGCCTTGAGGCAGGCGTTCATGTAGCCATAGCTCTCCGCAGCGATGATGTCGCGGCGCGCCAGCTCGTACTTGCCCGCGCCGATCACCTCCAGGCACACCGGCCCGGCGTACCGGCCCGAGACCATCGCCTGGAAGTACGCGCGCAGGTCAATGTCCCCGCGGCCGCAGGCCTGGTCGCACGGCTCGCCGGGACCGGGCCCGGCGCCCTTGCAGTCGCGGATGTGAATGTGCCGCACGCGCGCCAGCACCTCCGAGAGCGCCTGCGCCGGGTTCTCGCTCGCGCGGTAGATGTGGCTTGGGTCCATATCTATCCCGAACGCGGGGGAGGTGATCTTCGCCATCGCGCGCTTCGTCGTGGGCGTGTTGAAGATGGACTGGCCGACGTGCGCCTTGCAGCAGAGCGTCACGCCGTACCGCGCCGCCTTCTCGGCCATCCGGGCGATCAGGCCGGTCTGGCGCACAAGGTCCTCCTCGACGCCCGACTTGCCGCCGGGCCCGATGTTGATCAGCGGCACGCCGATCCCTTGGCCCGCCTCGAACGCCTTCGTCAGCCGCTCCTCGTCCAGCGAGGCCACCTCCATGCTCAGCAGCGCCAGTTTGTGCTCCGCCGCCAGCGCCCGGATCGCCGCCGCCTGCGACCGCCAGTTGTCCAGCTCCAGGTGCTCGCACATGCCCTTGATGGCCGAAAGCTCGATCCCGTCGTAGCCGGCCCAGGCAATATGCTGAAACGCCGTCGCCAGGTCGTGCCCGACGTACAGCACCGAATTCACGCCCAGTTTGATCATCGCCGCTCCCTTGATCAGATATTTTCAACCGTGGGGTCGCCGTGAATGGGCGGCAGCGGCTTGGGCCGCACCAGCGCGCCGCCGTTCTCGTACGACTCGATCACCGACCAGATATACTCCAGCGTCGCCAGCGCGTCGCGGCCCGACGCCCGCAGCGATTCGCGCGGCGTCCCGTTGGCCAGGTCCTCCAGGAATGCGTGGATCCGGCGCGGGAACGTCGCGCCGAAGTCCTTGATGCCGGTGTCCATGACCTCCGGCGTCGGCCCCTGTCCCAGGCCGAACGTCTGACCCGGCTTCGGCGCGGGCCAGTACGTCAGCTTCTCCGTGCAGTTCTCGATGCAGAACGTCCCCTTGCTCCCGGCCACCTCGCAGCTCCACCAGCCGCCGAGTCCCCAGGCCGCGTCGCCGCGCTGGCTGAGCAGGTAGCCCACCGTCTTGTTGGCGAAGGAGACGTGCACGCTGTTCACCGACAGGAGCAGGTCTCCCTTGTTTTTGCGGAAGCCGGGCTTGGTGCTGAACGACTGCACGTGCGTGATGTCGCCGCAGAAGTGCCGCATCACGCTGAACGGGTGCGTCAAGAACGCCTTCATGTGCGCGTACGGCTGGTTGAAGCGCGGCGTGTCCTTGAACGAGTAGGTCGCTTCGCCGCCGTGGAAACCCATCTTGAACAGCAGGTAGATCGTCTCGCCGATCCGTCCGTCGCGCATGTACTTTTTCGCGCACTCCGCCGTCTCGGTGAAATAGTGGTTCAAGTTGCAGCCGAGGTAGAGCTTCTTCTCCGCGGCGTAGCGGACCATCTCGCGCGCCTCGCCGATGTCGTTCGACAGCGGCTTCTCGCAGAGCACGTGCTTGCCCGCGGCGAGCGCCTCCATCGCCGGCTCGAAATGCCAGCTCCCGTTCTCGTATCCGCCGGTCGTCACGTCCACCACGTCCAGTTCCTCGTTCGCCAGCATATCCTTCAGGCTGTAGTAAGCCTTCACCCCATGCGCGGCGGCCGCCGCGTCCGCCCTTTCCTTCACCACGTCGCACACCGCCGTCAGCTTTGCCAGCGGGTCCTGCTTGTAGCTCGCCGCGTGCGTCTTGCCGATGCCGCTCATCCCGACCAGGCCCACGCGGATCGGGGTCTTCAGTTTCTGTTGATCCTTGCGGGGCGCGGTTTTCGCTTTCTGCTGATCCTTCACGGGATTCTCCCTTCCAGATTGAAAAAATCGGCCGCGAGCGCGTTACTATACTCCTGCGCGGCGGGAAACGTCAACCGCTCCGGCCCTGCGCGAGGCGCGGCATCGCAATCAGGTCGTCCTCTTGCAGTCGGGCGGAGCGCGTTGAGGAGAATCCCCTTCCCTCTTTTCAGCAAATCCCGCGCTCCGCCAGTTGCGCGCGGAGGCGCTGCACGCAGATGTCGAAAGACCACTGGCCGGTGGGCAGATGGATGTCGGGGGCGGCGGGCGCTTCGTAGGATGCGGAGATGCCGGTGAAGTCGGCGATCTCGCCCGCGCGCGCCTTGCGATAAAGGCCCTTGGGGTCGCGCCCTTCGCAGACGGCGAGCGGCGCGTCCACGAAGACCTCCAGGAACCGATCGGCGCCGATGATGCGCCGCGCGTCGTCGCGGTTGCGCTGGTGCGGCGAGATGAAGGCGGTGATGACGATGACGCCGGCGTCGTTGAAGAGGCGCGCGACCTCGGCCACGCGCCGCAGGTTTTCGGCGCGGTCCTCCGGCGCGAAGCCGAGGTCGCGGTTCAGCCCCTGGCGAACGTTGTCGCCGTCAATGACATAGCACAGGCGGCCGTCGTCGAAGAGGCGCTTTTCCAGGGCGTACGCCAGCGAGGACTTGCCCGACCCGCTCAGGCCGGTCATCCAAAGCGTCACCGCCTTTTGGCCGAGCAGGCGCGTGCGGTCGGCAGCGGCGACATGCCCGCTCTGCGCGACGATGTTCCGGCTTGCGGGCGCGCGTTCGTCCGCAGCGGCGGTCACGCCCCGGTGCAGCGCGCGCTCGATGATCATCCCCGCCCCGACAGTCCCGTTCGTCTGCGGATCAATGAGAATGAACCCGCCGGTGCGGCGGTTGCGGGCGTATTCGTCGTACATCAGCGGCTGATGGGTCTCGATCTCGACGCGGCCGATTTCGTTCAGGCCCAGCTCCGAGGCGTCCTGCCGGTGCAGGTCGTTCGGGTCAATGCGGTAATGGAGCGAGGCGACGTGCGCGGGGAGGACGCGGGTGGTGTGCTTGATCTGGTACGCGCGGCCGACGTGCAGCGGGCGCGTGTCCATCCAGACCAGCATCGCCTCGATGCGCTGATCCATGCGCGGCAGGTTGGCCGGATGAACGAGCATGTCGCCGCGACTGACGTCGCGGTCGTGTTCCAGGCAGAAAGCGACGGACATCGGCGGGAAGGCGTAAGGGAGGTTGCCGTCGCGCGTGACGATGCGCGTGATGCGGCTGCGGAGGCCGGAGGGAAGGACGGTCACCTCGTCGCCGACGCGCGCGACGCCTCCGACGATTTGCCCGGCGTAGCCGCGGAAGTTTGAATCGGGCCGCAGGACGTACTGCACCGGGAATCGAAAGTCAATCAGGTTCTGGTCGCCGGCGATGTGTGCCGTTTCAAGGTGGTTGAGCAGCGTGGTGCCGTCGTACCAGGGCATGTTCGGGCTGCGCTCGACCACGTTGTCGCCGACCAGCGCGCTCAGCGGGATGAAGACGACATCCTTCAGCGCCAGCTTGGGGGCGAACGCGCGGAAGTCGTCGCAGATGCGGTCGAATACGGAGCGGTCGTAGCCGACCAGGTCCATCTTGTTCACGGCCGCCACCACGTGCTGCACGCCGAGCAGTGAGGCGATAAAGGCGTGGCGCTTGGACTGCTGCAGGATGCCCTTCTGCGCGTCAATCAGGATGACCGCCATCTGCGCGGTGCTGGCGCCGGTGACCATGTTGCGCGTGTACTGCTCGTGGCCGGGCACGTCGGCGATGATGAACCGCCGCCGCGCCGTGGCGAAGCAGCGGTACGCCACGTCAATGGTGATCCCCTGCTCCCGCTCGGCTTTCAGGCCGTCGGTGAAGAGCGAGAAGTCCATCCCGCGCCCCTTCTTCTCGGAGGCCTTCCGCACGGAGGAGATGTGGTCCTGGTAGAGCGACTCGCTCTCGTAGAGCAGGCGGCCGATCAGCGTGCTCTTGCCGTCGTCCACGCTGCCGACCGTGGTGAACCGGAGCAGTTCGATCTGTTCGTATTGCCGCAGCAGGCGGTCGAAGTCCATATCAGAAGTACCCCTCCCGCTTCTTCTGCTCCATGGAGCCGTCCATGTCGTGGTCAATGATGCGGGTGATCCGTTCGGAGTACCGGGCGGACTGGAGCTCGCCGATGATCTCGGCCACGGTCTTTGCGGTGGAGGGCACGGCGCCGGTGCAGGGGTAGCAGCCGAGCGTGCGGAAGCGGCACATCACTTTCTGCGGCTTTTCGCCGGGGTTCAAGCGCGTGGCCTCGCCGACGGGGATGAGCTGCTCGTCGCGCACGACCATCTCGCGCTCGGCCGCGAAGTACATCGGGACGACGGGGATCTTCTCGATGTGGATGTAGAGCCAGACGTCGGTCTCGGTCCAATTCGAGATGGGGAAGACGCGGATGCTCTCGCCCTTGTTGATGCAGCCGTTGAACAGGTTCCACAGTTCGGGCCGCTGGTTCTTGGGGTCCCACTGGCCGTAGATGTCGCGGAAGGAGTAGACGCGCTCCTTGGCGCGGGAGCGTTCCTCGTCGCGCCGGGCCCCGCCGAAGGCGGCGTCGTGCCGGCCGAGCCGGAGCGCCTCGAGGAGGGCCTGAGTCTTCAACTGCGCGCAGCACTTAATCGTGCCCCAGTCCCAGGGATTAGCGCCCTGCCGGATGGCTTCCTCGTTCTTGAACACGCGCAGCTCTGCGCCGATCTCCCGGCAGAAACGGTCTCGGAACTCGTACATCTCCGGGAACTTCATCCCGGTATCCACGTGCAGGAGCGGAAACGGAATGCGGCCGGGGTGGAAGGCCTTCTGCGCCAGGCGGACCATCACCGAGGAGTCCTTCCCCACGGAATAGAGCAGGACCGGGCGTTCGAACTCCGCCGCCACCTCGCGGAAGATATGGATGCTCTCGGCCTCCAGCGTGCGCAGGTAGCTCAACGAATATTTTTCATCGCGCGGCACGGAATCATCTCCAGCGTCGTCATTGATCCGGGAAGATGGAGGTCGCGCTGCGTATGATATCACAAGTCCAAATCGAATAGAAACTAAGGCATTTTCTGGAGAAACAGCTCTGCGGAAGGTTATGGTCGCGCCGCCTCGGATTTGACAACCGGACGCGCCGTGGAATAGCATGAACGGTGCGGATATTCCGGTTCCTCCCGCCCCTTTCCAGGCTGAAGCTCATGCCGCAGAATAACGTCGCTCCGGCTTTCAACTCCGACCTGGCCGCGTCGTTGCGCGCGGAGATGGACCGCTGCGCCAAGTGCGGCCAGTGCCGCTCCTTCTGCCCCGTGTTCATCGAGACCGGCGACGAGGCCGGCGTCGCGCGCGGCCGGATCAGCCTGGCCGAGGCGCTGCTCGACGGCCGCATCGGCTACTCGAAGCGGTTGCAGGAGAGCTTCAGCCTGTGCCTCGACTGCCTGCGCTGCGACGCGGACTGCCCCAGCGGCGTCGCGCACGAGCTGATCCTTCAGGCCGTGCGCCAGGGAATGGCCAGGGACATCGGCGCGCCGCGGCTGGCGCGCTTTGCGCTTCGGCATCTGCTGACGCGGCCGCGGCTTTTTGAGACGGCGCTCCGCGCTGGCGCAAGAATCCAACGGCTTCTCCCTGAGACGCATCTCCCACCGGTGCGGCACCTGCCGCTCTTCCTGGCCCGCGGGGCCCGAATCCCGCGGCTCGCGCCGAAAACCGCGCGGCGGCAGTTCCGGGAAATGCGCGCGCGGAGGGAACCTTTAAAACCATCCAAAGGGCGCGTGGCCATATTCACCGGCTGCCTCATCAACGCGGTCTACCCGGAGGTCGCCGCCGACCTCGCGGCGGTGCTCGAACGGATCGGGTACGAGCCGGTCCTGCCGCAGGGCCAGACCTGCTGCGGCGCGCCGCTGCTGAATTTCGGTGAGGTCGCCGCGGCGCGCCGCGTGGCCGAAGTCAACCGCCGCGCACTGGCCGAGAGCGGCGCGCAAAGCGTCCTGGCGCCCTGCGCGGCATGCGGTCACACCTTGAAGTCCACATATCCCCGGCTGCTCTCGGCGGATTGGACCGGCGGAAAATTCCGCGTTCTGGACGCAGTGGAGTTCCTCGCCGCCGCGGAACTCGGGCCGGTTGCGCCGCTGGCGAAGAAGGTCGCGTATCACGATCCGTGCCAACTGCGGTGGGGACAGCAGATCGCACAGCAGCCGCGCGACCTGCTGCGCCGGTGCGCCCGTTACGTCGAGATGCCCGGCGCGGAGCGCTGCTGCGGAGGCGGCGGCGCGTTCAGCCTGTTCCATCCCGACATCGCCGCGAAAATCGCCGGCCGCAAAGTTCGCTCCATCCGCGAAAGCGGCGCCGAGGTCGTCGCGACGGCCTGCCCCGGTTGCATGCTGCTGCTCTCCGCGCACCTGCCCGAGCCGCCCCTTCATGTGGTCCAAATCCTGCGCCGTGCGATGGATGAGCGCACGGGATCGGAGTCAGCGTAGCGCGGGCATCATGCCCGCGGAGGCGGACGATCTCCACCCTCTCCGCGAAAACCAGAGCGTGCAACATGCCGGGCGCATTTTGCACTTTGCATTCCACTCCTTCTTGACGCGCCGGGAGCCAGGCCGTACGATTGCGGCATGAGCGAGCCGCCGGAGTTGATCGTCGAGGAGTTGACCGCCGGGCCGGAGCACGAGAGGCTCCGGCTCGACAAGTTCCTCAGCCTGGCGTTTCAGGATTACTCGCGCTCGTTCCTCCAGCGCGCAATCCGCGAGGGCCGCGTGACGGTGCGCGGGCGGACGGTCAAGCCGAGCGCCCTCGTGAAGGCCGGCGACGCGATCCGAATCGCCATCCCGCTCCTCGCCGAGGACCACCTCGATCCGGAGCCCATCCCGCTCGCGATCCTTTACGAGGACGAGCATTTCCTGGCCGTGAACAAGCCGCCCGACCTTGTGGTCCATCCGTCGCGCGGGCACGCGCGCGGGACGCTGGCCAACGCCCTGCTCTACCATTGCCGGGAGCGCGTGTCGGACCTGAACGGCCCGCTGCGGCCGGGGATTGTGCACCGGCTTGACCGCGACACCTCCGGCGTGATCCTCTGCGCGAAGACCAACGCCGCTCACGCCGCGCTCGCGGCGCAGTTCAAGGATCGGCGCGTTCGGAAGGAATACCTGGCGGTGGTGCGGGGCGCGATGGAGCACGACAGCGGAGAGATCAGCCTGCCCATCGGCCGCGACCCGCGCCTGCGCCAGAGGATGCGCGTGTGTCTCGATCCCCCCAGGGATTCGGCGCGCAAGCCGGGCGCGATCAGCGCGCGGCCGGCGGTCTCGCGGTTCTTCGTCGAGGAGCGCTTCGAGCGGTTCACCCTGCTGCGCGTCGAGCCGCTGACCGGGCGCACGCACCAGATCCGCGTCCACCTGAGCGCCGTGCGCCACCCGGTGGTCGCCGATGCGCTCTACGGCGGGGGCGAAGCCCTGTACCCTTCGGAAGTTCTCGGAAAGGAAAAACCCGCTGAGGGAACCGCTCCCCGCTCCGGCGCGCGCAGCGGGGCGGAGGAAACGCCGCTGATCGCCCGCCAGGCGCTTCACGCGCGCTCGATTCGCTTCAGCCACCCGGCCACCGGCGCGGCGATGACCTTGACGGCCGAGCCGCCGGAGGACATCCTGGCGTTGATCGCCGCGCTCAGGTCCGCGCGCTGCGGTTGAGAGGAAACGACGAAGTTGGGTGGCGAGCGATGAAGCAGTTCTTCATCGTCCGACACTCATTTGAAATCTCCGCTCTGCGGGTCACGTCGCAACAGGAGCATGTCGTCCGGTCCCTTCATCGGCGTCTTTCCAACTTGTGCAACCGGCCGGTAGCGGCTCATAATCCATCGGTAAAGCTGCTGGCCGAAGTCCTTGCCGAAGAATAGCCGGCCGTACTCTGGCGTGGGGCGGTAGACTAGCAGGATGTAGTCGGGCGGATGGCGCTCGTAGGACTCGGTCATGTTTTCATCGCCGAATGCTTCCAGCTCCACGCCCAAGTAGGTCGTGTACGGCGTCGGGTTGGTTCGGCGGCTGAGGTAGTTGATGATGACGCCTTCGGGCAGGACGGCCAGCGTCTGCGAGCGCCCAACATTTGCGTCAATCATCTTCAGGCCGAGGGCGACGCCTGATCCTTCTCGCGGGAGAGCAGTGAACGCATCGGCGCCTGAGCCGACCTCGTTTCTGCAGAGCGCAAGGATATCCGCGGTGATGTCGAAGTGCCAATAGGCGGCGGCCAGTATCAGCATCAGGGCCGGCGCGCGAAACCCGCTTCCGAAGCCGCCCATGCGGTCGAGCGCCTGGGGCGCCCAGTCCACCAGGGCCAGGATCATTAGGACGCCCGAGGGCAACGCGAGCACGAAACCGTAGTCCTGTATTCGGCTGATGAGAAGCATCTTGGACAGCAGCGCCAGGCCAAAGACTGCGGTCGTTACGGTCAGCGCCGCCCGCGCGCCGCGGTCGGGAGCGCGGCGGTTTCTGATAAACCACGCGAGGGCGGCCGCCGCAAGGAGAACCATGAACAGCGGCCAGGGGCGCGCGATCCAGTACCAGAAGACTTTGTCGTAATTCCACCACATCAAGATTGCCGAAGCTACGAGGAGGGCCGCGGCGAGTGGCAGGCGGTACCGGCCGACTCGCCGGCAGGCCAGCATCAGCATCGCGCAAGGGATGAGCAGCTCCGCGTACCCGGCTGCCGATCGCAGCATGATGGCGAGGTTGTGGGCCACGTCGTTAGTGCCCATGCCCACCTTGTAGTGCGGCAGGCTGGTGATCCGAGAGTTGAAGAGGTAGCACCAGGATCCGAGCACTCCGCGAAGGGCTTCGTGCGAGGGCATGGCCAGACAGAGGAGCGCCCACGCGGCCAGCGGCGGCAGCGCCGCCAGCCCGGCAAGATTCACCGCCGCCCGCGCCAGCCGCGCCGCGGTGAACCGGTGCGCCCAGGCGGCGAGGAGGAATCCCGCCGCCACGGCCGGGGCCGCGCCCACAAACATCTCCGGCTTCGTCAGGAATACCAGGCCGACAGCCAACCCCGCCGCCGATGCCCAGAGCGGCGACGGCCGCTCGTGGTAACGCGCCATGAAGTAGACCGCAGCCACCCCCAGGATCAGGCCGTGCGTCGCCGAATGCGTATAGGGGCAGACGAAGTTGAAATTGGCCATGTTAATGTACCGGGGGAAGGCGAACAGCAGCAATACGATCACGCAGGCGACCGTCGCCCCAAGCCGGCTGCCGATGCGCTTCAAAATGGCGTAGAGCAGCGCCAGCAGCACGCCTAACAGCGCCAGGTTAACCAGAACCAGCGTAAGCAGACTCACGCCGAACAGGCGGAACATTGCGGCATTAAAATAGGGCGATAGCGGACCGAAGAGTGAAGCTAAGTCGCGGTACAGCACCTTGCCGCTGAGGATCTGCCAGGGGAAGTACAGTTCCCTCCCGAAGTCTATCAGAGGGTCCGGCCACGTGCCCCACGTCCGCCAGGTCATCACGGCCATGGTCGCCGCGATCAGCGCCGGGCCGGCCCAAACCGCGACTTTCTGGGATTGCACCGCTCCGGTCTTCGGGGCTTCGAATTTCATCATCTTCCGCCTGGCAAGCGCCCCCGCTGCCGGAGAACCCTGCCGGCGCGGCAGGCTACCGGACGCGAACCGGCTTGCCGGTCTCGGCCGAGGCGGTGCAGGCATCCTGGTACGCGCGGGCGCGAACGCCGTCCTCGAACGTGGGCGCCTCGGGCGTGCCGGACCGGATGGCGTGGATGAAGCGCGTGAAAATTGTCCTCTCAGGCGCCTTCGCCGGCAGTTCGTTCCAGAGCAGGTTGCGCGCGTGGAATTTCTCCAGGCAGACCTGAAGCTTGTTGCCCCCGGCGTCGGTGTCCACCACCAGGCCGCCGCGGTCGCCGAAGACGCGCAGCCGCAGGCAGTTGGCGTGGCCGGTGGCCCAGCGCGTCGCGTGGATGACGCCCAGAGCGCCGGAGGTGAACTCGGCCGTGGCGAAGAAGCTGTCGTCCGCGTCGAGCCGGTAGCCTTTCCACGTGTTCCGCGGCACGCCCTTGGGAAAGCTCTTCATCGAGCAGTGCAGCGACGCGATGTCGCCGACGACGTACGTGGCGAAGTCCAGGATATGGCAGCCGATGTCCGCGAGCGTGCCGCCGCTGTGGCTGCGGCTCATCCGCCAGAGCCAGGCGGAGGAGTTATGCCAGTCGCCCCAGATGTCGTTGGCGAGCCAGCATTGCAGGTAGCTGGCCTCGACGTGCCGGATCGCGCCCAGTTCCCCGTCGGCGACGAGCTGCCGGGCGCGCTCGAGCGCCGGAACGGCACGGTAGGAGAAGTTGATCATGTGGATTTTCCCCGAGGCGCGCGCGGCGCGGAGCATGCGCCCGGCTTCGGCGGACGAGGTCGCAATCGGCTTCTCGCAGAGGACGTGCAGCCCTTTCCGGAATGCCGCCAGGGAGACCTCGCAGTGCGCGGCATCGCTGGTGACCACCGAGACCGCGTCCAGCGATTCCTTCGCGAGGAGTTCGCGGTAGTCGGCGTACACCGCCGGGACCGCGTGCTTCGCCGCGAACGCCTCCGCCGTTTTCCGGATCACGTCGCAGCAAGCGGCGATGCGCACGTCCGGATCCTTCTTCAGAGACGCAGCATGGGTGTTCGCCATTCCGCCGGTGCCGATGATGGCTACGCGGATTGCGTCCATATTCTCCTTCTCCTTTCGGCCGTGAACTTTAACTACCAAGGCACCCCGTCGCCAGGAACCACAAGACTCCTGTCAGAGTCAGTACTTCAAGTCGTTCCTGGTGTCTTGGTGCCTTAGTGGTGAATACAGGACTCAGCATTTCTCCAGCGGCGTCGGCGCCTGGCCATACTGGGTCGGCGGGCAGCCGCTCGGCGCGGCCCATCGGCAGGCGTTGGCGATCACGCGCTGCACTTCCGGCTGAGAATAGATCGGGAACGTCTCGTGGCCGGGGCGGAAATAGAAGATCCGCCCGATGCCCCGGTTGAAGCAGCAGCCGCTGCGGAAGACGTCGCCGCCCTGGAACCAGCTCAGGAACACGATCGCGTCGGGCGCGGGGATGTCGAACCGCTCGCCGTACATCTCCGTGTGCGGGATCTCGAAATGCGGCGGCAGTCCGGCGGCGATCGGATGGTTCGGCTCGACGACCCAGATGCGCTCCTTCTCGCCGATTTCGCGCCAGCGCAGGTCGCATGACGTGCCCATGAGCTTCCTGAAAATCTTGCTGAAGTGGCCGGAGTGCAGCACAATGAGCCCCATGCCGCCGAGGACGACGCGCTGGTGGACGCGCTCGACAATCTCGTCCTTCACCTCGCCGTGCGCCGCGTGGCCCCACCAGATCAGCACGTCGGTCGCCGCCAGCGTTTCCTTCGGGAGCCCGTGCTCCGGCTCGTCGAGCGTCGCCGTGCGCACCTCGAAGTCCGGCTCGGCGCCCAGCGCCTTGGCGATGGCGGCGTGCATGCCCTTCGGATAGACCGCCCGCGACGGGTGCTTCGCATCGCGCTCGTGCCGGAACTCGTTCCAGACTGTGACGCGGATCCTGCGATTCATGGCGCTCCCTCCTTGTCAAAAACGAGGCGATATTACGCGCTTTGCCCCGCGCATGTCAACCTAACTTGCGCCCCGGCGCCGCCTCCGATAGAATCTGTGGGGTGCGCCGCGCGGCGGTTCCTGGAGCGCAAGGGCCATGAAGATCGGCGTGATGTCGGATTCGCACGACAATCTGCCGGCGATCCGCCGGGCGCTGGCGCGCTTCGAAGCCGAGGGCGCGGAGGCCGTCATCCATGCCGGAGATTTCGTCGCGCCGTTCTCCATCAAGGAATTGCTGAAATTCAAGGGCGCCGTTTACGGCTGCTTCGGGAACAATGACGGCGAGAAGGCCGGCATCCGCGCCCTCTGGCCGGCGGTGGCCGAGCCGCCCTGCGAACTGCAACTCGGCGGACGGCGCATCCTGCTGACGCACGACGAGGCGGCGCTGCAGAAAACGCCGGAACTGCTCCGGCGCGCCGAGGTCGTGATCTTCGGCCATTCGCACCAAGTCGTCCCCGGCGAGCGCAGCGGCGGCGGCCCGGTGCGGCTGAACCCGGGCGAATGCGGCGGCTGGCTGACCGGCCTGAGCACGGTGGCGATCCTCGATACCGCGACGCTCGACGTGCGCATCCTGGAAATCTGACGGCCTGAGCTGAAGGCCGATGGCCGGCCGCCCTGTATGGTAAGGAAAGAGCGTGAAGCTGCAGCGCATTCTGCTCTCAGGTCTCGCCGTCCTGGCGCTCCTCACCGGCTGCGTCGAGCGCACGCTGATCCTGCGTTCCGATCCGCCTGGCGCAACGGTGGTCGTCAACGGCGACGAAATCGGCGTCGCCCCGGCGAAGCTTCACTTCGAGACCTACGGCACTTACGAGGTCGTCATGAGCGCCCCGCACCATCGTCGGCTGCGCGCCCTGGTGCCGGTGCGGCCGCCCTGGTACGAAAAGATTCCGTTCGACCTCTTCTACGAAACAGCCTGGCCCGGCACGGTTCGCGACGAGCATCTCGTGACGCTCAAGCTCGAGCCGTTCCCGGAAGACGAAGCCGCCGGCGCCGGCCTCGATGAGCGCGAGCAGCAACTCCAGCAGCGCGTCCTCGAAGGCGCCCAGCCCGCGCCGCAGCCGCCGCCGGAAGGAAAGTAACCTTGCCGCCGCCATCTGACCGCGAACTGCTCCGTTCCATCTACCGCCGCCTCGACATCGAAGGCCTGCTTGAAGATCATCCCGGCCTGACACGGGAGAAAGTCGTTGACCTCTTCCGGCGGTTGAGCGCGCCGCGGGAACCGGACGGGAAAACGCCTCCGGCCCGGCGCGGCGCCGCCGCTCCCGCCTGCGATGACAAGGGCAGCCGTCCGCCGAAGCCGGGGCGCCTGATCCTCTGCACCGACGGCGGCTCGCGCGGCAATCCCGGGCCGGCCGGCTTCGGCGCCGTCCTCCTCGATGACTCCGGCCGCGTCGTGCGCGAACTTTCGGAATTCATCGGCCAGGCCACGTGCAACGAGGCGGAGTATCGCGCGCTCATCGCGGCGCTGCAGGCGGCGCGCGAACTCGGCGCCCGCGACCTGCTCATCCGCGCCGACAGCCAACTGCTCGTGCGCCAGCTCAGCGGCCAGTACAAGGTCAGGAGCCGCAGCCTCATGCCGCTGGCCCTTCGCGCGCGGCGCATGCTCGATCAGTTCGCCTCCTGGAAGGCGCAGCACGTCCCGCGCGAAATGAACGCCCGCGCCGACGCCCTCGCCAACGAAGCGATGGACCGCGGCGCCTTACCCGCCGGTTGAAGCCGGCCCGAGTTTACCCTATCATAGAAGGGCGGAGCCTCGCGCGTTCTCTTGGAGATGGGCCAAAGCGATGAAGAAGTATTCGGTGGCGGTCGTAGGAATCGGGCTGGTCGGAAGCCGCATTCTGCAGGTTCTGCGAGAGCGGCATTTCCCGGCATCGAGCGTCAAAGTGCTCGCCCGCACGGCGCGCACGGAGACGGTGGACGGCGTGGATTACCCCGTCGTGCCCGCGTCGGCGGAGGCGTTCGACGGGGCGGACATCGCGCTGTTCGCCGGCACCGAGGGCGCCAGGGGCGCCTCGCAGCTTTACGGCTGGGAAGCGGTCAGGCGCGGCTGCGTGGTGATTGATAACGGAGACGATTTCCGCATGGACCCCCGCGTGCCGCTGGTGATTCCGGAAGTCAACCCCGAGGCGTTGCGCGCGAGCCAGGGGCTGATCAGCAACCCGAACTGCAGCACGATCCAGATGGTTGTGGCGCTGGCGCCGCTCCACCGCGCGGCCCGCATCCGGCGCATCGTGGTGACCACGTTCCAGTCCGTCTCGGGCACCGGCAGCGCCGCCGTCGCGGAACTCGAGAGTCAGGTGCGCGACGCGCCCGCGGGAAAACCTGCCCATCCCCAGCAGTACCCGCATCCGATCTTCGGCAACGTGATCCCCCAGGTGAGCACGCTGAAAGAGATCTATCCGGGCTATTACGGAGAGGAGATCAAGATGATCCGCGAGACGCGGAAAATTCTCTCCGAGCCGGAGCTGGCCGTGACGGCCACCTGCACGCGCGTGCCGGTGGCGCTGGCGCATTCGGAGGCGATCAACGTCGAGTTCGAGAGGAAACTGTCGGCAGACCGCGCGCGGGAAATCCTCGCCGCGTCGCCCGGCGTGATCGTCGTGGACGATCCGGCGAAGAGCCGTTACCCGATGCCGCTCGACGCGGCCGGGCGCGACGAAGTCTTCGTCGGCCGCATCCGCGAGGACCCGTCGCGCGCGAACACGCTCGACCTCTGGTGCGTCGCGGACAACATCCGCAAAGGCGCCGCGACGAACGCGATCCAGATCGCCGAGAAGATGATCGAAATGAAGCTGCTGAAGGGCGGCTAAGTACTGCATTTCATAAGTCCGAGTGGACTTATGAAATGCAGTACTCCACAGGGGCTTCGCCCCTATGGCGCTCCAAGACGCTCGTCGCAAGCTCGGCGCTGCGCCCGCTCGCGCCTGCGACT
>Ga0181539_1001297_pt1 | contig 27974 bp, 29 predicted proteins | sample PEATcosm2014_Bin_46_FD_119767 | JGI IMG/M metagenome (GOLD analysis project Ga0181539, IMG submission 119767) | Peatland microbial communities from MTU Mesocosm Facility, Houghton, MI, USA - PEATcosm2014_Bin23_60_metaG | ecosystem: Environmental > Terrestrial > Soil > Wetlands > Peat | place... | reverse complement strand
GTTGGCGCCCCTCGCCAGGAGAGATTGCGCTTCTCCTTTGGGCGGGATTCGAACCCGCGTCGACGACGTGACAGGCCGTCATCCTAGACCACTGAACGACCAGGGCGTTTACAACTCACAGACCCTAGGGCCAGTTTAAAGCCTTGCCGACCAGCAAAGAAAGCGCTACACAACCAACTCTCGTCAAGGTTAATTCTAATGAGGGAGAAACTCTCGCCGGGTTTTGGCAACCTGCAGACATCGACTGAGGCGGTAGATCGTGACTGATCTCGACGTGGCTTACGTCCCTACCCCCAAGGACATAGTTCGGCGGATGCTTCAACTAGCATCCTTACGGCGTGGGGAAACGCTATTCGACCTAGGCGCCGGAGATGGACGGATAATTATCGAAGGAGTGCGGCGTTTTGGGGCTAGGGCGGTGGGTGTTGAGATCGATCCAGAACGCATTATTCGAATTAGAGAACGATTGAACGCCACGAAGACGCAGGCAGAGCTGATTGAGGCGAACCTTTTCAGCGTCGACCTCTCATCCGCCGACGTAATCGCCATTTACCTCTCAGACTCAGCAAACGCGAAACTCGCACCAAAATTGAAAGCCGAACTGAAAGTGGGAGCACGAGTCGTCTCGTTAGATTATATGCTCCCCGGCTGGGTGCCCGAACGGGAGGTAGAAGTTAACACGAGCGGAATTACACGCAAATTATACTTGTACAGGATAAAATAACATTCTGAACTCCAGCTGTCGATATCAATTACAAGCCGGCTGGATTGGGTCACATTTTCCGGCGCTCAATTCGACGCTCGTATGCATTCTTTCCCTTACTCTTTTCATAAGCACCGCAGACACCTTAGGCCCTACCAAGTCTGAAACAATACTCGCTAGGGCATCACAGTGTTCGCACAAGTGAATTCAGCGTAGGTGAATGCACCTTGAAAGGTCCTTATATAAGTTACCAATTCTAGTCGGTGCTTTTGTAAATACATAAAGTCACGGCGCGCATCACCTAGGCTGGAGGTGAAGTTATGTCCAGGTTCAAACTGCTGCTCGCCGTCGCCGTGTTTCTGACCCTAGTCGCTGTAGTCTTGGCCACACGCAATGTTTACGCCGGAGATCCGGATGGGGGCGCGCACGGCATCATAGCAGCGTTCTTGTAAAGGCGCTGCTATGCGATCTCCCTACAACTTTCCCATGTTTTTTGCGAGAAAAATAACCTATTATATCTTAGGCACTAAGGGCGTTTTCCTGGAAAGGCCGCATAACATGCTTCGGACCGAGAAAGTAAGGTTAGCTGATTGGCACAAGAGAATTAGAGAGATAATCAAACAGCTTGACCGAACAAACATAAAGATACTTACGGCCATGTGGAAATCTGGCCCCCGTAACTTACTGGAAGTCTCTAGGAGAACGGGTATACCTTTCACTTCAGTTTACCACAGGGTGGCTAGACTTGAGGCGAAATCAAAGCGGCTTGTTTCCCTTATGCCGCAGGTTTCAAAACTTGGTTTAGTGAGAGTCGTTGTTCTAGTCACCGCTAATCTTGGCTCCGAAGATAGAGTGACTATGGCGCTTAAGGTTCCAAATTATTGGCGATCAGTGAACCGCTGCGAAGGGACGTTCACACACTTTTCGGTCCACCTAGTTCCATTCAAATTTCTGAAGCAGTTCAGAATCTACGTGAAGCGACTGATGGAATTGGACCTTATCACTAGATCTAGCATAATGCTCACTGGCGACTATATTCCAAACTTCCCCAACTTCGAAGACTATAATCCGGCGACCAACGAATGGGCGTTTCAATGGGGACGCTGGTTAGCCTCATTCAAGAAGAAACCGTCTCAAACAATCGAAGACCCAGCCAGCTACCTTATACTGGGAGACAAAAAGGACATGTTGATCGTGAAGGAGCTTCAGAAGAACGCTCGCAAGAGTTTCGCTGACCTCGCACCTTTACTGGGCATCTCACTGCAAGGAGTGAAGTACCACTACGACAAGAAGCTCGTCCCTACGGGGATAGTGAATTACTTCGGTTTCGATGTCTTTCCTTACCCTGAAGAAGTCTCAGCCTACCACGAGGTACTACTCAACTTCACCAACTCTCGAAACATGAATAGATTCTATTCAGCAATGGATGAATTCTTCTTTGTTCTTGGTGTCTCAAAGGTTCTCCGCCAGAACACCTTGCTTGTCAGGACATACACCCTCCAGACCCAGGTTCCCTCGTTGTTCACCTTTCTGTCGCAAATGGCGCGGGAAGGAGTGTTGGAGTCGTATTCGGCTGTTAGGCAGGACTTCATTGAAAGAGAAGTTCAAACAATCTCCTACGAGCTTTTCGAGCAAGACCAGGGCTGGATCTTCGATCTGAAGCAAAACCTGGCCGAGTTGTCGAAGTTGGCTCGAGTAACAACCGTGCGCAGACGCGTGTGATGTTGGTCCCGCGGGCCGGAGTTTCATAGAGTTCTGAACTCTATTTTGAATTCGCCGAACCTGGCAGCTCGGTTCTCCAGCGACACTCCGGTTTCCGTTGTTAGCCTAGTAGGCTGACATGGATGCGCCTTGGGCGCACACCTACAGCGTCTCCGTCACTCCTATGAAGAGGGACTCGGAAGCTCTACCAGGCTGAGCTACCGCGGGACCGAAGCAAAACCTCGGGCCGTATCCTATAAGCATTCACTGGCATTTTGCGCGTTCCCAAAAGTTTCCTTCCTACTAAGCGGGCGGGTTAAATTCATGAAGCATTTTCTCTCACCCAGTTGGTTCCGATGCCATTCAAGCGCACCTTTCGCGTGCATTGGGTTGACACTGACGTCGCAGGCGTGATGCACTTCACCAATTACCTCCGATACTTCGAAGCGTGCGAAGAAGAATTCTATAGTTCCATATCCCTACCGTTCAACGATGTTCGCGTAAAATATGGCATCATATTCCCCCGCGTTGAGGTTCATTGTCAGTATAAGGCGGCCTGCCGCTTCGATGATCTCTTTGAGGTAATTATGCGAGTGAGGGAGGTTGGTGAAAAGACGATCACGTACGACTTTCAAGCAATCCGACAACACGACGACAAAGTGGCGGCGGAAGGTTACATCAAGTGTATCGCAGTAAACTCAGAATGGAAACCTGTACAATTGCCCCCTGACTTAGCCAATAGTATTCGTGAAAAAGGAAAACAAGACTGACCCATTGCCGACGTGAGTGCACGGGATGAGTTTCGGAGAGGTTCCAAAGGATACCAGAAACGTAGTTATCGGCGCAGGGCCGTTAGCGGCTGGGCTTGGGTTCTACCAAGTGGCCATAGCGGTCTTTCTTCCTTTAGAAGGCATCTCAGTAACGAATCTCGGACTTCTCTTCAGCACACTCGGCTTAACTACCGTTGCGCTCAGCATTTCCTTCGCGATCCTTTCAGATCGGTATGGGCGAAAGGAGATCATGCTGATAGGATCTTCTCTCGGTGCAATTATGATCGTGGTTCCGGCTCTTACTTCGAATTTCCTCTTTCTGGAAATCTCAGCTGTATTCGGGGGTGCAGGTCAAGCGATGTACCTCGCAACATGGAATGCCTATCTCGCAGACACGACTCACGTCAGTGTTCGCGCAGAAACATTCAGTCTATCTTTCATGACTTTCACCATCGCGTCAGGAATAGGCACGTTTCTCCCAGCGTTTTTCCCGCTTTTCGGAACCGACCTGCTCACAGCGCACAAAATCACCTTCATCGCGCTTGGTCTTTTCGGGTTGGTAACAGCATTCACGGTGCACAGATGGGTGCTGAAGGTTAGGCCTAGATCACGCGAGGGAATACTTCCCCGGAAATCATTCGGAATCATCATGAAATTCTCCACCGCGAATCTGCTCATTGGTCTAGGAGCGGGCCTAATCATACCGCTCATACCAACGTGGTTCTACCTGCGCTTCAACGAAACCGATGTGTTTTCTGGTCCACTAATTGCATCAGCGAACATAATTATGGGTTTAACTGCAGTAGGCGCTCCTCGCATTGCTAGGCGAGTCGGCTTGGTTAAGGGAATTGTGCTGACTCAAGCGATGTCAACAATATTTCTGCTCGCTATTCCTTTCTGCCCTACGGCGATCGTTGCCGGAGTGTTCTACGTAATACGCGCAGTTCTCATGAATATGGCAAGCCCGCTCTCAGACACGTTCCTCATGAATATGATTGCTGAAGATGAACGCGCCATCGCTTCTTCCTTCAATGTTGTGCTATGGGAGCTGCCTAATGCCGCGAGCACTGTTGTAGGTGGTTCGTTACTAAACAATGGCAACCTGAGTCTCCCATTCTACCTGTGTGGGGTCCTCTACGTTACGTCAATCGCCCTCTTCTACACTATTTTCAGAAGAACCGAACAAACCAACCAAAAGAATCAATCATCAACTAGCTCTTAGATCGATCACACTTAACACAAAACACACGATGCTCTTCGTTCAATGCGCCGCAGAATTTGCACTTCCAACCAGACTTAACCATCGGACTCGGTTTGGCTTTCTTTTTTCCGCCCCTCAGTCCAAGAAATGAGAGCACTGCACCGAGGAATAGTAATTCAAAGCTGGCATATTGAAGCAGAGGACTGAGTACCGTTACAGTTTGGGTCGAATTCAGGCTGAAGATTATAGTGCGCGGGCTGTTATCCTGATTAGCGAACACGAAGTAGTAAGTCCCTGTAACGCTCGGTGACAGGGTGAAGTTGTATGAAACCGCTATGGGCTCGGCAAGAACTAGTACGCTCGGATGTCCCGTGCGCCATAACGAAAAGTTTCCTTCATTCATTACATAGAAAGCCACCTCAAGTCCCTCAGCAACCTGAAGCAAACCGACTACTTGACTTCCGCTATGCAAATCCTCGGAGACGAAGCTATAATTCGACGCTGGGACACTGTAAAGCGTAGGAGCCAGAATAACGGTCTCCGTAGTGTAGTGCGACGACAACCCCGTGAGGCCTGCTAATGGGGTTAGTACCTGCGTACCTTGCTCGAAAAGTAAGATTGCAACTACAATCATGAGTACACCGACGGTCAATGTCTTTCTTCGCATGCTGATCATCATCTAGCAGAGATGGGTTGGTGGATAAACGTTGAGTACGATTTGCCAGGGGTGATCGCGCTCTGAGGTCACGGTTAAGTTCCTACGAAGTTTCGGCGGACGGCTGTTCGGTAAGCATTCGATACAGTCTTTATCCCTCAGCCGGTTCTCCCGCGAGCTGCTTGGCCGTGCTCACTATTGTGAGTAACTCACGAGGCTTGGAAGGGTTCAGGCATGTCAGCGAGAAATCGTTTGTTTAGGGCGTAGTATGTTGTGACCATGAAGATGCCGACGAAAGCGAGCAGCACGCCGACGACTGCGAACATTGTGGTCCATGGAATTTGAACGTAGACGTTCATGAACGTTGAAGGCTCGAGCCCTGAGTTTCCCAATAGAACCAGGTATGGGTACTTGCCGCCATCGTTCATGAATTCCCCAATCATCGCGACCATAATGGCGACGAGGCCGAGAACAAGCGCATACCTTGGCACAACTCCGTATCCTCGCTTAATCTTCCTCCAGACCTTAACGGATGCGAGGACCAGGAAGGTGATCAGTGATAGTTTCAACGCGAAGAGTGGGGCTATGTCAAATGTTGACCCTGTCTGGCCGAGGATGTTGGCATATAGCAATGGAGCTCGGAAGCTTAGGTTGAATAGGTAGGTTGGCCCCAGAACTCTCTGCACCCCAAGGCACAGTACACCGTGCCAAAGCCCAATCCAAGCGAATTTCACGTTCACGTTACCCTTAATCGTGAAGAAGGACGCGACAAGGAAACCGCCTATCGAAAGGGCGCCGAACCATGTATGCAATAGCAACCAAGGATAGAGCGGGTTGAAGAACACGGCTATTCGTGCAACATCTTTCATTCCTTGCATAGCCATCACTAATGCGTACGGATAGGTTAGCTCAGCGAAAATGTACCTGAAACCGAAAGGCACACCAAACCCGGAAACAGCCATCACTAAACCGACTAGAGTATGCAGCCCTGGCCGAATTTTCCCCCAAGTATACCAGAATAGGGCAATTGTTGGAATCCGAATCAATGATTAAGCTCAGATCAGGAGACTCGCTTCGCTCAGAGCTTGGCGCCGAATGCTTTCAGAAAGAGAGAATAAAGAAGGTAGACGAAAACGGTCATCAACGTTCCAGCAACCAGAATCGCCGCCATTGCGAATTCACTTGGAATCACCATCCAGCTGTTGACGAATGTGGATGCAGGAATGCCGGACGAACCAACTATCACAAAGTAGGGAAATCTGGCTGCGTCGTGTACAAACTCCATTAACGGGACGCCTGCCATGGCAGCAAAGAGCATCATGTACGAGGCTGTTTTGCTAAATCTCATTCTTCTGAACTGGTTCAAATTGTAGAGTCCAGATATCCACAGAATTCCTACTATCACAAGAAAAACCACAAACAAAGGGGTAAAGTCATAATATGTGGGAACGTATCCCACAAATACGTTCCCGAACACCGCGCTGGCGAGATAAGGGGAGTATTGCATAAGCTGGATTCCGAAGACCATGCCGATGATTGTTTGCAGTACAAGCGCTGTGAGCCCGACGTAGAGACCACACCTGGTACCTTTCAAATAGACTGAACTGTCTTCGTCGGCTTTCCCGGATTTCTCCGCAAGCTTTAGAGTGTAGAAAGCAGAAAATGCAAGCGCCGCCATCACTATCCCAGCAAACACCCTGTGAATTATGAATATCGGATAAAGTGGATTCAGAAAGCCCGCCCATGCGCTGGCGGACGCTACTTGATAATCGATGAATGCGAAAATCGCGTTCATCCCAATCGGAACCAGGAGGGTCCCAATGATCATAAGTACGCCGATCAGCAGATGAACTCGCCGACTCACTTTCCCCCACAGATAGTAATACGCCGCCATTGATGGTATCGAAATCACGATTCCTACAATCGCAATAGTTACTGGCAAGAATAGCTTAGTCGTCACCACAAACAGCAGGGTGCTCCAGTAACATGCGAGCACAACGGTCATCCAAGTTGCCCAGACTCCCGCGACAAGGTCCGTCACAGCCAAGAACTTGAACAATCGGCGCGAGAGCCCGAGAAGGTCGTCATCATTGTTCCTATAACCTCGCCACTCAAAGAACGGGACAATGACCGCTATCCCCACGACCAAGCTTACAAGAAAAATGTGAACAATGACGGTGAGCCCGAGCAGGTAGAACCCTATGAATACAGTAGAAGAGAAGCCGGGGAATGCCGGGGCAGTCAACCTTTCACCAGCTGTTGTGCATCCTCAGACTTCTCGGATAGCAGATTCTTCTCGTCGCTTGCCTTCCATTGAAACGAGATATACATCGCGACAGTTCCACCCACGCCGAGCAGTAGCTCGATGAAGACGATTAACGCGATGTAGCCCCAAGTCAGGTTGACTGGAGTCACTATCTCGTTGTACGTTATCAATCCATAAATCGACCACGGATGCCTTCCCATTTCCCTCGCGACCCAACCAAAGACCGAAGCAAGTATCGCGAGAAGAGGTAGCACCAGAGATGAAGCGAATAGAACGTCTTGCGTATCGCGCCTGAATACTAATCTCACGAGCCGGTTCAGCTTCTTCGAATAGAGCCCAAAATACACGATTGAAAAAATGACCAGGATTATCGATGAAACCACCATTACGAGGAAGAACGTAGTTAGCCAAGGCTGATTCTGTTGCGCAAAATCTATCGTATAAGATGCCAGCCCCGGAGAAATTGAAGAGCCGACGAGCGTTCTGAGGTAATCGAATCCTTGGAAGAAATGATTCGGGTTGTTCAAGAGAAGGAGACCTAGTATCGGGTTCGTGCCACCCTGCGGCGGTATGCCTTCGAGTGCGAGAAACTTAGTGTACATGTATGTGTATTCCAGCCTGCCTTCCATGTCTCCAAAGAGAGGCTGAAGGAGAGAAACCACGGCGGCTATTCCGAATGTAACCTTCAGAAACTTCGCATAGTACTCTCTTTTCCCTCTGTTTCTGAAATACTTGACAGAAAGAAACATGGAGGCAAGGAAACCGATTGTTGCAATCGACGCAGTAACAGTATGCAAGAAAAGAGGCACGGCCTCCGGGTTGGAGAAGGCAATCAACGGGTTAGTTAGTATCTGACCGATGGACTGCATCGCATTCAGATTGCCAACTACAGCCGAACCGTTACTTGGGAGAAGACTGAGTACCCGAATCATCGCGGTCGAGTTTGTAACATTGGGGCCGAGCGTGGGCACCCACGGAAGGACTTTAGAGGCTAGGTCTCCGGTCCCCCAAGGAATATTCATCCAAGCGTTCGCAGCCAAGATCTGATACGCTGACCAAATGCTTCCAACTGCTATGAAGAGCCCAAACATCCAGTGCTTCCATGTATATCTATACGTGCTCCAGGTAAAGAGGTACAGGTAAAGCAACACAAGCTCAAGCATGAACGCAAAGACCTCAATGAACAGAGGCGCAAAGAAAAAAGTTCCTAGCACAATTAAGGAACCAGACCATATCTGGACAAGGCCGAATTCCACAAGCGTTCCGGTCGCAGCACCAGCTGCAAATGATATTCCCCAAATTCGGCTCGTCCTTTCAGCCGCCTTCATGTAGTCTGGGTTTCTTCTTCTAATACCGAGAAACTCGAGCGTCAACACGATTGGCGGAAGGCCCAGCGCGAACGAGAGGAACCAAGCGTGTATGTATATCCCAATTACCGTAATAACCTCGGCCTTGTCAGCGTTCGCGACATTTGCCCCCAAAACAGAAAAGGGCAGCAATCCACCGGCTGCAAAGACAGCGACGAACGCGGGTAGGAGCACCGTACTAGACATCAGACCTCTTATTGAATTTTGAAGCGGCGTTCTCTTTGCGCTCATTCTCAACTCCTCCCTCCTCAACCCCCGCATATTTTTGCACGGGGGTGAGACTCCTCGGCCGCCATTTCGGCAAGTCCGTATCCTCCATACCCTGAATAGACATTCATCATCCCCCAAAGCCGAACGGCCCCATAATTGACGCCATTCCTCTCCCAACCAGAATGAATATGCCACCAATCAATAAGAGGACGAAAGCAACTATAGGTTTGTCTTCTGGTGACATGCTGTTCTAACTACCCAGATGTGTCCCTAAAGTATATCAACAGTCTTCTCGTTTATCCGCAATGCATCTGCGACATTCTTGATCTTTCATCCTTCCAGTCTTCTACGGACGATCCATCTTCTTCGACGTAGCACAGGATCCAATCATGCCCTCTCTCAACTCTCCACAACTGTTCGTCTCTTTCATATAGAGGGACACATGTCGGTAGCTAGCTCAGATGAGTGAATGTCTTGATTCCCTTATTGACTTGAATGCCACTTCTATGGAATTTCAGATGGTCAGTCATTCGTTGAGGAATTTCAAAACTTCCTGAGATCAGATCTTTATGGGGTCACGAAAATTTTCTGGTTTAGATAGGTTACGCACGTTCGCCCGCTCATTCGGTCCTGCTTGGATTGTTATGATAGCGGATGTTGATGCTGCAAGCATATTGACGGCAGCTGCAGATGGAGCGGTCTACGGTTACTCGCTCGTGTGGTTTCTACTCCTATTGACCATACCATTATTCGTGATCCAGGAGGCGGCGGGAAGAATTGGCGTTGCGACAGGTAAGGGCCTGGGCGAGATCATTAGAGAAAATTATTCCAGGAGAACCGCATTGCTCACGAGTGTTCCTATGGCGTGTACGGACGTTCTGAGTTACGTTGCTGAATTTACGGGAATAGCCATAGGCTTTCAACTTCTTGGACTGCCCCCAACAATCTCCCTGCCCGCGATTTACGTTGCTTCTCTCCTAATCGTGTGGAAAAGACGGTACGCGACGGTTGAAAGAGTCTTGTTAGCGATTTCAGCGGTTCTGATTGTTTCGTACGCCGGATCGCTATTTCTGAAAGGCCTGCCTCCAGTGCGTGAATACATGTACTTCTTCTGGAGTTGGAAGCCGGATTTCCTTTACCTGATGGCAGCGACCGCGGGGGCAGTTGTCATGCCTTTCATGCTCTTCTACCAGGCTTCCGCGACCGCGGAGAAGCAGGTTAAGAGCCTATGGAGTGTGCGTATTGAAACTTTGATCGGCGCTGTAGCGAGTGAGGTTGGTATGGTGGTGATACTGTTAGCCACGATTGGCTTGAACGGGACTCTGCTTGGAACCATTTCTCCTGAGAAGCTTTCGCGGGCTCTATCGTTCCTTGCTGGACCATACGCGCCGTATATTTTTGCGTTGGGTCTGATGGCTGCCTCGTTTCTTGCTCTTGTTGTGATTTCTCTTGGTAGCGCGTGGGGGGTTGCTGAGACAATAGGTTGGGGTAGGCAGAAGTTTTTCTGGATTTACTTGATTGAATCTCTTCCAGCTCTCTTTGTTCCTATGTTCTTTCCGAACTTGTTCAATCTAGCAATTGACATGATGGTCTTGTTCGTGTTCGTCATGCTTGGGCCAGGCGTAGTGGTTGGGTTGATAGCAAGGAAGAAGCAGGTCATGGGAGAGATGGCCTCTACTCTTGGCTGGAGCATTGCATATTGGCTGAGCTTAACGCTTGTCGCGGCATCTGGTTTCATCGCGCTGGCAGCGGCTTTTATCTAGGAAAACAGTTGTCCGGCTCCTTTGCTCCTCAAGAGTTCAAGGATCCCTGAGCGTATACTCAATCGCCTCCCTGTCGATAGCGTAAAACACAGAAGCGGGGAATTTCGCTGAAAGCCTTCGCAAGCAAGTTGGCGGGCCCGCGGGGATTCGAACCCCGGATCCCAGGCTTTCTCTGTCGAGACTCCGAAGGCTTACATGACCTACCGGGTCTCTGTGTCTTAATCCTAGCTCGACTACGGGCCCATCTTTCCTTAGAAGGCTACCTCCTAAAATATACCCCTCACTTGCCGGGAACCTGCCAGCTTGAAGGCGCAGCTAGCGCTACAGCGTTATGGAGCTTGTCTGGAGATGGCTACGAGCTACCATCCGTTGGTCTCTTCTGTTTGAGGATCCTGAGAGTCAGGGAGAACCTCATGGGGCAGTTTGTCGCCGTGGCTGTTGAAGACCCCGATGTTACTGTAAGACTCATACGGATAGGCTGCGATCACCATGATCTTCCCATAAAAGTGGTTCAGGTCATGAATTGAAGGCCTCAGGGCCCCCGAGGGATGAGAGTGCGAGATGCCAATGACACTTAGATCCATTGGAAGCATGAAGCTTGAGAAACCTGAGAAACCTCGGCCATGCGTAGCCAGGGGAGGAATCAATACTTCCGTAATCAAAACCTCCTCCTTACTCGCTTTACCGCGTAGCAGAAGAATCCCCTCTTTCGGGTACGCGTGTATCGAATAGCTTAGAATGCTATCCGCGACGGTTCTTTTGAATTGAACAACGCTCACCATAGTGGAAGCACCAACCCCCGATCAGGGTTGCAACGGCGCTTCCTCCGATTAACCTCAACCTGCATGATAAATCGATACATGATGACGGGTGCCTAAGGGCATGATAATGCTCTACGGTTGCCTTGCTCAGGGTGTGGTCCACCTTCTGTGGGGGGTGGGGTCCACCCTGGGTCCAACCCGACCTTAACCCCATTTGGTTGGTTACCCAAAGGGCTAGGAAAACCAGGTAAACCCACATCCACGAATCAGTTCAAGAGGTATAAGCTAGGGAAGACCCGTGTCAGTCTCTGGTGAAATGAATTGGCAGTATTGTCGGATGTGGAGATTGAGAGATGCCTCAACGACGGTTCGCTTGTTATCTCGCCCTTCGAAGGATCATGCCTGAACGGCGCGGGTTATGATCTGCGTTTGGGCGGGGACTTGGCTATGTCGCCCGGTGTGCACAAGCTTGTTGCTACTCTGGAGAGGGTTGAGATAGGTGAGGCCCTAGTTGGGACATTGTACCTTCGATCAACGCTTGCCCGTTCTGGCATCATAGCAAGTTTGGCCTTGGTGGATCCGGGGTTTCGCGGTCAACTAACGGTTTCACTCTTCAACGCAGGATCCAACCAATTCAGTATGGCGAAGAATGACAGGTTCCTGCAGATGGTCTTGCATAGCCTTGGCATCAAGACGCATCGTCCCTACATGGGGAAGTACCAAGATAGTCAAGGAATTGTAGATACCCGACAATAGTCACCCTACTATTTGTGTGAATTCATGTCGAAACTGTTATTACTGCTCAGCATGCGCATGTGCATGTCTTAACGTGTCAAAGCAACGAGAGATGGCAATGTCTTGAGAGCTGGTTCCCGTATATCCGACCTGAAGTACAAGTTGATGACGATCGAGCTCCTCAACTTAGCCAAGAATTATTACACTTACAGAGAATTGGCCCAGATCATCGGCCTCCCTGAGACGGTGCTCAGCAGGTACGTTAAGGGTCACGTTCTACCAACCATCGACAGGGCCCAGAACATCAACCGAACCCTCCAAAAGATCATGCGTCTTGAAGGCGAGATTCAGCAGCGGATACGCTTTGACGAAGCAGGATACTTCGATAACACCAAGCTAATTTCCGATACCCTACTTCTCGAACGAGCAGTTCAACATGCCGTGAACGCTTTTGCCGGCATGCGAATAACGAAGATTCTAGCCGCAGCGGTAGACGGCGTTCCACTTGCCGCTCTGCTTGCACACAGGCTAGGCGTTGGCCTAATCATCGCCAAGAAGAGCAGAGAGGTAGGAGTGCGGGAGTTCATTGAGGAAATCTACATCCCCGCCAAGACTGCGATGATGGTAAGTCTCTATGTCCCAAGGGACGCGTTAAGGAAAGGAGATTGCGTGCTGATCGTTGACGACGTCATCGACAGCGGCGAGACACAAATCGCACTGACCCGAATCGTTCAGAAAGCGAAAGGAGAAGTTACGGGCATGTACGCTCTCATAAGCATGGGATCGGAGTGGAAGAGCCGAATCGAATCGGTCACCCACTGCCCCGTGGAAATCGTATTACAAGTAGGCAAGAAACCTCTTCAAGAAACCTCTAGCCCCTAGGCTTCTCAGGTCTGAAACACAGAAGCGTTAGCCCCAAGCCTATCTGGGGCAATTACCCCTTTCTCCGTTATGAAACCCTGAACTAATTCAACGGGTGTTAAGTCGAAGGCCGGATTGTAGACTCGCACGCCTATTGGCGTAATTCGCTTTCCCAGAATATGCGTGATCTCCTGTGCACTTCTCTCCTCGATCTTTACGTCTGACCCTTCACTTTGTAGGTCAAAGGTGGAACTCGGGGCAGCGACGTAGAATGGAATATGATTTGCTTGGGCGGCTAGCGCGATTAAGTAGGTTCCAACCTTGTTGGCTACGTATTTCCTGGTGATCCGGTCGGCGCCCACTATCGTCTTCTGCACCATGCCTTGACTCATAACGTAGCCAACGGCTCCGTCAACAATCAGCGTCACTGGAATCTTGTCGCTGAGTAGCTCGTACGTTGTCAACTTCGCTCCCTGCAAGCGTGGCCGGGTTTCAGTTGCGATCACCTTCACCCTCTTTCCTTGTCGAAATGCGGATCGAATCGGCGCTAGAGCGGTCCCATAACTAACCGTAGCGAGCGTACCTGTATTGCAATGAGTGAGAATCTGATCACCGTCGTCGAGTAAACGTGCTCCATATTCACCCATCTTCTTGCTCGCTTGAACATCTTCCTCGGCAATTTCCTGCGCCTGCTTCACTACAGCTGCCGCTACTTCCCTAGCACCGCCTTCATTTGTTTCAGCTCTCCGAAGAATCAACTCTATAGCCCAGAAAAGATTTCGAGCCGTCGGACGGCTTCTCCTCATCGTCTCAGCCGCTGCTCCAAGTTCGGCGATAAGTCGTTTCCTGCTCTTGGTCCGACTTGCGTTTGCTGCGAGGGCCATTCCCATTGCAGCTGCTACACCAATAGCCGGGGCTCCGCGGACGGTCATGTCTCTAATGGCCTTGGCTACCTCACGATAATTCTTCAAGTTGACGTAGACGAATTGGTAGGGTAACCTAGTTTGATCTATCATCCTAACGTGGCCGTTTACCCACTCAACCGTCCTAAGTTCCGACATAGGGTGCAACGCGGATCACTCACAACACCGACACACACGTCTAGAATTAGCTTTCCTCACAACCCTATGCCGCATTGACTCGGCGCAAAAGCATTAATTGAACGGTACCTCTGCGGGTCACTAAGTGCAAATGAATGGAGAATACCGCTAACCCACCTCCAATGACTCCGGTTCAAACTGAGGAAAAACCCCAGTTCACCCCCTGGAATACGATAGCGGACGCAAAGCGCGTCTACATACCCTACAAACCCGAATTAATGGAGCTGAGAGAGCGAGGGTTCGGAGACCTTAGGGCAGACAAGCTCCTCTTCACCGCATACGAGTCGTTCTACCTGATCGAGAAACAAAAGATACGGGTTTTTGACAAGCGCAACGAGCGCGAACTTGAACTGAGAGATTTGGTTCGCAAATTCTCAGTCGGAAAACCAGAGATTTGGATCAAGTACTTGGTTTACCGAGACCTGCGTGATCGCGGGTACATTGTACGCGAATCAAACAAGGCCTTCGACTTCGACATTTACGGAAAGGGCCCCTTGCGTCGGCTAATCTCCATTGTCTACGAAGGAGGAGAAGCTAGCTTGAGCAAGCTTGGAAAACTTCTCAAGTATTCAGATAAGGAAAAGAAAGAGCTGATACTTGCCGTCGTCGACCGCCGCACGGATATCGTATACTATACTCTGAGTTCTCTTAAGGTCTAGAGAGCCGGTCGACTTTGGCAGCTATTGAGGCTGCCGAGCATTGCACTGTGGGCAAACCACGGCGCCGGGTGGCAGCTGCGCGCCGCATTGAACACAGTATCTAGTCTGAGATACGGCTCCTGGCGTTATCTGTGGGGGTGGCGCAATCGTTTCGGGGGGTGGGTGATGAATCGCTCCGGCCACGGTCGCGCCAATTGCTCCCGTAACCAGGTCTATTCCTAGGATTATGACGACGGCCGCTTGCAGCTCGGACATAGGGGGCGTTGGGCCTGAAGGTGTTGGTATTACGCCGTAGATGAATAGGATCTCTGAAACTCCAAGATAGAATGGCGTTCCGATAATGCCTGACAGAGCTCCGGCCGCCGTTGCCTGCCCTACCTTTCCGTATAGCACATATCCTGCTATCGCTCCGCCGACGAAAGCCCCAACAGCGTCTGAAAGAGGCGGTGTCAAACTCGCTGCTTCAAGAAAAGCGGTGAGTACACCGGTGACAACAACGCCTGCAAGTACTGCGGTCCAAAGGTCTCGGCTTTTGACGGGCATGGGCATGAGGATTCGAAGTGGGATAATCTGCCCTTCACTATAAGCGTTGCATAATCCGCGATGCGTTTTGACTTAACGTTATAGGACGGTTTCCACAGAAGCGACGACAGATGTGACAGGAATTGTCTTCAAACGCTTTCACTTTGCCCCGGGGAATGCGGGATACGGAACCTGAGGAGATGGCTCGCAGGTTATGGCTGTATGAGAGGATTCGTGAGGTTGTCTCCCGTTATGGGTTTCGGATGGTGGAGCCCACAACGATTGAGCACTTGAATACACTTGAAGCTAAGAGCGGCGCCGGAATACGTGACGAAATCTACTGGTTCAAGGACAAGGCAGGGCGGAGCCTTGGCTTGAGATTCGATCTGACCATTGGCCTCGCTCGAATGATCGCGAACCGTTCCGACCTACCTGAACCAATAAAACTCGCTACAATTGGAGGAAACTGGCGGTACGACGAACCACAATTTGCAAGATACCGATACTTCACGCAATGGGATATAGAGATCTTCGGCTCCAAGAGCCCCCTCGCGGACGCTGAAGTGATCTGTGTCGGGGCCGACATTCTAGTTAACGCCGGGTTGAAAGAGTACCTCGTACGAATCAGCAACCGAAAACTAGCTGAATCATATCTCAAACAATTGGGAATCAGTTCCGGCGAGAAACTTGAACAGTGCTTGAGAATCATCGACAAAACGAGGAAGGAGAACCGCGAGCAAATGAACAAAGAGTTCGCCGCAATCGAGATCAAAGAAAACACGGTTGAAGAGATTTTCTCCTACATCTCAATCAATGGACCACCCAGAACTGTCCTCGACAAACTTGCCAGCTTCAACTTCACCGAACCAGAAGCGAAGAAGGGATTAGAAGAGTTAGAAACACTTTCAGACGCGCTCGCCGCATACGGACGGTTAGATCGTTGCGTCTACGACATGAGCATCGTGCGCGGCATAGGGTATTACGATGGAATCGTGTTCGAAGGCTTCGATAAGGAAAGCGAAGATGTGGGATCAATTTTCGGAGGGGGTAGGTATGACAAGCTTTGCAAGATTTACGGAAAACGCGATATCCCCGCCACTGGAGTCGCAGGGGGAATCGAACGTCTAATGATATCCCTAGAACGCGCCAACCTCTACCCTAAGACCCAGCTTGGTGCAAAGATGTTTGTCGCAACGGTGAAGGAGGAATCGAGGTTGGAAGCAGTCCGTGTCGTAGAAAGTCTTCGCGCCAACGGAATTGCAGCAGAATTTGACTTAATGGGAAGGTCCCTGAGTAAACAGTTAGACTACGCGAACGGAGCAAAGATCCCATACCTAATAGTCTTGGGGCCACAAGAAATTCAGTCCAAAGCGGTCAAGGTGAAAAATATGGCTACGGGAACGCAGACAGCCGTTCCCATAGCAGGGCTTGTTCAGAAACTTCGAGAACTAGATTAGTCTCCTCCATGGAAAACTTCTTTCTCATTGGACTGAAGGATCGCGGTAAGGGTAGCACGTTCTCCAACGAGATCTCTCATCGAAACGACCCCCATGGGCTTTCCTTTATCGTCGACCACGACAACATGCCTGATCGTGTTTTTGTTCATGACTTTCGCCGCTTCCGCCACATCCGAATTCCCGTACACCGTGATCACTCGCTTCGTGCACACGTCGTCGACAGCTGCGCTTAGGGTTCGACCCGAAGCGATCGTCCTTATGATGTCCCTCTCAGAAATGACGCCGACTAGTCTCGTGCTGTCCTGCCCCTGAATTATTACTAGCAGGCCAATGTTTTTTTCAAGCATTAGTTTCGCTGCGTCTAACACTGTCCTGCCTGCGGAGATCGTGATTAAGGTCCGAGTCACTATGTGGCTTACGTTCATTCTTCTCTACTCATTCCCTTCCTCTGCCTTTCCACTTCTTGACTCGAAGGGGAGGTATGGGAGACCAGTCTTTCCGACGTAGAGTGCTTTAGGCCTAATCAAACGGTTAGCCTGCAAGTATTCAATCGAATGGGCGGTCCATCCTGCAATCCTACTCATTGCGAAGATTGGGGTGAATAGATCCGTCTCGATGCCGAGTATGTGGAAGAGTATGCCAGAGTAAGAGTCGACGTTCGGGAAGATCGTGGTTCCTTCCAGATGTTTTCGTGCGCTCATCTCGATCGCGACTGCCGTATCAAACAACTTAGTTTGCCCCTTCTTAGCGGCGAGTTCACCGCTGAGTGGTTTTAAGATCAAATATCTAGGGTCCCAGCTCTTGTACACTCTATGGCCGAACCCCATGATCCTCTTCTTCTGCGCGAGCGCTTCAACTACGTAACTCTCGGCCCTGGTCGCGTCCCCAACCTCCAGGACTGTCTGCAGTGCAGCTTCATTTGCGCCACCGTGGAGCGGCCCCCGTAATGTTCCGATTCCAGAGGTTATGATTGAGTACATATCAGCTAAGGTTGATGCGGTTACGGTGCAGGCGAAAGTGGAGGCGTTCATCTCGTGCTCCGCGTGCAGGACCAAGGCCACATCCATCGCGTGCACACCATCTGCATCAGGTTCATTCCCGGTTAGCATGTAGAGAAAGTCAGCCGCGTGACCTAGTCCTACCTTCGGAGGAACAGGTTCCTTATGGTTTCGGATTCTATCAAGCGCGGCAATAATTGTTGGGACCTTGGCTAAGATCCTTAATCCCTTGTCCAGTCGAACTTCAATGTCATCTGACATAGGTTGTGGATCAAAAAGCCCTAACGCGGAGACCATTGTGCGCAGTACGTCCATTGGATCGCTTTGGGTGGGAAAACCTCGGATGAGTTGCAATAGGCCTGGATCGACAGGGCGGTAGGATTCTAGCTGGCGTCTAAATTTCTGAAGTTGGTTGCTCGTGGGTAGCCAGCCATAGATGAGAAGATAGGCTGTTTCTTCGAATGTGGAATGACTCGCGAGATCTTCTATGCTATAGCCTCGGTAGAATAGCTTGCTCGCGTCGCCGTCAATGAAACAGATCCTACTTTCCTTCACGTAGACGTTATCCAGTCCCTTATGGATAACGACCGGTTCCTTGAAGGCGCACAAACTAATCTCAGTTAGGAGTTGACAAGCTGCTTATACAAATTGCTTAGTACAAAAAAGGGTGTGGTCCCGGAACTGTCCCGGGGCAACGGCGTTTATGTTATTGTTAGTGTGCCGTCGCCCTGGTACCAGAAGGGTGGGGTGTAGCTTGAGTCGAGCTGATCTTCCATGTTCGCATTCTGGATGAAAGGCGACACGACGTTGTAAACTGCGTTGTATATGGTCTGTCCCGTTGACAAGCTGGCAGTCACCTGGTTTGCAAGGTCGTCCATCTGGCCGTAATCAAGAGCAATAGGTCCGCTGCAGAAGATGACTGCGGCAACGCCTGCTGTAAGCATGAATTCAGCGAACGACTCCGAGTCAGATGAGATGAGCATCATCAACGTCACGTTGCTTAGCATGCCTGAGGTAAAGTGGTTGCTGAAGAAATTGAGGTTTACTCCAACTATGCCTGCGTTACCGTTCATCCATCCTTGAGCGAAATCATTTGAGTATTTAGTTTCGATTCCTGAAGTGGCAAGCTCACCGACATACCAGTATTCGACGTGCTTCCAGGTGTAAGTGTTCGTTCTCCAGATCACGATGTTGTAGTTGTTTAGCTGGGTCAGCAAGAAATCTACTGTAACTTGAGTGTTCGTTAATGTTGTAACTTGGTACCCTGCTTGCTTTAGGTAGTAGGTCATCATGTAGTCATATTGTCCCATCGGGTAGACTTGATCCAGGGACGAAAGGATCACTGCCCTCTTCTGGGAAACAGAATGTAATGGGGGTGCGACTGACGGGGGAGAAGACGCGAACACTGGACTGATGCTTGCGATCGGTACAATTACCAGGACCATGAGGAGTGCGGCAAAGATTTTTCGCAAATTTTCGAACCTTCGAGGCCGCTAAGGCGTCTAGGAAATAAAGAATATCCTAGAGCAGTGACAAGCGCGAGTGAAAACTAACAGAATAATTTCTCAGAAATTGAGGTAAGATTACCACGAACCCATGGACGCGCACACTACAATATGTATGGGTCCTTAACTAGCCTCTGACCATTTATTGATGCAGACACGTTAACGCGTCGAAGAATCTGATTGAACCTTTCATGTATGAGCTCTCATTTACTGAAGCGAATTAGTAGCAATCCGATGACAACGAGGAGACTTCCCCGAACGATAGTGTCCCATGTTAGGTTTAGGGGACCGAAACGCCAGTACGACGCGCCGTAAGCGTTGCCTAAGTAAACCCCTCCGAATGTGCAGACCAAACCGCCAACGTACTTGATTCGCTTACTCATCGTTGCCAAGATAATCATCCATGAATCAGCAACGTCCATGTGAGTTAGGTTATTTGCTCTCTGTGGCGTGAAACGTTAATATACTTATTATGGTACACTGATGTTTCGGCGCCCGACATGTCTCTCAAAGCACCACCAAACAACGAAGACATCGAAACCACGTCGGCCACACAAATTCTCATGCAACTCCCTCGCCCTCTGCTCGACTACAGAATCATCATTGCAGTCGTCAAAGGAGACGTCGGCGCAGTAAACATACTCAAAGACGCATTAACCGTCTCAAGAAAACTCAAACTAAACAACCCACTTCTGGCCCTCGGACCAACGACCCCACTTTCCCTCCAACTCCCACCAGCATCAAGAATTCTCTGGGCGACATTCACCGACAACTCCAACTCGATAAATAGCCAAGGCTTGACAATCGTCCAACCGAACCACCTAACAGACCTCAGCCTAAACCTCGAAAGACTCTCCAAGACCCGAACCGGTCGCGTCCCGATAATTATCGGAGACTTCCTCGACAACGTCCTATCAGTCTCCACAGCCCCAGCAGGCCTCTATTCATTCCTATGCAGACTCTTCACAAGAATCAGGACGAACGAACAGACCGCCTTCCTCCTAGCCACAGAAGACATGCACGACTCAACGAAAACAGCCATACTCAAACGGTTCGCCGACGTCGTCATCGAATACAGCGCCACAGAGGACATCGCGGGCCACAGACTCGAAGCACGCATCCTAGACCATCTACAAAACCAATACGCATACTGGGACAACGCTGGAAATCCAATTCCCAAGTTAGAAAGCAAATACTACGTCCCCTCAAACCGAGCCCCAAGGTTCGGGCGCCCACAACATTTTCCGCTCGAAGAACCAATCAAGATCTACTAACCCCCAAGGGTTTTTTGGCGGGCCCGCGGGGATTTGAACCCCGGACCTCTGCACCCACTTCGATTGGGTTCTACAGCTTTATCCGGTGTTCCTTAGGGGGTTCGGCAACTGTTCTGCCGCTCTATCCAACCTGAGCTACGGGCCCGTTAAGAACGTGGCTGCGGCCAAACTAAAAGGATTAAGGACCAACGCTGGAAGAACCTTAATCAGTTGAAGGCCGTTTTCTCTCGGTCTTGTGCGGGGATACCCGAGCCAGGTCAAAGGGGCAGGACCGCGAAACATTGCGGTGTTAAACTTAAGATCGAAAAGTTGACTTGGAGAAGGGATCCTGTAGCGTAGAGCCCGCACAGGGCACGTAAGCTTTCAGGGGTTCGAATCCCCTTCCCCGCACCATTTTACCGGTACTTATAAATAGGCGCCCGGATGAAAAAATCAAGGCTAACCTTGCCTAAACCTGAACTCCTCAAACGCACCGCCTACATTTACCTCTCCTCAGAAAAAGAACTACAGGAATGGAAGGATAGAGCGAAGAAAAGCAACATACCCCTATCCCAATTCGTCTACGAACACGTAACAAACTCACTCCGACAGGAAACAGGCGACGAAACCTACCAACCCAGAGTCGAACTAATCGAACAACTCCAAGAGAAGGATCACGTGATCGAGAAGCTGACGCGACAGAACGAAATAACCAGCCTAGCCCTGGAACGCGTGGAAACGGAACTCCGAAGATACCGAGCAGCACCATTCCTCGAAGACGATTTCCGGGGGGTCCGGAAGTACGATAGGAAACTGATCGAACTCCTGAGGAAAGGGGAAACAATCGACTCCAACCACCTACTCCAACTACTCAGAATCAACCCGAAAGAAACCGACCTCGTGAAGGCTGTCAGTAGACAACTCGAGAATCTAGAAGCCTACGGCCTAATCCAGAAAACGCCTCGAGGCTGGAGGTGGCTTGCGCAATGAGTCAGCAGACAATTCAAACCCCCACCCCACCAACAACCCAACTCCTAGAAATGTTCAACGCCGACTGCTACGATCGAGGACTAGGGGAGGAGACGGTTCGACACTACAGCGCGTACGTGAAACAATTCCTTGGATACCTCAACGGACGGGGGTTCTCAGCCGTCAACGTGGACAAGCACGTGCTCGCCGACTACATTCGGCTGAGAAGAGAAAAAATCGACCAGAAAAACCTTCAGAAGGAATTCGCAGGCATATCCGGATTCTTTGAGTACCTCATCTTCCAAGATTACCTAGGAAGAAACCCCGTGCCGGGCGTAAGAAAACGGTACCTACGACAATACAAGAAGGAAACTGAAGGGGATGTGGAATCATCCCGCAAACTACTCACCATCCAAGAAATGTCTTCACTAATCAACTCCATAATCGACAGCCGCGACAAAGCAATCCTAACCATACTCGCGAAAACAGGAGTACGCCGCGGCGAACTCATAGCTATGGACGTCACAGACATAAATTGGGTTGAACAATCAATAACCCTGAAACCCAGGAAATTCAAGAAACGCAGCGGACGCACCGTATTCTTCGACGACGAAACCGCCAGCGTACTCAAACGATGGCTGAACCAACGTGAGAACATGAACCCGCAAACCTTAGCATTGTTCGTTGGGGAGAAGGGTGACCGCTTGAAGAGGAACGGCGTTTACAGCATGGTATTGAGGTACGCGAAAAGAGTCGGCCTCCATAACCCGAACTCACTGAACCCCGAAGACCACTTCGGACCCCACGCCTGCCGAGTCTGGTTCACAACCCACCTCCGACGAGCAGGAATGGACAGGGAATTCATCAAGGTTCTTCGCGGGGATAGGCGCAGGGAAGCCATCGACATCTACGATCGCATCGATCGAGAGGAATTGAAACGATCATACCTGGCGTTTATTCCGAAACTTGGAATTTGAAGAGAGACAACGCTTCATTCCCAAGCCGCCCGAGAAGTTCCTTCTCGATGGGCTCTGATCACATTCTGCGTTGCAGTCCAGTTGCCATATATGAAGAGGCAGAATGCTGCAAGTTGTGGCAGGAGCCGTTCACTCTCAATTTGCGGATGCTTGGGCAGTTCTTGAAGGAACTTGTAGCAACTAAGCAGTGCACTCGTATTCTCTAGGATCTTGCGCAAATCCCTCTCGACATAACTGAGCAGTTTAGAGTTACTTTGAAGAACAGCGATAGAGACTCCAACGCACAACTGATTCTGCTTAGAACGGAGTAGAGGTTGAGGGAATTTGTAGGAGACTCTGCGAGTTCTTAGGAAAGATCTCCAATTAGGAGGCACCTTGATCATGCTGTCGACTGCCAACCCTGCAACATCGTCGTGACCTTTAGGCTTCCTTTGCACGACCGGTGCTTCAATTTTCGCCGACTCCCCCATCTGAACTTTCTGAACTTTCGACTCATAGGATCGGAGCCATCGACCTATGCAATATGCGTCGAGATAATCCCTCGTCACTCGATACTTCTCGCGAGCCGCTTTACCGCGGAAGCCCAACGCGAAACAAACACCGAACAAATCAACCCCAAGTCTTTCTGAGACATCCGATAGAAGGTATGGGACGAACAACACGCCCCCGATATAGCTCCTCTTCGCATATGTCTTCAGTAAATCTTCATCGTCTGCCTCCAGCTCCCCGACGATATGCCGAATGAATTGATCGGCGCCTCGAGGAGGTTTTGGTGCGACAGACCTATCAGAGTTTGCCACGTCCGAAACTCACCTGTCGCACCAATTTTCGTCGCCTCTATCTACCCCAAAATAGAGAACTTGTCACAGATATCTCTTGACCAAAGACCATGAGTTAGAGGAATTCGTGGGCGAATTCGAGGGTTGGAAAATGACGAAAGAAGGTATAGTGGTCAAGCTCACAACGTCTACGTTAGTACGGCTACCAATCTCAGCTGCTCAGATGCTTAGCGATATTATAGTCGGGGACATAATCACCATCCTAGTATCGGACGACCCTGCCGATGTGCGGCTGCGGCGTTTCCCCGCTGGGTTGACGTCGAACGCCGGCAGCTACTGCAGGCCCGTGAAGTGATATGATAATTCCAGCGCGCGTGAAAGGGTTGACCTGAAACGAAAGATAGCAACCTCTGAACTTGCGTTGGATCTCGCAGGTGACTGTGCTGCCAAAGAACGTCCCCTTGCATATGCGTATGAGAATTATCGAGTTACTCATTCTTGGAAATTCCGTGGCGGATACAGCTAAGACTGCGGAGGTTTCAGAGTCCACTGTGAGAAACGTCCAAACCGAATTCAACGCTGGAAAAATCGCTGGCTACGAGAGTTTCGTCGATTGCCTCCCCGATCTGAAGTGGGCGGCTGCTAAATTCAGAGAAAACGGGGTTACCGTAGAGAAGGCAGCCGTCGGCTGGGCAACGTATGAAACAATAGCCAAACTAGGCCTGCCCGGCTTGGACCCGAAGGAATTCAACACCGCGCTAACGCGGCTGTTGAAACTGTTGCCGCCGGATTTCCCCAGCGACAAACTCGTAAACGCCGCAGTTGCCCTACTCAAAATTGAGGTCGAGACCGGCCTCAGCTACGAGGAGATGATTAAGGCGGCACAGGGCTTGGCGACCAAAACGAAGGCGCTGGAAGACAACATACTTTCACTGACGCAGCAGAAAGCGTCTTTTGAGAGGACCATTGCAGATTTGCAGAAGCAGACCGAGGAGGCTTACCAGAAGAAACAGTTAACCGAGAAACAGGCGAACGAGGTCTCCGGTGTCTTGAAGCGTTTAGTCGCTGCCGGGATCACTCTGGAGGACTTGGAGAAGCTGCGTCAAGTGCTGATGGTTGCGAGGTCCGAGGGATGGAGGCCGAAGGATATTATTCGCAGTTTGGCGACGATCGGAAACCTCCAGTCTCGCATCCAAAACCTACAAAGTCAGCTCACCAACCTACAGAACACCATTAGCCATGAAGACAGGACATTGGGGGTCCTGCGTAGTCAGGTTGAAGCGGTTCAAAACCAACTTGTCGCATTGTTCGTTTCAGCAAACGCGGTCCATGACCGGTTAACTCAACTACAAACGTTAACGCTCCAAGAGCAACTTCAACGGCAGACGGTGGATGTTTTCTTTAAGCTTCTATCAGATCCATCCGCTGTGACAGATGAACAGCATTATCAATTCACTGAACAGACCATGAAAGCTTGCTTGTCAGGTAAACTCGCTGTTGGACTTCCAGTTGACTACAGGAAGCTGAGGGAGGAGATGCAGTTCCTTGTCGAAGCAGCCTTAGGCAAGCAGTTCGTAAGTCGAGAGACATATGAGGAGGAAGTTAAAGCCCTACGTGAACAGAACTCGGACCTCCTTCTAGGCGGGATAATCACCCTCGAACGGGAACACGCTAAACTTACAGAAGTGAGGACGGAACTGGCTGAAGTTTCGGCAGAGGAAATAATCACCGACCTAGCTGAACAGAATCTTGACCTAGAAATAGTGGTCTTCAAATGCCCAGAATGCCATTCACTCGGGTCCTGCTGCAGGCTTCCAGGAACAAAACCCCGCCCGCTTCGATGCCCTTCCTGCTCATCCGACAAAATCAAAATCCGTGGCAAATTGAGAACAACAAAACCGATTAAAGCATATCAGCCACAAACAGAGAACACCACAAATTAACTCCAAATAAGCCGCAAATAGGTCGCCAAAAACAAGGAAACGCTCGACGCGCTTAGGATAACTGAAATGCACAGGGATTTCGGGTTTGTCTTATACACTTTCCAACCATAATCTTCAAGACGCCACTGGAAGCGAACGTTCCACTGTGGGGCAACATAACTCTATGCTGTGTATCCACTATCCCCAGAGACTATCCTGTCCTATATGTTCTAACGAGCACCGAAAATGACGTCATGCAGCACACCAATTACGGTGTTCCTTGGGGTCAGGGCGTGACAACTGAGATCTCGACAAGAACGAACGCTTTTGGAAACTATTCGGTTAATGGGCAGACAGGGGTCGAGACCATAATTATCCAGTTTACCCCACAGGAAACCGGCGTATATTATTTCATGGTGGATCCAGCCGAGGCCAACTACGCGAGCTCTCCAACCTCAGCCGTCGGCGTAGCATCAGGTAGGCTATCTCTCTGGCACAACGAGACGGTGATACAACGACCTTGGGCTCCATGGGTGAGAGACTTGGGATTTGCAGGCGCCGTCATATTCATCCTCGTCGGCGCGTACTTTACCGTTCGCAGCGTGACGAAACGCGAAGACTACGTGAAATTTCATCCCCAAGTACTAACCTCCCAAAGCCCGACGTACCCAAGAATCTCTTAAGGCAACAGTCAGGGTAAAACGCCACTGAAAGTTCAGGCCGGCCAACAGTCTTAGGCCGTCTCCTTGGCCCGGATCCGGCCAATTCGAAAGAAACTAAAAGGAATGGTATGATACAGGCGAAAGTGCTTTGTCTAGATCGGTTGCCGTTGAATTAATTCCTACAGAGACAACTCATACACTTCGTCTACGCCAATCTTCTTTGTCAACTTGTTGAATATCCTTGCCAATTGATTGGCAGTGTTAGCAAGCTTTTCTAGTTTCTTCCGGATCGTTCCTCGGTTTCCTCGATGCTCGTAAATCCAGAATTGATGGATCACTTTGTTGCGTTCCTCCCTAATGCTTTCGATTCTAACGAACAAGTCAAAATCCAGTAGACCTGCCAAGTAAGCCGAATTTGATGCTTGATAGAAGCTCAACCGTTTGCAGTAATTACGAACAGCTTTCATCTCCTCGACACCCATCGCCTTCTCTGATAATTGCCACAGACCGTTAGCATACGCTAGCCACTTCAAGATGTTCTCGATGAAACTGTAGAGTAATGCGACGCTCTCAAAGTATTTCTCTTTCCTACATTCGTTCAAAACTGAATTGATTTCCTTGGCTATTTCATTGATGCGACCAACAACGTCGCTCGACTTCAGTTTTCGACTGGGGGGAACCATGGTCAGATTCGTCCATTCTCGTGAAGGGAATACTTGTGAGTATTCACCCTCGCAAGGGGTTCTTGGGCAATACCCCTTCAATCATCCATATCCTGCGACCGAATCGAAGAGTACGGATTCTTGGCCCCACATTGACCGCAGTGGGCAATATCAATCGGAAGAGAACTACCGCAGCTCAAGCATGGAACAATTGTCGCGGAAAGAAGCATATCTTCGTTCGTACTTGCGAACTGGTCGTACTGTGCCATAAGTTCCGGCGTAAGACTGGATTTGATCTCACGCATCGCACGCAGTAAGTGAGCCATCGTAACCGGACGGATTCCCCCTCTATGAATGAGAACTTCTCTCATCGCCGCGAACTTGGCAGCCCTTGAAATCGCAACAAGATCCGCCCCCGAGTATTTTTCGGTCTGCTTCACAATTCGGGTGAGGTCTACGCCTTCAGTCGGCACGCCATCAAGGTTCCGTTCCAAGAGTATTTTCCTCGCCTGATTGTCAGGAGGCGGCACGTAGAGTATCTTGTCGAATCTTCCCGGTCTCATAATTGCTTTATCAAGAGCTTGAGGCCTGTTAGTCGCGCCTATCACGACCACTCTTTCGAGCGAAGTAAGCCCGTCCATTTGCGACAAAATCTCACTAACGACCTTCACATCCTCTCGTGAAGCTACGTCGTCTACATCACTCCTAGTGGGAACGACAGCATCGATCTCGTCTATGAATAACACAGACGGAGCGTTCTTCTCTGCTTCAAGAAACATCTCACGTGCATGTACCGCACTTTCACCGTAATACTTCGTGTGTATATCTGTTCCAGACCTGTGGAGAAAAATATCGTTCCCTAAGCAAGATGGACAAAGAACATCTAGTGGATAACCTCACCGCAGATCTTATGCACATCGACAAACCGATCCAACAGCGTGTTATTGAGAACTTGACCAAGGCTGACCCCGAGTTAGGCAAAGGCGTAGCTACAGGTCTCAAACTATAGAAAACACCTCCTTCTTCTTGAGGAACGCAGGCTTAGCTCCCAATGCCGGGGAGATGTCACCCCACAACTTGGTGGGGTTAATGGCCTTCTGAGCTGGAAAACTCAGTTCAATTTGCTCTGCTCGCACCAGTAGTACTCCACACCCCACCAGGGCAGGTATAGGGGTTATCGTCAAGAATACTAGAGAGGCAAGAGTGAGCGCGTTCTTTGAGGAGGTCTACGTTCCAGAAAGAGTGCGATGGTTCTCAGCCTCTACGTTCCCTGTGACGCTCTCAGGAGCGATCGCGTCCTAACCGTAGAGAAGTGAAAGACCCCAATTCTCCAAGTTGATGTCGGTTTCTGCGATACGTTACATAGGTGAGAGTGCTGATTCTGTTACGTTGATCGTAGGCCACGCATACGAGATAGTCAAGCAAAAGGTCCATCTCTAGGGAGCCGCAAGTAGTTGGTGGGCGCGTAAGATTGGAGGGCGTTGTTCCTGGGTGTCCAGGTTGCGGTGGAAAAATG
>Ga0181539_1001294_pt1 | contig 28071 bp, 24 predicted proteins | sample PEATcosm2014_Bin_46_FD_119767 | JGI IMG/M metagenome (GOLD analysis project Ga0181539, IMG submission 119767) | Peatland microbial communities from MTU Mesocosm Facility, Houghton, MI, USA - PEATcosm2014_Bin23_60_metaG | ecosystem: Environmental > Terrestrial > Soil > Wetlands > Peat | place... | reverse complement strand
TTGTCGACGCTCGCAACCTGCCTGCGGACCGCCCCCTCCCAAAGCCGTGGATTTCCCGCCGTGCGGACGAGCAGCGTCATGTAAGGCTGGCCATCCTGCAGATAGGGGACATAAATCTGCGGACCGGGCTCTTTTTCCACCCGATGTCGAGTGTCGCCCACTACTCCCACGATGGTCAGCCAATCCTTCTTGTGCACCCAACTGCTGACCCTTCTGCCGAGGCATATTTCATTGGGGAAATAACGGCGAGCGAAGGTCTCATTGACGATGGCGACGCTCGGCGAGCCCTCACGGTCACGGTCGCTAAAATCGCGTCCCTGCTTAACTGGAATCCCTATCGTATGGAAGTAATCCGGACTAATGATGGCGAAGGAAGCGCCCCCAATTTCTTCCGATCGCCCTTCGACCGCCAAACCGGTGATGGTACCCGATCGGTTCCCGAGCGGTGGCATGCCGCTGCCAGCTACCGACCGCACGCCTTCCAAGCTCTTAATCCCGTCTATCACTTGCTCGAAGAATCTTGCCTGCTGGTTGGGTGTTGGGTACTTGGAGAGGGTCAGGTCCACGGTCAGGCACAGGGTGCGCTCCGGCTTAAATCCAAGATCGATGCCGAGTACTCGCATGAAACTTCGGAAGAGTAAGCCGGCGCCCACCAGAAGCACCATGGCCAGGGCGGTCTCGGAGATGAGGAGCAGACTGCGGAAAAGCATGCCGGACCGAAGTTCGGCGCCGCCACGGCCTGCTTCTTTGAGCACTTCGTTCAACGAAACCCTGGAAGCCTGAAACGCTGGAGCCAAGCCGAAGGCGAATCCCGTGACCAGTGCCAAAGCCAGGCTGAAGCCCAAAACCCGGTAATCGAGGCCGATAGGTTCCAGCGCCGGGAGGTTTGGAGACATAAACGTAACCAGCAGGTCCTTCCCCCAGTGCGCCAAAGCCAGGCCAATGAGTCCCCCAAGCAAGGCCAACAGCGCGCTTTCAGTGAGAAGCTGCCGGACGATTCGAGCCCTCCCGGCGCCCACGGTCAGTCGCACCGCTATCTCTTTTTGACGTGTGGCGGCGCGGGAGAGCAGCAGGTTGGCGACGTTAACGCAGGCGATGAGGAGCAGAAAGCCCACCGCACCCAGGAATAGCAACAAAGAAAGCCGGGATTTCTCAGTGATCTGCTCCTGCCAGGGCGAGAGCACGACGCTCATTTTGAGGCCCTTTCGCACGGTGGGCTGCAATATCGTGTCCAGTTCCGTCCGCGCTGTTGCCAGGGTCACTCCGGGCTTGAGCCTCCCGAAAGCTCGGGAAAACCGCAATCGTCCCGTACCCGTATCGCTCTCGGCAAGCGGCACCCAAAGGGCATAGTCAAGCTTGAACTGATCGGGAATCATGAAGCTGGCGGGGAGTACTCCTACAACCGTATAAGCCTTGCCATCCAAGGTCACGCCCCTGCCGAGCACGGACAGATCGCCTCCGTAACGGCGTTTCCACAGGGCTTCACTCAGGATCACTACCGGCGGACCGCCAGGACGGTCTTCCTCGGGAAGAAAGAGCCGCCCGACCACGGGGCGAACACCAAGAATGAAGAAAAAGGAAGTAGTAGCCGTCCCGCAGATGACTCGCTCTGGCTCGCCACCCCCGGTGAGGTTGGCCGCAAAATCCATGTAGGCAGCAATCGGGCTGAGGGTTCGGCTCTGATTCCTCCAGGCCACAAACTCCTCCTTCCCAACGAGAGGGGTGAGCCCGTAGCCTTCCAGAATCTCCTGGACATAGACCAGTTCCTCGGGATGCGGGTAGGGCAGGGGACGAAGGAGCACAGCATTGACTACGGTAAAAATGGCCGTTGTCGCGCCAATGCCGAGCGCCAGGGTGATGACCGCCACAGCAGTGAAACCAGGATTGCGCTTGAGTTGGCGCGCGCCGTAGCGCAAGTCCTGCCAGAGCGTTTCCAGCGTCGATTCCCAGCCTGCACTGCGGATTTCTTCTTTCACCGCGTCCAGACTGCCCATTTCCACACGCGCGGCGCGCCGGGCTTCGTCCTGGCTCATCCCCGAACGCATCTTCTCTTTCACCGCGGCGTCCAGAAAACCGCGCAGCTCCTCATCCATCTCCTGTTCCACTTCTTCCTTATGGAACAGCGTCCGCAGCCCGCTCGTTAGGTTTCGCAAGATCGACATGGTCTCTCTCCCAATTGCCGATTTTCGATTGCCGAATGCCGATTGCAACACCCAGCCCCGGAAGCGGCCTTTCAATCGTCAATCGACAATCATCAATCGACAATTACTCGTACCGCAGCGCCACCATGGGATCGACCTTCGTCGCCCGGCGCGCGGGGATGTAACTTGCCAACAGAGCAACGGCAGCCAATCCCGTCGCGACAACGACAAAGGTGAATGGATCTCTGGGCAGAATTCCAAACAATAAGCTGGCCATGAAGCGGGTCAAAACCAGTGCACCGGCAACTCCCAAGGCAACACCGGCGAGGGTGAGTTGCGCTCCCTGGCGCAGGACCAACCCAAGGATTTCGCGAGGGTACGCCCCGAGCGCCAGGCGGATGCCGATTTCATGGGTCCGCTGCGTCACCGTGTAAGCCATCACCCCATAAATCCCCACGGCGGTGAGGAGCAGAGCGAGCAAAGCAAACGAGGAGAGCAGAAGTGACTGGTAGCTGGTATCGCTCATCGACTGAGAAATGACCTCCTGCATGGGGAGAACCTTGAACACTGCCAGGCTGCTATCGAGCGAACGGACCTGGTTGCGGACCGTGGCGGGCAACCCCTTAGTCCCTACCGCACCCTTGACGACAATGGACAAGGCGCCGACGGGTGGCGCCAGCGCGAAATGAAGCGGATAGTAGGCTTGCGGAATCACCCGCTCGCGGATGCCCCATTCCTTCACATCGCCGACGACACCGATGACCGTGACCTGAAGCATCCCCCAAAGCTGGAAGCGCTTGCCCAGCGGGTCTTGGTTCCGCCAGAATTGGCGGGCCATGGTCTGATTGATCACCGCCACCAACCTGAGGTCAGGGGACGCCTGCATCTTGCCGGACTGCATCATGGTGACGACCTTCCGTGCCAACTCCGCAGCGTCCTGGAAATCTTGCGGGGCAAAGTTGCGCCCCTTAAGGAAGGGAATACCGAAGACCCGGAAATAGTCCGCAGTTACCTCGTTATTTTCAACAAGGATATTGTTGAACTTTGAGCTTTCCTCTCCCTCGATGGTGATGTAACCGTTGCTCCCTCCCCGGAGCGGCAGTTTGCTTCCGACCGCCGCCGCTTCGACTCCGGGCGCGCCTTTCAGACCATCGACCAACTGGTCAAAGAATGCTATGCCCTGTTCCAGCGTGGTGTATTTCTTGGGGGGCAGGGCGATCTGCGCGGTCAGTACGCCTTGCGGATGGATGCCGATGTCGACTTCACGCAGCTTGGCAAAGCTTCGCAAGAGAAGACCGGCGCCAATCAGCAACGCCAGGGAAATCGCGATTTCGCCCGCTACCAGCGCATCGCGCAAAAGACGACGCCGGCCAGACGCCCCAAGAACCGCCTGCACGGTGGTCTTGAGTTCTTCGTTGAGCCGGAGTTGTGAAACCTGAAGCGCGGGCGCGAGCCCCACCAGGACTCCCACCAGAAGGCCAACCCCAAGGGTGAACGCCAATACCGCCCCATTCAGGGTGATGGGATTCGCCCGCGGAATGGGCAGGGTTTCGGCGCTGGCCAGAAGCTGCAAGCAGCCCCAACCGATGAGGAGCCCAAAGGCCGCGCCCAGCAAAGAAAGCAGGACGCTCTCCGTTAGCAATTGCCGGACGACGCGGCCGCGGCCAGCGCCGATGGCCCTCCGAACAGCAATCTCCCGATGGCGTCCGCTGGCGCGAACCAACGAGAGATTGGCCACGTTCACACAGGCGATCAGAAGAACCAGCCCCACGGCGCCCAGCATGATCAGAAGTTCAGCCTGGGAACCGCCAACAAGTTCGTCCTTCAGGGGGACCACGGCCGCGCCAACCTTCGAGTTCGTATCGGGATACTGCTTTTCGAGGCGTTGCGCGATGGTCTGAAGTTCAGCTCGGGCTTGCGCCACCGGGACGCCGCGCTTCAATCGGCCAATGGCCCGATACTGGTGCGTGCCCCTGAGGCCCAGATTCTTCCGGCTCATATCCATGGGAATCCAGATATCCGCCCCTCCCAGGACACCAAACCACGCCGGCATGACACCCACGACGGCGTATTTCTCGTCGTCGAGATCCAGGTCCTTTCCCACGGCGTCCCTCCGGCCGCCCAAGTGCTGCTGCCAGAAACCGTAACTGAGGATGGCAACGGAATTTCGCCCAGCCTGATCTTCGCCCGCGAGGAAGGTGCGGCCAACCAGGGGCTCGACGCCGAGTAGAGGGAAAAAGTTGGCCTGGGTTCGAACCACGTAGGCTTGCTCGGGTTCGCCGGCGCCGCTGGCGTTGAAGCTTTCGCCCCAGGCGAACAGGCTGGCTCCTTCCAAGGTCTGGTTTTGTTCCTGCCAATCGAGATAATCCGCCCCGGTGAGCGGGTAAGTCCCCGGCGCCGATTCGGTTTCAAAGAGCTGCACGAGTTTCGCGGGATCACGAAAGGGCAGCGGACGCAGAAGGACGGCGTCCACGACACTGAAGATGGCCGTGTTGGCGCCGATGCCGAGGGCGAGGGTGAGAACAGCCACCGCCGTGAAGCCGGGATTGCGGCGCAACTGGCGCGCGCCGTAGCGCAAGTCCTGCCACAGCGTTTCCAGTGTCGATTCCCAGCCAGCGTCGCGAATTTCTTCCTTTACCGCGTCCACGCTACCCATCTCCAAGCGCGCGGCGCGCAGGGCTTCGTCCTGACTCACCCCCGAACGCATCTTCTCTTTCACCGCAGCGTCCAGAAAACCGCGCAGCTCCTCATCCATCTCCTGTTCCACTTCTTCCTTATGGAACAGCGTCCGCAACCCGCTCGTTAAATTTCGCCAGATTGACATGACCGTTCTCCGAATTGCCGATTTTCGATTGCCGATTGTCGATTGAAAATCCGCATGGGAAGCGGCAGCGGTTCAATCGACAATCGGCAATCATCAATCGGCAATCTCCATGATTCGGGTGATCGCCGCGATCTGTCTTCCCCATTCCTCGGTTTCGGCTTTCAGTTGCTTGCGCCCACGCTCCGTGAGGGTGTAATACTTCGCGCGACGATTGTTCTCCGTCGGCCGCCACTCCGGCTTGATCCATCCCGCCCGCTCCAGGCGGCGGAAGGCGGGAAACAACGATCCCGGATTGACGCGAAACACTCCCCGGCTGATCTGTTCGATCCGAAGCGCAACCCCGTACCCGTGCATGGGTTCCAGCGCCAGGGTTCGCAGGATGAGCATGTCCAGGGTGCCTTGCACGAGTCCGCTCGCTTTGTCCGTCATGGGTTTCTCCTCTTGTTTATCGAGATGAGCATAGGTCTTTCCTCTAGATTGTCAAGAGGACAGTTTGTCGTGCCCAGATTTGGACCTGTTGCGAGGGAAAAGACCTGGCAAGAGGGAGGAGCGCGGGCTGTCGTGCAAGGCTGACAGCTCACAGCATGCGGTAGGGACGGTTCGCGAACCGCCCCTGCTTCCACATCGTGCCAAGCGTTGCGCGGACCGGTGAGCGACCCACTACCCACTCCAATCTCGAAGATAACCCCGCGCTTGTGCGGCCATTTTTCATCATATAAGATGGCTGTTTGCGGTTCCGAACATCCAAAAGAGTAGACTCGTGCGACTTTACTTGGAGGTGCGGTCTTGGCAGAAGCTCCCCAGTACGACCTGGTAGTGATCGGCAGCGGCCCGGGCGGATACGTGGCGGCGATACGCGCTGGCCAGTTGGGCCTGAAGACGGCGATCGTTGAGAAGGACGACAAGTTTGGCGGCACTTGCCTGCACGTCGGCTGCATCCCCACCAAGGACCTGCTGTTGAACGCGGATGTTTATGATTATTTCAAGAATGCCAAAGAATTCGGCATCGTCTGCAAAGAGTTTTCCCTCGATTGGCCGGCGATCCTGGCGCGCAAAACCAAAATTGTTACCAAGCTGGCGAAGGGTGTGGAGTTCCTGCTCAAAAAGAACCGCGTCGAGACGATCCGCGGCTTCGGCAAGCTGGCGGGTCCGGGTAAAATCAGCGTGACGGACCCCAAAGGCGGGACGCTGGAGATTACCGCGAAAAACATCGTGCTGGCCACGGGCTCGGAGGCGCGCATGTTGCCGGGTCTCCAGCCGGACGCCAAAACCCTGCTCACCAATAAAGAAATTCTGAGCCTGCCGGCGATTCCGCAGTCGATGATCATTATCGGCGCGGGCGCGGTGGGCGTGGAATTCGCTTCCATCTTCCAGCGTTTCGGGACCAAGGTGACGGTGCTGGAAATGCTGCCGCGCGCCGTGCCGCTGGAAGACGAGGAGATTTCCGCCGAGCTCGAGAAGGCGCTTAAGCACCAAGGCATCGCCATTCAGACGCAGGCCAAAGTGGCGAAAGTCACGAAAACCGCGAATGGCGTCACGGTGGAGTACACGGTGGGGGACGCGAAACCGCAGACGGTGGAAGCCGAGACCTGCCTGGTGGCCGTGGGCCGCGCTCCCAACACCGCGAACCTTGGTCTGGAAAAAACGCGAGTGAAGCTGGAGCGCGGCTTCGTGAAGACCAACGGCTTCATGCAGACCGATGAGCCGGGGGTCTACGCCATCGGCGACATCGTGGCGAACAGCCCGCTGCTGGCCCACGTGGCATCGATGGAAGGCATCGTGGCCGTCACCCATGCGGCCGGCAAGCACGCCGAAGCGATCAACCATCGGCAGATTCCTAATTGCACTTATACCGAGCCGGAAGTCGCCAGCGTGGGCATGACGGAGCGTCAGGCGCGCGAAGCCGGTCTCAAGATCAAGATCGGGAAGTTTCCCTACGCGGCCGTCAGCAAGGCCGCGATCCTGGGCGTGCGCGAAGGCTTTGTGAAAGTGGTCAGCGATGAGCGCTACGGAGAAATTCTGGGCGTGCACATTATCGGGCCGCGCGCCACGGAGACCATCGCCGAGGCCGTCATGGCCATGCGCCTGGAAGGCACCGTCGACGACCTCGCGCATACCATGCACGCCCACCCCACGCTGGCGGAAGCAATGGGCGAAGCTGCGCACGCGGCGGTGGATTGGGCGATACATATTTAAGAAAGCTGTCAGCGATCAGCTATCAGCTTTCAGCTCGTAATGCGGATTTCTCAGTACGGATTTGGGAGGCCGTAGCTGATAGCTGAGAGCTGATAGCTGAAAGCTTCCTATGTTTTTCCACCTCGAACAACTCGGGCTTGTGGACTACGCCTCGGCGTTTGAGCTGCAACGGGAGAAGGTGGCGCAGCGCAAAGCCGGGGCCATCCCCGATACGCTTCTCCTGCTCGAGCACCCGCACGTCTACACGCTCGGCCGCAACGCCCGGCAGGAAAACATGCTGGTGTCCGCCGAGTGGCTCGCCTCCCGCGGGGCGCAGGTTTTCCAAACCGACCGCGGTGGAGACGTGACCTATCATGGCCCCGGCCAACTGGTGGGTTATCCAATTCTCGATCTCACCCAGCACCGGCGCGACATTTCCTGGTACATGCGCTCGCTGGAAGAAGTTTTCATTCGCACGGCGCGCGACTTTGGGATTGAAGCGGGGCGCTCGGAAGGTGCGGCAGGCGTCTGGGTAGGAAACAACAAGCTTGCCGCGATGGGCGTGCACCTCTCGCGCTGGGTTACCTCGCACGGATTCGCGCTGAACGTCAACACCGACCTGCGGTACTTCGAGTGGATCGTTCCCTGCGGCCTGCGCGATAAGGGAGTGACATCCCTTGCCAAATTACTTGGCCACCCTGTCGAAATGGATGATGTCGTGGAGCGCGTCGTGGAGCATTTTGGGGGGGTGTTTGGGTTCGAGGCACGAACTGTTGAAGAAGTTAAAGAGTTGAAAGTCAAGAGTTGAAAGTTGAAAGTAGCGGCGGCTTTACGCCGCCATTTGGCGAGGTAAACTCGCCGCTACAAAGCCTGAGATGTTCGCAGCTTACTGCCTAACTACTGTAAAAGGAGGGATTGACACGCGATGCCGTTGACCTCTGCGGCTTGCTGCCCTACGATGAGGAGATGGCACTGGCCGGCGTGCGCAGGCCGTTGCAGTCGGCGTCAGATGCCAATCGTCCGTGGTGCATATGCAACGGACAACTGACTACGGACCACGGACAGTTCTTATTGAGCCGCCGAGCCCATTTCTCCATAACCTGACGAGGTAGATCATGCCAACAAATGTCATCATGCCCCAGATGGGGGAAAGTATCGCGGAAGGAACGATCACCAAGTGGATGAAGAAAGTTGGTGAGCGGGTGGAGCGCGACGAGCCGTTGTTCGAGATTTCGACCGACAAGGTCGACGCGGAGATTCCCTCGCCCGCCGCCGGCGTGCTCACCCAGATTCTGGTGAAGGAAACCGAGACGGTGGCGATCAACACGGTGGTGGCCATTATCGATGGCGAGGGTGCAGGGGTCGCGGCTCGAACGCCTGCAGAGGCCATCGCACCCAGTCCGCAAGTGTCCTCTCCGGCGCCTCCCGCGCTTGCAACCCCTGGCGCGCCGACGGCCGTTATGCCGTCGGCGTCGGAGGAGCACGAAGGCGGCGAAGGCGAGGAAGTCCGCACTTCTCCTCTCGTGCGGCGCATCGCCCGCGAGCACAACGTGGATTTGAGCGAGGTGAAGGGGACGGGGTTAGGAGGCCGGGTCAGCAAGAAAGACATCCTGGATTTTATCGACCAGCGCCGCGCGAGTGCTCCCCCGGCGCCACAGCCAGCCGGTGCTCCCGCACCCACCGCGCCGCCCGTGGCGTTCACGGGAGCGACGCAGATTGTACCCATGACGCCCATGCGTCGGCAGATTGCCGAGCACATGGTGATGAGCAAGCACACCTCCGCGCACGTTTACACGCTGGTGGAAGTGGAAATGACCCGCGTGGTGGCGGCGCGCGAGCGCTTCCAGCAGGAATTCGAACAGCGCAATGGCATCAAGCTGACCTTTACCCCCTTCTTTGTCCGAGCCTCGGTGGAAGCAATCAAGGAGTTGCCGATCATCAACTCTTCTTTGGACGGGACCAACATCATTTACAAGCGCGACGTGAACATCGGCATCGCGGTGGCGCTCGAAAGCGGCTTGATCGTGCCGGTCATCAAGCGCGCGGACGAGAAGAACTTCCTGGGCGTCGCGCGCGCCGTCCAGGATCTCGCCGACCGCGCGCGTTCCAAGCGCTTGAGCGTGGACGATGTGCAGGGCGGGACCTTCACCATTACCAATCCGGGCAGTTTCGGCGGGTTGTTCGGCCTACCCATTATCAATCAGCCGCAAGTGGCCATCCTCGGCGTGGGCGCCATTGAAAAGCGCCCGGTGGTCCGCGACGACGCGATAGCTATCCGGCACATGGTTTATCTTTCCATTTCGTACGACCACCGCGTGATCGATGGGGCGGTGGCGGAACGATTCATGGGGAAGATCAAGAAGATTTTGGAGAATTGGGACGAGGCAGTGTTGTGATAATTTTGGATTTTAGATTTTAGATTTCGGATTAAGGAGCGATCCCGTCCGCCAAAATCCGCCCGGACAAATTGGGGCGCTACCGTCTTTAATCCAAAATCGCAAATCCAAAATCCAAAATAGTCTTACGGCCCTGCGGCGGGCACGCGATCGACCAGGGTTTCCAGGGCATCGAGGCAGGCATTCGGGTCCACGTTGTGACTTTGGAGACTGGGCATTAATTGGGTCAGGTTCAGAGCGAAGAAGCGCTTGCCCGCATCCTTCTGGCCGACCACGGCAAAATCCACCGCCACGGTTTGAAGAAGACCCATGCTGCGGTTTTTTTCCTGCCGCCACTTCGCCAGATCTTGACGAAGGACTTCCTGAAGATAATCTCCGAAATTCACTGTCTGGTCCTGGAAGCGGTCCTCGGTGAAAGCGTAAACGGCAAGCACGTCGGCAGCATCAAAGTGGTTTCCACAGGCCGTTACATACGGCCGATGGGCGATGCACTGCCAACTCGCTCCCTTGTTGAGTTTGCGAACTTCCAGGCCCTCGAAGGGCAGTCCGTCGATTCCGTCGATGCGGCCGATGAGCGTCACGGCATCCTTGCCGAGCTCCAGAATGGTGGCCGCGGTGCAACAATGGCCCCCGCCGGAATACTGGCCCACGATGACATCCGGAACGCCATGGCCGGTAAGGTCGCGGGTATAGGAGGGGCGCGCCCGGCTGCCGGGGACGGGAAGGCCGTGGCGGCCGGCGAAGTCATAGAGTGCCGACCAGGAATCTTTTGAGCCTTCGAGCGTTTCCAATTTGAAAACCGGCTGGTCCGCATGGTCGTAAATGACCAGCCGTCCTGGGGCGAAGACCAACGGTGCGGGGGTGGCGCGATACAGGCCGGCTCGATAGTTGCCCAGGCGGAAGTCTTTGAGCCGCTCGTAACCGGCAATGTCAGGGACCTGCCCACCAATGCCCGTGGTGGTCAGGATGAAATCTTCCGCGGAACTTGCGACGTCCTTCAGGTCGGCAGGATCCCACTTGCGCTGAACGGCAAGGACGGCCAACAGTACGACGGCAGCCAGCGCAATGGAGACGATGTTCTCACCCTTCTGCATAAAAGATGGTCCGATGCCCGAAGTCCGTGGTCCGAAATCGAGAAGTTAGTGACAAGTGACGAGTGACAAGGGACAAGCAAGAATGAAGACCCCAGGGAATTCGATTTCCGCAACAGTTGGACTGGTTGCTCGTCACTTGTCACTCGCCACTTGTCACTGTTCTTCTCAGGTGCGGCGAAAAGAATCGAGGCGCCAGCAGTCCTCGCTCTCCTGATGGCGGAGGATGTAGATGTTGCCGTCATCGGCCCGGACCTTGAAGCACTGGTATCCTACGCCATACCATTGGTCCAGGATTTCCTTCACTTCATATTTGGGCGCGCCTGCCTTCCCCGGAAAGGCAAAGCGCAGCGGGCGTTCGTCCGCCCGGTAGCCGGAATAACATTCCACTTGGAGTTCCATGTCCATGGAACGGCGCTAAACGCCGACGGGTACGGCAGCTTCGCGCAGGAATTTTGCCGCCTCTTCCGGGGGGGTGGGATTGATGTAGAAGCCCGTGCCCCACTCGAACCCCGCCACTTTGGTGAGTTTGGGCATGATCTCCATGTGCCAGTGAAAATAGTCTTGGGCGGATTCCCCAATCGGTGAGGTGTGCACGATATAGTTATAAGCAGGAAAATCCAGCACTCGGTCCAGACGGGCGAGCATGTCCTTGAGCATGGGAGCGAGCTGCTCAAACTCGCGCTTTTGGGATTCTTCAAAGTTGCACTGGTGCATTTTGGGAAGGATCCACATTTCGAAGGGGAACCGTGAAGCGAAGGGGGCGATCGCCAGAAACCCATCGTTCTCAGAGATCAGCCGAATTTTGCTTTCGGTTTCCTGCCGGATAACGTCGCAAAAAATGCAGCGCTCCTTGAAGTTATAGTGCTCGCGCGCGCCATCCACTTCCTCGGTCACGCGCTTGGGGACTACCGGCAGAGCAATCAGTTGGGAATGGGTGTGTTCCAGCGAAGCGCCGGCGGCGTCACCGTGGTTCTTAAAGATAAGGATGTACTTGAAGCGGCGGTCCTTCTTCAGGTCGATAATGCGGTCACGATAAGCCCAGAGCACATCTTCCACCTGGCGCACCGGCAAGGAGGCTAAGGTCAGCTCGTGCTTCGGCGTCTCGATAATGACCTCATGCGCGCCGATGCCATTCATCTTGTCGTAAAGGCCTTCTCCCTGCCGATTGAGTGAGCCTTCGATTCCCAGGGCGGGAAACTTGTTCGCCACCACGCGCAGCGACCAGCCCGGAGTATTGCGGCCGCTACCGTCGCTGCGATAAGCGAGAATTTCCGGCGGGGTCTTGGATTCATTGCCGTAACAAAATGGGCAGAAACCCGAGCCGCGAATCTGCACCTTATCGCGAACAAAATCCGTCGGCCGTTTGGCCCGGTCCGTGGCGATGATAACCCAACGGCCGGTAACGGGGTCTTTTCTTAGTTCAGGCAAGGCAAATACTCCTTAGCTATCAGCTATCGGCTTTCAGCTTTGTGAGGAGCTGGAGGCTGATTGTCTTCTGCTGGTCACTCGTCACTCGTCACTTGTCACTGCTCTTAGGCTTTGAAAGCATCCTTGATCAGTCGAACCTGGAGGCCGGCCTCGGAGTTCCATGCGACGCTCGCGATGTCGAACCGGTAACTCAAGGGCTTTCGGTGAAGGCGGCGGAGGTATTCGCTGGCGGCCCTGGCAATGCGCTTCTGTTTCGCCCTGGAAACCGCCGCCTCCGGCGGGCCGGCGTCCGCGGTCATCCGGGTCTTTACTTCCACAAACGACAGAACGGGGCCGTCCCAACCGACCAAGTCAAGCTCCCCTGCGCCGGAGCGGGCGGGGCGATTTCGCGCCACCATCGTGTAACCGGCCTGGCGCAGGTACCAATACGCCAGGGTTTCGCCCCGCGCGCCGGTTTTCAAATGCTCTGCTTCGCTGGCGGGGGCTGCCAGCGCGTGAGCGGCAAAGTGCGCGCGTTGGCGTTCCTTCCAGACCAACGCTTGATATATGAGCTTCGCTAAAATGCCCATGGCTTTTCGCTTTCAGGATTCAAGGTATCAGGTGCCAGGTGTCATGTGTCAGGGAAACCCGTGAATAGTGAATGGTCTAATGAAATGGCGTTTCTACAATTCACTATTTACTATTCACCATTCGCTTTTACCCTGACACCTCGATTAGTGTTCCGTCTCCGCGATGCAACGATCCAGCGTATCGACCGCAAAATCCGCCTGCTCGCGATCGATCATCAGCGGCGGACTCAGCCGGACGGTGCTCTCACCGCAACCCAGGACGAGTAAGCCGAGCTCAAACGCTCGTTCGATTACCCGATTGCGCGCTTCCGGATGGGGCTCGCGCAGATCCTGGCTCTTCACCAACTCGATGCCAATCATCAACCCGCGGCCACGCACTTGGCCGACGATTCGATGCTTGTGCGGCCAATCGACGATTCTGCCCAGGATGTATTCGCCGATACGCGCCGCATTGGCGATGTACTTCTCTTCCAAGAGGCGGATGGTTTCCAGCGCCGCCGCGCAGGCCACGGGATTGCCTCCAAAGGTCGAGGCATGCGCCCCCGGCCCCCAATCCATTAATTCCGCGCGCGCCACCGTTACGCCCAACGGCAAGCCGGAAGCAATCCCCTTGGCGGTTATGATAATGTCCGGCACCACGCCGACGTGCTCGCAGGCCCACATTTTCCCGGTCCGCCCCATGCCGCACTGAACTTCATCAAAGATCAGAAGGATTCCGTACTTGTCGCACAGTCGCCGCAGATTGTCGAGGAACCGGGCAGGCGGAATCACGTAGCCGCCTTCACCCTGAATGGGCTCCACAACGATGGCCGCTACTTCTTCAGGCGGCACCGCCGTCTTGAACAATTGCCGTTCGATCAGATCGGAGCAGACGCAATCGCACACGCACTCCGGCGCGCGGTGGCCTTGCGGGCAGCGATAAGGATTGGCATACGGCACGTGGACGACACCCGACAGAAGCGGGCCGAACCCGCGCCGCTGAACCGCCTTGCTGGCCGTGAGCGAGAGCGCGCCGAAGGTCCGCCCGTGGAACGAGCCGAGAAAAGCAATAAACCGATGGCGCTTGGTGTGGTAGCGCGCAATTTTCATGGCCGCTTCCATGGCTTCGGTGCCGGAATTGCCAAAGACCACCCGCTTGGGAAACGTTCCCGGCGTGATCCGGGCCATTTTTTCCGCCAATTGCGCCAGCAACGGGTAGCAAAAATCCGTCCCCGACATATGGATCAGGGTCTCGGCCTGCTTCTGGATCACCCGCACGACATCGGGGTGGCAATGCCCGGTGGAGACCACGGCGATCCCGGCGGCAAAATCCAGGAACAAGTTGCCATCAACGTCCTCAATCATTGCGCCCTGTCCGCGCTGGGCGACCAGCGGATAGTCACGGGTGTAGGAAGGCGAAACAAATTGCTTATCGAGCGCCAGAATTTTCTGGGCCTCGGGCCCGGGAGGCGGCGTCGAGATGTGCGGCAGTTTGCTTTCCATTAAATCTCTCCTCTCCGCTGCCGGTTGCAGGGTTAGCGCTGGTTTCGGGATCCTTCAGTGAGGAGATAGCGGAGAGGATTAATCGCCCCCAAAAAGGTTGGGCCGGGCCAGTATCGGAAGACTGATTCGCAGATTCCGCATGATTACTTCCGCTTCCAACGCGCTCCAGCTTTGGTATCTTCCAGTATAACACCGGCCTTGAGCAAATTCGCTCGAATCTCATCGGAGCGGGCGTAGTTGCCACCGCGCCGGGCGGCGGCGCGCTCCGCAATTAATTTCTCAATTTCTTCATCACTCAAGGTTTCGAGAAGCCCCGAGCTCGGTGGCCCGCCAGTCAATCCCTGCGTCACCGTTTCTGCACTCGTAACCGCGGCGGAATCCGCGGCCGTCACCGAAGGCTTGACGAAGCCAAACTTCACCAGCTTGGCGTGGTCGTCATCCTCGAGCACGGCGAAAATCCGATCCCAGCGCTGGAGGGTGTCGAGAAAAGCGCGACGGTCTCCGTCGCGGAATTCCCCTCGGTCCATCGCGGTGTTGCCGTCACGGACCATATCGAAAATCGCGCCCAGCGCTTCCGCCGTGTTCAGGTTGTCATCGAGCGCCGCTTCAAATTTCTGCCGCGCCTCTTGCGCGCGATTTTGCAGGGTCAAGCTCTCCCCTGCCGGGAAACTCTCCTTGGTGAGGCGAAAGTGGAAATTGCGCAACCGGTCGATCGACTGCTGCGCCTGGTGCAATCCGTCAAATGTAAAATTGAGCGGCTTGCGGTGGGGCACCGAAGTCAGCAGATACCGGATCGCCGAGGGCTTATAGCCTTGATTGATGAGGTCGCGAAGGGTGTAGAAGTTGCCAAGCGATTTCGACATCTTCTCCCCATTGACGATCAGATGCTCGGCGTGCATCCACACCTTGACGAAAGGCTTGCCCGTGGCGGCTTCACTTTGCGCGATTTCATTTTCGTGATGGGGAAAGATCAGGTCGCTGCCGCCGGAATGGATGTCGAAAGTCTCCCCCAGGTATTTCATCGACATGGCGGAGCACTCAATGTGCCAGCCAGGCCGGCCGGGACCGAAAGGCGTTTCCCAGAAAGGCTCGCCTTCTTTCGCCGCTTTCCACAGCACGAAGTCGCGGGCATTCTCCTTATCGTATTTGTCCGTGTCCACGCGGGCGCCCGCGCGCACCCCGGAAAAATCCACATGCGTCAACTGGCCGTAGGGCGGGAAGGCGGCGACCTTAAAGTAGATCGACCCTTCGCTGGAGTAAGCAAAACCCTTATCGACGAGCGTCTGGATGAGCTTCACCATTTCCGGGATGCAGTCCGTGGCGCGCACCAGAAACTCCGGCTCCTCTATGTTCAGGAGCTGGCGATCGATCAGGAAAGCCTCGATGTACTTGTCGGTATAGGCCCGGAGCGGCATCCCCGCCGCCTGGGAATTGCGGATCGTGTTGTCGTCAACGTCCGTGAGGTTGACGACGTGCCGAAGCTCGTAACCGGCGTACTTCAGGTAACGGCGAAGAACATCCTGAAAAAGGAAGGTGCGGTAGTTGCCAATGTGCGCGAAGTCGTAAACCGTGGGCCCGCAGCCATACATGCGGACGGTGTTGCCTTCGAGAGGCTTGAAGTCCTCGATCTGGCGAGTCAACGTGTTGTAAAGGCGTATGGGCATTAGGTTGATAATTCCGCGATCCGGTCAAACCCTCAATTTTATGGGGTGGCTCGATTCCAAGTCAAGAAAAGAGCGGCGAAGGTAGTGGGCAATTTGATGTTATAGCGCGAGTTTAACTCGTCAATGGGCGGCGTAAAGCCGCCTCTACATCAATCTGACCCACCACCATGCAGGAAGAGTTGAGCCTACTAACTCCCTTTTTTTCATCAAGATAATGGAGAGATAGGTATAACTCGCTTTTTTTCATTAACCCGACTTTGCCAAGTCGGGTTGAGCTCGTGCGATTCTGCGGAGGCGGGTAACGCCTATCGCTTAGTAGAAATTCGGGTCCCCACGGCCCCGCGCCCACCCGGTGGAAAGAGGCCCCCATCTTCGTGGCCTTTCTGGCCTACGGCCTCTACGTTACTTGGCCACAGCGGGTACGCGCCTTGGCCCCGGGGTTGAGCCGTCGAGCGGTCATGGAAAAGATGTCGGCCCTCCCCAGGGTCGATGTCGGCTTGCCGACCACCGACGGTCGGCTCTTGCTTCTGCCCCGCTCGACCCAACCGGAGCAAGATCAGCCCAGGCTGCTTCAGCGCCTCCGCCTGCTACTGCCTCCGCCGCCACCGCCCAGAATCTCGCAAATCGCATCGGCTCTCGCCCCCGGCGGTGCCTCCGTGTAGTGAAGACCTTTGCTTCCCTCGAACCAAGAATGAATCCCTTACAAACCATTTTCGCCCCAGTTGGCAAAGTCGGGCTAAAGGGGATTGTTGCTCCGCTCCTGAACAACCACTGGGAGGGCTGGCTGGAAGTAGAGGAAGCGCCATAATAATATGCCGTAATACCAAGCTATTCTTTCCTGCTCGCCGCTTGCATCTCACCGTCCTGCCTCACACCCAATTGGGGATGAAAACTTGTAGCACGTCATAAAATATCATATACTATGACGGGTTCCGGCTCTGCTGCCTGAGAAGTGGGATTCATTGAAACGGAAGGCACGGATCGGGGCGCTCGATCAGAGGTCGTAAACGGCGGGGTTGCGGAGCATCGAGTGGCGGGTGTGGCGCCGACATCCAGGAGAACTCACAGGCCCCGGAAGTGCTCGCCGAGCGAGAGGAACGTGTGAGTGTTTCCTTTATTGTTGACCTTGAGCGCTAAAGGGAGCGGCACAAGGAGGAGAGATGAGACAATTCCTGGTCCATGACAATCGAGACAATGTCGGCGTCGCCGTCGTCGACATGGAGGCAGGTCAGGTCGTTGCCGGAGCGACCTTGGACAACGGCCACACGTTGCACGTCACGACCTGCGAGGCGATCCCTTTGGGGCATAAGATTGCCCTCAAGGATCTTAAGGTGGGAGACACGGTCATCAAATACGGCGAGGATATCGGAAAAGTCGTTGCGAATATACGAGCCGGAGAACTCGTGCATGTGCACAACCTGAAGACCAAGAGGTGGTGATGATGGTAAAGATTCCGAAAATTAAGGGTTACCGCCGGCAAAACGGGCGGGTGGGAATCCGCAATCATGTTGTAATTCTTCCCGTCGACGATATTTCCAACGCGGCCTGCGAAGCGGTCGCCCATGTTATTCAAGGTGTTCTGCCCCTACCCCACGCCTATGGACGGCTGCAATTTGGAGAGGACCTCGACCTGTTCTTCCGCACCTTGATTGGAACCGGGTCGAATCCGAATGTCGCCGCGGCGATTGTCATCGGGATCGAGCCGGATTGGACGGAGCGGGTCGTCGAAGGCATCGCCAGCACGGGGAAGCCCGTGGCAGGTTTTTCCATTGAGCGCAGTGGGGATTTGAAGACCATCGAGGCGGCGTCGCGGAAGGCGCTGGAATATGTTCAGGGGGCTTCGGAACTGGCGCGCGAAGAATGCTCCCTGGACGAGGTCTACGTTTCGGCCAAATGCGGAGAGTCGGATACGACGACCGGGCTGGCGTCCTGCCCAACGGTCGGGCAAGTGGTGGACTGGTTGGTAGAGTGGGGGGGCACGGCGTCGTTCGGTGAAACCTCCGAACTGACGGGCGCCGAGCATATCGTCGAAAAGCGGGCGGCCACACCCGAAGTGGGGGAAGCGTTCATGAAGGTGTGGACCGACTATGACGAATTCATCAAGCGCCACAAGACCAACGATCTCTCGGAGTCGCAGCCCACCATGGGCAATATTCGCGGCGGGCTTACCACGATTGAAGAGAAAGCGATGGGGAATATTCAGAAGATTGGAAAGCACTCCCAGTATGTTGGCATCCTGAAGCCGGCGCAGGCGCCGAGTGGGAAGGGGCTGTGGTTCATGGACACGTCGTCGGCCGCCGCCGAAGCGGTCACTTTGTGGGCCGCCTCCGGGGCGGTGCTCCACGTGTTTCCGACGGGGCAGGGCAATATCTGCGGCAATCCCATCGAGCCGGTCATCAAGATCTCGGGTAATCCCCTAACCTGCCGAACGATGAGCGAACACATCGACCTGAATGTGTCCGCGATGTTGACGGGTGAAATGACGCTGGAACAAGCCGGAGGAGAGCTTCTGAACTTGATGGTGCGGACCTGTAATGGCCGGCTGACGGCCGCCGAAGCGCTTGGCCACCGGGAGTTCGTGATGACCAAGCTTTATCGCAGCGCCTGATTTCTTTGTGGATGTCCTCCTTTTGCTGGGCGACCTTACCACGGTCCCTCCCTGTATCCCTATGGGTAGCGGAGTGAACGTTTGTGCCTGGAAACGGAAATGTCGTCATTGCCCAGGGCGGTGGTCCCACGGCGGTGATCAATGCCAGTCTGTATGGCATTGTGCGCGAATCCGCCCGTAAACTCAGCGGGTCCAGCAAAATCTGGGGCGCCCGTGGTGGCATCGTAGGGGTGCTCCAGGGGCGCTGGTTGGATCTTAGGAAGCCAAGTGAGCGCTTATGGAAGAGGATTGTGGATTCACCCGGCGCGGCTCTGGGGTCTTGCCGTAAGATGTTGAGCGCGCAAGAGGCTATGGAAGCCGTCCGTGCCCTCCAAAGGGAAGCCGTCCGCTACTTCTTCTACATCGGCGGGAACGACTCCATGGATACGGCTCTCAAAATGCACCAGGCGGCTTCCGCGTTGCACTATGAGATGGCCTGTTGCGGAATCCCTAAGACCATCGACAATGATCTCCCGTGCACGGATCATTGCCCGGGCTTTGGCTCCGCCGCCCGCTTTATCGCTCAATCCGCCGTGGATTTGGGCATGGATATCCGTACCCTTCCCACGCCCGTCTCCATCCTCGAGGTCATGGGCCGCAATGCCGGTTGGCTAACCGCCGCCACGTTACTGGCGAGGAAAGACCCCGATGACGCGCCTCATCTGATTTATGTGCCGGAACGGCCTCTTGTGCGCGGAAGTTTCCTGCGCGACGTGCAGAAAGTCTACGACCGGCAAGGTTGGGTAGTGGTAGCGGTTTCCGAAGGGACCCAAGACGAGACGGGAGAAAGCTGGGGAGTCAGCCGAAGCGAGAAAACGGTGGATGGATTCGGCCACAACTTGCCGGGCGATGTCGCCACCAGGCTCGCCGCTCTGGTTACGACGGAACTTGGGCTCCGCGCCCGCAGCGAGAAGCCGGGTCTTCTGGGTCGCTCCTGCGCCTTGATGGTTTCGTCCGTGGACCGACGTGAAGCCCGGGAAGTCGGAAGTTTTGGCTTCTCCTGGGCCAGCAAAGGAAATAGCGGATTCATGGTGTCGATCCGCCGGGAAGATAGCACGGCGTACAGCGTTGAATACGGGGCTGTTCCTCTGAATACCGTTGCCAATCTCACACGTTTATTTCCGCCGGAATATGTCGCAGAAGGCGGAAATGACATCAAGGAAGAGTATCGGGCATACGTCGAACCGCTCATCGGCGATCCACTGCTACGCTATGCCCGGCTCGATCCATCGCCAATGCGTCCTGCCACTATTTAGGAGGAGGAAAACAAAATGTCGACCACAACTTATAGCCTGGGAACTTATTGCTTTCGCCCGGAAGAATTCCTCCCCATAAAACTTTTTGAGGCGATCACCGATATTCGAGTCAACAAACCCGAAATGATCCTCGCGGAGGCGACTTGCCGGCGAAGGAGACCCCGCCTGACACTGGATGGAAAGTTGGTAGTGTTGGCGACGGACCATCCCGGACGCCGAGTGACCAACCTGCCCGGCGATCCGTTGGGCATGGGGGATCGTCACAGCTATTTGGCCCGGGCTCTGCGTGTGCTCACGACGCCCGGATGTGACGGGATTATGGGAACCACCGATTTCATGGAGGACATATTGATCGTCAACGCCTTGGTTCGGCAATCAGCCGGCCTATCGTTGATCGACGACAAGGTGCTGATCGGGTGCATGAATCGCGGCGGGCATGCGGGCGTGGTGGGAGAGATTGACGACCGTCTCACTTCCTTCACTGCCAAGCAACTCAAATGCATGAACTTCGAGGGGGGGAAATTAATGTATCGGCTCGACGCCGCCGACGAACGTTCCATTAAAGCGATCAGTGACTGTGCTCAGGCGGTGACGGAGCTTCACCGCGAGGGTCTGTATGCGTTTCTGGAACCCATGAGCGTCCAAAAAAAAGTGGATGGAAGCTACGAAACCATCAAGACGGTAGAGGCACTCGTGCGCGACGTGGGGGCGGCATCAGCTCTGGGCGAATCTTCCGCGCGGACGTTTCTCAAGATTTCCTACACGGCGGGCTACGACCGGGTGGCAAAGGCGACGACACTGCCGATCTTGATGCTCGGGGGCCCACCCCGGGAGAATCCAACCTCGACTCTCAGCGATTTCGCTGCCGGGATGAGGGCCGCTGCCAACGTTCGCGGTGTGATGGTGGGAAGGAATGTGACCTTTGCGCCCAAGGAAGATCCGCGCGCGGTTGCGGCAGCAGTCTGTGGAATCGTTCACGAGGGTTTGACGGCAGAAGAATCGTTGGATCGGTTGGCGGCAGAGCGTGGGCGGGAAATGAATACCTTCGCGTCGTGCCGCTAGCGCGCATTTCTCACGGAAAAATTGAACACGGCTGTTTCCTTTGGCGAAAGCCAGTGACCGCGAACGTGTTCTGCCACGACGATATTTTCTTCGGCAGGCTGGGGTCTCGGAAGAATATCGTAACTGCGTTGCACCGCTGATCGGGGATGATTTGAGGCCCTCTGAACATCTCTGCGGGCGGGGGAGCTGATGAAGCGTGGGTAAGAATCAAGAATTTTCCTTCCGGTACGGCTCCGAGGTACGAGTCATCTCTCTCGCCTGCGACCCGGCGTGCGAGACGTTACTACCCCAATCGCTTCCGCCGCTAAAGGACCCTGCTTCAGCGGTTCGCGCGGCACTGGTCAACCCTATCGGCACGCCGCCGTTGCGGAAAATGCTCCGCCCTGGCGAACGGGTTGGAGTGGTAGTGAACGACATCACACGCCTGGTGTACAGCGAGGTTTTTCTTCCCATTCTCATCGACGAATTGAATGCCTGTGGCATTCCCGACCGAGACATTTTCATCGTCTTTGCGTTGGGCCTTCACCGGCAGCAGTCTCGGGAAGAGCAGCGCCGCATCGTCGGTGAGGAAGTGGCGCGCCGGATCGCTCTCTACGATCATGACTGCCACAATCGGGAAAACCTCGTGGCGCTTGGTCGGACGAGCCGGGGCAATGAGGTCTGGATCAATCGGCAGGTGTATGAGGCTGACCGGATCATCTTAACCGGAGAAATCATTTACCATCAGATTGCCGGCTACAGTGGAGGGCGCAAAAGCTTGGTTCCGGGCGTGGCGGGGGCAGAGACCACTACTTTCAATCATCAGCTCATTCTCGACCCGAATTGCCGACCGGGTCTTCTGGAGGGCAATCCTGCCCACGAGGACCTGCTCGAAGCGTGTAGAATGCTCGAGCCGGACTTCCTGTTGAACGTCGTGTTGGCCCCCTCCGGCGGATGGGCTCGAGTAGTGGCTGGGCATTACGATATCGCCCATCGAGCGGGATGCGAGGCGGTCGATCGGATGTGCCGTATCCAGATTGACCAGCCTTATGACATGGTTTTGGCGAGTGCTGGGGGCTTCCCCTTGGATATCGACTTGCGGCAGGCTCACAAAGGGATGGAAAACGCCGCGCGCGCCTTGCGCCCGGGGGCGGTGCTCGTCTATTTTGCGGAATGCCGAGAGGGCACGGGAAGCGCCGCGCTGGAGGAATGGGTGGAGAAGTTTTCCAATGCAAAACAGATGGAACGGGAACTCCGTTCCAGATTCATCGTGGGTGCTCACAAGGCGTTTTGGCTGGCACGCTTGGGAGAGCGCGTGAAAATCCTACTTGTCTCCAAACTTCCGGACGCTTTGGTTCAGAAATGCCACCTGCATCCGACGGCCGAACCGGAAAACGCCGTCGCCCAGGAACTGCGCGGGCTGGGAGCGAGAGCCCGAGTCGCGTATATCCCCTATGCGGGAATTACTCTGCCGGTACCGGCTGGGGAGTGGATGTGCGTGGCTTGACGCTTACAGTACCGCGAGCCAATGAAAAAGGAGTATGACCCATGGCCACAGCAACGATTGAAAAAAGGGAATTCCCCATGTTCATCGGCGGTGAGTGGGCGCGCACGGGCGCGCTGCGCACGATCTATCTCCCCTACGATGGCACGCCAGTCGGAGAAGTTTTCGAGGCGGATGCTGCGACCGCCGAGCGAGCTGTTTCGGCGGCCCATGCGGGAGCCTCGGCGATGGCGCGGCTCACCCAATACGAACGCGCTGAACTCCTTGAGCGCATGCGACGCTTGCTGGAGCGCGATGCCGGGGAGTTTGCCCTGCTCGTCTGCTACGAAACCGGAAAGCCGATTCGCGAGGCGCGGATCGAGGTCGAGCGCTGCCAACAAACCCTGATCGCTTCCGCCGACGCCGCCCGCAACCTGCGCGGAGAAGTGATTCCCATGGAGGCGGCCCCCATCGGCAAAGGGCGTTGGGCCATGACCGTGCGCGAGCCTTTGGGAGTTATCGCCGCCATTACTCCTTTCAACTACCCCTTGAACCTTGCCCTGCACAAGATCGGCCCAGCTTTGGCGGCGGGCAACAGCGTGGTTCACAAACCTTCCGGGAACACTCCGCTCAGCGCGCTACGTCTGGCCCGATTGATTCAAGAGGCGGGCGCGCCCGTGGGCGCTTATAACGTCGTTACCGGGCCAGGGGGGAAGTTGGGGCCGCCGTTGATCACTGATCCGCGGGTGGCGATGATCACTTTTACGGGAAGCGTCCCGGTGGGAGAACAAATCCGCGCGCAAACCGGCCTGCGCCGCGTCACCCTGGAATTGGGCTCGAATTCCTCCGTCATCCTCGAACCCGATTGCGACCTGGACACGATGATTCCCCGCTGCGTAACGGGAAGCTTTACGCATTCCGGGCAAGTCTGCATCTCGGTGCAGAATATTTACGTCCACGAATCCATTGAAAAGGCATTCACGGAGCGCTTCGTCGCTGCCACCCAGAAACTCAAGATCGGGCATCCCCTAGACGAAACCACCGATATTTCTTCCCTGATCACCACGGGCGAGGCGGAGCGCGTAGAAGAATGGATCGAGCGCGCCCGTTCCCGTGGAGCGCGGGTGATCGCGGGAGGGAAGAGGCAAAACGCTACGGTCGAGCCGACCATCCTCGCCAATGTCGCTTCCGACCTGGAAGTCTGCTGTCGCGAGGTCTTCGGGCCGGTAGTGGTTTTGCATACCTACGGGTTTCTGCAAGAGGCCATCGATGCCGTGAATGCCAGCGAGTATGGTTTGCAGGCCGGCCTCTGCACGCGCGACATAGGCAAAGCATTTCAAGCGGCGCGTCAGTTGCACGTGGGAGGCGTAATTGTGAATGACGTCCCAAGCTATCGCGCCGACCATATGCCTTACGGTGGGGTTAAGAAAAGTGGCATCGGGCGCGAGGGGCCGCATTTCGTCGTGGAAGAGATGACCGAGTTAAAACTGGTTTGCTGGCGCGGCTAGAGCGAGTGCCGCTCGTATCGCGGTCCAAGGGCATGAGCTTTCCGAAGATTTCGGGTCATCGGGTTCTCTATTGATATATAATACGCACTACGCTGACCTCCAGATGCACCGTATTCCATGAGGTCCCAGGAGAGGGAAATTGGGTCTGAAAATACCTGAAAATCTAACTCAACAAGCATTTCGTTATATTCGGGATGAGATTATTCGGGGAAAGATTGACGGGCGGCAACATTTAACCGAAGGCTACTTTGCCGAGCGCTTCGGAATTAGCAAGTCCCCGGTTCGGGAAGCGCTGAATCGTTTGGAATCGGAGGGGTTGATTACCATTATTCCCCGGCGCGGCGCCTTTGTGGTGCAACTCTCCGTTAAAGACATCGAGGAAATCTTCGAACTGCGCGAAGCGCTGGAGGCGCTGGTGGTGAAGGACGCCGTCCTGGACGAGAAGATCCTGGCGCGCATGCGGGCGGCGGTCATGTCGGCTAAGCATCACCTGGAAGAGAGTGACAAAACCAATTACATTCGTGCGGATGCCGCCTATCACTCGATCCTGGCGGAGGCAAGTAGCAACTCGCGCTTGAGAAGAATTCTCGAAAACATGCGCAACCAAATGCTCATCGTCCGCTCTCGGACCTTTGAACTGTCCAGCCACACTTCCGTGAAGCAACACCTCCATATCCTCGAAGCTATCGAACAGGGAAAACGGGACGTGGCAGCGAATCTAATGGTCGAGCACATTCGCACGGTCCGTGCCCGCCTGGTTAACTACCTTCGCCAGGGTGAGAACGCGTCCGGTGTGCAGGAAGATATCCCCGCCTGACGGCACGCCAGACCGGACCCTTGACCAATCGACTTCCTCCTGGTCGGTGTGATTGTGGGGTGGCCAGGAACGCTGATGAGGCTGGAAGAAGGTATATCCCGCCACGAGCTTGTCGGCTCCCTCGGAGACATCGAACATCATGTACACGTCCTTCCCTTTCAGCCGGCGAACGCGTTCTTCCTTCATTGAGAACTCGGCGAATCGGGAGTGAAATGGGGATACTCCTTTGCGGCTGGTGCCGAGCACTGCACCACTCGTGCTGGATCCGCGGATGAATTACACATGCGGAAGGAAGCTCCCCTTGGGATGTAGAGCGTATCATAGGGGCTCAGCTCGAAAGATTGCTCGCCCACCCATGCGGTTACAGCCCCCTGCCACATAAAGAGCAAACTCTCTTCGCCGGGCAACCGGAACTCGCGAGAGGTTGCGGTGGGAGACAGCTCGAATTCGCCGCAGGTCAAGTAGCGCAAGTGGCACGATTCCGGCGTAAAGTGCTGTCGATAAATAACTTGCGGGCTTGAACTGGAAAATAGGGTGCCCGGCATCACCCGGTCTTCTTCCGGGCGGATCTCCCCCTGATGGTCAGGTGTTTTCTCTGAAGTCCCCACTCTCGTAGCCATTGGGCCCCCTTGGATGTTCCATGCTCGCACCGGGCTATTGTTTTCCCTGAATCGCCACTGTACGATACCAGATGGGATTCGTACCGAACAGTGCCACAGCAATCCTGGGCATCGGTTCGGTCAAAACTCGATTTCTGATATATAATATTGTATGATTTCCAAAATGGCGAGAATTTTTGGCAGTGGTACAGTCTGAATTTGCTTTTGTTAGTGAATGACTTTCCAGGAAGGCGACTTCCCAAGCCGAATCCCTCGCAGCGTCGGAACTCTCTGAGCGACCATAACTTGCAGTGAGATGAGCGAATAACCCTTCTATGCCGGGCGACAATCGCCCCGCACGGAGGGGGAGTAATTTCCGCGTGACAACCATCCCTTTTCTATCGTCGCGCAGGTGGTTCGAATTGACCGCCCCGCTTGCTCAGGGCGCTCTCCGCATGGCCTCCTGCGCCCGCTTCCGCGCCAATCGACATCGTGGCGACCCCGGTGGGGGCGCAGTGCGTTCCCCTACTCACCAGTTCCCATCAATGAGACGGTCTGGGGGCTGTTGTTGGCGCTGTCGTCGATGTACATCGTCGCCGTCCGAGTGCCTGTCCCCGTCGGCGTGAAGGTGACCGCGATCGTGCAACTGCGATTTGTCGGCAGACCCCTCATGCAAGTATTCGTCTGCGCAAAGTCACCGGGATCAGCGCCCGAGAAGGTGATGGTGCCGATCGACAATCCGGTGGTGAGATTATTGGTCAGCACTACGTACTGGGTGGCACTCGTCCCCACCCCCTGGGGGACAAACGCCAGGGAGGCGGGTGAGACCGCCGCCGGCGGGAGGCCTCCCGTCAAAGCGAGGGTCTGCGGACTGGTGCTGTCGCTGTCGTTGATGTTCATCGTCGCCGTCCGAATGCCTGCCGCCCCCGGCGTGAAAGTGACCGAGATCGTGCAAGTGGAGTTATGCATATAACCGCCCAGACCCCCGCCGCAATTATCCGTCTCGGCAAAATCACTCGGGTCGGCGCCTGTGAAAGTGATGGTGAGCGGCAATGCGGTCGAGAGGTTATTGGTCAGCGTCACGTTCTGGGCGGGGCCCATGACGCCCACCTGCCCGTAAAACGTCAAAGAATTGGGTGAGACTGCAACCGGTACGGCGCCCGTTCCTGACAACGCGACGGTTTGCGGGCTGTTGCTGTCCCGTCATTGACGTTCATGGTGGCGGTGCGAGTGCCCTTCGCCGCCGCGTCACACGCCGTCTGCACATCCTCCGCACCGGAAGCCTGAAAATGCCCGATGATTTCAGTGGTGTTGGCGGGATTGATGTCGGGAAAAGTCTTTCGTGATTGGCATTCCACCCACTGGCCGGCAATATAGTTTAGGAATGGATTCGACATAGACTCTCGCCTGCAGGGAAATGGGAAATGCTCTCGAACTCCCTAATGGAAGCAGGCCATTATGGTGAGGGGGTGCAGCACGTGTCAAGGTGATCAGAAAATTCCGTCGTCTCATCGTAAATTCACCCCGAATTTCTGCAAAATTCGTGTCGGTTAGACGTAAATGTCCGAAACTAAGCTGTAAATGTCCGAATTTCTTGCAGGCATTTTGTCCGAGATTTGTTTGTTTTCATACACATAACAGCTTCGAACGTATTTTTTATAACATCTTTTTTTGCAGGATCCCCTCCCAAACTCTCCCGAAACCATTGATAAGGCGGCACATCCGGAGAAAACAAGAGCAAGAAAATTTAACACGGAGTTCACGGAGCCCTTCATCGATGGAATTGCCGAATGTGTGACCACAGAGTGTCTGCCCGCCGCTGGCGGGTCCATAGTTGGCAGCAACTTCAGATTCGCTCTACGTAGAATCAATAACTTACGTGAAGTTGCTGGAGAGGAAACCACGGAGACCTCTCTGCGATCTCTGTGCCCTGCCTCGGTGACCTCTGTGCGAACCCTTTACCTTCCTTCATCGCTCGAGGAATTTCATGAATCATCCGGGCTAGCTCCTAGCTCCTACCAACTAGATAAGTATATAGACACTCATAGGCTTTGTCAACAACAAATTGAGGCTAGGTTATGCTACCCACAAAGGGACAAAATACCCACCCCAAGAGGTGGAGAGAATCGGCGGGCGAAAGCGGGCAAGTCGGCGTTCCCCTCCCTCCGCGCTCCCACCGCCGATTGCTAGTAATACTTTTTTGTGATATGGTAATACCGAAGGCTGGAGGAAAAGGTGTATGAAGACTTCACAACTGACCGTCAAGGGGCAGGTGACACTGCCGCAGGAATTGCGCCGGCGATTTAATCTGGGGCCGGGCAGCCGGGTGGCCTTTGAAGAGGACGCAGACGGCATCAAGGTGCGCCCGGTGCGGAAAACCATCGTGCATTGGGCCGGAACTTTGCGTTCTCCGCAGGCGGGGCTTTCGGATGCGGAAGTTCGGCGTCGCGTGAAGAAAGCGGTTGCCGCGAAGACGGCGCGGGAGCTTGCCCATGGTTGAAGAAGTCTTGCTGGACACCAATGTAATTTTGCGCCACGCTCTCGGAGATGATCCGTCCCATCGGCGGCAGGCGCTACGGCTTTTTGAGCAGGCGGGCGAGGGCACCCTGCGCTTGCTCGTCCCCAGCCTGGTGATCGCCCAAGTCGTCTGGACATTGGAGTCGTTCTACCGGGCCAGCCGGGGATACATCGCGGGCTTGTTGCAGGCCCTCCTCGAGACTCCGGGCGTGAGGGCGCTTGAGCCGCAGGTGGTTTCGCGGTGTATCGAGATTTACAGGGCCCACAACATCGAAATCGTGGACGCCTATCTTGTCGCTCTGGCCGAGGAAACCAAAACCCCGGTGTTGGCCACATTCAACAAGAAGGACTTCCGCCGTTTCCCACACCTTAAGCTGATTCCCTGAGCCGTAAGCCGGTAGCGTCGAGGTGTCCTTCAGCCGACGGATCC
>Ga0181539_1001293_pt1 | contig 28085 bp, 24 predicted proteins | sample PEATcosm2014_Bin_46_FD_119767 | JGI IMG/M metagenome (GOLD analysis project Ga0181539, IMG submission 119767) | Peatland microbial communities from MTU Mesocosm Facility, Houghton, MI, USA - PEATcosm2014_Bin23_60_metaG | ecosystem: Environmental > Terrestrial > Soil > Wetlands > Peat | place... | reverse complement strand
TTGCGAAGAAATATTTTTTGGAGGGCCGCCGGGCGACCCGGGGAAAAGGCTGTTTTGGCTGCGGATCGGCCTGTTCCCCCTCAGGGCCGGAAGTGCGAAGAAAAACTATTCCTCAGAGCTGGAACCACGAGGTCTGGTAAAACCGAGGCAAGAGCACAAAGGCAAACGGCGCGCCGTCGTTTTCCCAGACCCCGTCGGTGTTGGAGGCGCGGACTCGAAAAACATAGTGGCCGGGGGCCAGTCCGGCATAACGGATGGAGCGTTGGGTTCCCACATTCTGCCAATCCTTGTCCAACCCGTCCAGGCGGCATTGGAAAAGGACTTTCTCCGGAGAGCGCAGGTTCAGGGCGGTGTAGTCGAAGGCAAGTTGGCTGGAGTGCCGGGGCAGGCGCGTTTGGGAACCGGGGTCAATGGGCTGCCCTCCCGCGGCCACCTGCTCGATGACCACAGGCGGTTGGAAGCTGGCGGTTTGAAAATCCTTGACATTCACCGCAATGGCGCCCACCAGGGTTGGAAACCAGATGCTGCCGGCCTGGTCCTTCCAGCCGGAGGGTTGGGCGATTCCATTGCATTGAGCGCGGTGGATTCCCTCCAGTTTGCTCACATTCATCGGGGCGGGCGCGCCGGGGCCGCTAGCGGCCTGGGCCGCCAGTTCGCCTTTGGCCAGCCGGAACACTCCGGTGTTGCTGCTCAACCAAAGATTCCCATCACCATCCCCTACGATACCCATGATGCTGGTGAACGCTCCGCGCGTCGGCGACAAAACCAAGCGGTCCTCCCGCAAATGAAACAACCGGCCCCGGTCCGTGCCGAACCAGAGCACCCCATCCTTCGCCTCATAGATGGCATTGACCACCTCCCGCATTTTGAGGCTGTCCCGGTAGCTCACCGTCTGCCCGCCCCCCAGGCGCGTCAAGCCATTCTTGGAACCCACCCAGATGCGGCCCTGCCGGTCTTCGGCGATGGCTTTGACGTAGTCGCGCGGGCCGGCGGTGATCCGTTCGAATTTGCCCTGCTTGTAACGCGTCAACCCATTCTGGCTGCCAAGCCAGAGCGCTCCCTCGTGATCCTCGAAGATGACGCGGATCACGTCGTCCACCAGGCCGGGCGAATTGGTGCTCGAAAAGTGGGCGATGACTTGGCCCTCCTTGAAACAATAAAGCCCTTCCCCGCCGCCCAAATTGTCTCCCCCAACCCACAAAGCGCCTGACTTGTCCTCGCACAGCCCGCGGACCGTTTGGGGCAGACCCTGGTTGGTGTTCCAGGCGGTGAAATGTCCGTCATGAAGCTGGGCCAGTCCGCCCCCGACGGTGCCCATCCAGAGATCTCCAGAGCGGCTCTGCAAAACCGATGTCACCTGCTTTTCCGGCACGCCATCGGACTGATTATAGAGGCGGAAGGGCTGTTTCTTCAACCGGTTAAGGCCCAGCGCGGTGCCGACCCAGACATCCCCCTGATCGTCACCGCAGATGGCATTGACGGTCCCCGGCACCGCATAGTCAAAATCAGAGGCCGTCAGGCCGGAGGTGATGACGCTGTAGAATTTGCCGTCAATGAATCGTTGCACTCCGGCGGAGGTTCCGATCCACAGGGTCCCGGAGGGGTCCTCGTAGAGCGCCCGCACATTGCGGGCATCCAGTTCGCCGGGGTTGTCCCCAAAGACGGTCCAATGGCCCTCTTGGAGCCGCCCCAACCCCAGAGTCATCCCCACCCAGAAAGCCCCCGACCGGGCCTCGCAAAGGGACTGCACCATGCCACGAGGTATTCCGGCCTCCAGAGTCGCCTTGCCATTTTTGCAGGAATAAAGGCCGCGTTGCGTGCCAATCCACAATGTCCCGGCGCGGTCTTCGATCATCACCCGGATATTGTTGTTTGGGAATGCGGCATTGGTGGGCATGGGGAGAAAACTGGCGCCGTCGAATTGCAACACGCCATTGGGCGTGCCGGCCCAAATCCTCTGTTCCCGATCCTGATAAACTGTGGTGATGACTTGGGAAGGCAGCCCGTGGTTGGTCGTGTAAAATGTGGTTTGCCCGCCCAGGATCCGCGCCATCCCCTCGTCGGTGGAAGTCCACAGGCTTCCGTCCGCTGTTTGGCAGAGCAAGGAATGCGGGCGGTCAGGGTCGGAGGATTGGATGCTGGAAATGGTGAAGTGCGTTCCATCGAATCGAGCCAGCCCGCCGGGCGTCGCGGTCCAGAGAAAGCCGTCACGGCTTTGCAAAATCGCGCTCACGGCCTGGCTGGGCAACCCGTCCTCGGACTGCCAGATTTGGTGCAAAAACCGCACGCCGTCATCCGCGGCCTTTGCGGGCGGGGCGCCCGCCAGACCGGTCAGGAGGACCGCTAAAAAGCCTGGAATTAGGCGGCAAAAACTCATACTTGCTAAACGGTCCACTCTGACATAGCACACAGCCGAAGCTCGTTGAAAGCTCACCAGCAATCCATCGGTCGCGGCGATGTCTCAATTTAGAATCGGCAGAAATTGACCGCGGGTTAAGCGGGAATTGCAGATAATAATCAAGCCTCCGCCCGGAGGTTTGCCAGGGGGGCCAAGCTCGGTCTGGAAACCGGGGCGGCGGATGCCTGGCGGGGGCGCTTTTTGTTTTTTGTTGGCCGGAGGGGGGGCGGAAGGCTAGGTTGTGGGCGTGGCGCAACACATTGATACCCTGGGGATCATCGCGGGCAACCGGTCCCTGCCTTTGCTTTTCGCCCGGCAAGCCCGCGCCCAGGGGGTCGGGCGCTTGGTCGCCATCGCCTTTGACGGGGAGACGGACCCGCAACTGGCCGCGCTGGTGGATGAAATCGTCTGGCTCAAAGTGGGCCAACTCTCCAAGCTGATTCGCGCATTCTCCGAGCGCGGGGTGCGGCAATGTGTGATGCTCGGCCAGATCGCCCCGAGAAACCTCTATGATGTCCGGCCCGACTTGCGCGCCCTGACCCTTCTCGTGAAGTTGAAGGAAAAAAACGCCCATTCGATTTTCGGCGCCATCGCGGATGAATTGAAGAAGGATGGGATCGAGTTGGTGCCGCCTCTCCCCTGGCTCCGCCCGCTTATGCCCGCCGCCGGGTTTGCGCTGGGGCCGGCGCCGCGGGGCGCCCGCCAAGAGGATATCGGTTTTGGTTTTCGCATGGCCCGGGAGATTTCCCGCCTGGGTATCGGCCAGACCGTCGTGGTGAAGGAAGGGACGGTCCTGGCGGTGGAGGGTCTTGAGGGGACCGACCAATGCGTGCGCCGCGGCGGCGGCCTGGCGGGAAAGGCGGGCGGCGCCGTCGCCGTGAAAGTGGCGGGGGAGAAGCACGATCCGCGTTTTGACATTCCGTGCGTTGGCCTCAGTACGCTGGAGGCCTGCGCCGAGGCGAAAATCGCCGTCCTGGCCTTTGAGGCGGGAATGACATTGCTGCTGGAACAAGAACCCGTGGCGTCCCTGGCCCGCAAACACAAAATCAGCGTCGTCGCCGTCTGAACCGGGCCGCGCGGAACCCGCCAAAACCCGCCATCGCATGTCTTATACCGAGGCCATCCAGTTTCTTTACGACCTTCAGCTTTTTGGAATGAAGCTGGGTTTGGAGAACGCCTTTCGCCTGGCCGCCCTGGCGGGCAATCCCCAGGCGGGCCTGCGTTTCATCCATGTCGCCGGCACCAACGGGAAAGGCTCCACTTGCGCGATGCTGGAAGGCATTTATCGCGCCGCCGGGCTGCGGGTGGGACTGTTCACCTCCCCGCATCTGGTTTCCTTCGCCGAGCGCATCCAGGTGGATCGCCGGCAGATCGGGGAAAAGGACGTCGCGCGCCTGGTGGAGGAAATGCGCGACCTGCTCCAGAGCGGCGCCCTGGCGGGAGCAGCGCCCACTTTTTTCGAGGTGGTCACCGTCATGGCCTTGCGCTACTTCGCCGAACAAGGCTGCCAGCTGGTCATCTGGGAGACGGGACTGGGCGGCCGCCTGGATGCCACCAACATCGTCACCCCGCTGGCCAGCGTCATCACCAACATCCAATTGGACCACCAGCAATGGCTCGGCGAAACGGTCGCGCAAATCGCCCGCGAAAAGGCCGGCATCATCAAACCTGGGATTCCCGTCATCACCGCCGCCGCCGACCCCGCCGCGCTGGAGATCATTGCCCAGACGGCCCGCGCGCGCCAGGCGCCGCTGGAGGTCGTCGCCCCCGGCGGATGGCAAGTCCGCGGCTTTGAAGTGGGTCTGGCCGGGGAGCACCAAAAAACCAACGCCGCCGTCGCGTTGACCACGGCGCGGGTGTTGCGGGAAAAAATTCCCGTCTCCAAGAGCGCCATCCGGGCGGGCCTCAAGGAAGTGCGATGGCCCGGGCGGCTGCAAACGGTGCGGCGCGCCGGCGGGCAAACCATTCTGCTGGACGGGGCGCACAATCCCGCCGGCGCGCAGGCCCTGGCCGCCGCGCTGCCGGAGATGCTGCCGCCGGGCGGCGCCAAGCCGGGAGCGGGGCCGGCCCTGATTTTGGGAACCATGCGCGACAAGGATTATGCGGCGATCTGCGGCATCCTGGCCCCGCTGGCCTCCAAGATCTTCCTCTCGCCCATCGGCAGCGACCGCACCGCCGATCCGGTGTTGCTGGCCGGCTATTGCCGACAGGCCAATCCCCTGGCCGAGGTCCGGGCGTGCGCGAACCTGGCCGCCGCGTTGGAGCAGGCGGCGGCGGAGCCGTTCATCATTGTCACTGGCTCCATCCATTTTGTCGGCGAGGCGATGGAGATTCTCGGCCTTGTCCCCGCCTCCACCGAGCGCGCCTTGAACGACTATCATCCATCGGCCCCGGTCCTTCCTGGCTCGCGGGGCGGAAGCGGCGGGAAAATCCCGCCTGCTCCCCGGTCCTCCATCCTCGCCGTGACTCTGGACGTCGGCGGCACGCTCATCGAACCCTGGCCCTCCGTCGGCCATGTCTTCGCTCAAGTGGCCTCGCTCCACGGGTTGGAGGTTTCGCCCGACGTGCTCAACCGCCGGTTCGCGGCGGCGTGGAAGGCTAAAAAGGATTTTTCCCACACCCGCTCCGGCTGGTCGGAATTGGTGGACCAGACTTTCGCCGGCTTGGCGGAAACCCCGCCCAGCCGGACTTTTTTCCCGGCTCTTTACGACGCCTTCGCCTTGCCCTCCGCCTGGCGCATTTACGAGGACGTGTTGCCGTGCCTGCAGGAGTTGCGCCGGCGGGGCCTCAAGCTGGGCGCGATCTCCAATTGGGACGAGCGCCTGCGCCCTCTCCTGCAAGGGCTGAAACTGGACATTTGGTTTGACAGCATCGTCATCTCGGCGGAAACCGGGCCGCCCAAGCCCGATCCCGCGATGTTCCGGCGCGCGGCGGGCGGGTTGAAAACGGCTCCGGCGTCCATCCTGCACGTGGGCGACAGCCGGCGCGAAGACTTTGCAGGCGCCCGCGCCGCCGGTTTCCGGTCCTTGCTGCTCAAGCGCGGCGCCTTTGCGCGCCCCGGCCGGGAAATCTCGGCGCTGAACGAAGTGTTTCTTTCCCTGTAGCCCGGTGAACACGGCAATATGCAGCTTTCGAAATTGTTGGGACTTTCCAATTGTAAAAAGTTGCGCTAGATTATTGCTCGTGAGCACGATAAGCATTAACGACCTGAAAAAGCAATCGGACGACCAATGGCTCAAGTCCGTGGACAAAGACGACCTGATTGTCATCTCCCAAGGCGAGCCTGTGGCGGTTTTGCTGCCTGTTAATGCGAAGAGTTTGGAGCCTACTCTTTCTGCGCTTCGCAGCGTTCGCGCGGCGCTAGCCCAGATTGCCTTACAAGAAGCCGCCAATGCCAATGGGACTTCCGGTTTGTCCCTGGACGAGATTGACGCTGAAATCAATGCCGTCCGCCAAATGCCGCGGCATGAGGGTGGCAAGTCCTGCTGAATTCGTGACTCTTTGGCGAAAACTTCATCTCGGAGATGATTAGGTTCATTTAAGTGATCCACGTTGTTGTCTAATACCTTGTGTCCGCCGCGCAAGACGGGTTGACCTTGGGGCCAAGTGTCATTAGTTTGCCTGAAAATGATTGTTTGCTGTATCCATGATTAACCTGCTGCGCAACCTGTTTTGCTCCTCACTGGGAAAGAAATATGTGATGGCCGGCACCGGCGGCGTGATGTTGCTCTTCGTCCTCGGTCATCTGGCAGGCAATTTGCAGGTCTTTCTGGCGCCCGCCCACATCAATGCCTACGGCCATTTCCTGCAATCCAACCTGGAAATCATCTGGCCCGCCCGCATTGTCCTGCTCAGTTGTGTGGCCCTCCATATCTGGTCGGCCTCCAGCCTGACGAAGGAAAACCTCGCCGCGCGCCCGGTGGACTACGCCGCCTGGGAGCCGACCGCGGCCAGCTACGCCTCGCGCACCATGGTCATGAGCGGCGTCATAATCGCCCTGTTCGTCATTTATCACTTGCTCCATTACACGGTCATGGTTCAGGCGGTCAACCTCACCGGGAAGGACTTCGCCCCGCTGCTGGACTCCGAGGGGCGCCATGACATTTATCGCATGATGGTTCTGGGTTTCAGCCAGCCGGTGGTGTCCCTTTTTTACATCGCCGGCGTGGGCCTGCTTTGCCTGCACCTGAGCCACGGCGCGAGCGCGATGTGGCAATCGCTGGGCTGGAAGAAAAACTCCTACGCGCCGTTGCTGGACCGACTGGCCCGGTGGGGATCGCTGGCCATCTTCCTGGGTTACAGTTCCATTCCCGTGGCCGTGTTGCTAAAAATAATCAAATAGAAATGCGACGCCCATGAAACTTGATGCCAAAATTCCCGCCGGGCCGATCGCCCAAAAATGGGACCAGCACAAGTTTGCCCTCAAACTCATCAACCCGGCCAACAAGCGCAAGCACGACATCCTCGTCGTGGGGACCGGTCTGGCGGGGGCGTCCGCCGCGGCGAGCCTGGGCGAACTGGGCTACAATGTGAAGGCCTTCTGCTATCAGGACAGCCCCCGCCGCGCCCACAGCATCGCCGCCCAAGGCGGCATCAACGCCGCCAAAAACTATCAAAACGACGGCGACAGCGTTTACCGCCTCTTCTACGACACGGTCAAAGGCGGCGATTTCCGCTCGCGCGAGGCCAACGTCTACCGCCTGGCGCAGTTGAGCGTCAATATCATAGACCAATGCGTCGCGCAAGGGGTGCCCTTTGCCCGCGAGTACGGCGGCTTGCTGGCCAACCGCTCCTTTGGCGGGGCGCAAGTGTCGCGGACCTTTTACGCGCGCGGCCAGACCGGCCAGCAGCTATTGCTGGGCGCCTATCAGGCCCTCTGCCGGCAGATCGCCGCCGGCACGGTGCAGATGTTTCCTCGCGCCGAAATGCTCGACCTGGTGGTGGTCAACGGCCACGCCCGGGGCATCATCACGCGCGACCTGGTGACCGGCGCGATTGCCGCTCACACCGGCCAGGCGGTGGTGCTGGCCACCGGCGGCTACAGCAACGTGTTCTATCTTTCCACCAACGCCAAGGGCTGCAACGTCACCGCCACCTGGCGCGCCTACAAGAAAGGCGCCGCTTTCGCCAATCCCTGCTTCACGCAGATTCATCCCACCTGCATTCCCGTCAGCGGCGATCATCAATCCAAACTCACCCTCATGTCCGAGTCCTTGCGCAACGACGGGCGCGTCTGGGCCCCGAAGAAAAAGGGCGACACCCGCGCGCCCGGGGACATTCCCGACAGCGAGCGCGACTATTATCTGGAGCGCAAATATCCCAGCTTCGGCAACCTGGCCCCGCGCGACATCTCCTCGCGCGCCGCCAAGGAAGTGTGCGACCAGGGCCGCGGGGTCGGGCCGGGCGGCCGGGGGGTTTACCTGGATTTCGCCGACGCCATCCAGCGCCTGGGCGCGCAGACGGTGCGCGAGCGGTATGGAAATTTATTTGACATGTACGAGAAGATCACCGGCGAGAACGCCTACCGCGCGCCCATGCGCATTTATCCCGCCGTCCATTACAGCATGGGCGGGCTTTGGGTGGACTACGATTTGATGAGCACCGTGCCGGGCCTCTTTGTGCTGGGCGAGGCGAATTTTTCCGATCACGGCGCCAACCGCCTCGGCGCCAGCGCGCTCATGCAGGGGCTGGCCGACGGCTATTTTATTTTGCCCTACACCGTGGGCGATTATCTGGCCGCCGCCAAACAACCCGCCGTGGCGGTCGCCCAGCCGGAATTTCAGCAGGCCCTTTCCGGCGTGCGCGATCTGGAGGCCAGGCTCCTGGCCGTCAACGGCAAGCGCACCGTCAATTCCATTCACAAAGAACTGGGGGCCTTGCTCTGGGAAAAATGCGGCATGGCGCGCGATGAAAAGGGGCTGCAGGAGGCCCTGCGGCAAATCCCCCTCCTGCGCGAGGAGTTTTGGAAAAACATCAAAGTCGCCGGCCGCAACGAGGAGTTGAACCAGAACCTGGAATACGCCGGCCGCGTCGCCGATTTCCTCGAATTCGCCGAGCTCCTTTGCCGGGACGCCCTGCACCGCCGCGAATCCTGCGGCGGCCATTTCCGCGTCGAATTCCAAACCCCGGATGGCGAAGCCAGGCGGGACGACGCGAATTTCGCCTACGTCGCCGCCTGGGAGTTCGCCGGACCGGGCCAGCCGCCGATTCTCAACAAGGAACCGCTCGTCTATGAGGAAACGCATTTGAGCGCCCGCAGCTACAAGTGATCCGGCAATGAAAAAAACTTAGCGCGACCATGAATCTCACCCTAAAAGTCTGGCGGCAGAAGGACTCCCAAAGCCAGGGCCGGCTGGTCACTTACCAGGCCAAAAACGTGCTGCCCGAAATGTCCTTCCTGGAGATGCTCGATGTCCTCAACGAGGAGTTGATCGGCAATGGCGAGGAACCCATTGCCTTTGATTCCGATTGCCGCGAAGGCATCTGCGGCACTTGCTCGATGATGATCAACGGCCTGGCCCATGGCGGCCGCCTGGGCACCACGGCCTGCCAGTTGCACATGCGCTTTTTCAACGACGGCCAGACCATCGTCATCGAACCCTGGCGCGCCCGGCCTTTCCCGGTGCTCAAGGATTTGGTGACCGACCGCGGCGCCTTTGACCGCATCATCCAGGCGGGCGGGTTTGTCTCCGTCAACACCGGCGGCGCGCCCGACGCCAACTGCCTGCCCATTGCCAAAACCCAGGCCGACAAGGCCATGGACGCCGCCGCCTGCATCGGATGCGGCGCGTGCGTGGCCGCGTGCAAGAACGCCTCCGCCATGCTCTTCGTTTCCGCCAAAGTTTCCCAGCTCGCCACCCTGCCGCAGGGCCGGGCCGAGCGCGAACGCCGCGTCCTCAACATGGTGCGCGCCATGGACCAGGCCGGCTTTGGCAATTGCACGGTCACCGGTTCCTGCGAAGCCGTCTGCCCCAAGGAAATCAGCCTCGATTGCATCGCCCAAATGAACCGCGAATACGGCAAGGCCATCCTCAAGAACTCCCTCGCCACCACAAGCCGCGGCGGCGATTAGCCCTATGCGCCCGCCCGCTTAGTCGAACGGATTTTCAGTTGCGCAGTTGCGCGGGGCGGGCAAACATGTTTTCTTTTCGGGATAGCCAAGCCCTTCATTCGCAATAGATGATCCAGCAAATCCATTTTCCGCGTGGTTTTCATTGGCCGGAACATGATGGCTCCACTTTTTACGCTGCCAGATTCTGCGCCTCCGCCAGTGCTTCCTCGATTGTTATCCGCCCATTTTTGATGGCCATGCAGGTGCGCATCGCGTGCAACTCGGCCAGCATGGCATCGTGCGGTTCTTCGCGTCTGCACAATTCCGCGAGCCGGTCAACCTTCTCGGCCGGAATTCCGGCTTCGCGACCAGCCTTCTCATAATCAAAGTAACGCATAATTTCTCAAAGTTCCGGCGGCGGCACGATCTCAATTGCAGGCAAGCCTGCCGCCACATTATTCAATGCCTTTGCGATATGTTCGGATTGTTGTCTGAACCGGCGCCCCGCCCGACCCAATACAGCAGCCCCGCCAGCGCCGCGAACGGCATCAGCGCCAGCACGTCCGCATGCGCCCCCGCGTAGAATGGATTGAACGCTCCCGCCCATCGCGTCAGCGCCGCGTCCTGATCGGTCAGCACCCCGGCCATGAACGCGATCCCCATTCCCGCAATCGCCCCCCCCGCGATGTAGCCGCTGGCCAGCAGCACCCCCGGGCTCTTGTCGCTCTCGGCCGCCAGTTGCGCCTCCGTCAGTCCCGCCCCGCGCAACGCCCGCCGCTGCCGCCGGTCCACCAGCCAGCGCACCATCCCGCCAACGAATACCGACGCGGAAGTGGACAAAGGAAGATAAACGCCCACCGCAAACGCCAGCGATGGAATCCCGCACAATTCCAGCACCACCGAAATCATGATCCCAAACATCACCAGCCCCCACGGCAACCGCCCGCCCAGCAGCCCCTGGATGATGTCCGACATCAGCACCGCTTTGGGCACCGGAAATTTCTTCACCTCCGTGCCGTCGGGACGCTTGTTGAACTCGCCGTTGATGCCGGGGTCCTCCAGATACACCACCGCCCCGGAATCATCCACCAGGTACTTCAAGGACGATCCGCCCGCCTCGTCCATTTTTTGCCAGACATGATAACTCGCCGAGTCCGCGCGCGCCTGGGGGCCGTGCAGCTTCTCCACCGCGCCCAGCGCCGTCCCGGCGGGCGCGCGCAAGCCCGGCGCGACTTGCGCCGCCGGAACATACACCGTGGCGCTGGAGTTCAGACTCAACAGAATGGGCGCCATCACCAGCGCCGACGCCGCCGCGCCGATCAAAATGGCGATCTGCTGCAATCTCGGCGTCGCGCCCAGCAGGTAGCCGGTCTTCAAGTCCTGCGAGGTCGCCCCGCCATTGGACGCCGCCACGCACACGACGCCCCCCACCGACAGCGCCGTGACAAAATAGGCCGGACCTTTCCATCCCACCGCCAGGAAGCCCAGGCATGTCAAGATGAGCGTGGCCACCGTCATCCCCGAAATCGGATTGGAGGACGAACCGATCTCTCCGGTCAGCCGCGACGAAACGGTGACGAACAGGAAGCCAAACACCACCATCAACACCGCGCCCAGCACATTCATGTGCAGCGAGGGCGCCGCGTAGATGGCCGCCACCAGCGCCAGGCAGCCCAGCCCCACAAACTTCATCGAAAGATCCTGCTCCGTGCGCCGCGCCTTGGCCCGCGTCTCCTGCGCCGCCGCTCCGAAATCCGACAGCCCCGCGCGAATCCCCCGCCAAATCAGCGGCAGTGACCGCCCCAGGCTGATGATCCCCCCCGCCGCCACCGCCCCCGCCCCGATGTAAAGAATGTAGGCGCTCCGCACCTCATCCGGCCCCATCTCCTTGATCGCCGTCCGGCCGGGCGCGATGATCCCCGCCACCCCTTCCCCAAAGTATTTGATCAGCGGAATCAGCACCAGATACGACAACACCCCGCCCCCGGCCATGATGCACGAAATGCGTGTGCCGATCACATAACCCACCCCCAGCAATTCCGGGGAAATTTCCGCCGCAACCGACGCGCCGTTAAAGGGCCCGCCGAAAATTTTTCCCGGCGTGTCCTTCCACAATTTGAACGCCGACATCGCCGTCTTGTAAACCAGCCCGACGCCGAACCCGGTGAAGATGGCCGCGCCGCCGGCCCCGCGCCCCGCGCCTGCGCCCGTCCCTTGGGCCGAACCCGCTCCCGCCTTGAGCACCTCCGCGCAGGCGGTGCCTTCCGGGTATTTCAACACATCGTGCTGCTGCACGATCAAGGCCCGGCGCAGCGGGATCATCATCATAATCCCAAGCCACGCCCCCAGCAGCGCCACCAGCATCACCCGCGTCATCTCCAGGTCGTAGCCCAGAATCAGGATGGCCGGCATCGTCACCCCCACGCCGAACGCGATGGATTCCCCCGCCGAACCGGCCGTTTGCACAATGTTATTTTCCAGAATCGTCGCGTCCCGGCCCCCGAACAATTTCGCCCACAGCCGGAACAGCGTCAGCGAAATCACCGCCACCGGGATGGACGCGCTGACCGTCATCCCCACCTTGAGCACCAGGTAAAGCGACGACGCGCCGAAGACCATCCCCAGGACCGTTCCCAGGATGAGCGCGCGCGCCGTGCATTCCGCCATCCGCGTTTCCGGTGCGACGAAAGGCTGCGCGCCGCCGTCATCGCCGCCCTCGCCCGCCGGTTTTAAATCAACAGCCATCCCCCAAGTAGTAAATGAACCCCCGCCAAAAACCAGCTTTCACTTCGCCCCGTCAAGGAAACCCAAAGCGCAGGCGCGCCCATCAGGCTTTGATTCAGGGGAGCGTGTGCGTCCCGCACGCGGTGTTTGGCGTCCCGCCAAACACATTCCGGCCGGCCTTTGTTAAACGAGTTCAAAGCCCCCGGAGCGAAGGAGGGGGAGAGGTGGTTACCCACCCTCTCAGTCAGCCCTTCACGAGCCAGCCGTGCTCACAAAGCGCAGGCGCGGCCATCAGCCTTTGACTTCCCGCCCCGCCGGGTGCATGGTGTTGGCAAATAGTATGGCTGCGACCACTGAAATCTCAGTACCGGATGACCTGGAGGCCATTGGCGCCAGCGCATCAGAATTGCCACGCCCCGCTTTTGAAGCGATGGTCAGCGAGGCGTATCCCGTTGGCAAGGAACACGGGTTCCGCTGCATGACCGTTGTGCAAGAGGCCATTTTTGACACCGGCTGTTTTGTGCATGTCGCCGACGCCATCAGCCGCGTTAAAGACCGGTTGCAGCAACCAAGGTAAATCAAGGTAAAAGAGAAGTTGATCAAACCAAAAAAACTCGGAATTCATGCTTCAAAACGGCAAAATTGCAACCCCGCCGTCGTGCGTCATTCTGGCGCTTAAAATGGCCGTTTTCAATGTCATCGCGACATAATGTCCCTGATTCGCTGGCGAAATTTGCGCGGCATAAACATTAAGTAACTTGCTATAAGCAGGTTACATAAAAATGGGCTCGGTGGTACCAAGTTTGCTTCTAAAGTTAACGCCTTAACACAGCACAAAATAAAATTATGCCAAAAGTCATTGGAATTGATTTAGGAACCACCAACTCATGCATGGCCGTCATGGAGGGTGGCGAACCTTTGGTTTTGGAAAACTCCGAAGGCAAACGCACCACTCCTTCCGTCGCCGCCTTCACCAAGACCGGCGAACGCGTCGTCGGCGACGCCGCCAAACGCCAGGCCGTCACCAACTCCCGCAACACCGTTTACTCCATCAAACGCTTCATGGGCCGCAAATTCGACGAAGTCCAGGAGGAAATCAAGCGCGTCCCCTACAAGGTCATCCGTAGCGCCAACGGCGACGCCGCCGTCCAGGTCGAGGTGGAGGGCAAGCCCAAAACCTTCACGCCCCCGGAAATCTCCGCCATGATCCTCTCCAAGTTGAAAGCCGACGCCGAAGTGCGGCTGGGCGAAAAGATCACCCAGGCGGTCATCACCGTCCCCGCCTACTTCAACGATTCCCAACGCCAGGCCACCAAGGATGCCGGCCGCATCGCCGGCCTGGAAGTCCTGCGCATCATCAATGAGCCTACCGCCGCCTCCCTCGCCTACGGTCTTGACAAAAAGAAAAACGAGGAAATCGCCGTCTATGACCTCGGCGGCGGCACCTTCGACATCTCCGTCCTCGAAATCGGCGACGGCGTCTTTGAAGTCAAAGCCACCAACGGCGACACCCACCTGGGCGGCGACGACTGGGACAACCGCCTCATGGATTGGATGCTCGACGAATTCAAACGCGATCAAGGCATGGATTTGCGCAAACAGCCCGACGCCCTCCAACGCATCAAGGAAGAGGCCGAAAAAGCCAAAATCGCCCTCTCCAGCGCCCAGGTCTATGAAATCAATCTCCCCTTCATCACCGCCGACGCCAGCGGCCCCAAGCACCTGAGCGCCAAGCTCACCCGCGCCAAGATGGAGCAAATCTGCGACGACCTCTTCGAACGCACCATCGGCCCCGTCAAAAGCTGCTTGAAGGACGCCGGGGTCACCGCCGACAAAATTGATGAATTGGTCCTCGTCGGCGGCATGACCCGCATGCCCCGCGTCGTCGAAACCGCCGAAAAGCTGGTCAGCAAACCGCCCCATCAGGGCGTCAACCCCGACGAAGTCGTCGCCGTCGGCGCCGCCATCCAGGCGGGCGTCCTCAAGGGCGAGGTCCGCGACGTTCTCTTGCTCGACGTCACCCCGCTTTCCCTCGGCATCGAGACACTGGGCGGCGTGTTCACCCGCCTCATCGAGCGCAACACCACCATTCCCACCCGCAAATCGGAAATCTTTTCCACCGCCTCCGACAACCAGCCCGGCGTGGAAATCCACGTCCTGCAAGGCGAACGCCAGTTCTCGCGCGACAACAAAACCATCGGCAAATTCAACCTTTCCGACATCCCTCCCGCCCCGCGCGGCGTCCCCCAGATCGAGGTCACCTTCAACATTGACGCCAACGGCATTCTGGACGTCAGCGCCAAGGACCTGGGCACCGGCAAGGAACAGAAAATCACCATCACCGCCAGCAGCGGCCTCTCCAAGGACGAAATCGAAAAGATGCGCAAGGACGGCGAGCTGCACGCCGAGGAAGACCGGCAAAAACGCGAAGAAGTGGAGACCCGCAACGAGGCCGAAAATGCCGTCTATCGCAGCGAAAAAATGCTCAAGGACAACGCCGGCAAAATCTCCCCCGCCGACAAGGATAAAATCGAAACCGCCGCCAAAGCGGTGCGCGAGGCCTTGAAAGGGACCGACCCCGCCGCCATCAAGTCCGCCAGCGAAAAGCTCAATGAGCAGTGGCAGGCCGCCTCCGCGGAAATGTACAAGGCCGCCTCCGCCGAATCCGCCAAAGCCCGCTCCAGCCAGGGACAACCCGGCCCGAAACCCGGCCCTGCCCCCGATGCCGGCGGCGCCAAAGAGGAAGGCCCGATCATTGACGCCGAAGTGGTCGAGGAGAAGAAATAATTGCCGCAGGCGGGCGTTGCGACCAGGTTTTCCCGCTCGCCAGTGCGGCGGCGTTCAAAGAAACAAATGAAATGGAATATGGGATCCTTTTACATAGGCTGCAAAGTGGAGAACCACAAGGACCAGAAAAAATCTGCCCTCGTTTCACGGTTGCTCGTGGACTCCGGCAGCGAATATACCTGGCTCCCGGAAGAAGTGCTCAAACAGATTGGCGTCCAGCCGGTGAAAAAGGATATGCAGATTCAAATGGCCAACGGCCAGATCATCACCCGCTCCGTCGGCTATGCCATTTTGCGGGTCGCGGCCTTCGAGACCATTGATGAAGTGGTCTTTGCGCAGAAGGGCGATCTGAATTTGCTCGGCGCCCGCTCGCTCGAAGGGATGAACGTCCACGTGGACTCCCGGCGAAAACGCATCCTCGCCGCCGGACCGGTGGTCGCGGCCTGAAGGATTTCCCGCTCGCGAGTGCGGCGGGGCTTTGATTCGAAAGCGAACAAAAAAAGAACAAAAACAAAAAAAGGAAAAGACATCTATGTCACAAGTTGTAAAACCTCTCAGAGACAAAATTCTGATAGAACCTGTCGAAGAGAAAGAAGTCAAAAAAGGCGGCATCATCATCCCTGATTCCGCCAAGGAAAAAACGCAAGTAGCCGTCGTGCTGGCCCTTGGCACCGGCAAAACGGACGAAAAAACGGGAAAAAAAGTTCCGTTTGAAGTCAAGAAAGGCGACCACGTATTTGTCAGCCAATACGGCGGGTCACCTATCAAATACAACGACAAGGATTGCAAAATTATTTCAGAGGACGATATCCTCGCGATCATCGAATAAACCCAAACTTAACAGTCAAATAGAAAGAATAAACACTTATGGCAGCAAAACAACTCGTTTTCGATGAAGCCGCCCGCCAGGCGCTTCTCAAGGGCATCAACAAACTGGCCCGCGCCGTCATCGCCACCCTCGGCCCCAAAGGCCGCAACGTCGTCCTCGACAAAAAATTCGGCTCTCCCACCGTCACCAAGGACGGCGTCACCGTCGCCAAGGAAATTGAGCTCGAAGACCCCTATGAAAACATGGGTGCCCAAATGGTCCGCGAAGTCGCCAGCAAGACCAGCGACGCCGCCGGCGATGGCACCACCACCGCCACCGTCCTGGCCGAGGCGATCTATTCCCAGGGCTTGAAGTTCGTCACCTCCGGCGCCAACCCCATCAGCATTCAGCGCGGCATCACCAAGGCGGTCGAGGCCGCCGTTGAGCACCTCAACAAGATCAAAAAGAACGTCAAGGACAAGGAGGAGATCAAGCAGGTCGCCACCGTCTCCGCCAACTGGGACACCGCCATCGGCGAAATCATCGCCGACGCCATGGATAAGGTCGGCAAGGATGGCACCATCACCGTCGAGGAGGCCAAGTCCATCGAAACCACGCTCGACGTCGTCGAAGGCATGCAATTCGACAAGGGGTATCTCTCTCCTTACTTCGTCACCAACGCCGAGACGATGGAAGTCAAGATGGAGGACGCCTATATCCTCATTTATGAAAAGAAAATCAGCAGCCTCAAAGATTTGCTCCCGCTGCTCGAAAAGGTCGCCAAGATTAGCAAGCCCCTGCTCATCATCTCCGAGGAGGTCGAGGGCGAGGCCCTGGCCACCCTGGTCGTCAACAAGCTCCGCGGCACCATCAATGTCTGCGCCGTCAAAGCCCCCGGCTTCGGCGACCGCCGCAAGGCCCTCTGCGAAGATATCGCCACCCTCACCGGCGGCAAGTTCATCAGCGAAGACCTCGGCGTCAAGCTCGAAGGCGTCGGCCTGGAAGACCTCGGCCGGGCCAAGAGCATTGTGGTGGACAAGGACAACACCACCATCGTCGAAGGCAACGGCAAGTCTTCCGACATCCAGGGTCGCGTCAACCAGATCCGCCGCCAAATCGAGGAGACCACTTCCGATTACGACCGCGAAAAATTGCAGGAACGCCTCGCCAAGCTGGCCGGCGGCGTGGCCGTCATCAACGTCGGCGCCGCAACTGAAACGGAAATGAAGGAAAAGAAGGCCCGCGTCGAAGACGCTCTGCACGCCACCCGCGCCGCGGTGGAAGAAGGCATTGTCCCCGGCGGTGGCGTCGCCCTGCTGCGCTGTCTGCCCGCCCTGGAGGCCCTCAAACTCGAAGGCGACGAGCAAATCGGCGTGGATATCGTCAAGCGCGCCATTGAAGAGCCCCTGCGCGCCCTGGCTCACAACGCCGGCGTGGAAGGCTCCATCGTCGTCCAGGAAGTCAAGCGCCGCAAAGGAAACGAAGGTTACAACGTCACCACCTGCCAATACGAGGACTTGGTGAAAGCCGGCGTGGTGGACCCCAAGAAAGTCACCCGCACCGCGTTGCAAAACGCGGCCTCCATTGCTGGTCTGTTGCTCACCACCGAGTGCCTGGTCACCGAACTGCCTGAGAAGGAAAAACCGTCGCCCGGCGGCGGCCACGGAGGCGGCATGGGTGGCATGGGTGGCGGCATGGATTACTGAGCTTGGCGGAGGAACTGGGTAACAACCCGGCGAGGCTGGCATTGCGCCAGCCTCGCTCTTTTTTTATTCAGGGCTTTTCAAGTCATGCGGCACAGACTTGACCTTCAAAGGGATGTCATGGCCGGGCGCGGCGGTTGACTTTTCCATGCGACGCCCGCAGATTAGGAAGATGAAATATCGAGTCGTCATTGAGCCGGATGAGGACGGAGTGTTCGTGGCAGAGTGCCCTGCCCTGCCGGGCTGCGTCTCGCAAGGCAACACACGCGCCGAAGCCCTCGCCAACATCAAGGACGCCATGACCGGGTATCTGGCCAGCCTCAAGAAACACGGCGAGCCGGTGCCCCCGCCCATCAGCGAGGAAATCGTCGAGATTCCGGCATGAACCGCCGGCCCGTTTCCTCCGCCCAGGATGCCATCCGCGCTTTTCAGAAGCTGGGGCTACGAGGTGGACCATCAAACCGGCAGCCACATCATTCTGCGCCACCCGCAGATGCGCCGCCTCACTGTGCCCAATCACCGGGAACTGGCCAAAGGAACACTGCGGGCGCTGATTCGTGAAGCGGGCCTGACGAAAGAGGAGTTTGTCAATTTGCTCTGAATAACCGCATTCGGCCCGCTTCAAGGCGGACTGTGCGTGGCCGGCTCCCCGCGCAAACAGGCGCGGCTAATTCCCTGTCTTGGGCGGGTCGGCCAGCAGGGCGATGGCGCGGAGCAACTGGGTGTCCCCGCTGGATTGCAGGCTGGCGGAGGTCAGTTCCTTCTCGGCGGCGGGAATCAGCGCAAGCGTGTCGCGCCCCAAGGCCACCTCCTCGTCCGGTTTGATCCCCTTGTGCCAGAAGGAGCGGCCACTGGGGGTGAGCCATTCATCCACCGCCAGCAACAGGGCCGAACCATCCGGCAATGGAAACTTCTCCAGCACCGTGCCGGTGCCAAAGGTCGTCTTGCCAACCAGTGTCGCCCGGTGCGCGTCCCGCAGCGCGCCGGCGACGATTTCCGATGCGCTGGCCGAACCGCCGTTGATCAGCACCACCAGCGGCATCTGGGTGGCGACCCCGCCGGGCTTGACCCGTTGCCGCGTGATTTTTCCATCCGCGTTTTTTTCCAACAGAACGTCGCCCCCCGAGAGGAACTCGCTGACGACTCCGACCGCCTCTTCCAGCACCCCGCCCGGATCGTTGCGCAAATCCAGGATCACGCCTTTGAGCCCCTGGCGCTGGATTTCCAGCAACGCATTGTGAAAATCATGGGCCGCGCCCTCGTTGAACATCGCGACGCGCAAGTGCGCCGCCCCGGCCCCCGGCAGCTCGTGCCAGCTCACATTGTCAATTTTGATCAAGGCGCGCACGATGGTGAAATCCTGCCGCAGGCCGCTGGGCGGGACCAGAACGCCCAGTTTGACCGGCTCGCCCACCGGCCCGGTAATGCGCTCCTCCAGTTCGCTCAGCGGCAGCCCGGCCACCGGCTGGCCATCCACTTCCATGAGGATGTCCCCCGCCCGCAGCCCGGCGCGCAGAGCCGGCGAGCCATCCATCGCCGCCACGATCACGGTCTGGCGGTTAGTGACTTGGATTTCGACCCCGATGCCCGTGAAGTTCGGTCCCATCGCCCGATCCGCATGCTTGCTGTTTTGCGGGTTCAGATAGACGGAGTGACCGTTGTCGCCCAAGGACTCGATCATCCCTTGAACGGCGCCGTGGGCCAGGACCGGCGGCTGGAGCACGCCGCGATCCACGTAATGGCGCTGGATGATGCTCCAGGCCTGCGCGATGAGCTGGAATTGCTTTTCCGAGCCGGGCGGCGCATCCCGGAGGAGGACCCAGCGGTCGTACTTCACCCCGGCCGTCAAGGCCAGCGCCAGGCTCAAGGCCCAGAGATAACGACGCCGGGGCAGGCGAAAAGAAAACAGCGACCGCTTTTCCTGACTTTCACCATTCATACGCACTAAAACGCGCCAAGGATGGCCCGGCGGCCGGCGCTGCGCCAGAGCTTTTTGCCTTGCGGCTAGATTTTCCCGTAGAATTCCTCAACCACGGCGCGGAGATTGTTTTCCCCCACATTGACGATGGCCATCTCCCGCGCGGCGCTGGCCTCCGAATCGCTGGCGTGCGCCGCGTTGACCATGATGGTGGAACCGAACTCGCGCCGTACGGAGCCTGGAGGCGCCTTGGAGGGATCGGTCGGACCGAGCACGTCGCGGATTTTGCGCACCGCCTCCACGCCTTCGTAAATGAGCGCGATGCACTTTTCGGTGCCCGGTTGCTTGAGCAGGGCGGCAGCGCAGTCGCCGGAGGAGCGGCCGGACATGAATTTTACGATGTTGTCAAATTGGTTGTCGCCGAATATGGGGCCAAGGATTTCCCCCAGTTGCTTCTCTTCGCCGGCGGGGATTTTGAAACCGAACTCCTTCTCCAGCGCGGTCTTGGCCCGCTCGGCCACGCTCTCCTTGAGCCGTGTGCGCAAGACCTCGCGCACCGGCCCATAAAACTCCGCCGCCTGCGCGACGCTCATGTGCACCACCTGGATGCCGACAATGTAGAGGCCGGTGCGCGAAAGAAAATCTATCACGTTGCCGGGGCGTCCGGTGGCAAAGCGGAAATTGTCGGGCTTGATGAGCACCAACGTCCGCTGCGGGTTTTCTCCCGCCGCATAGGACAGCGTGTCTTTGACAATGCCCGCGTCGGTGTCCGAGTATTTGACCCAGAGTTTGAGCTTCAGGACGGCTTCCTCCGCGCTGGGGGAGGCCAAAACGGCCGGCTCAAAATAGCGCACCTGGTTCTGCGCGTCCAAAATAAGGTCGCCGTAGGTGTCCCGGATGGTTTCGCCCCCGCGGCGCTCGGCGCTGATGTTGCCGATGACGGAGCGGATTTTGCGCACGGCTTCCTCGCCGGAGAACAGAAGCATCATCACTCGGCGCCGCCGCCCCGAGATCGCGTCGGGGCCAAGATTCACGAGGATGTAATCCCGGATCAATTCCTGGATGCGCCGGTCTTGCGGATCGGCGGCGGAGACCACGGCGTCCGAGTAGAGGCGCACCAACTCGGCGCTGGGAGCAAACATCCTCGCCGCCACCAACTCCAGTCCCGTGCGCGTGATCAGCCGGGCGATGATGCCGCCCGTGCGGGACTTGTGCAGCGTATAGGGGGTGATCAGGGCGTAGGCCAGTTGTTGCGCCATAGGAATATCAGCCGGGCTGGGTGGTGGGTTTCGGCGCGGGGGGCGTCGCCACCGCCGCTTTGCCGCCGAGTATTTTAAACATGACCACGCCGCACGTCGGACATTTGCCCTTGATCGCCTTGCGCCCGTTCTTCATGGTTTCTTCCACCGCCTCGGCAATTTCCTTCTTGGCCTTGCATTTGACACAGTATCCTTCAGGCATAAAATTGGTTTGGGCAGACGCTTCTGGCGTTCGCCACGGTCTCTATAGTTTACGGGCGGCATACCGAAAGCGTCAACTCGTAAAGCGCATTATTGCGCAACTTGTTTTCTTTCAACAACATAAATCCACGCTGATCGGTCGCAATCCGGTCAAAAGCGCGTCATTTCCCCTCCTCCACACCGTCTTGGCGGGCGGAATCTTCAGCCTGCATTTGCCGCAAGTTGGTTTTTAATATCTTCCCCATGGCGCTGCGCGGCAAGGCGGGCATGATGATAATTCGCCGCGGCAATTTGTAATCCGCCAGACGTTCGCGCAGAAATTTGAGCAGGGCGTTCTCCTCCAGGGCCTGGCCTTCGCCGGGGGAAACGAAGGCCAGGGGCTGCTCCCCCTTGCGCGCGCTAGGCACGCCGATGACCGCCGCTTCGCGGACCCCCGGGAACTGATAAAGGACTTCCTCAATCTCGCGGGGATAGACGTTGATGCCGTTGACCAGCAGCATGTCCTTCTTGCGATCGGTGATGTAAAAATAGCCGTCGCAGTCGCGATGGCCGATGTCCCCCGTCAGAAGCCAGCCGCCGCGGAACGCTTCGGCCGTCGCCGCGGGCTGGTTCCAGTAACCGCGCATGACGTTCGGGCCGCGCACACAGATTTCGCCCGTCTGATCCGGCCCCAGAATATCGCCCGCGTCATTCTGCACGGAAACCTGCACGTCGCATACCGGCACGCCGATGGAACCGGCTTTCCACGGGCCGCGAATGGGATTGAAGGAGACGACCGGGCTGGCTTCGCTCAACCCGTAGCCCTCCAGCAGGGGGATGGAGAAGCGCGCGTTGAATTCCTTCAATATTTCCGCCGGCAACGGCGCCGCGCCGCTGATGCAGACGCGCAACGGCAAATCGGTCTTCGCCGCCACGCCGGCCAGCGTGCGGAAAAATTGCGGAACGGCGGGCAGCAAGGTCGCCTGCCGCCGGATGATGTCCTGCAAAATGTTCTTGGCCGGATGCACGGACTTGACGAGCACGATGGACCCGCCCACGTAGAGCGGCAGCAGAACCCCCACCGTGAGCATGAAGCTGTGAAACATGGGCAAGAGAATCACGAAGCGGTCGTCCCCCACCGCCTCGAGGACGCGGCGGCAGCTTTCCAGGTTGGCCAGCAGGTTGGCGTGGGTCAGCATGGCGCCTTTGGGGCGGCCGGTCGTGCCGGAGGTGTAGATGATCACGGCCAGTTCGGAGGAAGGCCAGGGGGAATCGTCAATCCCGAATTGAGGATCACGCGGGGCGGCGGCGATTTCCTCCGCGCGGAACATTTTCAGTTGCGACCATTCGGCCCGCAACTTCTTGAAGTCCTCCAACATCGTGCCGTCAATGAAGACCACGCCGATGCCGGCGTCCGCCAGGATGTGACGGACTTCATTGGGTTTGAGGAAACTGTTGATGGGGGTGACGACCGCGCCGGATTGGAGGATGCCAAAGAGCGCCGGGACAAATTCGGGGCAGTTTTTGAGCCAGATCCCCACGCGGTCGCCCGGTCTGACGCCGAAATCATGGGTCAGGCGCTCCGCCACGGCCCGCGACCTGGACCAGAGGTCGCCGTAGGAAAACTCGGCATCTCCCCAAAAAAGGGCGATTTTGGCCGGATTCCGCCGGGCCGATTGGGAAAATGCGCGCGCCAAATCCATAGAGTAGGAGATAGATTGCAGGGGAAAAGGCCGGAAGTCATCTCATTACTCTCTTTACTGCTTCCCGCCAATTTCAACCCCGGAATCATGCAATCTCTCCTCCTCGGACGGCAGGGGTAATTCGAGCGTGAAGGAAGCGCCTGTGCCCGGCCCGTCGCTGTGGGCAATCAGCGTCGCGCCTATTTCCTTCGCGGCAATGGCATTGGCGTGCAAGCCGAAGCCGTGGCCGGCGGGGCGCGTGGTAAAACCGTGGCTGAAGATGCGAGTAAGATTCTCGGCGGGAATGCCGACGCCATTATCCACCACTGAAATCTTGAGCCTTCCGGCGCCGTTGGCCACCCGCACCATGACGCGTTTATCGGCGCGACCGGACTCGTCGCAGGCCTGAGCGGCATTGCACAGCAAGTTGATCAGAATCTGGAGGATTTTGTGCTTCTCGACACTGATGGGCGGGACCTTTTGAAAGTCTCGCACAATCTCCACCCCCTGCCGGTCCATGGAGCCGGCGTATATGCGCAGGCTGTCTTCAACCAAGTGGTGGACTTCGACGGTTTCCTTGACACCGGAAACCCGGGCGTAATTCTGCTGCATCGCCACGATCCCGTTGATATGCTCAATATTCTCCCGCAGTAATTCCATCTCCGCAATCGCGGTCACCTGGCTCGCCAGCAAGTGGCCGGAGAGTTTGGACAAATAGGACGGCAGCAACCTGCCCTTGGGATCGTTGCTGATAAACGTGCCGAGGTCTTGTTCATGCTCCTTGAGCAGAACCGCGATTTTGGCAAGACTGCCGGCCTTTATCTTTTTCATGCTCTCCGTCACCAAAGCGGCCGAGACATTCACGCTATTGAGAACATTGCCGACGTTATGGAGCACGCTGGTGGCCACCTCGGCCATGCCCGCGACGCGGGAAGTTTCCAGAAGTTCGAGGTGAATCTGTTTCAGCTTGGCTTCCGACTCCTTCAAGGCGGTGATGTCCTTGGAGATGCCGAAGGTGCCGATGAGTTTGCCGGTTCTGTCGCGCAGCGGCATTTTTGTGGTCAAAGCCCAACTCACCCGTCCGTCCTTGAGCTTCTCTGGTATCACCTTGCCAACCATCGGCACGCCCGTGCAAATGATCTCTTGTTCGTCCTGGAAGGCGCGATTGGCGAACTCCTCGTCGAAGAAGTCGAAATCGGTCTTCCCCAGAACCTCATCCGGGTGCTTGCGCCCGAACATCTCCGCCTGATGCTGGCTGCATTTGATAAAGCGGGACTGGAGGTCTTTGAAAAAAATGTGATCCGGAGAGTTATCCAACAAAAACCGCATCAGGCCGCGCTCGAACTCCAAATCCGCCTGCGCCAATTTCCGCTCGGTGATGTCGGTGATCATGCCTTGGGTGCCCAGGAGCTTTCCGGCGGCGTCATACACAGGGCCTTTGAGAATGTGGATATACCGGATGGCGCCATTGGGGGTTGAATCCTCCTTTTCAATTTCAAAAAACTTCCCCGTTTGCTGGATGATTTCATCCTCCCGGGCCACCTCCGCCGCCATCTGCGGGGGAAGGTAGTCGTAAACCGTCTTCTTGAGCACCTCATCCTCGCCCCAGCCGCGAAGCCGGCAGAATTGTGAATTGGCAAAGGTGTAACGGCCTTGGACGTCTTTGCGGAAAACGCTCCCAGGCAGGTTGTCCATGAGCGAGCGGTAAAGCGCCCGCAGGTCGCGCAACTCCGCCTCGGTTCGCGCCAGGGCCTCGATGTCTCCGGACGCGCGCCGTTCCAGCCGTTTTTGGGATCGCATCAAGACCCCCACCCAAACCAAACCCAGGACGCCGGCGGCAGACGATGCGGCGATTCCCCAAAGCATGTGCCGGGCGGTCAAAAGCGAGAGGTCTGGATGACGTGGGGCCGGCCAGGGGAGCTTGAGCATCGTTTCGCCCGCGGCGGCTGTCGGCGCCTCCGGGCGCAGGGAAATCATGGCCAGACCCAGGATCAACGCCAGCAACAGCAACACCGCACAGCACCGAATCGCGGCCTGGCCGCCGTCAACGATTCCGTCCCGCCTCGGAAGGCGGCTGACAAGACAAGAGCGCATAACGATTACCCAATCGGCAGGAATCGCGGAAGTTGATACACAAATCTTGCGAAACACCTGCTGTTTGTTGTCATTGCTCGCCGCTCAAAACCAGCCTGCGGAACCGCCCGGGGGCCTCCCATAAACGGCCACCCCCTCCGCCTGGGTGAAAAACCGCCGCATTTCCCTCAATGCGCCGCACCCGGTCGCCGGGACTACTGGGTGGCGTCCTCGCCAAGGTCTCTCTATCGGCTGTAATCAACGTGAGGGTCGGTGATCAGAGGCGTATCGTTTGGAATGGTGGTCGAACTGGAGGTCGAACTGGGCATCGGCGCAGGCGCTCCTTCTTTCGACGTGGAGCAGGCGGAAAGAGAAACAAGGGCGGCGGCGGCAAGCCATGCGATGATGAGTTTTTTCATAAGCATAATCATTAATTATTGACACTACGAAATTACGCCATCGGCAGTTCATACGCCATGGGGTGTTACCCTACCGCCTGAACCCGGCGCGAAAAGCGCTGGAGCCAAGTGAGATTACGCGCGATAACCTCCGTTGCGCAAAAGCCTGAGACCCGCATCGCCCAAAACCGCGAAAGCAGGCAGTCGGAGGAGAGGCTCTTGTGAACAGGGTTAATGGATGACTACCGCCTGGTCGCGATCTGGATGCGCGGCTTCGCCTTTGAAGTTGGTGAGGCGGAGGGGGTGGGTGTTTTCGGCTTCCAAGGCTACGCTGAAATAGGAGGGTATCTGATGATCTGGCGCCGAGGAGTCCCAATGGACGGCACAGTTTTTGAGGGTGATGTTGGCGGCGTCGAGGATGCTGAAACCAGGAGTGTCGTGGGTTTGGATTTGTTCCAGCGCCATGGTCGGACGGTTGTCGAAGAGTCTGCCAGGGTATTTGGTCCAGCGGGAGAGGGTGATGTCCACGGTGTCCAGAAGCACGTCATGGACGGGGCTGGCCGGGGTTCCCTGGATGCGCACGCTGTTTTCGGCGAGGCCGGTGATGTTTTGGAGGGTGATGTCGTGCAGCGCGCCAAGTTTGGTGCCCGGAGTGCGGGGAAGGGCGGTCAGGGAGACGGCTTCGCCCCGGCCCCACCAGGGATCGGCATAGTAGCGGGAGGTGAACTGGATGTCCTTGAATTGGACGCGATAGACGCTGCCTTCGTCGCGCAGTTGAATGGTCAGGCCGCGGCTGCTGGTGAGGATGCGGCAGCGCTCAAAGAGGATGTCGTGGATGTCGCTGGTGGTCTCTGTGCCGATTTTGACTCCGGAATCCTGGGTTTCGAGGACGCAATCGCGGACGGTGATGTTGGCCGAGGGGCCGTAGTCGGCAGCCTGGCGCGAGGTTTTGATGACGACGCAGTCGTCGCCGGAGGTGATGCGGCAGTTGCGGATTTCCACGTCCTGGCAATGGTCCGGGTCAATGCCGTCGCAGTTGGGGACATCCATGCGGTTGCTGACGGTCAGATGGTCCACGAGGACGTTTTTGCAGCCGAGCATGTGCAGCCCCCAGTAGGGGGTGTCGCCAAAGGTGATGTCGCGGATTTGCAGGTTGGTGCAGCCGGTGAGGATGAACATCTTGGGCCGCCACGAGGCAAAGAGCCACCATTCGCCGGACGGGTCGTAACGGGTCATGAAGGCGAGGGATTGGCCGCGGATGGCGCCGCCGCCGCTGATTTGCAGGTGATTGGCGTTCAGGGCGGTGAGGACGCCCTCCCCCAGATAGTCGGCGCGGTTGGTGCTGATGATGAATTGGCCGTCGAGATGGAAATCTATGCCGCCGCGTAGCTGGAGGGTGCTGACCAGGAAGGTGCGACCGGGCGGCGTGAATACTTGGGCGCCGCCGCCCGCCTGGGCCGCCGCGTCAATGGCGCGCTGGATGGCGGCGGTGTCCAGGGTGACGCCGTCGCCCACCGCGCCGAAATCGAGGATGTTGAACACTTTGCCGGCGGCGGCGGGGGCGTTGCGGGCCGCCAGGGCGAGCAGGAGCAGGAGGGCGGGCGCGAGGATGTGAATGGCAAAAGGCTTTTTGGGGTTGTGAGTTTTGGCGGTGGTCATGGGAGTATGCTGCCGCAGGAACCTTTTGCGATCAAGTCCTTCGGGAATTACTCCAAGGTAACGTCCCAAACCCTGGAGAAGCGGGAGGTGGCGCCATCCGGGGCTTGGACGGTGAGGACGACCACAAAATGGCCCGGGGTTTTGTAGGCGTGAACGGGGTTTTGCTCGGCGGAGGTCTGGCCATCGCCGAAATCCCACTTCCAGGAGGTGATGGTGCCGACGGATTGGTCTTTGAAGGCCACCAGCCGCCGGGCGGTGTCCTGGATTTGAAAGGTCCAATTGGCGTCCAGGGGCTTGAGGAATCGGGGTTCCAAGGGCATGAGTTTGAACTGGCAGAGGTAATCGGCGTTGCCATACATGGTGTGATGGCGGGAGAGGTTCCAAAATCCGTAGTTCTGGCCGCCGGAGTTGACGTCGTCGTAATCAATGACGACCCAGGAAAGGCCGATGATTTTGTTTTCTTTGAGAACGGATTCGACGGAGCGCCTGGGGCCTTCGGCGCCGGCGTAATCGAAGGGTGTGATCCAGAATTCGAGGACCAGATGCCCCGTCTGGCCGGGCCGGAAGTTGTAGGTACAGGCATGGTTGGCGTAGGGCATTTCTTTGACCCATTGTTGGGGTCCCCAGTACATGCACCAATCTTTGCCCTCGGCCGGGGTGAAGATGTGGTAGTTCTGGGCATGGGCGCCTTGGAGGGCCATGTAGGTCTGCCATTGGCCCAGGATGTCTTCATTGGCGGCCCGATCGGCGATCAAGGGGCCGCCGGAGAGGTCGCCGTTGACGACGACTTCAAAGGTGTCGTTGTGCAATCCGGGCAGGGAAAAATCCCAATAGGCCTTGTCGGCCTCGTAAAGGAAGTAGAGGCGGTTGAGGCCCTTGACCCAGCCGACTCTGACGCGGACGTTGAGGTGTTTGGGGTCGTTGGTGTGGTGGGGCTGGTCGCCGACCGGGTCGTCCACCAATTGGTCGGAGCCGATGACGTAGGATTCGGGCACGATGTCCCAATCATTGGTCTTGCCGTCAATGGTGGGGATCATGTTGGGGGGGAACTGGAAGATTTTGAAGATTTCATTCGTGCGGTCCAACGCCAGGGCGGCATGGGAAAGGAGGAGGAGGGCGGCGAGGAGGAGACTTTTTTTCAGGGCATTCATGGAACTGGAGGATGGAGGGGCGGGCGGCCCGGAGTTGCGCGGCGGATTGCGCCACGAGAGGGTGGTTGTGGTTGTAATAGTCGCGGCGGCCATGGGAGGAGGTTAAGGGAGGGGTTGCCGGCAATCAAGTTTTCAGTGGGAAAAACGGGGAAGGAATCGGACGTGCCGCGTTGCCAGCACCGAGGAATAGCCACATCGCCAAACCACCTCGGAGGGATGAGCCGGGTGGGTGGGTTGAACTGGCTGGATTTGAGGGCGAAGGGGCTGCCGCCTTGGTGAAGGAGGTTGGACGCA
>Ga0181539_1001285_pt1 | contig 28168 bp, 29 predicted proteins | sample PEATcosm2014_Bin_46_FD_119767 | JGI IMG/M metagenome (GOLD analysis project Ga0181539, IMG submission 119767) | Peatland microbial communities from MTU Mesocosm Facility, Houghton, MI, USA - PEATcosm2014_Bin23_60_metaG | ecosystem: Environmental > Terrestrial > Soil > Wetlands > Peat | place... | reverse complement strand
TGCGCCGCTTCCACGGCGTCGCCACCAAGAACCTGCCCAACTATCTCGGTTGGCGAAGGGCCTTGGAGGCCTGGGGCCCAAAAGCCTCCCCTGAAAACTGGATGCGCGGCGCGATCGGCATGGAACCGTATCAACAGCAAACGCTATAAGAGCCAGAATGTCGGCTGCGTTTTTCGCAGTCACGCGGGGAAGGTCCGGCGCGCTGGGCCGGCGGGAGGCGGGGATGACGGCGAGGGCCTAAACAATTCTCCCATTGCGAGCCGTTGGGTCGCATTGGGAGGGACCAAATAAGCTGTCGCCGCAATTGCATCGCAGCCCGTAAGCAAGTTTGCGTCGTCCCGCATCGACGTCGAAATCACGGATTTGCGTTCGATGGCGAAACAGGTGATGCTATGAAAGCATTGCAGCCGATTGCCTACCGATACGCCTTGCCTCCGATACTTTCCGCGCCGTTCGTCGCCTTGGGAGGGGCCTATGCACGCAGCAATCCGAGCCGCCACGGCTTTGACGCGTCGCAGCGCTGAAATCCCCACGACCCTATCGGCGCCGCGCGCGCCCCGCACGAAGTCCCTCGGCGCGAGGATCGCGCTGCTGGCGCTGCTGGCGGGCCTCGGGCTGACGGCGGCGGCGCTGGAAAATCCCGCCGCGGCGCAATCGAGCAACACGGCGGTCGTCGGCGACGGCGAAGCGGTCGTCAGCGGCTTTTCGGGCGCCACGGCGATGACGCCGGCGCCGCAAGGGGTCGACCCGGTCGCCGTCACCTTCATCGATCCGGCCGGCCCGTCGGCGCGCGTCATCGATCTGCGCAACGCCGGCGGCCCGCCGCAAGCGCAGGTCTTGCCGGTGCCCAAGCCGTTCACCGTGACTGCGGCGCAGGTCGGCCAGGTCTTCGCCGTCGCGCTGGACAAGGCCGTCCCGCCCAACATCTACCTTGCCGCCAGTTCGGCCTACGGCCTGCCCATCGTCCTGCCGGCGAGCGAAGCCGGCAAACCGCCCCAGCGCCTGGCCGACGGCGCGCCCGGCGCCGCGTTCATGCCGGGCCTGTTCGGCCCCGCCGCGATGACGGGTGGCCCAGGTTCGATCTGGCGCATCGACGGCGTCAGCGGAGCGGTTTCGCTGTTCGCCAACGTGACGCTGGACGGCGCGCCCGACCCCGGCCCCGCGCTCGGCGGCCTGGCTTTCGATCCCGCTTCCAACAGCCTGTTCGTCGCCGATCGGGCGACCGGCATGATCCATCGCTTCGGCCTGAACGGCGCCGAGATCGGCCGCTACGATCATGGCGTCGACGGCCGCAAGGCGGCGGGCCTGCCCGCGGTCGCGTTCGATCCCGCCAATCGCCTCGACATCGCCAGCCCCAACTTCCATAGCCAGGACCCGGCGAGCTGGGGCTATGCGCCGCCCGAGCGTCGCGTGTTCGGCCTGGCGGTCCACGGCGGCCGTCTCTATTACGCCGTCGCCGACGGCCTCGGCGTCTGGTCCGTCGCGATTCCGCCGAAGGGCGCCTTCGGCGCCGACGCGCGCATCGAGGTGCAGGTCCCGCCGGGGGACGCCCCCAGCGAGATCTCCAAGATCGTCTTCGACGATCGCGGCCGCATGATCCTCGCCGAACGCGGCGCGCCGACCGGCGCCTTCGATTTCCTCGCCCTCGCGCAGCCGGCGACCAGCCGCGCGCTGCGCTATCGTCTGTTGCAGCTCGACGCCGCCTCCCCGCCCGCCTGGCAGGCCGAGCCGGACGAATATGCGATCGGCTTCGCCGCGGCGCTGCGCAACGCCAACGGCGGCGTCGCGATCGGCTACGGCTACCGGCCGGACGGCGCCCTCGACACGGGCGCCTGCGGCGCCTTCCTGTGGACGACCGGCGAGCAATTGCGCGCCGCCGACGACCCGGCTCTGGCCGCGGAACTCGCCGCGAGCGGACCGCTGCCGCTCAACGGCCTGCAAGGCAATGGGATCGAGGCGGTGCGGCCCGACAACGTTCCGCCGCTGCAGAGCTATTTCGCCAATTATTTCGACGATTCGGGCAATCCCGCCTTTCATGGCCATCTCGGCGACATCGCGATCCCGCGCGGCTGCGCCCAGAGCGCCTTCGTCCTTCCCTTGCCCGTGACCCCGATCGCCGATTGGCCGGGACCGGCGCCCTGCCCGCCGGACTTCATCAAGTTCGGCGGTCTGTGTCAGCCGCCGCGGTGCCCGCCGGGCCACGGCGAGGGCGTTCAATGCTGCCCGCGCGGCGCGACGCCCGGCGCCAACGGCGAATGCGAGCCCCTGCGCGGCGGCAATTTGGGCTGTCCGATCGGCGCCGCGTCGCTGCGCCGGGCCGACGGTTCGATCCAATGCGGATGGCTGGCCCGCTGTCCCGACGGCGCTCAGCCCGACCTGCGCGGCGGCTGCGCGCGTATCTGCCCGCCCGGCGAGATGGCCTGGCGGTCGCGAAAATGCTGCGGCTACGGCGAAATCGGATTGCCCGATGGGCAATGCTGCCCCGAGCGCGACGTGCGCGACGGCAAGTGCGTGAAGGCCTGCCCCGAGGGCGATATTCGCCTGCCCGACGGAGAATGCTGCCCTAGGCAAGACGTGCACGACGGCAAGTGCGTGAAGGCCTGCCCGGAAGGCGATATTCGCCTGCCCGACGGGCAGTGCTGCCCGAGGCAGGACGTCCACGACGGCAAGTGCGTCAGCGAGATCTGCCCGGAAGGCGATATTCGCCTGCCCGACGGGCAGTGCTGCCCCAGGCAAGACGTCCACGACGGCAAGTGCGTCAGCGAGATCTGCCCGGAAGGCGATATTCGCCTGCCCGACGGGCAGTGCTGCCCCAGGCAGGACGTCCACGACGGCAAGTGCGTCAGCAAAATCTGCCCGGAAGGCGATATTCGCCTGCCCGACGGGCAGTGCTGCCCGAGGCAGGACGTGCATGACGGCAAGTGCGTCGGCAAGGTCTGCCCGGAAGGCGCGATTCGTCTGCCCGACGGGCAGTGCTGCCCGAGGCAGGACGTGCATGACGGCAAGTGCGTGCAAGCGTGCAACCCCGGCTATCATTCCGAGCTGGGACAATGCGTGATCGACTGCCCAACGGGCGAAGCGCCGGGCGCCGACAATCTCTGCCACCCGACGGGCGGCCAAATCCTTTGTCCGTCCGGTCTGACGCCGGTCAACGGCGCCTGCATCGACATCCGCCTGCGAAGGGTGTGCGGGCCGGGCGAGTTCAGACGCGCCGACGGTCTGTGCGTTGCCAAGATTCTGCGGCGCCCCGAATCCCATCCGCTGCATCCGGAATTGCATCCGCGCCGTCCGGGCGGTCCGGTCGGCGCGCCCCTCGGCCATCGGCCCCGGTTGCCCTTGAACAACGGCGCAAACCCGTGGTTGGCGCCCAAACATGGGATTGGGACCTACTAGGCCGGTCGTTCGGGAGGGCGACGATTCGAATCCGCGACGAGGCGACGGGGGCGTTTTCGTCCGCGCCTCGCGCGGCCCAGCGGGAGGTCCGCCGAAGACGGCCGCCTCCAGTCGCGGCCGCGTTCGACGCCCCTCACCTCGCCATCGGCGCCGCCGTCTCCAGCGCCCGCTTGGCGATCGTCGCCCTCGGCCTCACCCCGATTAAGTGGCAGATCGCGAACACTAAATCCGCGCGGTTCATCGTGTAGAAGTGCAGGCGCGTGACGCCGCGGTCGATGAGGTCGATCACCTGTTCGGCGCAGACCGCGGCGGCGACGAGGCGGCGGGTGACGGGGTCGTCCTCGAGGCCCTCGAAGCGCTCGGCGAGCCAGGCGGGCACGCTCGCCCCGGCGCGCCTGGCGAAGCCCGCCGTCTGCTTGAAATTCAGCACCGGCACGATCCCCGGCACGATCGGGATCGTGATCCCCGCCGCGGCGGCGACGTCGAGGAAGCGGAAATAGACGCTGTTGTCGAAGAAGAACTGCGTGATCGCGCGGTCGGCGCCCGCGTCGACCTTGCGCTTCAGAATCTCGACGTCGTGCAAGAGGTTCGGGCTCTGCGGGTGCTTTTCCGGATAGGCGGCGACCGAAACCTCGAAATCGCCGCTCGCCTTGATTGCGGCGACGAGCTCGGCGGTGGACTGGTAGCCGTTCGGCGGCGCGACGTAGGGCGTATCGAGCCCGCCCGGCGGATCGCCGCGCAACGCGACGATGTGGCGAACCCCGGCGGCGCCGTAGGCGCGGATCACCGCGTCGATCTCCGCGCGGCTCGCCCCGACGCAGGTCAGATGCGCGGCGGGCTCGAGGCGCGTCTCCTTGACCAGCCGCGCCACGGTGGCGTGGGTGCGCTCGCGCGTCGAGCCGCCCGCGCCGTAGGTCACCGAGACGAAGCTCGGCTCGAGCGGCGCGAGGCGCCCGACCGCCTCCCACAGCGTCTTCTCCATCTCGTCGGTCTTGGGCGGAAAGAATTCGAAGGAGACGCTGACGGGCGAGCCCGATCGGCTGAGTCGAACGGGGTTTTGCGCCATCACGCCAGCTCCATTGCGGTCTTCGGAAATTCGTCGGAAATCACGCGCGGATCGCGCGCCAGCCACAGCGCCACGGTGAGCTTGCCGGGCTCCCCCGCTTGCGGCGCCACCAGCTTCGTCTCGACCGGGCGAAGGCCGGCCTCGGTCAGAAACGCCTCGATCTCTTCCGTTGCGAAACCGAGCCGCCGATGGGCGTACTGCTCGCGCAGGTATTCTTCGCCGTGCGCGGCGAAATCGACTGCCAGCAATCGCCCGCCGGGCCGCAGCGCCCGCGCCGCCTCGCTGAGAGCGCGCGCGGGATCGTCGAGGAAATGCAGCACCTGATGGATGACGACGAGATCGTAGCCGTCGCGCTCGACCGGCGGGGCGTAGATGTCGCCCTGGCGCAGTTGCACGTTGCGCAGCCCGCTCTGGTCGATGCGCGAGCGGGCCAGCGCCAGCATCGCCGGGCTCTGGTCGACGCCGACGGCGCGCTCGGCGAGCGGCGCGACGAGCTCGAGCATGCGCCCGGTGCCGGTCCCCAGGTCCAGCAGCGCGCGGATCGGCTTGTCGCCGATCATCGCCAGGATGGCGGCCTCGACGCGGCTCTCGGGCGCGTGGAGGGCGCGGATGGAGTCCCAGTCGGCGGCGCGCTCGGCGAAATAGGCGGCGGCCTGCTTGCGGCGCGCCTCGCGCGCCAGCGCAAGCCGCGCGCGGTCGGCGGCGAGCGTCGCGTCGGCGGGGTCGATGCGCGCGATCAGCGCGCGGGCGAACGCGCCGCTCTGGTCGGCGAGGCGGTAGAACGCCCAGGCCCCCTCGCGCTGGCGCTCGGCCAGCCCCGCTTCGACCAGAAGCTTGAGATGGCGCGAGACGCGCGGCTGCGACTGCCCGAGAATGGCGACGAGCTCGCTCACCGTCAGTTCGGCCTCGCAGAGAAGGCCGATGAGACGCAGGCGCGTCACCTCGCCCGCCGCCTCGAGGCCCGCCAGCAGCGCCTCGAAGCTCATGGTCGGCGGAGGCTCGGCCCTGCGCGTCAGGTCTGACATAAGGATATGTTTATATCTAATCTCACGGAGGAGCAAGCGACCGCATGAGCATCTCGGCGTCTGAGCGGAAACTCCCCCCGCCCCTCACCCTGCCTCTCCGCCGCAAACGCGAGGCGTTCGGCGGGCGCAAGCGGGGAGAGGAGCGCACGGCGCCATTCTTCTCCTCTCCCCGCGTCTTCGCGCGGAGAGGCAGGGTACAGGGGCTTGGGCGATTGGCCGCGTTATTGCCGAGACGTGCGCGCCCCCTACGGGGTCAGCACCGCCGCCCCTTGCAGGCGGCCCGCGCGCAAATCGGCGAGGGCGAGGTTGGCGTCGGCGAGGTCGTAGCGGCGGGTCTCGGCGCGCACCCCCGCCTCGGCGGCGACGGCGAAGAATTCGGCGCCGTCGCGGCGGGTGAGATTGGCGACGGAGACGATCTCGCGCTCCTCCCACAGCCAGGAATAGGGAAAGCTCGGAATGTCGCTCATGTGGATGCCGCCGCAGACCACCCGCCCGCCCTTGCGCACGGCGCGCAAGGCGACGGGCACGAGCGCGCCGACCGGCGCGAACAGGATCGCCGCGTCGAGGGGTTCTGGCGGCGTTTCGTCGGAGCCGCCCGCCCAGGACGCGCCCAGCGCGCGCGCAAAGCGCTGCGCCGCCTCGTCGCCCGGCCGCGTGAACGCCAAGACCTCGCGCCCCTGATGGCGGCAGACCTGCGCGATGATGTGCGCCGCCGCGCCGAAGCCGTAGAGGCCGATCCGCTTTCCCGGCCCCGCCGCCTTCAGGCAGCGCCAGCCGATCAGTCCGGCGCAGAGCAGCGGCGCGGTGGCGACCGGATCGCCCCCGGCGGGAAGCTTCAGGACGAAAGCGGCCTCGGCGACGAGGTGCGAGGCGTAGCCGCCGTCGCGGGTGTAGCCCGTGAATTCGGGGTGGTCGCAAAGATTCTCGCGGCCCTCGTCGCAATAGAGGCAATGTCCGCAGGCATGCGCGAGCCAGGCGACGCCGACCCGCTCGCCGACGGCGAAATTCTCGACCCCGGCGCCGAGCCGCTCGACCAGGCCGACCACCTCGTGGCCGGGAACGATCGGCAGCCGCTGGTCGGGCAGCTCGCCGTCGACGACGTGCAGATCGGTGCGGCAGACGCCGCAGGCTTCGACGCGGATCAGCAATTGCCCGGGCCCCGGCGCCGGCGTCGCCCTCTCTTCGAGAACGAGCGGCGCGCCGATCCGGTGCAACGTCATCGCGCGCATCGCCGCGGCGCGCCTAATGGGACATCAGGACGGGCACGGTCGGCTGGCGCATCAAATCGACGCTGACGCCGCCGAACAGGCTCTCGAACAGGCGCGAATGCCCGAAGGCGCCGGCGACGATCAGGTCGGCGTCCTGCGTGTCGAGGCTGGCGAACAAGGCTTCCAGCGCCGAAATGTCGCCGGTGTTGGTCCAGTCGGAAATCTGCGCGGCGACGCCGTGGCGCCGGAGGTGATCGAGCAGCAACTCGGACGCCGAGCGCAGCGCGCTCGGCCGCGCCGAGAAGGTGAAGATCGTCACCTTCTTGGCCTTGACCAGCAGCGGCATCGCGTCGTGGACGGCGCGCGTCGCCTCGCGGCTGGCGTTCCAGGCGATGACGATGTTGTCGCCGACCGGCGCCGGCTTCCAATCCTGCGGCAGGATCAGCATCGGCGCGCCCGCGGCGATGAGCGCCTGGTCCGGGATCTCGGACCGGATCAGCGCGCGCGCCTCGCCCTCGGGGCGCGAGGCGATGATCAGATCGACGCAATGCAGATACTCGGCGCCCGGCAGGGTCGAGTCGTCCACCCCGACCAGAACGCCGGTCACGCCCGCCTCCTCGACCGCCGCCTGGAAGTCCGGGCCGACGCGCAGCGCCCGGTCGCCCCAGGGACCGACGAACGTTACGCTCGAGCTCGCCTCGACGCCGACGAGCCGCGCCCCGTGCGCCTTGGCCATCGCGACCGCGAGGCGCAGCCGCTCCGGCGAGTCGGCGGTCGGATCGAGATAGACCATGATGTCCTTGTACGCCATTGCCCGCTCCCTTTGTCCCGACCGTCAATCGCCGGCGCCTCGGGGCGCCGGCGATTTTCTAATCAGCGCCCCGGACGGGCGCGGTCATGGCGCGACTCAGTGGGTCTGGGTCTTGCCGATGGGGATCTCGACCTTCTTGGCGACCATCTCCGCCGGTTTGCCGACCGTCACGCGAAGCAGCCCTTTTTCGAACGTCGCCTTGATTGTCGCCGGGTCCGGCGTGAACGTCAGCGGAACGACCCGCCTGAACTCGCCATAGCTGCGTTCGACGACTTGCCAGGATTTGTCCTTCCTCTCCGACTCGGTTTTCTTCTCGCCGGAAATGACGATGCTCTGACCGTCCACCGAGACCTTCACGTCGCCTTCGTCGACGCCGGGCAGTTCGGTGGCAATCTCCACGGCGTCCTTGGTTTCGCCGACGTCGAGCGCGGCCAAGCCGCTAAAAGCGGTGGGCGGACCCCAGGACATCGGCAGTCGGCGGCCGAAATCGCTCATCAGATCATCGAAATCGCGACGGAAGCCTTCGAACGGGTCGACGTCGCGACCGCCAAAGAACGGAACGGGCAAGCGCATGACTCACTCCTCTCGTTTAGGCCGCTGGCCGGGACGCTGGCGCGCTCCGCTCCCTCATCGATCGGTCGGAAGCGAAATTCGCCGTCCTTGTTTCACTGACCTTCGCGAGCGTTCCGGCGCCGCGGCGGATGAAACGACCCCTTGTATCGAATAGGGCGAGAAACGCATTGATCCAAGACAACGTCTTCGCCCCGCCATGCGGCGCCCGCCCCCTTTCGAGGCGGGCGCGAACCCGCGCCGAACCCCGGGGAAAGCTTAGGGCGGCGCTTGGCGCTTGATCGGCGCGCCTGAATCGGGCATAGGAGCGCGCTAAATCGTTTGCCGTGGGTTTTGCCCGCTGCCGTTTCCATTGGGTGATCCCATGAAAGTCCGCAATTCCCTGAAGTCGCTTCGCACGCGTCATCGCGACAATCGCCTCGTGCGCCGCAAGGGCCGAGTCTACATCATCAACAAGACGCAGAAGCGCTTCAAGGCGCGCCAGGGCTGAGGCCGGCGCCGCTTGCCCGGCTAGCCTTCGCAAGGCGGGGCCGGGCCCTTTGACCGTCGCGGCGAGGCGGCCTAAACTCGCTTGCATGACGCGCCGCCTGACGTTCGCCTGCGCTCTCCTCCTCGCTTTCGGCGCGCCCGCGCTGGCGCGGGATGCGTCGCCGTCCGCCGGGGCGCCCGCGGCGGCGCCCCAAACGCCGGGCGAGCGGCTCGACGAACTGTTCGCCCGCCTCGGCGCGAGCAAGGACGCGGACGAAGCGGCGGGCATCGTCGCCGCGATCGACCGTCTCGACATGCAATCGGGCTCCGACACCAGCGATCTCCTGATGGCGCGCGCGCTGGCGACGCTGGAGAGCGGCAATTATCCCGTCTCGCTCGCTCTGCTCGACGCGATCGTCGGCTTGCAGCCGGAATGGGCGGAAGGCTGGAACAAGCGCGCGACGGCGCGCTATTTCGCCGGCGACGCCAAAGGCGCGATGGCCGACATCGCGCGGACGCTCGCGCGCGATCCGCGCAATCTCGACGCGCTGACGGGATTGGGCTCGATTCTCGAGGATTTGGGCCTTCGCGAACAGGCGCTGCGCGCCTACGAGCGCGCGCTTGCGCTCGCGCCGCAATGGCGCCCGGCGAGCGACGCGGCCGCGCGCGTCAAGGCCGCCCTCGCGGGTCAAGCGCTGTGAGGGCGCCGCCCAAGCCCGCCGCGCGGTCATGATCTGGGGAATCGCGATCCTCGTCGCCCTGGTCGCTGGCCTCGTCCTCTTCACGATGGTTCAGACGCGGCGCATCGAAAGGCGTTTTCCGCCGGTCGGCGAACTCGTCCCAATCGACGCCGGCGCGATCCACGTCGTCGAGCGCGCGCCGGACGGCGCCGAACGCGGCGCCGTTCTGCTCGTCCACGGCGCCTCCGGCAATTTCGCCGACATGAGCCTCGCGCTCGCCGATCGTCTCGCCGCGCTCGGCTTTCGCGTTTTCAGCGTCGATCGGCCGGGACACGGCTGGAGCGCGCGCCCGCCCTCGCGCGCCGCCTCCTCGCCCGAACGGCAAGCCGAGATGCTGCGCGAAGCTTTGGCGCGCCGCGGCGTCGCGCGGGCGATCGTCGTCGTCCATTCGCTGGCCGGCGCGCTCGGCCTCGCCATGGCGCTGAACGCGCCCGAATTCGTGCGCGGCCTCGTCCTCGTCGCGCCGGTCAGCCATCCCTGGCCGGGGGGCGTGGCCTGGTACTATCGGCTCGCGGCCTCGCGGGCGCTGGGGCCGCTGTTTCGCCGCCTGATCGTCCTGCCGGCGGGCCTGGCGTCGATGCGCGCCGGCGTCAGCGCGGTGTTCGATCCCAACCCGACGCCGCCCGGCTACATCGCGGCGACGCGTCTGCCCCTGGTGCTGCGGCCGCTCCACTTCAAGGCGAACGCCGAGGACGTGGTCGACGCCGAGGCCCATGTCGCCGCCCTGTCGCCGCGCTACGGCGCGATTTGCGCGCCGACGGCGATCGTCACCGGCGACCGCGACGGCGTCGTCTACGCGCGCATCCATTCGGCGGGCTGCGCGCGCGACATTCCCGGCGCGAGGCTGACGACTCTTCGCGGCGTCGGCCATTCGCCACACCACAGCGCGCCCGAAAGCGTCGCAGCGGCGGTTCTCGACGTCGACGCGCGCGCGAGCGCTCAGGCCGCGCCGCCGTCCGGGCCGACCACCGCGATGCGCAGATTGTTCGTCGTGCCGGAGGTGCCGAAGGGGATGCCGGCGACGACGATGACGCGTTCGCCGACGCCGGCGAAGCCGTCGATGTAGGCGTGGCGGCAAGCGCGGTCGGTCATGTCGCGTTCGTCGCGCGCGTCCTCCGTGACGACGGCGTGGACGCCCCAGGCGAGCGCCAGACGCCGCGCGGTCTCGACGACAGGCGTCAAGGCGAGGATCGACGAGGCCGGCCGCTCGCGGGCGATGCGCAGTCCGGTCGAGCCCGAGGCGGTCCAGGCGCAGATGACCTTCGAATGCAGCGTCTCCGCGACGTCGCGCGTCGCCTCGGCGATCGCATCGGCGCCGGTCGCCTCGGGCGTCGCGCGCTGGCCGGCGATGATGGTGGGATAGATCCCTTCCGATTCCACCGTCTCCGCGATGCGGTTCATCGTCTCGACCGCCTCGCGCGGAAACTGGCCGGAGGCGCTCTCGGCCGACAGCATCACCGCGTCGGCCCCCTCGAACACCGCGGTGGCGACGTCGGAGACCTCGGCGCGCGTCGGCACCGGGGTCGTGATCATCGACTCCAGCATTTGCGTGGCCACCACCACCGGCTTGCCGAGGCGGCGCGCCAGGCGCGTGATGGTCTTCTGCAGGCCCGGCACGCGCTCGAGCGGCATTTCCACGCCGAGATCGCCGCGCGCGACCATGACGGCGTCGGAGACGGCGAGGATTTCGTCGAGATGCGCGATCGCCTGCGGCTTCTCGATCTTGGCCATCACCAGGGCGCGGCCGCCGGCGATCTTCTTGACCTCGACGACGTCTTCCGGGCGCTGCACGAAGGACAGCGCGATCCAATCGATGTTCTCGTCGAGGGCGGCGGCGAGGTCGGCGTGATCCTTCTCGGTCATCGCCGAAGTCGGGATGGTCGTGTCGGGCAGGCTGACGCCCTTCTTGTTGGCGATGCGCCCGGCCACCTCGACGATGGTGTCGGCGCGGCCGGGCGCGATCGCGGCGACGCGCAGCAGCACCTTGCCGTCGTCGATGAGCACGCGGTCGCCGGCCTTGAGCGAATCGAGGATTTCGGGGTGGGGAAGAAAGACGCGCGTCCCATCGCCGAGCGCGCTGCTCGAATCGAGCGCGAAGGCGTCGCCCTTGCGCAACAGCGCCGAGCCGGACTCGATTTCGCCGACCCTGAGCTTCGGCCCCTGCAAGTCGACGAGGACGCCGATCGGCCGGCCGCATTCCTCCTCGAGGGCGCGAATCATCGCGACGCGCTCGCGCATCGCGTCGTGCGAGGCGTGGCTCATGTTGATGCGGAAGACGTCGGCGCCCGCCTCGAACAAGGCGGCGAGCGTCGCCCGATCGGCCGAGGCCGGGCCGAGCGTGGCGATGATCTTGATGCGGCGTCGGCGTCGGATCAAAGCGACCTCCCGATTGGTTTGCCGGCGCGCGGGCGAACCCGCCGAGCCGGCCTTCGATCGGCGCTCCTATCGCGGGGACGCGACGCCGACGTGAACAACGAAGAAGTCGGGACGCTCAGGGGTTGGCCGGATCGGTGAGCTGCACGGTCCAGTTCTTGGCGTCCTTTCCGGTGTCGACCTCGAAGAATCCGGTGCGATCGTAGCCGCGCACGAAACAATCCTGGCGGCCTTCGATCTTGAATTCGCGGTCGATGGTGCACATGAAGGCCTTGCCTTTCCACTCGCCGCCGCGCTCGTCCATCGCGTAGACGTAATAATATTGCGCCGCCAGCGCGCCGCGCAGCAGCGTGTCGCAGTCCGAGGGCTTGAGATTCCACCAGCCCTCGCTCACCCAGCTCTGCCCGTCGGTATAGGCCAGGGAGACGCTGACCCGACTGGCGGTGAGGTTGCACATGCGAAAGTCCGCTCGCGCGGGCGCAGCGGCGAGGAGCGCCGAACCGAAAAGCAACAAACCGATTTTTCCGCCCATGACCGCTCGCGCCGCTCGTCGCCGCGCCATATTCGTCGGCGAGGCGCCCGTGTCAACCATGCGCCGGCGGCCTCGGCGAAGGCGCGCTCAGCTCGGCCGCGCGACGTAGATCCCGGCGAGGATCGCGAGGCCGCCGAGCGCCTGAACCAGCGAGACCGGCTCGCCGAGCAGCGCCCAAGCGAAGCTCGCCGCGGCGATCGCCTCGAGGAAGATGACCAGCGAGGAGAACGCCGCCGGCAGGCGGCCGAGCGCCACTGCGAGCAGGCCTTGCCCGCCGGCGTGACTGATCCAGGCCATCGCCAGCAGCGCCGCCACGCCCCTGACGCTGTGCGGCAGGATCGTGGGCTCGAGCCTCAGCGCGACGAGGAACAGCAGCGCGGCGGTGATGAGCGTCGCTTCGAAGGTGACGCGCGCCGCCGAGCTCTTGCCGCGCGCCGCCTTCACGGCGAGAAAATAGAGGCCGAAGAACACGCCGGTCGCCAGCCCGAAGAGGTCGCCGAGCGCGCCCGCGGGCCTGATGTGCAGGCTCTGCGCCAGCAGCGCCGCGCCGCCGAGGATGCACAGCGCCAACCCCGCCAGCATCTTGCGCTCGGCGCGCTGCCCGAGGATCAGCCAGCCGAACGCCACCACCCAGATCGGCGCGGTGGTGGCGAAGAAGGTGGCGTTGGCGACGCTGGTGGTGACGATGGAGAGATGCCAGAAGAAGAGGTCGGCGGTGAAGGCTAGGCCCGCCAGGATCGTCGCGACGCCGAAGCGGCCGGCCGGCGCGGCGCCCGATTCGCTCAGCAGCGTCCAGGCGTAGAGCGCGGGCAGGGCGAGGGCGACGCGCCAGAACGCGCTGGCGAACGGCCCGACGTCGGCCAGACGCACGAAGATCGGTGAGATGCCCATCGCCAGGGCGCCGACGACGAGGGCCGCGAAAGGCGCCGCGAAGCCGCCGCGTGGGCTCGCCGCCGGAAGGGTCTGGGTCATGGATTTGTGGGCCCGAGCGCCAGGAACGGGCCGACGCCCGCATGAGGTATGCCGGCCCGTCCTTATTCTCGCCGCATCGATCGAGCAAGGGGGCCGGATGGATGCGATGCTGTTGCGGGAAGTCGCCAAGGCGCAGGACGCCTTTCGACCGTTCGAACGAATCGAGGGGGCGCTGGATTGCGGCGCCCTCGTCGTCTGCGATCACGCGGCCAACGCCGTGCCGCCGGGCTACGGCGCGCTCGGCCTGCCGCGCGAGGCGCTGGAGCGGCATATCGCCTACGACATCGGCGCGGCGGAGCTGGCGCGCCGCCTCGCCGCGCGTCTCGGCGCGCCGGCGATCCTTTCGACCTTTTCGCGCCTGCTGATCGATCCCAACCGCGGCCCCGACGACCCGACGCTGGTGATGCGCATTTCCGACGGCGCCGTCGTGCCCGGCAACGCGCGCGTCGGCGCGCAAGAGATCGAGCGCCGCCGCCGTCTCTTCTGGGCGCCCTACCGCGCAGCGATCGAGGAGACTCTCGAGGCGATGCTGGCGACGGGAGAGCCGCCGGCGATCCTTTCGGTCCATTCCTTCACGCCGAGTTGGCGCGGCGCGGCGCGGCGCTGGAAGGTCGGCGTCCTCTGGGACTGCGACCCGCGCCTTCCCGACCAGTTGCTGCGCGCGCTGGCGAAGGAAGAAGACCTCGGGACAGACGAAATCGGCGACAACGAGCCCTACGAGGGCGCCCTGGCGGGCGACACCGTCAACGCCGTCGCGACCGCGCGCGGCCTCTCCAACGCGCTCCTCGAGGTGCGGCAGGATCTGATCGCCGATCGCGAGGGCGCCGAAAGCTGGGGCGACCGCCTGGCGCGAATCATCGCCCCCTTGATCGCGCCGCCCGAAGCGCGCGCGCCGCAGGACTGGGGCAGCCGCGCCGTCGGCGGACGCCGGCCTTTGGGCGGGAACGACGACACGGCTTGACGCGGCGAGCGCGCCCGGCCATGGCTGATGCGCGAAATTCCACCCTTTTCACATCATGGATTGCGACATGACCGACGCCGCCGTCGCCAAGAGCACCGAAGCCGTCGACGCAGGCCACCTGCGCGCCTTCATCGAACGCATCGAGCGGCTCGAGGAAGAAAAGAAGGCGCTCGGCGACGACATCAAGGACGTCTACGCCGAGGCCAAGGGCAACGGCTTCGACGTCAAGATCATCCGCAAGATCGTGTCGATCCGCAAGCAGGATCGCGACAAGCGCCGCGAGGAAGAGGAAATCCTCGAGCTCTATCTGGCCGCGCTGGGCATGGGCTGAAGGCCGCGCGCCGCTTTCAACGCAACGGGGAACGCCATGTCGGTTCAGAGCGCGCGAGGGACGATGTTTCCGGCCTCGAGCCCCGAGGCCGCCCGCGTCGCCGCGGCTTTCACGGCGGCCGTCGCGGCGCGCCGGACTTATCTGACGCCCTACCGCCATCACCTCTTGGAAAACGTCCTGCCCGCCGACGTCGCCGACGAACTCGCGGCGCTGCCTTTTCCCGCGCCGGCGCTCGACGGCGTTTCGGGCAAGCGCGAATTGCACAACGACCGGCGCAGCTATTTCGACGGCCCGGCGATGGCGCGCTTCCCGGTCATGCGCGCGGTCGCCGAGGCGCTGCAGTCGCCGCCGATCGTCCGCCTCGTTCACCAGGCTTTCGGCGCGCCGATCGACGACACGTTCCTTCGCCTGGAATACGCGCAGGACGTCGACGGCTTCTGGCTGGAGCCGCACACCGATCTCGGGGTGAAGAAATTCACCTGCCTGATCTATCTCTCCGACGGCCCCGGCCACGACGAGCTCGGCACCGACATCTATTGGAGCCGCGAGCGCCATTTCGGCGTCTCGCCGTTCAAGCGCGGCGCGGCGATGGTCTTCGTGCCCGGCGACGACACCTGGCACGGCTTCGAAAAGCGCCCGATTCAAGGGGTGCGCCGCTCGGTGATCCTCAACTACGTCGGGCGGGAGTGGCGGGCGAGGGAGCAGCTTTCGTTTCCCGAACAGGCGGTCAGGGTGTAGGCGGAGCGCCTTTTTGCGTCATGGCCGGGCTCGTCCCGGCCATCCGCGCGGTGAAGTCATTGAAACTCTTTCAAAGATTGACGCGAACGGATGGGCGTGGATGGCCGGGACAAGCCCGGCCATGACGGGTCATCGCTTTCGGCTGCCTGGATAAGGGCTCGCGAGGCGACTGGACTCTTTCCGGGTGGCCAACCGGCTCCAGGCTTGCTATCACGCCGCCCAATTCTTAGCCACGCAAAGGCCAGTTCATGCGCACGGGCGCCGTATCGCGCAAGACCAACGAGACCGCGATCGAGGTCGCCGTCGACCTCGACGGTTCGGGCAAGGCGGACGTCGTCACCGGCGTCGGCTTCTTCGACCACATGCTCGATCAGCTCGCGCGCCATTCCCTCATCGATATCGCCATCCGCGCCGAGGGCGACCGGCACATCGACGACCACCACACGGTCGAGGACGTCGGCATCGCGCTCGGCCAGGCGCTGCGCCAGGCGCTCGGCGACAAGCGCGGCCTCAACCGCTACGCCGACTGTCTTCTGCCGATGGACGAGGCGTTGACGCGCGTCGCGCTCGACGTGTCGGGACGGCCGTTCCTCGTCTTCCGCGTCGAATTCCCGACGCAGAAGATCGGCGCCTTCGACGTCGAACTGGTGCGCGAGTTCTTCCAGGCGCTCGCCGTCCACGCCGGCCTCACCCTGCATATCGAGACGCTTTACGGGGCCAACAGCCACCACATCGCCGAATCGTGCTTCAAGGGCGTGGCGCGCGCGCTTGGCGCCGCGCTTGCAGTCGACCCGAGGCAGGCCGCGCGCGTTCCCTCCACCAAAGGCGCGCTGTAAGGCAATAGATCAGAGGAGACCGTCCGCAACGGGCGGCCATGAGCGAATGGCGATCTACGCGGTGCATTGTCCGACCGGCGAGGGCGAGGCGGCGGCGCTGGAGCGCGCCGAGTTCGTCAAGCTCGGCTTCTGCCGGACGGCGTTGGTCTTCGGGCCGCTCTGGCTCCTCGCCCATCGGCTGTGGCGCCCGCTGGCGCTCTGGCTCATCGGCGCCGCGCTCGTCGGCTTCGCCCTGGCGTCGGGCGTCTTGGGCGCAGACGCGGCGGTCGGCCTCTATGTCCTGAGCGCGCTCTATCTCGGCTTCGAGGGCCGCGCCTTGCAGGGCGCCGCGCTGACGCGCCGCGGCCGGCCGCTCGCCGACGTCGTCTGCGCGCGCGATTGGTCCGCCGCCGAATTCGGCTTTTTCGCGCGCGCCCTCGTCCCGCCGCCGCCGCGCGGGACGCAACGCGCCGCCCCTCCCCCGCCTTCGTCGGCGCCGCCCGAGGTTCTCGGGCTTTTCCCGCAGGCGGGCCGCTGACATGAGCGTCGCCATCGTCGACTACGGCTCGGGCAACCTGCATTCGGCGCACAAGGCGTTCGAGCGCGCCGCGCGCGAGGCGGGCTTGAAGCGCGCAGTCAAGGTGACGGGGCGCCCGGAGGACGTCGCGCGCGCCGAGCACATCGTGCTGCCCGGCGTCGGCGCCTTCGCCGATTGCCGGCGCGGGCTCGACGCCGTGCCCGGCATGGTCGAGGCGCTGGAAGAAACGGTGCGCCGCCGCGGCCGGCCGTTCCTCGGCATCTGCGTCGGCATGCAACTGATGGCGACGCGCGGGCTCGAACACGAAGTCGTCGCGGGGCTCGACTGGATCCGCGGCGACGTCGCGCCGATCCTGCCCGACGACCCCGCCCTGAAGATCCCGCACATGGGCTGGAACACGCTGAGCGTGAAGCGCGCCCATCCCGCGCTCGCCGGGATCGCCACCGGCGAGAACGGCCTGCACGCCTATTTCGTCCACTCGTTCCAGCTCTACGCGGTGGACCCCGCCGACGTCGTCGCCACCGCCGATTACGGCGGGCCGATCACCGCGATGGTGGCGCGCGACAACATGGTCGGCACGCAGTTCCATCCCGAAAAGAGCCAAAAGCTCGGCCTGGCCCTGATCGCCAATTTCCTCAAGTGGCGCCCGTGATTCTCTACCCGGCCATCGACCTCAAGAGCGGCGAGTGCGTGCGCCTGGTGCGCGGCGACATGGCGCAGGCGACCGTGTTCAACCGCGATCCCGCAGCGCAGGCGCGCGCCTTTTTGGCCCAAGGCTTCGGCTGGCTGCACGTCGTCGATCTCGACGGCGCCTTCGCCGGCAAGCCGATGAACGCTTCCGCCGTCGAACGCATTCTCGCCGGCGTGACGATGAAGGTGCAGCTCGGCGGCGGCGTGCGCGACATGAAGACGGTGAACGGCTGGCTCGAGAAGGGCGTCGCGCGCGTCATCATCGGCACCGCGGCGGTCGAGGACCCCGCCTTCGTGCAGGAGGCGGCGCGGCTCCATCCTGGCCGCATCGCGGTCGGCATCGACGCGCGCGAGGGCCGCGTCGCCATCGACGGCTGGGCCAGAACGTCGGACGTTTCCGCGCTCGACCTCGGCCGCCGCTTCGAGGACGCCGGCGTCGCGGCGCTGATCTATACCGACATCAGCCGCGACGGCGTGTTGCAGGGGCTCAACATCGCGGCGACCGTGGCGCTCGCCGAGGCCGTCGCCATTCCCGTAATCGCCTCGGGCGGGCTCGCCTCGATCGAGGACGTCAAGCGCCTGCTGGAGCCCGATTGCGCGCGCCTGGCCGGCGCCATCTCGGGCCGCGCGCTCTATGACGGGCGGCTCGATCCGCGCGAGGCGCTGGCGCTGATCCGAGAGGCGCACGCGCGTGACGAGAAGCCAAAACCGGCGCCCGGCTTCGGGAGGTCCTCTTGAAACTGGACGACATCGTCAGAGCGGCGACGTCACGGGTTGAAACCGTGCGCGTGGTGCGAACAGCCATCAATCCACTGCTCTGGCTGGTTGGGTTGGTGACCCCTCTCGCGCTTGTCGGCGCGGCGCTGATCGGCGATCTCGGATGCGCATCGCGCTCTTCGTCGTGGCGTTCTTGCCAGTGATATTCACGATTGCGGCCTATTTCATGTATATGTTTCGCGACCCCGATAGGTTGCAGTCGGAGGAATATCGCCTTCGCCAAAGCGCTCTTCAGTTGCTCGTTGCGAAGGACTCCAGCGCGAAGGTCGTAGACGCTGCGACCCAGATCGCTCGGATCGAGAATTTCCTCGGCGGATTTGGTGACGGAGAGGAAAAATGAGACGGCACTTGCTGGTGTTTGAAGATGGCACGGCGAGCGAACTCGGCCTTAAGGCGTTCGTCGACTCGCTCGACACCGGCGCGCAAATGTACACGTTCGACGGTTGCGCCTGCTTTCTTAAGAGCACGCTGACCGCGCAGGAAGTCTCGAGCCGCTTTCTGAAGTTCGCCGGCTCGAGCCTTTTCTTCATCGCGGACATCTCCGCGTCGGACTGCTCAGGCCGGATGTTTGGAATTTTCTGGGAGTTTATGAAGAAGCCGGCCTTACCGAGCGCCGCCGAGTAATGCTTAAATCGCGCCTCATCCCCTGCCTCGACGTCAAGGACGGCCGCGTCGTCAAGGGCGTCCAATTCGTCGATCTGCGCGACGCCGGCGATCCCGTCGAGTGCGCGATCGCCTACGACAAGGCCGGCGCCGACGAATTGTGCTTTCTCGACATCACGGCGAGCCACGAGAACCGCGGCACGTTGATCGACGTCGTGCGGCGCACCGCCGAAGTCTGCTTCATGCCGCTCACCGTCGGCGGCGGCGTGCGCCGATTGGAGGACATCCGCAACCTGTTGCTCGCGGGCGCCGACAAGGTGTCGATCAATTCGGCCGCCGTCGCCGATCGCGCAATCGTGCGCGCCGCGGCGGAGAAATTCGGCAGCCAGTGCGTCGTCGTCGCCATCGACGCCAAGCAGGTCTCCAAGCCCGGCGAGCCGGCGCGCTGGGAGATCTTCACCCATGGCGGGCGCCGCCCGACCGGCGTCGACGCGGTCGATTACGCGCGCGAAGTCGCCGCGCTCGGCGCCGGCGAAATCCTGCTGACCTCGATGGACCGCGACGGCTCCAAGATCGGCTTCGACATCGCGCTGACTCGCGCCGTCGCCGACGCGGTGACGATTCCGGTGATCGCCTCGGGCGGGGTGGGGACCCTCGACCACCTCGTCGCCGGCGTCCTGGAGGGCCACGCCAGCGCGGTGCTGGCGGCCTCGATCTTCCACTTCGGCGAATTCACCATCCGTCAGGCCAAGGAGCGCATGGCCGCGGCGGGCATCGCGATGCGGATGGACTGAGGGCGGGGCGCCGGGCGCGGCGCCGCGTCCGATCTCACAAATAGTCCGTCAATTCCTTCGCCACTTCGGCGGGCGGGCGTTCCATATTGAGCGCCTCGACGAAGGCGCCGTTGGCGTCCATGAGGTAGACCACCGAGGAATGGTCCATCGAATAGCCGCCGTCGGCCTGCAGCGGCCCTTTGCGTGCGTAGACGCGATAGGCCTTCTCGATCGCGGCGATTTGCTCCGGGCTGCCGCCGAGGCCGACGAAGCGCGAATCGAAGCTGCTGACGTAATCGGCCATCAAGGCGGGGGTGTCGCGCTCGGGATCGACGGTGACGAACAGCGCGCGGATCGGCTTGTCCGGCATGAGGCGCAGCGCGTCCGAGATCTGCGCGAGCGTCGTCGGGCAGACGTCCGGGCAGTGGGTGTAGCCGAAATAGACGAGGAAGGGGTGGCCCTTCAGGTCCGCGTCGGTCAGCGTCTTGCCGTCGGCGGTCTGCAACGCGAACGGCCCGCCGACCAGCGCGCTGGGGCTGCGCCCCGGCGTCGCCGCGATCAAAACGCCTAAGCCGAGGAGCGCGATCACCGCGATGGCGACGGCGAGCGTGCGCGTCGCGGGAGCGGAGCCGGGCGTTTCGCGGCGCGATTTGGCTGGGCTCAAGCTTCGCTCCTCCATCGTGGGCCGGCGCCTCCATAGCGCCGCGCCGCCGCCGCCGCAATCGATAGAGATGGGCTATCGCCGCCGCCACGGCCCGGCTAGATTGCGCGCCATGGTGCTGCGGCAATTGGAATATCTCGTGGCGCTGGCGCGCGAAAAGCACTTCGGGCGCGCCGCGGCGGCGTGTCACGTGACGCAGCCGACCCTTTCGGCGGCGATTGCCCAGCTCGAACAGGATCTCGGCGCGCCGATCGTCGAGCGCGGCCATCGCTTCGTCGGCCTGACCAGGCAGGGCGAACTCGCGCTGGAGCGCGCCCATCGCATCCTCGCCGAAGCCGAGGTCATGCGCAGGGACATCGAGGAACTGGACAAGGGCCTTTCCGGCCGGCTGCAGCTCGGCGCGGTGCCGACCGCGCTACCGATCGTGGCGCAGCTCACCGCGCCCTTCATCGCGCGCTTTCCGCAAGTGTCCGTCACCGTACTGTCGCTGAACTCGCAGGAGATTCAGCGCGGCATCGAGGATTTCGAGCTCGACGTCGGCCTCACTTATCTCGACAACGAGCCGCTGGAGCAGGTGAAGGTCAAGCCGATCTACGAGGAAGAATACGTCTTTCTGACCCCCGCCGCCGGTCGCTACGCCGACCGGCGGACGATCTCTTGGAAAGAGGCCGCGGCGGCGCCGCTGTGCCTGTTGACGCTCGACATGCAGAACCGCCGCATCATCGACGGCGTCTTCCGCTCGGTCGGCGAGACGCCGGCGCCCTCGGTCGAAACCAACTCGATCTTCAATCTCGTTTCGCACGCCAGTTCCGGCCGGTGGTCGTCGGTCGTGCCGCGGCAATTGCTGCAATTCTTCGGCATTCCCCACAATACGCGCGCGGTCGAACTCGTCGAGCCGACCGCGCGGCGCACCATCGGCCTGATCATGGCCGACCGCGACCCTCCCGCGCCGCTCGCGCGCAACCTCTTCGCCATGGACCAGCCGGCAGACATCGGCGCCCTCATCGTCGCGCCGATCAGGGCGAACGGTCTTTGATAGAGTTTTTCTATCGATCGGTCCGCACGTTCAATTTGCATCGCGACGGGCGCCGGGAGATTTTCGCCACAAAGACCGGATAGATCCGCCGGGCGGCGAACCGGGAGAGAGGGCGCGTGTTTTGTCGGGAAGCTCCGAGATGAAGGGCAGGACGCCTTGGGACGAGGCCCAGGCGCGCGCCGTGATCGCGGCGAAGAGCGCTGAGCCCGGCGCCGTTCTGCCGATCCTGCACGCCCTGCAGGAGCGCTTCGGCTATATCGACGACGCCGCGATACCCGCCATCGCGCAGGCGCTCAATCTCTCCAAGGCCGAAATCCTGGGCGTGGTGAGCTTCTACCACGATTTCCGACGCGCGCCGGTCGACGGGGCGACGCTCAAGCTCTGCCGCGCCGAATCCTGTCAGGCGCTCGGCTGCGAGGACCTGGTCGCGCACCTCGGCCACGCGCACGGCGTCGAGGTCGACCACGCCGACCCGAGCGCGCCGCTCGTCGTCGAGACCGTCTATTGCCTGGGCAATTGCGCGCTTTCGCCCGCCGCGCTGCTCGACGGCGAGCCGATCGGCCGGCTCGACGCCCAAGCGATCGACGAGGTCGTCGCGCGAGCCGCAGAGAAGCGGTCATGAGCGCGCGCGTCACCATTCCCGCCGACTCGGGCGCCGTCTCGGTCGGCGCGGACCGGACGGCGCGGGCGATCGCGAGGCAGGCGCAGGCGCGCGGCGTCGAGGTTTCGCTCGTGCGCACCGGCTCGCGCGGCCTCTACTGGCTGGAGCCGCTGGTCGAGGTGGACACGGACGAGGGTCGTTTCGCCTACGGCCCCATGGCCCCTGGCGATGTCCCCTCGCTGTTCGACGCGGGCTTCCCCGCCGCCGGCGCGCACCCCAAGGCGCTCGGGCTCGTCGACGAAATTCCCTATCTGAAGAACCAGCAGCGGCTGATATTTTCACGCTGCGGCGTCGTCGATCCGCTGTCGCTCGACGACTACCTCCGCCACGGCGGCCTTGCGGGGCTGCGCGAAGCGATCGCGCTGGGGCCGACGCGCACGATCGAGGAGGTCGTCGCCTCGGGCTTGCGGGGGCGCGGCGGCGCGGGTTTCCCCACCGGGATCAAGTGGCGCACGGTCGCCGGCGTGGCCGCCGAGCAAAAGTACGTCGTCTGCAACGCCGACGAGGGCGACAGCGGCACGTTCGCCGACCGCATGCTGATGGAGGGCGATCCGTTCACGCTGATCGAGGGCATGGCGATCGCCGCCCTCGCCGTCGGCGCGACCAAGGGCTACGTCTATATCCGCTCCGAATATCCGCACGCTTTCGCTCTTGTTTCGGCCGCCCTCCAGCGGGCGCGCGCCGCGGGCCTGCTGGGGGCGAGCGTGCTGGGTTCGGGCCGAGCCTTCGACATCGAAGCCAGGCTCGGCGCGGGCGCCTATATCTGCGGCGAGGAGACTTCGCTGCTCGAAAGCCTGGAAGGCAAGCGCGGCCAGGTGCGCGCCAAGCCGCCGCTGCCGGCGATTTCGGGCCTGTTCGGCAAGCCGACCGTCGTCAACAACGTGCTGAGCTTCGCCTCCACGCCGTGGATCCTCGCGCACGGCGGCAACGCCTACGCCGAATACGGCGTCGGCCGCTCGCGCGGCTCGCAGCCGTTCCAACTGGCGGGCAACGTCAAACGCGGCGGCCTCGTCGAGCTCGCCTTCGGCGCCACCATCCGCCAGCTCGTCGAGGATTTCGGCGGCGGAACGCGCTCGGGCCGCCCCGTTCGCGCGGTGCAGGTCGGCGGCCCCTTGGGCGCCTATTTTCCGCAAAGCCTCCTCGACACGCCGCTCGACTACGAGGCGATGCTCGCCGCCAAGGGCATGCTCGGCCACGGCGGCCTCGTCGTGTTCGACGACACGGTCGACATGGCGCGGCAGGCGCGCTTCGCCTTTTCCTTCTGCGCCGCCGAGAGCTGCGGCAAGTGCACGCCGTGCCGCATCGGCTCGGCGCGCGGCGTCGAGACGGTCGATAAAATCGTCGCCGGCCGCGACCGCCCACAAAACATCCAACTCTTGCGCGATCTTTGCGAGGTGCTGACCGACGGGTCACTGTGCGCGCTCGGCGGCCTGACGCCGCTTCCCGTCCTCAGCGCGCTCGATCATTTCCCTGAGGATTTCCTCAAGGATTCGCCGCGAGCCGCAGCCGAGTAGGAGCCTTCGAGATGGCCCTGGTGCAAGAATTCGATTCGGGAACGCCGATAAGGGTCGGCGAGGAAAGCTTCGTCCTGACCATCGATGGCCGACAAGTCAGCGTACCCAAGGGAACCTCGGTGATGGCCGCGGCGGCGCTGATCGACGCGCCGATCCCGAGGCTGTGCGCCACCGACAGCCTGGAAGCCTTCGGCTCGTGCCGCCTGTGCCTGGTCGAGATCGAAGGGCGCAAGGGAACGCCCGCCTCGTGCACCACGCCGGCCGAAGCCGGCATGGTCGTGCATACCCAGACGCCGCGGCTCGCCAAGCTCAGGCGCGGCGTGATGGAGCTCTATATCTCCGACCATCCCCTGGATTGCCTGACCTGCAGCGCCAATGGCGATTGCGAATTGCAGACCCAGGCCGGCGTCGTCGGCCTGCGCGACGTGCGCTACGGCTACGACGGGCAAAACCATCTCGAGGCGCCGACCGATTCCTCCAACCCCTATTTCACCTTCGAATCCTCCAAGTGCATCGTCTGTTCGCGCTGCGTTCGCGCCTGCGAGGAGGTGCAGGGGACGTTCGCGCTGACCATTCTCGGCCGCGGCTTCGATTCGAAAGTCTCGCCCGGCGGCGGCGATTTCTTCTCCTCGGAATGCGTCTCCTGCGGCGCCTGCGTGCAGGCCTGCCCGACCGCGACTCTGAACGAGAAGAGCGTCATCGCCCTCGGGACGCCCGAGCGCACGGTCGTCACCACCTGCGCCTATTGCGGTGTCGGCTGCTCCTTCAAGGCGGAGATGAAGGGCGAAGAAGTCGTGCGCATGGTCCCCTACAAGGCCGGCAAGGCCAACGAAGGCCATTCCTGCGTCAAGGGCCGCTTCGCCTACGGTTACGCCACCCACAAGGATCGCATCGTCAAGCCGATGATCCGCGGCCGAACCGACGATCCCTGGCGCGAAGTGACGTGGGACGAAGCGCTGCAATACGCGGCGAGCGAATTCAAGCGCATCCAGGCGCGCTACGGGCGCGATGCGATCGGCGCCATCACGTCCTCGCGCTGCACCAACGAAGAAGTCTTTCTGGTGCAGAAGCTGGTGCGTGTCGGCTTCGGCAACAACAACGTCGACACCTGCGCGCGCGTCTGCCATTCGCCGACCGGCTACGGCCTCTCCAAGACTTTCGGCACCTCGGCCGGCACGCAGGATTTCAAGTCGGTCGAAAAGGCCGACGTGATCCTGGTGATCGGCGCCAACCCGACCGACGCGCATCCGGTGTTCGCTTCGCGCATGAAGAAGCGGCTGCGCGCCGGCGCGAAGCTGATCGTCATCGACCCGCGCCGCATCGACCTGGTGCGCACGCCGCATGTCGAGGCGGACTTCCACCTCGCGCTGCGGCCGGGGACGAACGTCGCCGTCCTCAACGCGCTCGCGCATGTGATCGTCGCCGAGGGGCTGGTCAACGAGGCCTTCGTGCGCGAGCGTTGCGATGGCGCCAATTTCGAGTCCTGGGCGCGCTTCATCGCCGAAGAGCGCCATTCCCCCGAAGCGACGGCCAAGGCGACCGGCGTTCCCGCTGCCGATGTTCGCGCCGCCGCGCGCCTTTACGCCACGGGCGGCAACGGAGCGATCTACTACGGTCTCGGGGTCACCGAGCATTCCCAGGGCTCGACAACGGTCATGGCGATGGCCAATCTGGCGATGGCGACCGGCGCCATCGGCCGCGAGGGGGTCGGGGTGAACCCGCTGCGCGGCCAGAACAACGTGCAGGGCTCGTGCGACATGGGCTCGTTCCCGCACGAATTCTCCGGCTATCGCCACGTTTCCGACGACGCGACGCAGGAGATCTTCCGCCGCCTGTGGGGGGTCGAGCTGTCCAAGGAGCCGGGTCTGCGCATTCCCAACATGATGGACGAGGCGGTCGAGGGTTCGTTCAAGGGGATCTACATCCAGGGCGAGGACATCGCTCAGTCCGATCCCGACACCCAGCACATCACCGCCGGCCTTGAGGCGATGGAATGCGTCATCGTGCAAGATCTCTTCCTCAACGAGACGGCGCGCTACGCCCACGTGTTCCTCCCCGGCGCCTCGTTCCTCGAGAAGGACGGCACCTTCACCAACGCCGAACGCCGCATCAATCGCGTGCGCAAGGCGATCGAGCCGCTCGCCGGCAAGGCCGACTGGGAGGCGACGATCGCCTTCGCCCACGCCCTCGGCGTTCCCATGGCTTACCGGCATCCCAGCGAGATCATGGACGAGATCGCCAAGGCGACGCCGACGTTCAAGGGCGTCTCCTACATCAGGCTCGACGAGCTCGGCTCGATCCAATGGCCGTGCAACGACGCCGCGCCTCAGGGAACGCCGACCATGCACGTCGAGCGCTTCGTGCGCGGCAAGGGCCAGTTCATGCTGACCGAGTACGTCGCCACCGACGAGCGCGCCGGGCCGCTGTTCCCGCTGCTGCTGACGACGGGGCGCATCCTGACGCAATACAATGTCGGCGCGCAGACGCGGCGCACCGAGAACAGCCGCTGGCACGAAGAGGACGTGCTGGAGATGCACCCTTTCGACGCCGAAAGCCGCGGCGTGCGCGACGGCGATCTCGTGTCGCTGAAGAGCCGGGTCGGCGAGGTTTCGCTGCACGCGAAGATCTCCGAGCGCATGCAGCCCGGCGTCGTCTACACGACGTTCCACCATCCGGGCAGCGGCGCCAACGTGGTGACGACGGAGAATTCCGACTGGGCGACCAATTGTCCCGAATACAAGGTGACGGCGGTGCAGGTCAGGCGCACCAACCATTATTCCGACTGGCAGGAACGCGATCGCGAGGAGGGCGTTGCGCGCCGCCGCGTCGCCGGGGCCGAAATCCATGCCGCCGAATGAGCAGCCGGGGGCGATACTCGCGCCGACGCAGGACTTCGATTACGAGCACGGCGCCTACGGGCCTGTGCGAGAGCGCGCGATCGCGGCCGAGACGCCGGTCGAACTGGCCTTCGGCGGCGCGCCTTTCGCCGTGATGATGGCGAGCCCATGCGATCTCGAGGATTTCGCCATCGGCTTCGCGCTCAGCGAGGGAATCGTCGACCGCGTCGATGAGATTCGCCATGTCGCGATCGAGGCCGTCGAAGCGGGGCTGCGCCTCGACGTGGCGCTGTCGAGCGAGCGCATGAGCGCGCATCTGGCGCGCTCGCGCGCGATGTCGGGGCGCACCGGATGCGGCCTTTGCGGTCTCGAGGACCTCGCCCACCTGCCTAAGCCCCGCCGCCCCGTTCCCTTGAGCGCGCCGATCGCGCCGGCGGCGATCCGCGCCGCGCTGCAGGGCCTCGAGCGCGCCCAGCCGCTCAATGCGCAGACGCGCGCCGTGCACGGCGCGGCCTGGAGCGACCGTTCCGGCGCGGTCCTTTTCGCGCGCGAGGACGTCGGGCGCCACAACGCGCTCGACAAATTGATCGGCGCGCTGGCGCTGGCCTCGATCGATCCGGCGAGCGGCTTCATCGTCCTCACCAGCCGCTGCTCGTTCGAAATGGTGGCCAAGGCGGCGGCGTTCGGCGCGGCGACGCTGGTTTCGCTTTCGGCGCCGACCTCGCTCGCGCTCGAACGCGCGCGAGAGTACGGCCTCACGCTGATAGCGATCGCCCGCGCCGATCGAGCGACCCTTTACACGGTCGCGGCGAGCGACGCGAGCGGAGGGCTGGCGGCGTGAGCATGGCGAAAATCGATAAGCTGGTGCGCATGGCCAACCAGATCGGCGCCGAGTTCGGCGCGCTGCCCGAGCGCGAGGCGACCGCCGGCGCGGCGACGCATCTCAAACTTTACTGGACGCCGAAAATGATACGCGAAATAATCGCTTACGCCGATTCAGGGCGCGCCGGGCTCAACGCGATCGCGACCGGCGCGGTGTCGGCGCTGAAACGAGATGGCGCCGGCTGAGCCGACGCCCAAGGGAAGGCCAGCGCGCAGCCATGGGCGTCGAGCGCACAAAGGGAGGATACGATGCAAACACTTGACGTTGCCGCAAGGCGCGCGCGAACGCGCGGAGGGCCTTCGTTCGATCATCTCGCCCGCGATTGCCAGCGGGAGGGGACGCGATGACGAGTGCGAACGCGGCCGCGCCGCAAGGTGGATTTTTCAGTTTCCTCGATCGCGCGCACACGGTCGCCGAGCCCGGGTTCAGCCGGTGGATGGTTCCGCCGGCGGCGCTGTGCATCCATCTGTGCATCGGGCAAGCCTACGCTTTCAGCGTGTTCAACCTGCCGATGAGCAAGCTGATCGGCGTCGATCATGCGACGCCGGACGACTGGAAGCTCACCGATCTCGGCTGGATCTTTTCGATCGCGATCTTTTTCCTCGGGACGTCGGCGGCGGTGTTCGGGCGCTGGGTCGAGGACGGCGGCCCGCGGCGTGCGATGTTCGCCTCGGGCCTGTGCTGGGCCGGCGGCTTCTTCTTCGCCGCGATCGGCGTCTATCTGCACATGCTGTGGATCATCTACCTCGGCTACGGCGTGCTCGGTGGCGTAGGGCTGGGGCTCGGCTACATCTCGCCGGTTTCCACCCTGATCAAGTGGTTCCCCGATCGCCCGGGCATGGCCACGGGCATGGCGATCATGGGCTTCGGCGGCGGCGCCTTCATCGCCTCGCCGCTCTCCGTCTGGCTGATGCAGAAGTTCTCGACCCCGACGCATATCGGGGTGGCGGAAACGTTCATCTGCCTCGGCCTCATCTATCTCTGCTTCATGTGGGTCGGCGCCGCGATCGTGCGGGTGCCGCGCGCCGATTGGAGGCCGGAGGGCTACACGCCGCCCGTCGTGGCGCAGAAGCTGATCACCAAGAACGACGTCTACGTCTACGACGCGCTGAAGACGCCGCAGTTCTGGCTGATCTGGGGCGTTCTCTGCCTGAACGTCACCGCCGGCATCGGCGTGCTCGGTCAGGCCTCG